>MTKZ01001217.1_pt1 | contig 19295 bp, 8 predicted proteins | sample 1042781 | NCBI WGS metagenome assembly MTKZ01 (sample SAMN06212207, study PRJNA360539) | anaerobic digester metagenome | biome: Wastewater treatment plant; material: sludge; isolation source: anaerobic digester fed with sludge from wastewater treatment plant | place: Denmark: WWTP Viborg ... | reverse complement strand
CGACGGTCTTCGCAGCGACATGAACAGGACCAACCAGTGGATGATCGGGCTGGTCATCACGCTCGTGCTCGGCCTGATCGCCTCCCAGTTCATCGGAGGCTAGTCACGAACCGCCGCCGTGCTGCGATCCCAGCCGGTCAGAAATTCGCCGATCTGCTTGATGTCGGTCTCCTCCAGTGACATCCGGTCGAAGTAGTCGACAGGCTCTTCGGCATCAGGGGCAATGAGCACGATCTCGTTTGCGTCAATCAGGAGACCGGGAAGATCGGCTTCCGTGCAGTAGCGACGGATCTGCTCCACCTCGGGACAACCGGCCAACGATCCGGATCCCCGACCGATCCCCATCTTCGCTTCGACCAACCCCACCAGCTCATCTCCCCTGAACAGAGCGAAGTCGGGGATTCCCCGGCTGGGCAGATGAAACTGGCGCGAGATGCGGAAGCCCTGATCCGGTGGGAAGGCAAGATTCAACAGCGGCTCGACGATGTACTCCTCCACCATTCGTTCGTTGTTCAGCGCCCCGACGCGATCTCGTTCAGCTCAGCGAGGCCGATCTTCCCGGACGACGGCAGGTCGTCGTTGCCAATCGGGCGCTGAAGGATCATTGCCTCGTATTCATCAAGGTCACCAAGCACGCCGACGATTGCATCGACCACACGCGGCGGCACGTAGTGGCTCGGCTTGCCCCGAAGGATGAGCTTGTGCCCGAAGCACCCTTCCAACTGTTGGAACGAGATCGGCTCGATCGGCACGAACGGGCTCAAGATCGTCCACCACTGGTTCGGATCCACTTCCTTCACCGAGTTGACACCGCTGGTCGCGTCGAATTTCGCACGCGTGAGTGCTCGAGCGACGAAGCGAACCGCCTTCTCCGGCGCCATGAAGTAGACGAAGACGAGGTCCCCTGGCTGGATGTGCTTGGGACAGGTCCAACTCAGCAGACCTTCCTCCCCAGAGGTGTACTGGGCGGCCACCTCCTCCTCCGTCGGCATTGACGCTGCGTCGCCCATGAGCAACCAGGCGTTGCGCGGCTCGGACTCGCACCAATTGTCGACGATCGAGACCCAGTCGTCCTCAACCTCGAAGAGCTCGTGTGGAAACCGGACAATGCTCCGCACTGGGAGGCTCTTGATCAAGATGAGGTCAGCGCGTTCGGGCTCGAAAACCTCGATAAGGAAGGGCTCACCCACTTTGGGCAGGGAGATCACTTTGTCGACGTCAAAGTCCTCCAGGCCATCCTCCGAGGCGACCCGCAGCAGTCCGGCGGCCAGATCGAGCAAGTACATCGAACCGCTCTCTGTCTCGATGAACCAGGGCCCAAGTTGATCTGGTGGCACCTCGTTGAGCACGAGCGCCTCTTCGTCCGCCGAATCATCTACTTCCGGCTCGAAGCCATCGCTATGTCGCATGCCAGATCTCCAATTCTCGAGCCCTCTGGCTCATTGACGCTGCGACGGTAGCTCAGCGATGCGGCTACGTTCGGGCTCGTGACTGCACTCTGGGGAATCCACAACGATCAGTCCTCACTCGATCTGGTTGAGGGCGGCTTCATCAGCATCGGGTGGGATGATTTGGGCGACCTCAGCACATCTGCGATCGATCGGGAGACGCTGAAGCTCCGGTTGGCCGAGACCCGGCCGGAGGCAAAGCCCGGGGCCATCCCCGTGTGGGCTGGCGTGATCTATCGGTTCACGGCGGAAATGCAGGTCGGCGACTACGTCATCAGCCCAAACAAGGCTGATCGGACGCTGAACTTCGGGATCATCGACAGCGACTTCTATGTGGAACCAGCCGCCGAGGTGCACATCACCCGGCGGCGTGTTCGCTGGATCAAAACTGACGTGCCCCGAGATGATTTCTCAAAGGGGGCGCTCCACGAGATCGGGTCCGCCGTCACGCTGTTCGGCGTCAAGAACCATGCCAACGAGTTCTTCGAGTTCCTCCAGTCAGGCTCTACCGAGGCCGTGGATGACAGCGATGAAGACCAGGTCGACCTTGCCGACGATGAGCCGAACGCCGAGCGAGTCGACACCTACAGCAAGGATTTTGTCGTGGGCATCCTCCGCCGGATGGACGCCTACAGGTTCGAGCACTTCGTTGCTGGACTGCTCCAGGCCATGGGGTACCGGGCCCAAGCCACAGTCGCCAGTGGCGACGGCGGCATCGATGTCATCGCCAGCCGCGACCCGCTGGCCATTGAGCCGCCAATCATCAAGGTTCAATGCAAGCGCACCGTCAACACCATCGGTGGACCCGACGTGCAGAAGCTCGCTGGGGCGTTAGCCCACGGCGGCACGGAGCTCGGCTTGTTCGTCACCCTCGGCACGTACTCGACGGACGCCCTCCACCTTGAGCGAACGCGTCAAGACCTGAGGCTGATCAAGGGCACCCAACTGGTCGACCTGGTCTTTGAGCACTACGAGAACCTCGACCTGGAGTGGAAGCGTCTCCTCCCCCTACGGCGCGTCTACGCCGTAGATCGCGACGCAGGGGGATCTTGAAAGCTTTGCCGCTAGCCGCCCCCGATCCGAGCCAATACCGACAGAGCGAAACGCCTACGTGCAAAGGTGACGGCCGGCGGACCGGAATCAGAGAATATTTCGACCAACCATAGAGCTCGGAACGCCTTGAGCGGAGCTATCACTCCGATGCAATCGAACTTCGACTCATTTATCGCTGTGCGGTCGGTCTAAACCTGGCGGAATCCGCTAACCAAGCCGGAGGATCTGTTACCTAGCGGTTAGTCCGCCATGAACTCATGGTCGACTCGGTACACCTTCTTATCAGCCATGAACTCATGATCAACGGCGTACACCTTCTTATCGGCCATGAACTCATGGTCAACAACGTAGACCTTCTCATCCGCCATAAATTCCAGGTCGACAAAATAGACTTTTTCGTCAGCCATAAACTCGGCGTTTGTCAGGACAACCTTCGGCATGAGTACCACTCCTTGGTGAAACGGGACGAAACCTGAACTATAATCGATGAGCGTGACCCCGGGCCGCTATTCGAGGTCCATTCGGAACCCACACGGCCAGGTCGAAAGATCACCCATTTCTGCCCCGGGGTGGGTTACTTCAGACCAGGAACGATGCCAGTAGCGGGCTTCTCGGCCGACCGGCGTAGCGATCCCCAGCCTTCTCCGAGAGCTACCTCTCCCTCCGCTACCGCTGCGATTCAGTCAGCCTTAGCCTCTGAGAGGGTCTAGTCTCGGAGCTACTAGTCGATTGTCATCTCCCGTAGGTCGACCAGACGGTGGATCCTGCTCGACAGTCCTATAGATCCAGCCAGCTAGCCTCTTCAGCGCTAACTCGACATCAGCGTTAGAGCCGGTGAGCGGCAGACGGTAGGTGTGGATCACCTTTTGGGAATTGAGGACCTCTATGGTGTGGACCTGCTGACCTGAACCGGCGGCCGGGTCGACAGGGTCTTGCGCGTAGATGAGTACGCCTTCCGGCAGGTTCATCGCCGTGGCGTAGGCCAACAGCTGGTAGTAGTCCCGCAACCTGGCCGGTCCGGTCGACATCTTGTACTTGGTGTCCCCCACATAGACGTCTCGATCATCATGGCGGAACACCAGGTCGGGCTTCATCGTCAGGCCGGACGACGTGGCCAAGGCCACGGGTGGCTCGGTGACAAGCCGGAGGTGGCGAAGATGCTTGGCGAGGCGATCAGCGACAAAGGCCTCGAAGAGATCGTTCATGTCCACCGTGAACGAAGCAGCGGGCGTGGCAGCACTCCGGTGGGTCAGGGTCAGGTTGCGCAGGATCAACGCGGCCAAGCGCATCGCCGTTTCGTAGTGCGCATCAATGCGACTGGGCTTCCACCGATCGACGGCCAGAGGGTCGACGACGACCCTGGCCACCTCGGTGAACCGAGGAGCCAGGCGATTGAGGCCGATCCGCAGACCAACGCCTAGGCCGGGCACCCGTCCCAGCCGGTCGAGGGCCGCTACCAGTACCCGGTTGGGAAAGTGATCGGCGGTGTACTCGTCGAACCGGCAGGCCATCGGGCTGACGAGCGCTGGACGTCGGACCTGCTGGACGAGATCGATGCGGCCCCGGGGCGAAGCCAACCGCTCCTCGGTGGGCCGGTACCCACGGTGCACTCCCCTGGCAGTCGCCCGGTCGACCGCCGTGGTGAACACCGCCGCCATGACCGACAGCAGGTCGGCGTCTTGGCCGAAGCCAAACAGCGTCCCGTCGAACTCCGGCGGCTTGACGCCCAGCAACAGAAACATGTTGTGCAGCGGCACCTTTGGTCGGATCGCCACCGACACGTTGCCGGTGACGATCGCACCGACGTGTTGTGTTGCCGTCAGCTCGTAGTGCCCATCCGTGGTCGAGAGACCAACTGTCAGCCGGTTGCCCGCCGCCAGGCGAAGCGCGTCAGCATCGCTGCGGGTGAGTGGGACGATCCTCTTCTGATACTCGGCCAGCTCGATCACCGAATGGCCGAGCGCCGGTGCAGCGAGCGATGGGCTCACGCCATTGCGGTCGGTTCAGCCCCACCGGCCGGGCTGTCCTCGAAGCGCTTAAGCACCTGGGCCCACTTGAACGACCGGATGGCTTCGCTATCGCCGTAGAACAGATCATCAATTAGGGGCTCGATGTTGTACTCCCAGATGCGCTTCATGCGGGCCTCGTCAAGGTCTGGCCGCATGAAGTGACTGGGACCGATCAGCTGGTCGCCGTTCCCCAATCGGCCCCGCAGGTCGTCGTTGACCATCCCCAAGAGCTGTGCCCAGGCGACGTCGCCGCCCTCGCGCTTGAGGTACCGCTCCAGAATTCCCGAAATAGGTTCGGTGTCGGGGAAGACCGGCACGAAGTGGAAACGGCGCCGTAGCGCCGCGTCCAGCATGGCGATTGACCGATCGGCCGTGTTCATCGTGGCGATCACCCAGACGTTCTCGGGTACCGAGAAACCTTCCGGTCGATAGAGCGGCACCACGGACTCGTTCCGATACTCCAGTAGAAACAGCAGCTCCCCAAACACCTTGGGCACGTTGGCTCGGTTGAGCTCATCGATCACCAGAACGTACCGACGGTCAAGATCCGCAGATGCTTGCTCGACTAACGAGGCGAATGGTCCCTGCTCCAGCCTGTAGCTGAGGTTCCCGCCGGCATCGGTGGTCGGCCGGTAACCCTCAAAGAAGTCCTCATATGAAGTCGATGGGTGGAACTGGACGAACCGACGGCGATCGGCCGACGGCGCCAACGCTTCGGCCAGCTTGCGAGCGATGTAGGTCTTGCCAGTACCCGGAGGCCCGTAGAGAACGATCTGGCGTTTGTCTCGCAGCAACTCCACGAGGTCATCGATGAACGCACGCCCATCCAGGTGGCATTCGTCGACCAGCGCGTCGAGGCGTTCCTCCAACTGGGCGCCCTCGTCCTCAGGCTCAGCGTCCTCCTCGGGCGAATCGCCCTCGACCAAGCCGTCGCTTGGAGCAACCGTCCTGTTCGCTGCCTGATCAGCGCTCCCAGCAAGGGCCATCACGCGGTCGAAAACGGGTTGTAGCGCCGCAGCAACGCGCTCAACCTCGTCGGCCAACTCGGAGTCGCCGAGAGCCACGTCAAAGGTCAGTCGGACGCCGAGCAGGTAATCGGCGCCCGGCACCGCGTCAGCAGCGCGAAACGGGTGGGCCCAGTTATCGATGTGCTCCAGATCGGCCGGCAGCAGCGGCAGCAACTGGGCCCGAATTGAAGCCGACCATCCCTTCCCCCGGCGTCCCGGGGAGACCCCCACCCCAATGCCTTCCGGGTCGGCACATATCAGCAGCGAAGGAGCCTCGTTCCAGCCGGTGGTGTCCTTGAGGATCCACTTGGTCCAGGCGTTGGCGCGGATCACGATGGGGGTCTTCATCCAGTACTCACTGGGTACCCGGCGCCTCAACGACCGTCCTAACGCATCGGAGACCGGCGTCTCGCAGACATCACCCAGGATCTTCATGTCGGCCAGCACCGATGCAATATTGGTGCTGGCGACATCGAGCGAGTCATCGGGATACTCGCCGTCAACGCGTTGATCGTAGAGCTCGTCCGCCCAGCGGAGGCGGTCGCCCAGCGCTTCGTCGAGACCGATCCACTGGTGGTCCTTGAACCAGGAGAGCACCCTGACGACATCAGCAAGAGTCGCCGATTCGGTGTTATCTGGGTCAACCTGCTCACCCGCAGGCTGGTCAATAGCGATGCCGTCGCTCAGGGAACGGATCAGCTGCCGATAGCGGCGGTAGCGGTCGACTGGGTCGAGATCCTTGGGAAGCCAACCCAGGGCTTCAACCGCTTCTTCGGTATCGGGGCCCAGGAACGGCCAGTTCTTGGGGGCCTGGAGCCACCAGAAGAACGAGCAGAAGATGGCGGCGCTCTTGGGGGCGGGGTGCCCCCCTTCTCTGACCAGTTCCACCTGCCCTAACAGGACGGCGACCTTCTCGTCCGCGTGTTGATCGTTGTCTGGCACCTTCATGGTGTCCATCATCAAGTTGGTCAGTTCGGACAGATCGGGGGACTTCTTGACCAGGGAGTTCAAGAACATCGCTACGCCGAAGTTGAAGCCTGGAAACAGCTCACTGAAACCCGACCCGCGAGAGTTGGAGTCCATCTTCTGGCGGAACGCCTGGATGTCGAGTGTGGAGCTGAACTCTTCGAGAGCATCGACGAGTTCTTGCCGGTGTGGCGCAGCGGCGCCAGCGGGCTGGATGGGTGGAGAAGCCGCCTGCATCGCAGAGCGGATTTGGGCGAATTTTCGTCGCCGGAACTCGGTCTCGCGTTCGTGGATCACTGTTCGCTCCTGGCGGGTTTGGCGGGTTGCGCCCACGCGGGTCGGGTGGATTCGGGGTGGCACAGCGACGGGTCGGCTGGCGGCGGGTCGAGCGCCGTTTGGTACTCCTCGCCTGCCGCATCGGCCGATTCCATGGCGTCGAAGCGTTCGAGGATCAGACGCTTAGTTCGGAACTCGCCAAACTCGGCCTCGTCCTTGCGTCGCACGATGGGGAATGTGTCGAGGATGTAGTCCACGTCGTCACGTTCGATGCCGTAGAGACGGAACACCAGTGCGTCTAGCTCGGCTCGAAGTAGCGCCCGCCGCTCGACATCCCAGCGGAACGGCGGGCCGTGAAAGCCAAGGTCAGCAGCGAACTCGGACATGTCCCACGCCGTGTAGGTCAGCTCTTCCGTCCAGGGTTCAGTTCCTTCAAGGTGCTCGGCTGGCACCAACGGCAACTGCTTAGCAGTGAAGTACTGGAAGTTCGACCCGCCAAGCTTCTGCCGGGCGATGAAGTCGAACACGAATGACGACATCACGGGATAGGGGGTGCTGGATGGATCTTCCGTCCAGTACAACAGCAAGTTGTCCCCGGCTCCGACCAGCGGGATCGACGTAGAAATGAAGGTCCGTTCATCAGTCGACCTACAGATCTTCCGCCACCCAGCAAGGTACCTACCTTCAGCGCGCTTGCTGATCTCTTCCTCGACTACCCAGTAGCGTGGCAGCGCCACGAACGTTGGATCCTGCTTCTCGTCAAGCGTCAGCTTCCGGACATCGAGGCCCTCGTGGGTCGCCCAGCGGTGATCGAAGTGATGGATCATCTTCGCTTCGCAGAGCGGGAGGAACCGCTCGTCACCGCGAACGAAGTGGTTGCCTTGCAGCGTCCAGCCATCCACCTCCAGATCGTCGCGGGTCTTGAAAAGGCCCGAGTCGCTGGTCATGTTGAACAGACCCTGCCGGAACGACAAGCCCCACGGGTTGCCGTGCTCGGGATCTGCCTCGTTGACCAGAACCGGGACTCGCCGGTAAACCGCCTTGGTGATCTCGGCATCTCGCCGGGTTCGGAACACCGGGCACGTCCGGGTATTCGGGTTGAGCAGCGCGAAGTCGTCGGGTGTGAGCGTGAACCGTTTCCCGACATCGGTCAGGTCGGCGACCTCGAGCGCGAAGAAGACGAATTCTGCTTCATCGACCGGACGATCATGTCCCGACAAGGTGAGCAGGCAGAACTTATAACTGCGGTGGACTCCGGGGAAAACCCCGTTCCGGTTCTCGAAGTCAAACAGGGAGACCAAAGCCTTGCGGTCTACCAAATCGCCAAAAAACAGCTTGGTGGTGTCGTCGGTGGCGATACCGGTAGGTACGACCACTCCGACTCGGCCACCCGCCGACATCGCTCCCGACATGAGCTCCGCAAACACGGCGTAGGTGTTAATTCGCCCGAGCCCACAAAGCGGGAACCGGCCCGTGCTGGCCATGAGGGTTCGTTCGCCTCCGGTTTGTCGGAGCGCTGCCCGATAGGCCTCGTGCAACAGGGGGTCATCGGCCGCCAAATGAGTAATTGCCGTCTTTCGTTTGGCTCCGGGCAAACTCGCAACGTTCGGATCACGTGAAGCGAAGTACTCCGTCTCCGAGAACTCCACCTTGTCCCAAGGCGGATTGCCGAGGACGGCATCGAAACCGCCCGACCAGCCGCATCTCTCGTTCGCAGCGTCGTCGGGATTGTCCGGCACCTCGAAGACATCGGGGAACGCCACGTGTAGGTGCAGGAAGTTGTACTGCTGCTTCATCCGACGAACTACATCGTGGACCTCTACCGATGCACGGTCGGGATGGTCGCGGCAGAGCCGGACCTCCTTGTCGGTGAGGATCGGATCTTCTGGCTGCTTGGGGGCGACGAAAGCTGCGCACCAGGCGTCGGCGCCGAAGCGCGCCCGCTCCGCATGCTGCGACACCCGAAGGTCGGCATACGCCGCTTCCTTGGCGGCCACTTGCTGGGCGGTGCGATCGGGCATGGCATCAATGACCGCCAGTTCCTTTGCCACCGCCTTGGTGTCAGAGCCCACGCCGCCGCCGAAGTCGAACAGACCCTGCCCTTCGATCTGTTTACGTTCGGACTTATTGGTCCTCTTAAGTGACGCGACGTGCTTCTTGTCGTCGCCCTCCAGAACGGCGAACGCAGCGTCGGGTAGGCCGTCGGCCAGAAGCGCCGGGGTGGTACCCAGCAGGCTGTTGCCACAGACCACTCGGTGGTCGAGGAACGACAGTGGCATACCGGGCTGGGTGGCCTCCATCCACAGGCTGACCTTGCACAGCTCGACCGCCATCGGGTTGACGTCGACGCCGTAGATACAGCGACCGATCACCTCGCGCAGGGCGACCCGGAGATCACCGGGCGATGGCTCGTCTTCCTGGGAGCGAACCGCTGCCAACCGGTGAGCGATCCGATGGGCGGCCGCAATGAGAAAGTGGCCCGATCCCGCAGCCGGGTCGAGCACCTTCAGGTTGAGGATCGCCTCCTCAGGGTTGGCGGCAGCAGATGCCTCGTCGAGCACAGGATCGAGTGCTGACGTAAGCAGCTCGCGGATGAGCGGGGTGGGCGTGTAGTAACTGCCGGTGGTCTTGCGTTCGTTTCCAGCAGCCAACTGGAGAGTGAACCGGCGACCTTCGATGCGTGGGTGCAGCTCCAGCAGCGCCTCGTACACCGAGCCCAGCTCTTCGGCACCGAGGTGCCGGTAGTCGACCGTTCGGCGAAGCGAGCGACCCCTCCCCCGACCTTCGTGCGTAACGGTGCTGAGCTGGAACATCGCATCGAGCAGAGCCCGATTGCTGAGTTGCGCCGAACGTAGGTCACCGATCGCCTCGGCCGACCAGAGCGCACTTCCCAAGCCGGTGAGCCCCAGCGCACTCTGCCCGGGACCGGCCAACGCGTCGAAGACCACCTGAAGGCTGACCCACAGGTCGCCGTGGCGGGTGCCTCGCCGCTTTTCGGCCAACTCGACGATGCGGCCGAGCGAGTACCAGCGTCGGTAACGCTCACGTGCTGCGTCGTCGACGCCGGGGCCGTGCAGCAGGTCGCGTGCCTCGGCGACCAACAGGAAGATCAGGCGGTACACCAGTCGAAGGAGCTGGCGGTGGTAGTCGACAACGCTGAGCTCGCCCGACTCGAGCCGGGCTCTCAGCTGAGTGTTGGCCTGATCGGCCAGGAAGCCGGAGCCCAACGCCACGATGGCCTTTTCCACGCCGCTCTGGAGCCGGTCGAGTGCTCGGGTGCCCTCGGTGCGCGCCTGGTTGGACCACTGCTCCAGCACGCAGTCGGCCGGGGTGTCGCCACGAAAGCGGGAGGCGTGGCAGACCAGCCAGCAGAGCGCCCAGTCGGCGTACTCGCCGCCGCGGAACATCGCCTCCAGATCGAATTCGCAGAAGGCCTGGCGCGTGAGCGAGGAAGAATCGCGCAGGACTCGCAGGCGGCGGCCGTTGGTGACGATGGCCCACAGGTGATCGTCGGAGCGGTTGAGGAACTCCTGGACCATGCCGTGGGCCGGACGCTCGCCGTGCGGGCCGCGACGATCGAGTTCGACCCGGGCACCGATGAGGTGGAGTGCTATGTCGGAGGAGCGGTGCGACACCGGGTAGGTCTTCAGCCCGTCATCGAACACCACCGGCTGGGCCGGCTCGGGCTGACCGAAGCCCAGCTCCTCGAAGAGTGGCATCAACCAGTGGGTGCGCGTCTTGGCCTGGAACGTGGCGTCGCTCGCCGGGGCGACCTCAAGGGCGTCGGCGAAGCTCTGCCACAGGCCGGTGAGCCTTGTCCACGAACGCACGATGGCGTCGGTGATTCGCTCCCCTGGTGCCAGACCATAATTTTCGGGGCGCAGCGCCGGGAGGTCAGGGTCGAGCGAGCGCACCCGCTCGAGCAGGTCGGCGGGCAGCAAACCGCCTTCGGTGGTGACGTTTTGGAGTGTTGGCGTGCTCACGCAGCACCCCCGGGCATCGGAAGCAGCACGTAGACGCCGAGCACGTCGACCGGCAGTGCCGGGGTGACCTCGACCGAACCGGCCATCTTGGCTTGGTCCCGTACGTTGGCGTGACCCTCCGCCAGCCTGGCGGCACCGGATTGGGCACGCGCTTCGAGTGCGCTCCCCCAGCCATCGATCGCCCCCAGTGCCTCGGCGAGAAAGTCCCGGGCGGTCTCGGTGGTGACATTGCCGGCGACCGATGCGTTCAACAGATCTCCCGGCGGTGCGGCGCCGGCATCAATCCAATGGGGCTGATCGGGCGAGCCGGTAAACGCCAACACCTGGGCCTCCTCGGCCAGCATGGTCTGGACCGCCTTGTTCTGCCGTCTGACCACCAACTGATAGCGGAACCTGACCACCACCAAATGGGTGCGGGTGGTGACCGCAGCAGTGCGGGTGACGCCGGCCCGGGCGGCCTTCGATGCCAGCTTGGGGTCGAGCGCCGTGTCCATGACATACCCGGCCATGGCCGCAACCACCGGGTGGGTACGGCCCAGCATCACCTGGTGCTCGCCTACCGGCGGGGCGAACCCGGCCTCAAAGCTCAGCTGGGGTCCGTCGAGCGCCAACCGGTCGCGCAGTGCGTCGTCGGTTTCACTGAGGTCGAAACGCACCGTTGGCCTGGCCGAGTCGCCCATCTCACCAGCGACGGCGATGCCGCCGTGGGCACGGGCCGCATCGGTGACGAATCGCTGCACCGTGGCCTCGTCGCCCAAGGCTCCGTGGGCCGCCTCCAGCTGGGCGGTGACCTCCTCGTCCTTGATGGAACCCTGGGCAAACACCGTGCGGCTCTCGCGCTCGCGTTCGGCGTCGGCCTCCCACGTGGCCTCGAAGTCGTCGACAACGTCGGGCAACTCCAGCCGCAGTTGGTCGATGGTCTGCTCCACCTCGGAGGCGTTGAGCAGCTGATCGGTAAGTGCTTCGAGCACGTCGCCGCTGGTGGCGGGCACAGGAACCGACACCCCAAGGGCCTTGCGGATCTGGAGGTGCTTTTTGATGAGCACGTCCTCGACGATGCGATCGACGATGTGGCGGCCGACGAACGTTGCCACCCGCACGGTGGGCGAGGCCTGACCGAAGCGGTCCACGCGACCCTCGCGCTGTTCGAGCCGGGTGGGGTTCCATGGCAGGTCGTAGTGCACCACGGCGGTGAACTGGTGTTGCAGGTTGATGCCCTCCGACAGGCAATCGGTGGCGACCAGCACCCGCTTGTCGGCCTGGCCCAGCGCCTCGACACGATTCTCGCGTTCGGCGGGTGGAATCAATCCCGTGACCGACTCGACCTCGACCGACTTGGCCAGGCGGCTGCGCAGTTCATCGGCCACGTATTCGGCCGTCGGGATGAAGCGACAGAACACGATGGGGTGGAACCCCTCCGCCACGAGCTGGCGCACCACCTTGGTCACTTGGTTGACCTTGGTGTCATCCGCGCCCGTCAGCTCATCGGCTCGGTCGGCAAACGAGCGCAGCGCGGACGAGAACGAACTCTCGCCATCGCCCGAGATGTCAGATCCCGGAGAGATGTCTGCGCCGTCGGCCTCGTCGTCGGTGTCGTCGTCGAACAGCGTGCCCCGGACGATCTCGTCGACCTCATCGGCGTCCGTGGCCTCAGCGTTGGCGGCGCGGGTTCGCAGGGTGCGGGCGGCGGCCGCCGGGCTGGAGGCAAGTGATCGGAGCAGGCTGAGAGCCGACCACCAGCGGACCCGTTGTTGCACCCCGTCGCCAGGTTCGCCGTCGACCACGCTGTCGCGGACGAAATCCAACACATCGTTGAACAGCTGCGAATAAGCAGTGCTGAGCGCATAGGTCTCGTCCCGGCGCTCACGCTCGGGAAAGGGGGTGTCGCCCAGGTACTTGGTGATGTCGCCCCGACGGCGCTGCACCAGATGTCGGGTGAGCTGTCGCCGCTGGGCGGGGCTGATGCCCTCGTCGGCCAGCTCGGCGAACTGCTCGTCGAGCAGGCTGAGCAGCGAACGGAACGCGCCCACCTTGCCGGAATGCGGAGTGGCGGTGGCCAGCACCACGTGACGGTCGGGGTCCTCCGCCAGCCCGGCCAGCAGTTGGTGGCGCTGATGGCGGGCGCCGCGCCCTTCGTCGGGATCGGCGCAGGTGTGGGCCTCGTCGACGATGACCAGGTTAGGGCAGGCTCGAAGGAAGTCGTCACGGTGTCGGTCGGACTTGATGAAGTCCATCGACACGATGGTGATCGGGTGGGCCTCGAAGATCGACCGGCCGACGGGCAGGTCACGCTCCAACCGGGACGCCGTCGACGCCAGCACCAGCTGGGCGTCCAGATGGAACTTGTCGGACAACTCCCGCTGCCACTGCTCGGCCAGGTGCGGCGGGCACAAGACTGCCAACCCAGTGGCGTCGCCGGTGGTGAGCAGCTCCTTGGCGATCAGCCCCGCCTCGACGGTTTTGCCGATGCCGACGTCGTCGGCGATCAGCAACCGCACGGTGTCCATCTTGAGCGCCATCAGCAGCGGCACCAGCTGGTATGGCCTGGGGGTCACGGCGATGTCACCGAAGCTGCGGAACGGTCCGGCGCTGGACCGCACACCCAATTGGAGTGCGTCACGCAGCATGCGAGCCGAACGATGATCACCCAGGTCGGCCAGCGTGGGCGGGGGGAACGTGGCGGGTTCGACGGTTTCGATGTCGGTAAGGACGCCCGCCACCTCGGCTTCGGTGCCGCCCAACGGGCGAAGCACCATGAGGCCCTCGCTCTCCTTGGATTCGGGCAGCACCAGCCAGTCGCGTCCGCGGGCCCGCACCAGTGAACCGACGGCGAAGCTCATGTGTTCACTCCAAAGGTGGCTGCAAACCGGGCCACCACGTCGCTCCACCCGTCTTTGTCGCCGAAGCGAGCCACTCGATAGCCGGCGTCGCGCATGGCTGCGGTCACGGCATCGGACAATGTACCTGCGCTGGACGAAGCATCGAGGTAGACCACCAGAGCCTCGTCCGGGAACCAGAGGTCGGGCGTGGTCGACACCTCGCCAACATCAAGGCGCACGCCTCTCTGGGGTTCTCGGAGTCCCTCGCTTCGTAGCCAGGTGAGGAACTGGTCGACGATCGCGGAACCATCGGCCGCTGCGGCGGCCAGGCCTTCGGGCGGCGCCGCGGCGTCAGCAACCGCATGCGGCGCCTCGGGCGAATCGGGCAGCGGGCGCACCGTGGCGTGCAGCAGCTGGGCGAGAAAGCGGGTCGCCTTCTGACGCTCGAGCAGCTGATGATCCCGCTGGTTGGAGTAGCTCAGCAGGCATTCGTAGCACGCCACCGCGCAGTCGGTACCGGGCAGATCCTGCGGCTCCCCCGTCAGCGCGCTGTCGGGGTCGACATGGCAAATCTCCAGGGCCGTGCGGACGACCCGAGCGAATGCGCCCTCGTCGTCCACCAGCTGACGCAAAACACCGGCGCCCCCCTCGGCCGATTCATAGAACAACAGCAGGGCTCGATCATCGGTCGACGGCAGCGGCTCGACAGCCAACTCCGATTCCTCCAACTGGAAGGTCATCTCGATCGCCCGAGACAGCGCCGATTGCAGCGAGGCCATCGCCTCGGCCGACAGACGCTCGTCGGGCTCGACCAGCAAGACGTTGCGCGAGTCCTCAACGTAGGGGATCACCCGTCTGACCTGCTTGCCCACGCGGTCGTCCGGGCCCTGACCGGAGTCGTCCTCATCGGCCTCCTCGTTCTTGGCCCACACGCCCCGGTCGAGGTCGAGCACGAACCCGTGCTTGTTCTTGTCCTTGCGGCGGCGCCACCCCAGATTCAACCGCCAAATGGTGGCGGTCGGCCCGAACGTGAGTTGCCCCCAGCGCTGAGGGGAAGCCGCGCCGTCGCCTGACACGTCGATAACGGCTTGTTGCCGCGACTCGCGACGCTCGCGCTGAGCGAATCGCACCCCGGAGATCACCTCGAAGCCCTGGCGCTGGCGCTCCTCCTCGTCGGAGTTGATGCGATCCACCCTGCGGGTGCTGACGTTCTGCAACCGGAACAGATCGCGCATCGGAATGGGAAGCTCGGCGCCGCAGCGCTCACACAGATCGGCGGCCGCTGCCTCCCGGGGATGCAGGTAGCCGCAATCCTCGCACCGTTTGGCCGTCTCGGTGATGATGTTCTCGGCGTCGGCCGCTGTGGGGCTGACGACCGGGATGTCTACCTTGGTGACCCGATAGCGGCTGCCCTCATGGTAGATGAGCGAACGCGGCCCAAACTCGGAGATGGCCAAGAAGCGACCCCGCTGGAGGTAGTCACCACTCGCCTGGCTTCGCCGACCGGGGATGTAGGCGGTCAACGGCAGCCTCGGGAAGCTGTATCCGGGCAGAAACCCCTCCGAGGCGTAGTAGCGGTAGGGGTCGAAGTCGTACTGGTTGGAATCCTCCCCATCGACGACGAGCAGGTCGATGCGCTTCTCGGCCTCTTGGCGGAGCCGGGCGGCACGCTTCTTGTCGTCCGACGACGAAGTGTGGTTGGTAATGGTCGCGTTCGCAGCACTTTGTTGGGCGACCGCCGACCGGTACAGGTTCCACCAGCGCCGCGATGCCTCCACAAACTGGACCTCAACGCCGGACAACACGTCGTCGAGCCAGGCGTCGTGCCACCACGATGCCTGCGCGACGGCCTCGCCGACCGTGGCGATCACCTCGGCGGCTCGCGACCTCGCCGCAATTCGGGCGTCCGCATCCCGCAGCCTGTCGACGATGCCGTCAAGCAACACCGGGGTCCGCTCGTCGACGTTCGCCAGATCGAGCACCTCCCGCATCGACGCCCCCAGGCGCAGACCGCTGGCCGACAGCCACACCGCCTGCACGTGGGCGCGGATGAGGTCTTCGTTGGCCAGGTCGATGCGGGGAGCCTCAACCCGACCGGCGACCATCAGCTCGGGGCGCCGGAAGTAGTACTGGTCGTGCGGGCTACCGGAGGTGGCGTAGGTAAACACCAGCGCCGGTTGGCCGCTGCGGCCCGCTCGGCCCGAGCGCTGGGCGTAGTTGGCCGGGGTGGGCGGCACGTTGCGGAGACCCACGACGTTCAGCTCGGAGATGTCGACGCCCAGCTCCATCGTGGGCGAGCAGAACATCACCGGCAGTTCGCCGCTGCGGAACTGCCGCTCGCGCTCGAGACGGTCGGGAACCGACACCTGGGCGGTGTGCTCGCGCGCCTCCAGCGTGGTGAGGTCGGGCGAGAGGCTTTGGTAGAGCTTTCGGAAATAGGAGTTGGTGCGCAGGCCTTCCTTCGGGGGACGAGCGATGCGCAGGGGATCGGGCGCTTGACTCTCGCCATCGCCCAGCTTCCACAACAGCGATGCTGCGGTAAGTCGGTAGGCGGGATCGTCGTCGGAGTGGTTGGGACCGTGACGCAGGATGCCCGCCACGCGCAACACCTCGCACAGTTGCCCGATCATCGCCTGGGTGTCGTCCAACGTGAGCTTGTCGTCCCAGTCGGGCAAGGTTGCCTTGCGTCGCACGTACCCGCCGACGCCACCCCGCGGTGAAAGAAAGGTTTGGCTTCGATAGTCACCCGGTTTTTGCGGACGGGGCCGAACCTCACCTGCCTGGTGCAACTCTCGGCGATCTTCGTCGATGGCCAAACGACCACTGAGATACTGATCCGATCGACGCACCATCTGGTCCTGATAGGTCGGATCCAGCACGTTGACGTCCACTACGAGGCTGCGCCGTAGGAAGTCGGCCACCACCCGGCACACCGCTGCCCGGTGCTCGGGCGACGCGGTCACCAACGCACCGTGGGTGGCGGCCCAGTGCGGCTCGGAGGCGCACACCTCATCGAGCGACAGGTAATCGATGCGCAGCAGTCCGGTCTGTTCCAGGTTGGGCTGGGTGATGCGCCAGCCCCGCTCCAGGTCCTGGTAGAGAAGGAATGCAAGGACGTCGCGCAGCGCCTGGTTGGTTTCTTCCCTGGCGACGAACTGCACCTCCGGGTCCTTGGCGTAGGCGCTCAGCGGCAGGTTGAGCGCTTCGAAAACCGCCTGCGGTAGCTGGTCGTAGCGCAGACCCGCCGGGCCCGCAGCCTCCAGTGCCTTGACCAGGCCGGCCCGGACGAGCGTGACCATGACAAAGTCGTTGAAGTGCCCGGCCTGCAGCGAGGCATCCTGCCGGTTGTCGGTGAAGGCCAAGATCTTGCTGGCCTCTTTGGAAACCTTGCTACGGCGCAGCCAACGAACCGACGACACCGACAGTTCGGTGAGCGCCGACGAGCGTCCGCCGGAACCGAGCGTGGCCAACTTGGTCAGCTCGCTTCGCACCCTGGGGCCGTAGGCGATCCCACAAGCGAGGCAGAACCGGAACGGAGCCGGCACCCACCAACTGGCGGTCGCGCCGGAACCGATGGTCCCGTTGGGATCGACGTGGCAATCCAGCGGCAACTTCTTCTTGTAGTCCGACTTGAGCTTCGGCGGATCCTTCGTGTGATCGAGCCACTCCTCGGGGATGCGCTCGTACACCGCCTCCAGATCGTCCGGCCAAGCTTCACCCGTCAATTTGGAGTCGTCCGGCGGGACATACAGGTAACCCGCTTCTTGGCCAACCTCGCCTTCTCGGGACCCGAGACGCCGGGGAACCACAGACGTCTCACCTCCGACGGAGTCCCGGAAGACCGTGTAGTACTCCTGGCCACACCCCCGGCAGAACGCCAACGGCAGGAGCACTTTGCTGGGGTCTTTGGGCACCGTGCGCTGTTCACGGAGGGTGACATGGCGCTTGCTTGGCGGCTCCACCGACGCGTGCACCGTGTCACCACGGGAAATGAACTGGTGCAGCCGGAACGCAAACACCGGAAACCCGGTGCTCGGGTTGGCGATCGAGGCACCTGCCATGAGGTGGACCTTGACCGCCTGCTCGACCGCCTCCTGATCGTCGATGTCCAGCCTGGTCGCCAATTCGGCCGCCGCACCATCGTCATCAACAGGTCCACCGATGGCGCGAGGGGTGACCCGCTCCCAGCGCCCCTCAACCTGCTCGACACCAAAAGTCGACTCGATCCATGAGGTCATCGGGTCGGCGATGAACTCGTCGGGTTCGATGCTCGCCGGTGCCCCGGCGCTCACTCGCTCCCGGAGCTTGTCCCGGACCTGAGCATCGTCAAGGTCTACCTGGCGGGTGGTGCGCTGCAGCGTCTCCCCTATTACGTCGCTAACGCCCACGTCAGCACCAAACAACGCTGTCGCCACCTTGGACACCGCCTTGCGGCGCTCGTCGTAGGAGCCGGTGGCCATGGTGGCCGACGTACCGACGCAGCGGAGTCGGGGCGAGCCCACCGCCTCCCTCAGGCGACGGACCAGAAACGACACGTCAGCGCCCTGCCTGCCCCGGTAGGTATGCAACTCGTCCAGAACAAGGAAGCGCATATCGGTTGCATCGGTGATCAGTTTGCGGTCGGCGACCCGAGTGAGGATCAGCTCCAGCATCACGTAGTTCGTCAACAGGATGTCGGGCGGATTGTCGCGGATCGCCGCCTTCTCGTCGCGGCTCTCCTGCCCGGTATAACGGGCATAGGTGACCGGCTTCTTGCCCCCGAATCCATGCCCGAGAAACTTCTCAAGCTCTTCCATCTGGCTGTTAGCCAGGGCATTCATCGGGTAGACGATGATGGCCCGGATTCCCTTGCCCGAACCCTCGCGGAGCACGTGGTCAACGATGGGCACGATGTAGCCGAGGCTCTTGCCCGACCCGGTTCCGGTCGTGAGGACGTAGTTGGCCCCGCGCTGCGCCGCTGCGATGGCCTCGGTTTGGTGTCGGTGCAGCAGTATCTCCGAGCCCGACCCTCGCTGCTTGCCGGCCCTGAACACCTCGCCAGCGGTGGGATGCAAAATGCCGTCGGCGACCAGTTCGGCGACCGTCTGCCCAGGCTCGAACGATGGATTCAGCCCAATGCGCGGCTCAGGCCACAGCTTCCCGCCCTGCAGCTCTTCGTTGACTCGCTGTTCGATACGCCAGTCACGGAACTGTAGGAAGCTTCTGACGAACGACTCGTAGTCGCCGATCAGGTCGTCTCTGAGATCAAAGATCTCCACGGGCAGCCAGCTTTCGGGGGTACGGCTTAGATCGCTTCGGGTCTGGGGTTCAACTCAACGCGCGGGTCCGCCCGGCCCAACTTCGTCGTACTCGCCCCCAACATCAAGTTCACCCTAGCGGTGGAGGAGGCACTGCCGAGGTCCTCGCTGGGTCCGAACCCAACTCGACCAGACTGCCTCTGGCGGAACCCTGGCCGAGCCAGTTCGGATCGCTCAGTCAACGGACGAGGCGGCTGGGAGACGGGTCATCTCCACGAGGCGGCCTGAGGCCCAGGTCCTTTTAGCGAGGTCCGTAGATCAACAGGGCGATGATGACACCTGCCATCGAGAAGAACGCACTGAGGATCACGGTGAGCTGATGCCGCATGGCCTTCTCGAAGTCAGCGCGGTTTCCCTTGTCAGTACTCTCGATCTTGAGTTCCAGCAGCTCGCGTTGTTGGTCGAGATCTCGCTTGGTGGCGACATCGGCCCAGCCG
>MTKZ01022860.1_pt1 | contig 19307 bp, 19 predicted proteins | sample 1042781 | NCBI WGS metagenome assembly MTKZ01 (sample SAMN06212207, study PRJNA360539) | anaerobic digester metagenome | biome: Wastewater treatment plant; material: sludge; isolation source: anaerobic digester fed with sludge from wastewater treatment plant | place: Denmark: WWTP Viborg ... | reverse complement strand
AACAGGTCGGGACTTTGAAATCGCGATCGCGATCGCCATCACTGCCTTCAATCCAGCGGTGGCGCTGGCCACGGTTATCGGCCCTCTGATCGAGGTGCCCGTGATGCTGGTCCTCGTGTGGGCGGCCAGGCGGACAAAACTTGTTCTGTTCCTGAATCCCCGGCAACCGAAAAGGCCGCTGTGACCATTCCGGCGAAATAAGCCATCGGCAAGAGGATTGAGGAGGAAATCGTGATGTTTAAAAAGATTCTCTTTCCCATCGATTTTTCACGCCACTCGGAGAGGATTATCCACCGCATTCCCGATCTGAAGCGCATGGGAATGGAAACAGCGGTATTGATGCACGTGATCAATCCCATCAAGGCTGTCCACTGGTGGATGCACGTGGATGAAGAAAAACTCCACAGAGCGAAGGCGGAGGCCGAAAAAAGGCTGCGGGACATTTCCGATCGTCTCACCGCCCGGCATGAAATAAGATCAGAATACCGGGTCGATGTCGGTGTGACAGATCATGAGATCATCAGGACGGCTGAAGAACAGACCGTTTCGCTCATCATCATGGGGGCTCATGGACGAAGCTACATCCGGGGAGCACTGCTGGGAAGCGTAACACAGAATGTCCTTCGTCGAACAAAGACGCCCCTGCTGATCGCTCGTTTCAGGGACCCTCAGGAAAAGGTTGAAGAAAATCCACATTTCTTCGCCCGGGACATCTGTGCAAAGGTCCTCTATCCAACTGATTTTTCCGAAAACGCCCTTCGGGTCCTTCGGCGATTGAAAACCTGTAAACAGGAGGGTGAAAAGGAAGTGATTCTGCTTCACGTTCAGGACACCCGAAGGCTGCTTCCCCATCTGAAAGACAGGATGGCAGAATTTGACCGGATTGATATGGAAAGGCTGGGGGAGTTGAAAAGACAGTTGGTTTACGCCGGTTATGCCGTACGTGCCGAACTGAGGACAGGCATTCCCTTTGTGGAAATCAATAAAGCCGCCGAAGCGGAGGATGTCACGCTCATTGTCCTGGCGTCTCACGGGAAGAGCAACATCCGCGAGGCCCTGACCGGAAGCGTCACGGAGGCAGTCGCCCAACAGCATGTTCGGCCCGTCCTCGTTGTCCCGAGGGATGCCGGAGATTAGCGCGGCGAATTCGGCAATAGAAGAATCTTGAAGGGGGGATTGAACCATGGCCGACACCTGTTGTTCGCAAGGCAGCAACCGGATGATCATCTGGTGCGCGGGGGCAGCGAACGTGGGACAGATGACCAACCGGATCGCCGTGGAGTTGAGCGATGAAGGCTACGGTCGGCTGTTCTGCCTGGCCGGGATTGCCGCGCATCGGGGCGGTTTCGTCCGCTCCGTGAAAGACGCGGAGGACATGCTCGTCCTAGATGGCTGTCCCATCGCCTGCGCCCGGAAGATCATCGAGCACGTGGAAGCCGCCGTGAAGAATCATTTCGTCATGACCGAATGGGGCGTTGAGAAAAAGATGACCCATACGCTGGACCGGGACATGACGGATCGTATCAAGGAAGAGATCAAAACATCTCTTCGATCCATAGACGCAAGCGACGCCGCGGCATCCGGAACGGATTGAAGTTGACCTCGGAAGTACGCGATTAAAAATGGGCAAAAGGAGGTATCTGCATCTCATGAAAGCAAAATCAGTGGGATTCATCGGCGGAGGACGGGTGACACGGATCCTTCTGGGCGGTTTCAGAAAGAAAGAAAAGTCGTTCGAGGATGTGGTGGTAAGCGACAACAATGAAGAAGCCTTGAAAAAAATTACGGCCACATTTCCGCGGGCCGTGACTTGCATCAACGGTAATGCACAGGCAGCCGCCCGGGACATCGTCTTCCTAGCCCTTCATCCACCGGCGATCGGCAGCATCCTGGAAGAAATCAAACCGCATCTCCATTCAAGGTCGGTCTTGGTTTCCCTGGCGCCTAAGGCAAGCATTGTTGGTCTTTCCAAAGGGCTGGGGGGGTTCGGCAGAATCGTTCGCATGATCCCCAACGCGCCCTCGGCCATCAATAAAGGTTACAATCCTATCGCGTTCTCCGGGGCATTTGAAAAGGAAGAGAGGAAGGATCTGATGGATTTTTTCAAAGTGCTCGGGGACTGCCCGGAAGTCGCGGAAGACAAGCTCGAGTCCTACGCCATCCTCACCGCCATGGGGCCGACCTATTTCTGGTTCCAGCTCAACGAACTTCAGAAGCTCGGCGAATCCTTCGGCCTCACGCCAAAAGAAACGGAAAAAGGCCTCTCCAAAATGATGAAAGGGACATTGAAGACGCTGTTTGAATCGGGCATGTCCTTCGAGGAGGTTATGGACCTGGTTCCCCTGAAACCTCTGGGAGAAGAGGAAGAGAAGATTCGGGCCATTTACAGAAACAGGCTTGGCGGTCTTTATCAGAAGTTAAAGGGATAGAAGAAATCACCACCACTGATGGATAGCAATTCATTCCCAAGTGGAGACTGACAGAGGAAAAACAATATGAAGAAAACGATCGGTGCGGCATTCACGGGCCTATGGATTGGTCTCTTGCTGATGCTTGCCCATCCCGCTCTTTTGGGTGCGGAAACCAGGCAAGTTCCCGTTAAGGACATGGTGACGATGGTGGATCTCGGTGCCAGGTCGTGCATTCCCTGCAAGATGATGGCGCCGATTCTGGAGCGCATGGAGAAGCGGTATGCGGGAAAGGCAGCGATCATCTTCCTGGATGTCTGGAAGGATCCCGAACCCGCACGCCAGTTCGGCATCCGCACGATCCCGACGCAGATCTTCTTTGATAAGAAAGGAAAAGAGGTTTACCGTCATATGGGGTTCATGAGCGAGGAGGCGATCGTCGCCCAACTCCAGGCCATGGGCGTCCGGTAGAAGGCGGCTGCCGTGTTGGAATCTTTCTTCCTGACGCTCAACCACTGGATGACGGGCGCCGTGGTCCTGGCTGCCCTCGGGTGTTTCCTGTGGGGCATGGTGAGCGTCCTGTTCAGCCCCTGTCATCTGGCATCCATCCCCCTGATCGTCGCCTATGTCGGGGGCCAGGAAGCCATGCTGAAACCCCGCCAGGCGGCCTGGTATGCCGTTTCATTTTCCTTTGGCCTGTTCATCACCATTGCACTGATCGGCATCGTCTGCGCCTTTCTGGGCCGAATGCTGGGAGACGTGGGAAATTACTGGCAGATCCTGGTCGGCCTGATCCTCCTCTGGGTTGCATTTGGCATGATGGGCGTGGAATCCTGCTCCACCTCGGGCGGCCTTCTCTACCGCCTGAACCTGAAGGGTCTCTGGGGCGCTTTTGTCCTGGGCCTGGCTTACGGGTTTTTGTCCGGCTCCTGTACCTTCGGATTCATCGCCCCGATCCTGGCTGTCATTACCATTCAGCAGAAAGTGGCTGTCGGCATTCTTTTCATCACCCTGTTTGCCCTTGGCCATTGCCTTCCCATCGTGATTGCGGGCAGCTCCACCGCCCTCGTAAGAAAGCTTGTTGAAAGCCAGGCCTGGCAGGGAGCCGGTTCCTGGTTCCGGAAAGGCGCCGGTGTGGTCATCGGCTGCCTGGGCCTGTATTTTATGGCCAGTCCCTTTATCTCGGGCTGAAAGAACCATGACGGCAAGGCAGGCACTCGAGGATGTCCTCAGAAAAATCTATGTCGAACCGACGACAAGATGCAATTTGAACTGCCTGACCTGTGTCCGCAACGTATGGCAAGAACCGCCGGGGACCATGGAATGGCCAGTTTTCGAGACGCTCATCAGAGGCCTGAAAGACTTCCCGGAAGCGCAAACCATGGCTTTCTCGGGCACCGGTGAACCGCTTCTGCACCCCCGCATCGCGGACATGGTCCGTATGGCCCACGAACGGGGCCTCCGAACGGAGGTGACCAGCAACGGTCTGCTGCTGACCCGTGAGTTCGTCTTTGCGCTCCTCGATGCGGGTCTCGACCAGTTCGTCGTGTCGATCGACGGGACCGGAAAAAATCAGGGAGAGGTCCGTCCCGACGCAGCACTGGAAACCATCATCCGCAATGTCAAGATGTTTTATAAATATTACGACCACAAGGTCAGACCAGCGGTCCGAATCGGAATTTCCTTTGTGGCCATGAAACGCAACATTCGGTATCTGCCGGACCTGCGTCAGGTCGCCACCCGCATCGGCGCTTCATTCATCCTGGTCTCCAACTTTCTTCCCCATGAAGAACATCTCCGTGACGAGGTTCTTTACCATGTGCGGGCGACCGCCCGCGAAAACCCCGGGAAGCCCCGGGCGCCCCTGTGGATGCTTCCGTTTATGGACTGGAATGATCACACATCAGATGCCCTTGCAAAGGTATTGCGCACGCAGCCGAACCTGAGCATTCTGAATTTCGACCTGAACGAGCGCAAGAATTACTGCCCGTTCATACAAGCGCAGAGCCTCTCCGTCGCATGGAACGGTACGATCAGCCCCTGCCTTCCGCTCTTGCACTCTTACCCCTGCTATACCATGGGACGAAAGAAGGATATCCGGGCCTATGGAACCGGCAGCCTGAAGAACCAGGACCTTCTTTCCATATGGAATAATCCGGAGTATGCGGCCTTTCGCCGGCGCGTTTACAGTTTCCAATTTCCATCCTGTACGGACTGCAGTTGCCACCTGCAGGAAAACAATGAAGCGGATTGCGACGGGAATCCTTTTCCGGTCTGCGGCGATTGCCTGTGGGCCAGAGGCATTTTGCGGTGCGCATGAAAGCGATTTTCATTTTCAAGCGCCGTTTCACTTGAATGAGGGAGCAAAATGAGTGCTTTCTGGATCATGGTCATCGGTCTGGGGGTTCTATCCACAGCGTCCGGCATGCTGGGACTGGGCGTGGCGTTTTCCGCTGTCCCCTTTCTGGCCCTTTTTCTGCCGGATCTGGTCCATCAGGTCCAGCCCCTGTCACTGCTTCTCAACGGGATCACGGCCCTGTTTGCCGTTTTCGGCTTTGCCCAGAGCGGTTACATGGACTGGCGGAAAGCCATGACGCTCGCCGTTGTCACCACGGTGTCCGCGCCTTTCGGCGCCTGGCTTGTCCAGTACACACCCGTGATGATCGTCTGGTCCGCCTACCTGGCCTCCGTGATCTACCTGGCTTACCGTCTCTTCCGGCCGGTCAAGGCACGACCCGGGGAGGAAAATTTCAAACTGGCATTGATCCTGGCGGTTCCCATCTCCGTATTGAGCGGCCTGCTCGGTATCGGCCCCGGCTTTCTCCTGATGCCAACGCTGATCCTGGTCGGCTTCGAGCCGAAGAAGGCAGCGGGAATCAATGCCTTCGCCGTCACATCACCCTCTTTTTCCGCACTCCTCCCGCACATTTCAACGGCCCGCTTCGAAGTCAATCTGACCATTGCCCTGTTGCTCGTTGGGGCGGCCGGCTCGTTCCTGGGAGCTAGGCTGACCAGTCTGTATGTGCCAAGTGGAAGGATCCGGCAATTTTTCGGTATACTCATCGTTGTTATGACAATATACAAGATCTGCACGCTCGTATAACCATCGACAGTAGAATCGGACAGGAATGAGACACAACCACGTCCAAGACAAGGCAAAACAGGCCTCTCTGAAAAACCTCCTTTTCGCCATCGCCATCAACGGTGGGATCGTGGCCTTCGAGCTGGTTTTCGGTCTGCTCATTTTTATTCAGGTCCGAAGCGCCCTGCTGTCCATCCCCGGGGTGGCTGAAATCAACGATCTTCACGTCTGGCGGACGGGCACAAACCGGAAGCTCCTTTCCGCGCATCTCCGCATGACGGAGCGTACATCGGACAACGAAACGATCATCCGGCAGGCGCAGGAGATGCTTCTGAATAAATACGGGATCAATAACACCACCCTGCAGATTCTGCCTTTCTTGGCCGGTGATATGGAGCACTGCAACCACTGCAACTGAAGGGAGCGCAACCATGATTTTTGAAAATGTGAAAGACGCGAGCGACAGGCTGCTGGATACCGGCTACATCTCGTCTCCGGAAATCGCCACGGTGGTTTTTCTGGCGGCATCGACGCAAAAGCCCATCCTTGTGGAAGGGCCGGCCGGTGTGGGAAAAACGGAACTGGCCAAGGCCGTCGGGAGGGCCCTGGACCGGAAACTGATACGAATCCAATGCTACGAGGGGCTCGACGAGAGCAAGGCGCTCTACGACTGGGAGTATTCCAAGCAACTCCTGTACACCCAGATGCTCAAGGAGAAGATCCACGACATCATCTCGGATGCCCGCACCCTCGCGGAGGCGGTGGACCGGATTGCCGTGAGTGAAGACGCTTTCTTCTCGGAGCGCTTCATTCATCCCCGCCCGCTGCTCCAGGCGATCCTCGCGGAGAAGCCGGTCGTTCTCTTGATCGACGAGGTGGACAAATCGGATCCTGAATTCGAGGCGTTCCTCCTTGAACTTCTGAGCGATTTCCAGGTGACCATCCCGGAGATCGGGACCCGAAGCGCCCGGAACGTCCCATTTGTCGTACTTACGTCCAACAACTTCCGTGAGATGAGCGACACGCTCAAGCGCCGCTGCCTTTACCTCTACATCGACTATCCCGAAACAGAGCGGGAGTTAAAAATCCTCCAGGTGAAATTTCCCGGCATAGACCGGCTCTTCGCCGAGAGGGTGGTGGCCGCCGTGCGCGAGGTTCGTTCCCTCGATCTCAAAAAAAAACCCTGTGTCTCGGAAACCCTGGACTGGACCCGGTCGCTGATGGCGCTCCAGATGGAAACGATAACACCGGAAGTCGTCCTCGATACGGCGAACGTCCTTTGCAAGAGCCGGCCAGACACCCAGACAGTCCGCGGCCACTTCTCCCGTCAGCCGGCAAAAAATCTTTCTGCCGACTGAACGGGGTACCGCCATGATCCGGGCGCTCCTGCAATTTGCCGGTCTCTGCCGCGCCGGCGGATTGAGGGTTTCCACGGCGGAGGTCCTCGCTGCCGTCCAGTGCCTGACGGCGTTGGACCTTGCCGACGAAGACTCTTTTCGCGCTGCCCTGAGAGCTAATTTCGTCAAGGAAAGAAAAGACCGGGAGCGCTTCGAGAAGATCTACGATCTTTATTTCCATTCCCTGCGCATCGGGGCGGACAGCCGTCAGGCCCGATCCCTGTCGAAACGGCTCCTCGACCTGGTGGCCGGTGGCCACGGGACGGAAGCCGACGCTGCCGCCTCCTTCCTCGCTTTTCTGGGCGGTGACACCGAACATTTCCTCGAAGAGCTTCGAAAGCTTTTGGATCTGGAGATAGACATCCCGGAGATTCCCATTGCAGAGAACGCTTCCGGAAGCGAGGCCGGGGAATCCGGAAGCTGCCTTCGCAGCGGCGCCGAGGGAGATGTTCCGTCAGGTGCGGATGACGCGTGCAGACCCCTTGGAGACCTCCTGATGGAACGCCTCGGCCTGGCCGGCCGGCAGGCAGCGGACGGTTCGCCGGGCCGGCGCCAGCCACAGGAAGCGAGACACAAGCCATACCGCCCCCGGAATCTCGGCGAACTCCCCTTTTCCCACCTGTCCCGCGGGGAGGCCCGGGAGGTGTATCGGGAGATCGAACGACTGACACGAAAACTGCGGGATATCGCCTCGCGGCGACGACGCCGGGAGCGGACGGGCGCAGTGGACATCAGAAAGACCATCCGCCTCTCGTCACGATATGAGGGCCTCCCCCTGGAGATCATTCTTCGGAAAAGACAGAAGCGCAAACCGAAGATTGTTGTCCTCTGCGATGTCTCCTACTCCGTTTGGCAGGTCGTTCCCTTCATGCTCAACATACTTTACTCCGTCCAGGACTGCCTGACCCGAGTTCGAAGCTTCGTGTTTATCGCCCAGGTAACGGACGTGAGCGAAACGATGAAAAACCACGATCTGATCGAGGCGATTGACCGGGTCATGGCGGATTTCAAACTGGAGTCCCCGCACAATGCCGTCTACGGAGATACAAAAGACCGCGATCCGTCAGACGCCGATCCGGAGATCTCCGACTACGGCGCGGCTTTTGAGCATTTCAGCAGAAGCCACGCGGACGTGCTGGACAAAAAGACGACCCTGATCATTCTGGGAGACGGCCGGACGAACTTTCTGGATCCTCGGCCGGATCTTCTGGAGGCGCTGCGGGAACGCTGCCGGCGCATCGTCTGGCTCAATCCGGAAGCGGAAGCGCTTTGGGAGGACGGCGACAGCAGGATCAGTGCCTATCGCCCGAGCTGCGACGAAGTCCGTCCTTGCCAGAACCTCAACGAGTTGAGCGATTTCATCTCCGGCCTCATACTTTGACATTTGACAAGGGACTTGGGCCTGCCTACTCGGGGAATCGCTCCATATCTTTATCTATATTCATTGCTGGCTATATGGATTGTAAAACCCATTTATGTCTTTTTTAACAGTATTGCTTTATGGAATAATCTCTTGAATGATAGATTGCCGTTATGATATATAATCACCCAGTAGGGTGAGATTGACCCGCTTTCGACCGCCGGGATATCACGACGGAGGGAGCATACGTGGAAAAGTTTGTTTTTCTTTGCATGGTCGCCGTGGTGATGTTGGCCCTGTTTCTCCGCTACGGAGCAACGGCCAAGACAATGTCGCACGAACAGCTTGTCAGCAGCTACGAAGGCTCCAAGACCTGCGAGCGATGCCATCCCGGTGTCATTGACGATGTCCTACAGTCGGTTCATTACAAGCTCAAAGGGCCGGTCAGCACCATTGAGGGATTGTCAGGGGAATGGGGGGAAATCAACCGGGAATGCGGTTTGCCGGGGTCCATTTACAAACTCAATGCCGGTTGCAAGCAATGCCACATCGGCAACGGGGCGGCCATTACCGACCAGCCTACGGCCCGGGAGCGCGAGGGCATCGACTGCCTGATCTGCCATGCCGCCAAGTACGATTACAGCAAGCGTTCTGTTGTCCCCGCTCAGGACACACCTGAGGGGTTCCGGGTCACCCAGGACCGAAGCCTGGAAGCCGCCAGATCAGTCGGCAGCAAACCATCAAGCGAGGCCTGCCTGCGTTGCCACAAAATGCCGGCCGGCGGTCCCTGGTGGAAGCGGGGCATAAATTTTACGCCTGAGCGGGATGTCCATGTGGCCGGGGGCATGGTCTGCGTTGATTGCCACAAGGCGAAAAAGCACAAGTTTCCCAACGTGAACGATCCGGGCGGATGGGCCAAGGAAACCACGTCGAAGAGCTTGAGCTGCGAAACCTGCCATGCCAACGTAAAGCACAAGAACCAGGCCTTGAACAAGCATCTGGCCAGGATCTCCTGCAATGTCTGCCATATTCCCACGATCGGCGGAGTTGTGACCCGGGATTACGTAAACCTTGTAAAAAACCCCAAGACCGGCATGTATGGCGTCAAGCCGGACCCATTCGATCATACGTACACCACGAAACCAACGTACCGTTTCTTTAATGGCAAGGCCACCCAAGAGATCGAGCCAATCGGTTCTATTAATGATCCGAAGAGCAAGATTACAGCTTTCAAGCCTTTGACTACTATTGCCCCAAGAGATGCAAAAACCAAAAAGCTCCTGTTCCAGAACCTCGACGTCCTGTTCAAAACGGGCAGCGTGGATCAGGCCCTGGCCCAGGGATTCAAACAGCGACCCCAGGAGTACTCCGGCAAATGGGAACCGACCAGCATAACCGGATATTTCATTCTCTCCCACGATATAACGAAGGCAAAAGCCCTGACCTGTGGCGATTGCCATTCATCGAAAGACCACCTCGGTCTGAAAAAATTGGGGTACAGTCCAGAGCGAGTCAAACAGCTTACTGACGATTCCGATACGTGTTCATGGTATCGGTAAGTATCTTAGAGTAGACGCAAGGATATTACCCCTCGGCACCACACCTCAATATTTGTACAAGACGATATTTTGACTTACCCTATAAATCAACACTGACCAGGGAGGCTACCATGGAAAAAATCTTTTCTTTTAAAGCGGTGTTGATGATTTTTCTTATTTGGATATTGTCCACTCCAGTTTTGGCTCAGGACTTGCCGGCCATCGTGTCCGCGGACTGGTTGGAAGCGAACTTGAAAAATCCCAGGCTGATCATCCTCGATGTCCGCAAGGTGGAAGACTACCGGGAAGGTCATATTCCCAATGCCGTAAATTTATACTACGGAGCCTGGGCTTACAAAAAGGGGGAGCTTTATACGGAAGTCCCAGATCCCGACGATCTGGATGATACGATCGGTTCCACAGGGGTCGGCTGGGATTCATGGGTCGTAATTGTGGGCAAGATGAATACGCTCAAAGAAGTTTATCAAAACTACCGTGTGGCCTGTACGCTTCGATATGCAGGCCTCGATAACGTCTCCCTTCTGGACGGCGGAATGAACAAATGGATCCGGGACAAAAAACCCCTTTCGATGGATGTTGTCAGGGCGAAGGAGAAGCTTTTCAAGGGTAAATACAAGAAGGACCATTTTGCCGACAAAGAATATGTCCAGAACCGCATGGGTAAGATCGTCCTGCTGGACGTCCGGGAAGCGGACATTTTTACGGGAAAGCGGAAGCTCGACTGCATCACGAAACTCGGGCATATTCCCGGGGCCGTCAACCTCTCTACTTCCTGCGCCTTCAACAACGATGGCACACTCAAGAACAAGGAAGTTCTTACTGCCCTTGTTGAGGCTGCTGTCGGAAAGGACAGATCGACGGAGATCGTCACGTACTGCGATGTCGGGCAGTGCTGCCCCGTCTGGAAATACCTGATGAAGCGAGTGCTCGGCTACAAGAACGTCCGGATCTACGACGGTGCCATGCAAGAATGGACGCTCGATCCGGATGCGCCGGTTGAACTGAATCAGACCACCAAATAGTAGAAAACATTCTTTTTAGTAAAACCAACAACACGAGCTACGATCGAAAAGAGGAGGGGAAAACCATGTACGATGGCAAAGATGAATTGCTGGTCATGCATGAGGACCTGAAAAAGGCCTTGAAGAAAACGAAACCGGCATGGGCCATGCTAATCGACACCCGAAGGTGTATCCTGTGTCATGCTTGCACACTGGGTTGCATGGTCGAGTACAAATCACCGCCTCGCATTCTATACAGGCCCATGTATGAATCGGAAACGGGGCGGTATCCCGATGTTCAGCGACAATTTATCGCCCGGCCCTGCCAACAGTGCGACAATCCCCCCTGTGTTGCAGCCTGTCCTAAGAGTGGTAAAGCAACCTGGAAAAGTACTGACGGTGTAACGAATAACATCATCTTGATTAACTACGAAGAATGCATTGGTTGCGGGAGATGCGTGGCGGCCTGTCCGTATAGCGCTCGCAACATGGATCGAGGGGACTTCTATACCGAGCAGACACCAAGCATTCCCGAAATGGAAAGAGGTCCGGCCTGGGAGTACGATAAGAAGTGGTACCGGGAAGGCAAGAATCTGCCTGCGGGAAAGGCACGGAAATGCCAGTTCTGCAATCTTCGTCTTAAGAACAGTATGCTTCCCGTATGTGTGACGACATGCATCGGTAGGGCCACCTATTTTGGCGATCTGGATGATTCGGACAGCCTGATCAGTAAGACAATGAAGTCTGGCAAGGTCGTTGAACTCAAGGAAGTGAAAGAGGCGGGAAAAATCGCAGACAGAATCGTGTCAAAAGCTTTTAAATTGAAGAGTGATGAATGGTCCTCACTCATCCAGGATGCCGTTAAAGCCTATCCTGGGAAAAGTCCCGTTTTTGGAAAATCGAATACGAAACCCAGAGTTTTCTATATCGTTTAGGGGGGTGCGAGGCCATGAAGGGAAAAAAGGATAAAGGATTGTCGCGAAGAGATTTCATGAAATGTACCGCCGTCCTTGGGGGCGCTGTTCTCGCATCGGAGATGCTTTGGGCACAGGACTTCATCCGGAGGGCGGAGGCGGGTCTTCTGACCAAGGAGGAAGCATATGAGTTGATGAAAGCCGAGAACATTCTCTACACATCGTGCCTGCAATGCAATACTGGTTGCGGGATCAAGGTCAAATTGTTCAGGAAGAATGGCAACGCCTACGCGCTTCGCATCGACGGGAACCCCTACAATCCATTCGTCGCGGTTCCCCACCTCCCCTACAAAACGCAAATGGGTGAAGCGGCGGCACTGGACATGCCGATCTGTCCGAAAGGCCATGCGGGGCTTCAGACCACCTATGACCCCTACCGCATTGTGAAAGTCCTGAAAAGGGCGGGAAAGCGCGGTGAAAACAAATGGACAAACATTCCGTTTGATCAGGCGATTGATGAAATCGTGAACGGTGGATATCTTTTCAAACATGTACACGGAGAAGAAACTAGGCAAGTAGCGGGGCTTAAGGAGATTTACGCCTTGAGAGATCCGAAAGTCATGAAGGCCCTCGGCGATGAAGCAAAAGTCATCGGAAAAAGCAAAGACCGGAAGAGTGCGGTAGATGCCTTTAAGAAGAAAAACGCTGTTCATCTCCAATATCTGATCGACCCGGACCATCCCGACGCAGGTCCCAAAAACAACCAGATGATCTATGCCTGGGGTCGAAAAAAATCAGGACGTTCGGAGTTTGCCTTACGGTTCTTCCGGGATTATTTCGGCACCGCGAACTTTCATGGCCATACCACCGTCTGCCAGGGTTCCCTTTATTTCGCCAGCAAAGCGTGCAGTGAACAGTACGTGAATACGGCCTTCACAGGTGGTCAGAAATTTTACTGGCAGGCCGACGTTGAAAACTCCGCTTACATCCTCTTTGTCGGCAGCAACCTCCTGGACGCCAACTATGGTCCACCCAACCGTGGCGCAAGGCTGATGCCCAATATCACCTCTGGAAAGACCAAGATCGTTGTAGCCGACCCCCGGTATAGCAAACTCGCCTCAAAGGCCCACAGATACCTGCCCGTGAAACCGGGCACTGATGGGGCTCTCTTTTCCGCTATCCTTCAGTGGATGCTGAAGAACAACCGGTATGACGCCAAATTCCTGGCAAACGCAAACAAAGCCGCGGCAAAGAAGGCCGGTGAACCGACGATGACCAATGCGACATGGCTGGTGAAAATCGGAGCTGACGGTAAAGCGGGAAAGTTTCTGCGCGCTCATGAAATCGGCATCGCCAACGTTGAAAAAAGGAAAGACAAAACCGGCAAAGAACTCGACTTTGAATTCATGGTGGTTATGAAAGACGGCAAACCAATCGCCGTGGATCCCAATGACGAAAAGGATGCCGTTTTCGGCGACCTGTTCATCGATACGGAGATCAAAGGCATTAAGGTGAAGAGCCCGCTCCAGTTGATTTCCGAGGAAGTGAACCGAAAAACCCCCGAGCAATGGTCCAAGCTTTGCGGCATTCCCAAAAAAGACATCGAGGTAGTTGCGAGGGACCTGACCAGTTACGAGAAAAAGGCCTGCGTGGACGTCCATCGTGGAGTGTCTCAGCACACGAACGGCTTCTACAACGTTTTCCTGGCCTGGACCATCAATCTGCTGCTGGGCAATTACGACTGGAAAGGGGGCATGATCGCAGCTTCGACCTTCAGCCAGTCAGGCTCAAAAGCAAGCCAGCCTTTCAACCTGAGCAAGATGAACCCAGGCATGTTGGGCAATTTTGGCATCAGCATCATTCGGCATGATGTACGGTACGAGGACACGACTTACTTCCAGGGCTATCCCGCGAAAAGGAACTGGTGGCCCCTGGCCAGCGACATCTACCAGGAAATCATCCCATCCATGGGCGATCAGTATCCTTATCCGGCCAAGGCCCTTTTCCTCTATCACGGTGCCCCCAATTTCTCCCTGCCGGCTGGCCAGACGAATACGGAGATCCTGCTGGACCTGAAAAAAGTCCCTCTCTATTTTTGCACGGACGTGCTGGTCGGCGTCACATCGCTTTACGCCGACTACATCTTCCCGGAATTGAACTATCTGGAGAAATGGGAATTCCAGGGCAGTCATCCCAACATGCCGACGAAGGTTCAGCCCATCCGGCAGCCGGTGATTGCGCCGCTCACCGAAACGGTAAAGGTCTTCGGTGAGGAAGCCCCCTGCTGCCTTGAATCCGTCCTGATGGCGTTGGCGGAAAGACTGGGAATGAAGGGCTACGGCAAGGACGGGTTCGGACCGGGACAGGACTTCATTCGGCCGGACGATCTATACATCCGCATGGTCGCCAACATCGCCACGGATGACGGCGCCGCTGTTCCCGATGCGGATGACAAGGAACTTAAACTTTTTTTGGATTCAAGAACGCACCTGCCGAAGACAGTTTTCGACCCGGTCCGCTGGGAGAAGATCTGCGGTCAGAACTGGAGGAAAGTGGTTTACATCCTGAACCGGGGCGGCCGGTTCCAGGATTATAAAGATCAATATAAAGGGGAGCAGGTAGCTAACAAGTATGGGAAACTGATCAATATCTATCAGGAAAAAACCGCCCTGACGAAAAACGCCTTCACCGGAGTCCAGAATCCCGGGTATCCGCTTTATCTGCCCATCGTCACCAACCATGGGAAAACGCCTGAGAAAGCGGGTTTGACAAAAGGCTATGGACTGCGAATGATCACGCAGAAAGACATCACGCAGACAAAATCACGGACCATTGTCGACTACTGGCTGAACGCTATTTATCCCGAAAACAGTATCATTGTGAATCCGCGAGATGCCGCAAAGCTGAAGATCAACACGGGAGACAAGGTCAGAATTTCTTCCGCCACAAATCCGGAAGGGACCTGGGTTGTCGGCGCCGGTGAGAATAAGCCCATGATCGCCCTCGTGCAGGTATCTTCCTCAATACAGCCCGGCGTGGTGACGTTCGCCCACGGTTACGGCCACTGGGCAACGGGCGCGACCGACACCACAATCGACGGCAGGATCATCAAAGGCGACAAACGAAGAGGGGCGGGATTCAATGCCAATGCCGCCATGTGGACCGATCCGGATCTGATGAATACATGTGTCATGGATCCGGTCGGCGGCAGCGCTTCCTTCTATGATACGATGATAAACTTGAAAAAGATCGTATAACTTCGTCATTGCAGATCAAACATTAGGCAAAAAGGTGGATCACGCAGCGCGTTTGCTGATTCACCTTTTTTATCGTCATTTTTCATTTGAAGAAAGCTTAAATATATGTTAAAAAAAACATAAATATGTGCGAAACTAATTTTGGTATTAACCTCCCGACCTATCTTTCGTTATTTTCAACCGCCGGAGCAGGAAACTTCAATCATGGGACTTTACATCAACATCGAAAAGTCATTTCCCTCTTTTGATCTTGCCTGTTCATTTTCATGCAAAAATAAAAGAATGCTGGTTTTGATCGGGCCTTCGGGCGCCGGGAAGACAACCATGGTAAGGTTGATTGCCGTTCTGGAGCGTCCGCAGAAGGGAATTATTACCTATGAAAACGATACCTGGGTTGACACGGACAGGCGGATTTTTTTGAGGCCGCAGTTGCGCTGCGTGGGTTTGGTCTTTCAGGATTATCCCCTTTTCCCCCATCTGAATATTCATCGCAATGTAGCCTTTGCAGCAAGTGACGGGAAAGAGGTCGAAAGATTGATGGAAGACTTTAATATCTGGCATCTCCGCTATCGGAAACCTCATGAGATATCCGGTGGGGAACGCCAGCGCTGCGCCATTTGTCAGGCATTGGCTCGAAAGCCCAGGATTTTGCTTCTGGATGAACCTTTCTCGGCGCTGGACGTTATAACGCGGCGCACTTTGAGGAATCTGGTTATTGATTTGAAATCAAAACTCAATATTCCCATCATATACGTGACACATGATATCAATGAAGCCCTTGCCATGGCTGACGACGTTGTCCCGATTGTAAACGGTAAGATCGATTATGACTGGATTCAATTGCCCCTTGAAGGGGAAGACGGGAGCAATGTGATTCCCATCAAGGCGGCAAGAAAACATAGATTGAGTTTGGCCTACTGAAAATTATGTAACATTAGCATGTTTACGCAGAGGCTTACACATTCATGAAAATCGGCACTTATTCCTATAAGGAATATATTCATCTGGTCAAATCATTCCACGGGAATCTGGCTCCGGGGCTGATCATCGGCGGCTTCATGGTGGATCTGGCCATGAAGAATCTTCCTCCGGGGGAGTTTTATGACGCCATCTGTGAAACTACGGTTTGTCTGCCTGATTCGATTCAGCTTCTCACCCCCTGCACCGTGGGAAACGGATGGCTCAAGGTTTTTGAATTTGGCCGCTTTGCCTTGACCCTCTATGAAAAGTACAGTGGCGAGGGGGTTCGGGTATACCTTGATCCGGAAAAAATGAACGAATGGCCACAGATCAAAGAATGGTTCCTGAAGCTGAAGCCAAAAGAAGAACAAAATATCGAGTTGATCCTAAAGCAGATCAGGGATGCCGGGTCCGCCTTGTTGAGTGTTCAGAAAGTCCGTGTCGAACCGGAACGCATAAGGAGGAAAAAACTAGGAGCAGTTGCCATCTGTCCGGTGTGTCGAGAGGCTTATCCGGTGAGAGACGGAAGCAAATGTCTGCCCTGCAAAGGTGAATCTCCGTATATTTAGATTGTGATATTGGTTTGCCATTTATAGGTTATGCATTTTTTACAGAATACTTCATTTCCACATGATCCCGAATCCTTTAATCCTGATGTGAAAATGTAACGGTCTTCGGCATCATGGCCCAAGCCGGCTTACTCCTCAGTATACCAAAAGATTCAGGAGGCAGCCGTCCATGGTTGCCATTAGAAAAACACTTGCCTAAAAAATTATTTGGACAGGCAGCTCTGCTGCTTCTGTACCGTATTTTCAATCACGGCAGTCACTCCGACGAAAAAATCCATAATACGCGGTACCTCCAGCTTGTAGAACATATCGAGGCCGCTCTTGCGTGAAGAGACAATCCCCGCCTCTTTCAGGACGAGGAGATGCTTGGATACGGTGGACTTGTCTAACTCGAACAATCCGCGAATCTTCCCGAAAGGGAACTCACCTTCTTTTAAAAGATCGACGATCATCAACCGCGCCGGGTGGGCCAGTGCCTTGATGATTTTTGACCTGATTTCCGCTTCAGCGAATGTGATCAATACCTGATCCTTATATTGGCTTGTTGCTATTTATGCCAACAATAGTGATGGATGTCAAAGGGAAATTCAGTCCATAATTTAGGACGTATTGAGTGACCGGCTTCCTCGGCATCGCCTACATCAGAAAGGCATTTCCGATGACAGGCACAGCTATTCGAGAGGTCTTCCTTCTTAATATAGAAGCAGATTTACCAAATATCCGGCCGCAGTGGCCACCAGAAAAACATTCATTGCGAAAGCGAGGATCAACTTCTTCTTGAACATGGAAGAAAGGATGATCATCTCAGGAATGCTTGCCCCTGCTCCACCGATGATGAGGGCTAAAACCGTCCCCACCCCCATTCCTTTTCCGACTAGTGCGGCGCTGATTGGAATGACGGTTTCTGCCCGAATGTACATGGGGACTCCGATCAGAGCGGCAATAGGAATGGACCAGGGGTTGCCGGGACCGGCCAATCTGACGACCAGATCTTGAGGAAAAAAACCATAGATAAACGCCCCGATTCCAGCGCCAAGAAGTAGGTACCAAAATACTCCCTTAAATGTGTCAACCGCTGACGCAGCCGCGTTTTTCATCTTTACTTTAAAAAGTTTCGGCGTTGGATCATTTGTAACAAGCTTGACCGTGCAACATGTTGTTTGTGCCTGTTGCGCTACGAAGTGCCCTGTTTCGCCTGTACAGCAAATACTGGGATCCTGAAACACGGGTAAATCAAACAATATCTGCGTTTGAATGTTTTCAGTATAACAGCAGCTGTTGGCAGGTGGTCGGATCGCCACGAGTCCAGTATCATGTTTTGCTTTCTCATCCGTACAGCAGTCGCTCTGAAAATTAACCAGAGGCTTAACCTGATGTTCCATCCCGAGTTTTGCAAGGATAGCCGCCGCAACTATGGAACCGAAAAAGGTGACAACTACATAAACTATCGTTACCTTGAGACCTAGAAGTGACAGCAAAAGTGCAATAATCACGGGATTCAGAACCGGTGATGAAAAAAGAAATGCCATGGTAGGGCCAAATGGGACACCACCTCTCAGCAACCCTGCGGTGATCGGCACCGTGGAACAGGAGCAGAAAGGAGTCAGGGCGCCCAGACCGGCGCCCAAGACGTATTGTATTCCCATAAGCTTGTTGGAGAGAAAATCCCGTATACGGGCTGGCGGAAGGTACTCCGTCAGCAATCCGATGAGAAAGGAAACAGCCACAAAAATCAGGACAAGTTCACCGGCAATCACCAGAAAAAAATTGCCCGCTGTAATAAAATTTTTTAGTTCAAACACTTATGAAATCCCCCTTTATTGTTTACATTATCAACCTTTTGATTGTCAGATGTCGCTTTGCCATCTGCAGAAATGTACTAAGGCTGATGAGCAGAATGTCCCGCATGGCCGGTTCCATTGCCGTCAGTACTTTCAGCATTTTATTCGTGAGTTGGTCTTCAATCCGGTTTAAGAGAGCTTTGCCCTCTTCAGTCAAGCCAACACAACAAACCCTCCCATCACTCTGATTCTGTTCACGATAAGCGAGTCCCTTTTCTTCGAGACGAGCAATTATCCGTGTTGCACCGCTTTTCGTGACAGACGCACTCCTTGCGATATCCTGCATGGTACAGACATCAGAACGCAAAGCAGCGCGAAGCGAGCGAAACTCAGCGGCGGAGATCTTTTCACCGCAACATTCCTCCTCCATGCCTTGAGAACCAAAAAGATACATTATATCTTCTATCATTCCCGCAAGTTCTCTACCCTGTGCGTTTATCAATCCAATCCTCCTCCTTCTTCTATGCATGAAACTTGAAGTGATAAAATGTAATCGGTGATGCCCTTAAGATATATCGTTGATTATGTCAACTATTAATTTGAAAAAGCTTCATTTCGTTAGAACAAGTTTGGAGGCATATTTGCGATCATTTGCCCTTGACAAGCCGCCCTTTAATCCTTATTATCAGATCAAACTGATTAATCAGAATATAATATGATTTCTGAATTATGATCGGGAGGTGAAAATAATGAGTAAAACCGATGCGAAGAAATCCTGTTGTGCAGCGGGAAACGTGAATGCCGGCGGCTGCAAGGTGGAGTCACTGGTCAGCATCGACGAGCGGGGCCAGATGGTTCTTCCGAAGGAACTGCGGGAAAGGGCGAACATCAAAGCGGGCGACAAACTGGCCCTCATCAGTTGGGACAAGGACGGGGAGATATGCTGCCTGGCACTGATCAAGGCCGACAACCTGGCCGAACGGGTCAAGGAGTTTCTCGGGCCGGTTCTGGCCGGTGTG
>MTKZ01125941.1_pt1 | contig 19327 bp, 20 predicted proteins | sample 1042781 | NCBI WGS metagenome assembly MTKZ01 (sample SAMN06212207, study PRJNA360539) | anaerobic digester metagenome | biome: Wastewater treatment plant; material: sludge; isolation source: anaerobic digester fed with sludge from wastewater treatment plant | place: Denmark: WWTP Viborg ... | reverse complement strand
AGCTGCCGCCGTGGCACTCGGCAGCATCGCCGCCCTGGCCCTGCTGGCCACGAGTTGGCGCTATGCGCTGACGTATCGAACGGGTGTGGCCCGGGCCCGACAGATGGCAGCCTGCTACCCGGCTTCCGAGGGAGTGTGGCGAAACCTGGCCCAGGCATACCTTCAGGCGGGCCGATTCCGCGAGAGCCTGGAGGCGGCCAGGAAAGAGCAGCGTCTGCATCCGGAAGCGGAATCCACGTCCGCCGCGCAACTGGAGGGCATGGCGCTCTTCCGTCTCGGCCGCATCGCCGAAGGGCTGGCCATGCTGGAAGCCGCCGTCGCCAAGTCACCCGAAGACCCCACCGGCCTCTACCGACTGGCCGGCCTGTATCAGGAAGCGAACCGGCAGCAGGACGCGCTACGCACGTACGTCCGGGCCGCGGAGGTCGACCCCCGCCACAACCCCGCCCTGACCGCCGCCGGCACGCTGCTTCTGGAGGAAAAACGGTATGAGCAGGCGCGGGCCATGTTCGAGCAGGCGCTGCAGAACAATCCGTATGACCTGACGGCCAACCACGGGCTGGCCGAGATCGACGCGGACCAGGGTCGGCTGGACGCCGCCGCGGACCGCCTGGAATCCATGCTCTCGTGGCTTCCGGACTATGACGGCGCCCGCGCCACGCTGACCCTGGTGGAACTCCGGCGCGGCCGGCCGGAACACGCCCTGGCCCAGGTCGAGCGGATCATCGCCAACCCGCGGCGGAACCCCCTGAAGGTCTCCGAGAGCCTGCTGGCCGCCCTGAAGGAGTACTCCGCCGAGCAGACGGAGGATCCGTATGCCATCTTCCTGGCCTCCCTGCTTCTGCTGGACCAAGGCCAGCCGGCGGTCGCTCGCCAGGGCCTGCTGGCGCTCAAGAGCCTCTGCCCGGACCCCGCCTGGCAGGCCCGAGCCGATCGCTATCTCTCTCGCTAGGCGAGGACCTGTCCCCGGATTGCAGGCGCCCCGACTTTTTTCCATTGACATGGGCCGGTCGCCGTTTGACATAGAGCTCCGAACGAGTGAGACAGGCAAACCAGAACGCCAACTGCGGAGACCCTCGTGTCGAGCAATCATCCTCCACTGCGCGTCGCGGTCTGGTGCATCCGTCTGGCCATCGTCGCAGCTCTCGTGGCCCTGTGTGTGCAGACCGCGCGCCAGGCCGGCAGCGGCACCGCCGGCACGGCACCGGACGCGCTCTACGGCCTCTATGCTCTCACCCCGGCGCTGGTTGCCATCGGGCTGGCCGTCGTGACCGCGCAGGTCCTACCTGCGCTGGCCCTGGGCGTGTTGACGGCCGCGGCCATGCTGCTGCCCTGCCTTCCGGCCGAGGCACAGTACGGCGAAACGAACACCGCCGTCGCCGCCGTGCGAGTGGCGGTGGAGACGTACGTGGTTGGGGCCATCGCCGATGCGGATCACATCAAGATCATCGTTTTCACGCTGACGATCGGGGGGATGGTCGGCGTGATCGGCGCCAACGGCGGGACGACCGCCCTGGTTGCCCTGGTGGCGGGTCGGGCGCGGGGCCGGCGGGCGGGTCAGCTTGTGGCCTGGCTGGCCGGTCTGCTCGTGTTCTTTGACGATTACGCGAACAGCATGATCATCGGTCCGACGCTTCGGCCGGTGTTCGACCGCCTGCGGCTGTCGCGGGCAAAGCTGTCCTACATCGTGGATTCCACCGCCGCCCCTGTCGCCTCGATCGCCCTGATCGGCACGTGGATCGGCGCGGAAATCGGCTACATTCAGGACGGGCTGGAAGGGCTGGCGCGACTGGGCGCGCCGGCGTGCGTGGCGGACGTCACGGCCTATCAGGTGTTCCTGCAGAGCCTGCCCTATCGCTTCTATCCCATCTTCGCGATCGTCCTGGTGGGTCTGCTGGCCGGCATGGGGCGGGATTTCGGTCCCATGCTGAAGGCGGAGCGAATCGCGGTCAGTGCCCCACCCCCGGCGGAACTGGAGGCCGCGGTCCACCGTCGGCGCGGGTGGCTGGCGGCGATCCCCGTTCTGATTCTGGTGGCAGGCACCGTGGCCATCATCGTGATCACGGGCATCCGGAGCGTTCCGGAGGGCGCATCCGTGACGGCGCAGGCCATTCTCTCGGGCGCCGATGCATTCGGGTCGATCCTCTACTCCGCGATTGCCTCGCTGGCCATCGCGGCCCTGTTGGGAATCATCACCCGCGCGGGGACCCTGGCCCAAACGATGGAGGCGACCCTGGAAGGCATGACGCGGATGTTTCCGGCCGTCGTGGTGCTGGTGTTGGCGTGGGCCTTGTCGAAGTCCACGTCGGACCTGCGTCTGGGCGCGGTGGCCACGTCGTTTCTTCAGGGAGCAGACGTGAAGCTGACATGGCTTCCGCTGTTGATCTTTCTTGCGGCCGCCGGCGTCTCTCTGGCGACCGGCACGTCGTGGGGGACGATGGCGATTCTCTGTCCGGCGGCGGTGGAAGTGGCTGGGCGGCTGGTGGTCGACCTGCCCTCGGACGATGCCCACCTCGCTTTCTATGCCTCGGTCGGAGCGGTGCTCGCCGGGGCCATCTTCGGCGATCACTGCTCGCCGATCAGCGACACCACGGTGCTCTCCGCGGCGGCCAGCGGATGCAGCCTGGAGGAGCACGTCTGGACTCAGGCCCCGTACGCGCTGGCCGCGTGTGTCGTCGCCGCTCTGGCCGGCAACGTGCTATGTACGTGGTTGGGATGGCCGGCGTGGTTGTGCATCGGCCTGGGCGTGATTGTGCTGGCGGTTGTCGTGCGCGGGCTCGGGCGGAGAACGTGAATTCGCGCCGGCCCGCAAGGGCGGACCTTACCGCGTGCGCAGCCAGTGCACCAGGTCGTCGAGGTAACGTTCCCGGCTTTCCGCAAACTCCAACGTGTGACGGGCCCGCTGGTAGGTGGTGATCTGCAGCGTCGGCCATGGGAGCTCGCGCAGGAACCGGCGAGTGGTGGCGTTGTCGATGATTCGCTCATCCTCGGCCAGCAGCACGTGCATCGGAACCGGCGGGGCTGTGGTGAGCCTCTGGGTCGTTCGATCCATCCGCCGCGAGGCGAGGAAGAATCCGGCCGTGGCCTGATGAAGCTGAAGCGTATCGTTGCGAAGCCACTCGATCCACGCGGGGTCGTCGGTGAACAACTCCGGATCATTCAGTGGAATGTCAAACAGCCGGCGGGCGTCGGACAGCATGGCCCAGCCGATGCGCAGCTTGTCCACGGCCGACACGTCCACGACGGGAAACAGGCCCGGCGTGACCAGGGTCAGGCTGGCGATCGATTCCGGCCGCGTCACGTGCATGGCCGCCGCGAGCTTGCCGCCCCAGCTCACCCCGAGCAGGTGATGCCGCCGAAAGCCCGACCGCCGGGCGAGTTCATTCGCACAGGCAAACGCGTCGTCCAGCAACTGCCCGGGGCCGTCAGCGTGGCCGCGGTCCCTCGAATTCCGGCCGGAGCCCCGCCGGTCCGGCTGGAGCACGGCAAACCCGGATTGCCGCAATCGCTCGGCCGACGCCTCGTACCACCCGCAATGCGACTGGATGCCGTGCAGGTACAGCACGCTGCCCGCGGCCCGCTCGGGCGCCCAGTACCGCGCGTACGCCTCATATCCATCCGGCAGCCGAACGTGCAGTTCCTCGAACCCGGCCATCGGAGCCGATCCTACCGCCAATCCCGGCTGGTTTCACGCGGCAATTGCGGACCCGACCCGCACCCATGACAGTCCCGCGGGCCGTGATAGAATGCCTGCGGAGTCCGAAGTCCCGGATTCGACACGGAGAATCCGCGTGTCCGAGCAGACGGCCGATATCCGCCGTGCCCTGGCCCAATTCCTTCGCACCGACGCTCTTTTCGGCGTGCGAGCGGTGCCGATTCCGCAGCAGGCGTGCCCGACCGGGTCCGCGCAAGCATCCGCTGCCGCTTCACCGGTTGCCGGGCCGACCGCGGACCCGGCCGTTCGCGGGGAAAAGACCGCCGCATTGAAGGCACTGGACGAACGGTGCGTGAAGAACTGCACGAAGTGCGGGCTCGCGACCACGCGGAAGAAAACCGTCTTCGGCCAGGGAGATCCGGCTGCCCGGCTGGTCTTCGTTGGGGAGGCACCCGGAGCGGACGAGGACCAGCAGGGCGTGGCCTTTGTGGGCACGGCCGGGCAATTGCTCACCCGCATGATCGCGGCCATGGGCCTGACGCGTGACCAGGTCTATATCTGCAACGTGCTCAAGTGCCGTCCGCCGGGCAACCGTACGCCGGCGCCGGATGAGGTGGCCGCCTGCAGCCCGTACCTGATGGAGCAACTCCAGACGATCGCGCCGCAGGTGATCGTGGCCCTGGGAGCCCCGGCCGCCCAGACGCTCCTGCAGACGGGGGAAACCATCGGCCGGCTGCGCGGGCGGTTCCACGATTACTATCCGTCCGGCACGGCTCTGCTCGGGGAGCCGATTCCCCTTATGCCGACCTATCACCCTGCGTACCTTCTCCGCAGTCCGGGGGAAAAGGCGAAGGCGTGGCACGATCTCCAGATGGTCATGACGAAGCTGGGGTTGCCCCCTCCCGGAAGCGGCCGATAAGGACATGTGAGAAGAAGAAGCCGGGCGCCCGGACCTCATGATGCGGTCCACGCGCCCGGCTGTGATTCCATTCCGGTCCGTTTATCCGTGGCCGTCTGCGGCGGTCACGGATTGTTGGACACGCCCCCACCGTCCGAAATAGCCACGCCCAACGTCGTCTCCGTATCCGACGGGGGATACTGCACGTTGCAGTCACCGATCATGAGCATTGCCGAGCCGGCAACCAGTGCAGCCAGGGCTCGCAGTATGCGTCGCTTCATCGAGTTCATCTTCGCTCATCCTTTCCACCGAGCCGTCAGGTGCTCACTTCGATCGAGCGAGGTCAATCCTGCTTGAGGACACCTCACGGGCCTCGGCCTAGGCTCCAGGAATACCGCTTTTCACCATCCCGTTCAACCGTCCCACCGGCCGCCCGGGAGAAACCCGGGCGGCCGGCTTGCGTACGGTCCTTACCGCCTCCGCCTCACCTGGCTGCGCAGGCCCATCCATGCCAGCAGGCTCAGCGGCATGAGAATCAAGGCGACTCCGTTGAATATGCCGCAGGGCGATCGGCCGGCGGCACCGGGAACCGGCTGCCCCGGCGTTTCCTCAGCCACACACTCGCCCGTCGCGGGATCGCATGCGGCGCCTTCCTCGCAGACCACGGGCGTGTGAACGCATTCGGTGTCCACGCACGCGTCGGTCGTGCAGAGGTCTTCGTCATCGCACTCCTCGTCTTCCGTACACAGGGGCTGCTCCGGCGGTGGCTCGGTGCAGACGTCGCCGATGCCGTCACCATCGGTGTCCGCCTGGTCCGGATTGGACACCAGAGGACAGTTGTCGCAGACGTCCCCGAGGCCGTCGTCGTCGGTGTCCGCGTTGGTCGAATCGGCGACGTCCGGACACAGATCGCAGGCATCAGCCACACCGTCCCCGTCGCGGTCCTGGTCGTTCGGACCCAGATCGCAATCGTCGCAGATGTCTCCCAGGCCGTCCCCGTCCACGTCCGACTGGTTCTCATTGGGGTCGCCGGGGCAGTTATCGCAGGCATCGCCGATGCCGTCACCGTCATCGTCGTTCTGCGCACCCGTGGCGGGATTGCGAGGGTTGATCACGTCCGGACAGTTGTCGCACACGTCGCCCACGCCATCACCATCCGCGTCGGCCTGGTCGTCGTTCGGCACCGTAGGACAGTTGTCGCAAACGTCGCCGAACTTGTCGCCATCCGTGTTCAGTTGATCGCGGTTGGGCTTCAGGCGGCAGTTGTCGTCCGGATCACAGATCCCGTCGCCGTCCGAATCCGGGCAGCCGGGAGGCGGGGACTGACAGTTGCCGGTCACCGTGACCGTAAAGCTGCAGGTTTCCAGAGGCGCTCCCTCCAGCCAGCAGGTGACCGTCGTGGTGCCCATCGGGAACTGAGACCCCGAGGGGTGGTCGCATACCACGTTGCACGGCTGCGTCTGGGCCGCGGTGAACACGTCATCCGGCGGATAGTAGCAGTAGCAGCCGTAGACCTCGGCCGGAGCCGTCGGGCAGATGCACAGGCCGCCGGTGCCGCAGTCCTCATTCACCTGGCACTCGTCCTGCACCGGGGGGATGCACACGCCGCCGTCTTCCTCAAAACACTGGTATTCCGGCGGACAGGGGTTGCCGCTCTCCTGGCAGACGTGATCAACGCAGATGGCCGTGCCGTTGCAGAACAGGCCGTCGTCCGGGCAGTCTTCGTCTTCCTTGCACTCCGGCTCCCAGCAGATCATCTCACAGTCGATTGCGGCAGGAACCTCGAAGGTCACCACCGCGCCGGCCGGGCTCGTGCAGGGCGCCGAGATGTCCGGACCGCATGCGCAGATCGGACACTCTACGTCCTCACAGACGATCCCGTCGCCCTGGTACGTACCGCCCGCCGCTTCGCAATCGCCCGCGGTCGAGACTTCGCAGGTTCCGTCTCGCCGACAACAGGCGCCCTCCGGCTCCAGNNGGCGTCGAGTTGCTGTTGGCCAGTGCCTGCATCTGGAGGCCGTTGGGGCTCGTCAGCAGCCACTGCAGATCGCTACCGTCAAACTCGACCTCAAGGATCCCGGCGTGCACTCCCGGCTCGAACACCGTCGGCTGGTTGCGATCCTGCGGATCGGGCACGAACTGGTTGCCTGCCCCCACCGGAATGGTCACCGCCATGGCGTTGGGGTTCTCGTAGCCCAGCCGCGCCTTGTACACCGGCGGGTCCAGAGTGACGGTCTCCACGCACTCCAGCACTGGGATCACCGTGGCCGTCGGCCCGCAGTGAAGGCCGAACGCACCTGCGATGTCCGCCCGGTCCGACCCGAGGAGATCCAACGTGATCCGCACTCGCTTCACGCTCGTCAGGGCAGGCACGCCGAAATCACTCAGCTCAATCCAGACGGCGTTCAGCGGTTGCGAGCCGTATTCGAGCGTGTCCACGCGGCCGCCCGTAGCCACCGGGATGTACTGGATTGGACCCGCGAACGTTCCATCCGCAAGCTCGACCGAGACTTCAAACAGGTTCGGGTCGGTAAGCTCGAAGAAGATCAGATCCGGGCCGTCGTCGTTGTAGAACATGTTCGGGTCAAAAAGCAGATCGAGCGCCGGTACCGGACTTCCAGGCGGCAGCGCGTTTGGCGCGGACACGTTCTTCCGCAGGTCGGCACCCGCCACGGCGTCAAGCAGGCTCGTGGCGCCCCCGCGCAGGGAGAACGCCGCCGGATTCACGCCCGGGGCCGGCTCAGCGCTGATCGGCTCCGCCAGCAGCCCGGCCGGGATGACGATTTCCGGGGCCGGCGGCACGATCACGCCCGTCATTCCACTCACGTTAAGCGGCGACCCCAGACAGTCCGGGACCCCCTGCGCTCCGGCCGTCGCGGCCGAGGCAACCATCGCGAGGGCCGCCAAGCCCGTCACGAACGTCCACCGCGCCGCGCGCGGCCGTCCCACAGACCTCCTCATTGCATTTCCTCCATTGCACGTGTGCAGAATGTGTCTTCTCCAACCTGTCGTGCTATCCCTGGAGACCGTCTGCATCAGACGACCTCATCACGACATTCCTTCAAGCGCCGCGAAGGCGACGAGTACACGCACTACGGAGTCGACGTCCCAACGGGGAGAATTGAAACGATTAGATCTCACCTGGTGCGGCGATCGCGCTCGTCTTTCGGACCGCCGGCTCGCTCTTCCTTCGTGGGCGACACGCGCTCCACGTCCCTCCACCACGTCTTCCCCCGCGTCGACCGCGACCAGACACGGAGGAGACACCGGCCTTAGGGCCTCTTCGACCTTCCCCTCGCCTGACACACCGGGTGTCCGCGTGTTCGATATGCGCTCGCGGCGCCCCGGGGGCCCTCCTGAACCTCCTTATTTTGATCATACACCGGCCGATGGCCAAGTGAAGAGACGGACCCGGCGAATTTCGTGCGGATACGGACGATTCGGTCCGCCCGGGTTCGTCGGGCAATCGGCGTGCTCCGGACCGCCCGTTTTATCAGCCGTTGTGGCAACCCTCCCGGGTGTCGCGATGCAGTGTCAATTCATATCGCCAGGTTGGCCGAACGGAACGGGAAATCGGAAGTTCCGGTACCCCCCAAACGGTCGTTTGACAGGCGATTTCGCCTGGTCGTAGACTGGTACGTGCGGGCCTGATTCGCAGCCGATTCGTTCGCCTTGGGAGGCGCACGTTCCGTCCGGACGTTCGAGATGCGGGGAACCTCCCAAGGCCGGTTGGCCAAAGTCGACAAGCCAGGGGGGGGGCAAACGTGCCTACGTCACCGGACACCTCCGATGCATCGACCCCGGCCACGGGGTACACCGTGTCGCCTGATCTGGTTCTCGAGATCGGCGCGGACGGACGCGTCGTGCAATGCCGTTCCTCCCGGTCTGAGCTGCTGGTCTGCCCGGCCGACCAGGTTACGGGGCGGGACCTGTCCGCCGTCCTGGCGGTCGCCCCGGGCCGGATACTTCAGGGCGTTCTGGCCGAGGCGCAGCGTACCGGCGAGTCGGTTTCCCTCCGGTTCAGTTTGACGACCGACGAGGGCGTACGCTGGTTCGAATCCACGCTGGTTCCGCGGTACCCCGAGGGGCGGGGCGAACAGCGATCACTCGTCGTCATCCGCGACGTGACGGACCCCAAGCGGATGGAGGACCGGCTGCGGCAATCGGAGGATCTGCACCGGACAATCCTGGACCAGATGCAGGAAGCGGTGGTGTTTGCGGATGAGCAGGGTGTGATCCGGCACATCAATGCCTTCGCCTGCCGCTACCTGAACACCTCGCGGGAGGAAGCCGTCGGCCGGGAACTGCTGTCATCCCACGCTCCGGCCATCCGACCGCGGATCCGCGAGATCATTGAACGGTTCCGCCGCAGTCCGGACGTGCACATGATCAGCCATCAGCGACCGCTGGGGGATCGGGAGCTGATCTTCCGCTTCTCCGCGGTTCGAGATGCGGAGGGGCGGTATCGAGGCGTTATTGCCAACCTGATCGACGTCACGGAGATCCGGCAGCTCGAGCTGCGTCTGCAGCAGGCCGAGCGGATGGAGAGCGTGGCCCGGCTCGCCGCGGGCGTTGCACACGATTTCAACAACCTGATGGTGTCGGTCATCGGCCTGGCCACGTGCGTTCGCCGCCGACTCGGCGAGGACCACCCGCAGTCGGAGTTGCTGACGGAGATCGAGCAGGCCGGCGTGAGAGCCAGCGAGCTGGCCAACCGGCTGGTCGAATACTCCCGGTCCGCCACGCTTCATCCCTTGCCCCTGGATATCAACGCCGTGATCCGCCAGGCAGTGGATNNGGGCCCGGGCCCCGGACACGCTGGAGGTTACGCTCACCCTGGCGGACAACTTGCCCCAGGTTCATGCCGACCTCATCAAGATGGAACAGGTGGTTCTGCATCTGCTGGACAACGGGGCCGCCGCGATGAACCTTTCTGGACGGCTGCGCGTGGCGACCGCACGAACGCAGCCCCCCGGTGCAGCCCGGGCGGAACACCCCGACCTGGCAGACAGCGAACTGGTGTGCATTGCCGTGCAGGATGAAGGAAGCGGGATGGATGCGGAGGCTGCTCGCCGGGCGTTTGAGCCCTACTTTCCCGCGCACCCGGGCGGCAGCGGGCTGGGCCTCGCCTGCGTGCACGGCATCATCGCCAGCCACGGCGGGTACGCCGACGTGGAATCTGCGCCGGGGCGTGGCTCCACTTTCCGTGTGTACCTTCCTTTTCGGCCCGCGCAGGCGGACAGACCCCATCCCCGATGATCACCCGCCGGTCTCAGTACAACAGGGCGGCGTACGCGCCTGAGTTCTCCGAGGGGTCGTGCTCCCATTCGCGGCGTACCAGTTCCAGGCCGTGTGCGCACGACTCGAAGTGGTCGCTGAGTTGCCGCAACAGGGTCGGGGGAGGAACGGAGTCGTCGTGAATGAGCTCCGACGCGATGGCATAGGACCGCTTCCCCTGCCGCACGTAATTCAGGAGGCGGTCACGGGCATGGGCCACAGCCCGGGCTTTCAGGGCTTCCGGGTATACGCCGCTCCAGAAGAGCGTGTAGTCCCCGATGTGTCGATACACCAGGCCCCTGCGCTCCGCCGCCGACAAGTCCGCACTCTCGGCCGCGACGGCCAGGGCCAGCATGTCCGCCACCTGGCTCAGCGGCCGGCCCTCCGCGTCACGAACGGCGTGCAGCCGGTCGACGTGGATGAACTCCGTGAGCAGTTCCGCGAGGTACTCCACAATTTCTGGATTACAGATACCGAGTTCCGCCGCGAACACGTTTTCCACGAGCCCGTGGAAAAACCGCTTGAGGGGGTGACTCTCACGAATCGGTTGCATGATGGCACGCTTCCATGGCAGCGCTGAACGCGCCAGCACCCTGCCCGTCGCGGGCCATGCCGCAACGGGCCGCCGCCTGTGTATCGTCCTGAAAAATCGTAGAATTCACATGTCGACCGGGCAACCTCGATGCGGTTTTCACACGACTCGGAGCCGCATGTGTCCAGGCATTTTCGGACCCTTGCGGTGAACTCGGCCGCATGACGCCCTGTTGACTAGCCGCGCGGGCGGCTATACTGGCCCTGGGGCCCACAGCGCGGGTGCATGATCATGGACTTGCAGGAGTTGCTGCGGTTTGCCATCGAGCACAACGCCTCGGACGTGCACGTGCAGGCCGGTGTCAGTCCCATGTTGCGCATCGCAGGACAGATGCGTGCGGTTGACGCGCCTCCCCTCACCGACGAGCAGGCCCGGGATTTCGTCCGGTCGATCGTCCCCTCCCACCGATAGGGAACTCTTGAGGCGGACACGGTGGCCGGGCTCGACTTCNNGCGGGAAGAGCACGACGTTGGCGGCTATGATCGACCTGATCAACAACACCCACCGGACGAAGATCATCACGATCGAGGACCCAATCGAGTACATCTACACGCCACGCAAGGCGTTGATCTCGCAGCTGCAGGTGGGTACGGACACGCCCTCGTTCGACCAGGCCTTGCGGCAGGCGCTGCGGCAGGATCCCGACGTGATCCTGGTCGGTGAGCTCCGCGACGTGGAGACGCTGCGGATCGCCCTGCGGGCAGCCGACACCGGACACCAGGTTTTCTCCACGGTGCACAGCGCCAATGCACCGCAGACGGTGGAGCGGATCATCGCTATGTTCCCTCCGGCGGAGCACAAGCTGCTACTCGCCCAACTGGCCGGGAACATGGAGGCCATCCTCTCGCAGCGGCTGTTGGTGACCCACGCGGGAGGACGGCGTCCGGCCGTCGAAGTGCTCCGCGGGACGCCGGTTACCGAAAAACTGATCGTGGAGAACCGCCTGCCGGAGTTGCAGGCGTATATCGAAACCTGCGAATCCGGCATGCAGACGTTTGACCAGCACCTGTTGAAGATGTATCAGGCAGAGTTGATCTCGGGGACGGAGGCCCTCCGGTGGGCCACCAACCCCGAGTCACTCTCCATGGGTATGCGGGGCATCCGCCGAACCGGCGGCGGTCCGGCGCCATCGTAGACAGCCGGCCAAGGCGGATGAGCCGCGGGCGTCGGCCACGCCGTCGGGAGCATCAGTGTCATGACGAACCCGAAATGCGTATCCATCGAAACTCGGGACAACGTTTTGGTGGTAACAGCCCAATGCGCGGAGATGGACGAGGACCGCACGCGTGTTCTTCAGGATGAGGCATCCACGGCCGCAGCCGCCGCCCCGGGTCAACCCGTGGTGCTCGACCTGTCCCGGGTGACCTTCGTTCCCAGCCTCTCCCTGGCGGCCCTGGTGACGCTCCAGCGGACGTGCAAGACCCGCGGACAGCGGCTGGTGCTGGCCGGCGTCCAGCAGAACGTTCGCGGGGCCTTGGCCGTCACCCACCTGGACCGGCTTTTCCAGATATTTGACACTCCGGAGGACGCAATCAGCCATCTGCGGGGCGAACCCCTGTAGGTGGCCGCGCCCGCCATTCGCGTGTCGCGAGGATCCGTACATGAACACAGCAGGGCCGGAGCTGATGGCTCCGACCCTGCTGGTTGTCGGCATGCTGACTTGCAGTACCGCTCCTCACCCGGAAAGCCGGGCGAGGCTCAACCGTGGGGGCAGACTACTGATTGCCGGCACCCAGGTTGTTGACGTTGGCGCCTTCCGGCTCGCCACGAGTCGGTGCCGCGGTGAAGCGGTCGTCATAGAGCGCGCCAGTGCCGAAGTCATCCTGGAACAGGTCGAACACTGCATCGTTGTCCCAGATGAACTCCGTCACGGCATTCAGGGCGACGCCCCACATCACTTGGCACATGTTCGGTAAGCCGCAGCAGCAGCTGGGCATGCATCCGAACGTTACACCTGCCGTGGCCACCAACGCCAAGACCTTTGTCGTTTTGCCCATCATTGGACCTCCTTGAAAAAAAGTTCGCGAACTTGCGTGCCCGGCTCCCCGGGCGTGTCGCTCTCAACTATTCACGTGAACCGTGAAAACGCCACTATATATCTTCGCCTGCCGTTCGGGCAGGTCGCCATTCAACTCGCTCTGCTGCAGACCCGCCTTCCATTCCCCTCTTGCGGCCGCACCGTCCGCACCGTGGTTCCCTGTCGTACCGTCCTAGCTCCCGAACGGGTCCAAGTCCGGCTCCAGGTTCTCCCGCACCGGATTCGGCCCATGCCGGTCGATCTCAAACCCGATCGGACCCAGGTCGGGCACCGCGCCATCGCCGAGGAACAGATCAAACGCGTTGTCCATCGCCACGTCCGAAATAACCGTCTGCCAGACGCCACTCCCCAGGCATCCCCCAAACGCCAGTGTCAGGCTCCCCATGGCGAGGGCAGCCAGCATTCTCGGGGCCTTCTTGGTCATCGTCTCGTCCTCCTGACAGTTCCGCGGGCAGGCGTGAAAGCCTTCGTGATTCTGCGTGCCAGACCTGCCCGAACTCGTGGCCACTCCCGTTTGGGTCGCGGCGTAATCATCGCCGCCGCGGCATCATCTCGTGCTCGCGATTTAATTCCGTTTTTCCACCACGTCAGATCGTGTTGGATTGCTCTACCGTCATACCCCGCCGATTCCGCGCTGNNCGCCCGGCCTTCGCGCGCCGGCAGGGGGGAAAGGACCGCTTCGCCTTCCAACCCAAAAGTCCATCGCGGACCAAACACGGCCCGCACCCGGGCGGGCCGGCACGCCCACCCCGTGTTGGGCGGAGATTATGCCGAAGCCCCCTCTCTGCCGCAAGGAGAATTCTGGTGATTCTCGCCAAAATTCTGCCTTCGGGGTCCGCACCCTCCACCGAGAGCACGCGACAGACCATAGACCCCATTATCGGTACGGGGCACCATACCCCATTAAGGCATTTTCGTCCAGACCCCCCTGAATTACAGCCACAATGTACTATCGTTGCTTTAACTGCACAATCCGCGGTCAACCGCTCTCCTCCCAGCCGGCAGTGGGCCATCGGACGGCTCCGGCAATGCCACGCCGAGACGGCTCCCGCAAAAAAGCCACCAATCGCTGCCCAGGGCCCGTCTCTACGGTCTGGGCGACCACTTCAACGGCCTCACGGAAAGGCAGACCGCTGCGATACAGCGTTCTGAAGGCTGTCTTCAGCTCGATCCGCTCTGCGACACTGATACCTGCTCGCCGGGTTCCAACAGCGTTCAGGCCCGCGAATCGCCCATCCTTGTCGGTCATGGTGAATGGCGGCACGTCCATCACGGCTTTCGCGTGCCCCCCGACGATCGCCAGTTCGCCAATTCGAACGAACTGGTGCACTCCGGCAGCGCCGGACACGAACGCTCCGCTTCCCACCCGGACGTGTCCGCCAAGCATGGCGCCGTTCGCCATCTTTACGTCGTCTTCCAGGCGACAGTTGTGCGCCACGTGCGCGTTCGCCATGAGAAAACACCGCTTGCCAATGACGGTTTCTGTATCGGCGCCGGTTCCGCGATGGATGCTTACTCCCTCGCGGATGATCGTGCCCTCGCCGATGCGGCAATAACTGACGCCACCGTCATGGGCCAGATCCTGCGGCAGATGCCCGACCACCGCAAATGGATGAACCTGGCAGTCTGCCGCAATCTCTGTCCAGCCCGTCAGGTACGCGTGGCCGTAGACACGCACGTGCGGGCCGATCTCAACGGGCCCGTCGATGATGACGTACGGTCCAACGTCCGCGGACTCGTCAATACGGGCGTCCGGGTGAATGATGGCCGTGGGGTGAATGGGCATGTCCGCCTCCCGCCGCACCCGGCCGCTGCCGAGTTTCGCGGCCCGTGTTCCGGTGCGGGCGGGCATTCTACCGAGCCGTCCGCAATCGCTGCAAACGGTTCGCCGGGGGGGAGGCGACAAGGAACGCCCCAGCCGACAAAGGACCGGGGCGGATGCGGCTGGCGGATGGCAGCCCGAAACGACTAGGCGGGCAGCAGTTGCTGCTGGATCACCTTGGCGATTCTGGCGTAAACGGAGCTGGGGATCACGTCCGTTCGCAGGATGAGGGCCAACTCCTGAACGTCTGCCTCGATGTTTTCCAGGATGCCGGCCAAGGCGTGCAGATCCACCCCGATGAAGGCCGCGGCCTCTCCGCACGTCAGAGCCACCTCCTCTTCCGCCGGAATCTCACAGAGGAGTTTGGCGACACGATCCGCCGAGTTCAGGATGCGGGCGATCCGGTGGGCCGGCTCCGTGGGCTGGATGGTGAAGGACTGCTGGAGGTTGACGGCCGTGCAGATGGTCTCGGGCAGGCCCCAGCCCGAGAGAACCATGGCGGAGACCTCGGCATGGGTCACGCCGACGCACTCTCGCTCTTCGTCCTCATCGATGTAGCGCCCTTTGGGCCGGTACTGGCCGGCGATCGGTTCGTACTGTTCGCTCAGGGCGTTGGCAAGGATCGCGACGCCGATGTCGGCGAGCAGACCCGCCACGAAAGCCTCTTCCCGAAGATCCGGGGCCACGGCGTCGGCCAGTCGGGCGGAAAGAACCGACCCGACCAGCGACCGTCGCCAGAAGTAGGTTTTGTCGAGTTGGCCGGCCGGGTAGTCGTTCATCCGGTCCACGAGACACCGGCCCAGGACGAGCGACCGCGTCCGCTTGGGCCCCAGCAAGGTCAGAGCCTGCCGCAGAGAGGTCACCTCGCGGGGTAGTCCGAAGAGGGCGGAATTGGCCAAACGGAGGATTTCACTGACGGTGCCCGCGTCGGCCGAGAGGACCTTCACCACGTCCTCGTAGCGGAAGTTCGGGTCCTGAATGACCTCAAGAAAGCGAGTCACCACCTGCGGGATCGAAGGCACCGCCGCGGATTTCCGGATGGATTCGATCACGTGTGCATTCATGTCAGTCTCGGGCTCCCTGGGTCGTATCCTGCCGATCGGCCCGCTGCCCCCCCTGGATCGGGGCCGCCGATGCCTTGGTCATCGGAGAGTTTCGGGACGAGCGTTAGGACGTTCGATGTCACGACGGCGGGGCAGTCGGCTCTCACACGAAATGCCANNTCCACCTCCGGTTCATTCGGATGATATCCGGACCCAGGTCTGAAGCGGCGGCGGGAGGACCGGGGGGCCGCAGGTGGAGGAGGGCGCGCGCGAAAAGCGACGGGCGCTGCCTCGCCGCTTTTCGCCGGAGTTCAGCTCGGACGTGTGAATCGGGCCGCTTCAGTCTTCGGGGTACAGCTTCTTGCCCGTTGCTTTGTCCACAACGGTGATCGCGTCGGTCGGGCAGTTCTGGGCCGCCTCGAGGATCGCGTCGCGGCTGTCTGAGCCGCCCGGCTTGACCGTGGCCTTGTCCTCGTCGTCCATTTCAAAGGTTTCCGGAGCGTCGCTGCAGCATGCACCATCACCGATGCAGGCCTCGCGATCCACGGTCACTTTGAGCTTGTCAATGTCTGGCATGCGATCTTCTCCCAAATGGTCAAAGGGCTCTAGACTCGCTCCAATGGAGCGAACGCCCAATCAATACAGAATCACTCCGCATTTCGCAAGCGGGCCGGAAACCGCCGACCCGCCGCCGCGTTGCCACTCCGCGCCTGTCTGCCGTACAATGGTCACAGGCAGGCGGAGCACGTGTCGCGGATCGGCGGCGCAACCCGTTGCCCGGGCGCGAATAACACAGAGCCACAGAGTGACGAGCGGACGCCGGTCCTCCGGGGAGGCCGGCCGTCTGGATTTCGTTCCAACTCGGCTGGACGGGAGGATAGCCGTGCTGCAAAAGCTGTTTGAACTCCAGGCGGAGTTGAACCGCCGGATCGGATTCGACACAGCCGCCCTGCGGGAGCGGTTCGACCCGCTGACGGCGGGCCGGTGGCTGAACGACTACATCGCGGCGGCCAGCAACGAGCTGGAGGAGCTGCGCGACTGCACGTACTGGAAGCACTGGTGCGCGGAGGCGAAGCAGGGCCGGCGGTTCGAGCTGGCCGACCTGCAGAACGCGCGCGTCGAGATCATCGACCTGCTGTTCTTCTGGATCAGCATGGCCCAGTGCGTGGGCCTGAACGCCGCCGACGTCGAGCAGCTCTACTGCAAGAAGCTGCAGGTCAACCACCAGCGACAGGACAACAACTACTCGATGCAGGGCAAGGACGAGTCGGACAACCAGGCGATCACACTGGAGCCGTAAACCGGTCGGGCCGCGGGGATTGTCGATGTTCAACTGTCGACTGGCAACGGGAAGATGCGTTGTACTCATTGGGTCCATCAGACACGGGCCGGTGCCGAAGTTCCGAAGGAATCTTGACGCCCTGCAGGGGGACGCGTAGGCTTCACACCACGCAGCCGTGGGAGTCGCCGCGACGCACGACGTGGACGCAATGCCGTTCAGTGGCGGGCAGTATCGTGCGGAGGGCAATTCGCAAAAACCATTTCTGTGGACGGACAAGGCCCGCCGATGTAATTCGGGCGGGCCGTTTGTGTTTCCGCCCGGGCCAGAACGGAGTGACCCATGCGAATCGCCCTGGTGGGCCTGGGGAAGATGGGACGCGCCATCGAAACCGTGGCCGACGAGCGCGGCCACGAGGTCACGGCCCGGGTCGACCTGGGCGGCGCCCCGCTGGCGGAGGTGGTTGAAGCCGCCCGCCCGCACGTGGCGTTCGAGTTCACGCAGCCGACCGCCGCCCGCGCGAACGTAGCCACCCTGCTCCGGCTGCGCGTGCCGGTCGTCTGCGGAACCACGGGCTGGGATCCGAAAGACCTGGAGCCACTGACGCGGGAGACGGGCACGCCGCTGCTGGCCGCCGCCAATTTCTCGATTGGAGTGGCCGTCCTGCGCCGGATCGTCCGCGCGGCCGCCGTGGCCCTGCGGGGATTTCCCGTCTTCGAGCCGGGCCTCGTGGAGCGGCACCACAGCGCCAAGATAGACGCCCCGTCCGGCACGGCGAACGTGCTTGCGGACATCATCGCCCGGGCATCGGGCCGCGACTCCGTGCCGGTCGTCGCGCTGCGACAGGGCGGTCAGCCGGGTGAGCATACGGTGATCTTCGAAGGGCCGGCCGAATCCCTGGCCATCACGCATCAGGCCCGGTCGCGAGAGGTTTTCGCGACGGGGGCGATGCGGGCGGCCGAGTGGCTGGTTCAGGCGCGGCCCGCAGGCCTGCTGGATTTCGACACCTTCCTGGAAAGGTCCGGATCATGGAACAGCGCCTGACCGGAGTCTACACCGCGCTGGCGACGCCGTTCCGCGCGGACAAATCCATCGATGAGGAATCGCTGCGCAGGCTGGTCGACCGCCAGTTGGAGGCCGGCGTCGCCGGCCTGGTGCCCTGCGGAACCACCGGCGAATCCGCCGCCATGACGACCGACGAGTGGGAGCGCACGCTGGCCGTCGTCGTGGATCAAACGGCGGGGCGCGTGCCGGTCATTGCCGGCGCGGGCAGCAACCAGACCGCCAAGGCCGTGGATTTGTCGCGGCGATACGCCCGCATCGGGATCGACATCCTGCTGCAGGTCACGCCGTACTACGTGAAGCCGACGCAGCAGGGGATGGTCGACCACTACCAGGCGATCGCGGACGGGATGAACCTGCCGATCATCCTCTACAACGTGCCCGGTCGCACGGGGGTCACGCTGGCTCCGGAAACGGTCCTGCGCCTGGCGGAGAGCCAGCAGTTTGTGGGGATCAAGCAGGCGGTGGGCGACCTGGACCAGGCGTCCGCCATTCTGCGGTCGCGGCCGCGGCATTTCGCCGTGCTTTGCGGGGAAGACTCCCTGGCCTTGCCCATGATCGCGCTGGGCGGTGACGGAGCGATCAGTGTCATTTCAAACCAGGTGCCCAGGTCGTTCGCGGCCCTGGTGCGGGCGGCCCTGGCCGGTCGCCGGAAGGAGGCCGCCGCGTTGCACGCGAAACTGTTCCCGCTGATGAGGGCAAACTTCATCGAGTCCAATCCGATTCCCGTCAAATTCACCCTGGCGGAGCTGGGCCTGATTGCGAATGTGCTGCGGACGCCGCTGACGCCGTTGTCCGAAGCCTGTCGCGNNCGAAGCCTGTCGCGAGACGGTGCGGGCGGCCCTGCGGCAGGCCTGCGCCGCGGAGACCGCGTGCGCGGCACGGGCCATGTCGGCCGTCGCCGCCTCGTGCAGGCCCATCTGTGCGGGAGCCTGAGGCCCTATGAGCATTCCGCAGACGCGTGACGAGTGCACCGCCTTCCTGGACGCCCTGCAGAACGGAACCCTTCGGGCGGCCGAGCCGGACGGGGCCGGCGGGTGGACGGTGAACCGCGCCGTGAAGGAGGGGATTCTCCAGGCATTCCGACTCTCGAGCCTGGAAACGATGACGGGAGACCTTTTCGCCTATTGCGATCGTGATCTGCTGTTCCCGCAATCGGCGTGTCCGCCGGGCGTGCGGGTGGTGCCGGGAGGCACTGCGATCCGTCGCGGGGCGTACGTGGCGCCGGACGTGGTCATCATGCCGCCGGCCTACGTGAACGTGGGCGCGCACGTGGAAGGCGGGACCCTGATCGACAGTCACGCCCTGGTCGGGNNGGAGGCAACTGCGGCGTGTACGAAGGCGTGCGCATCGGGCGGGGGGCCGTGCTCGCGGCGGGCGTGGTGCTGGCGGCCTCCACGCCAGTGTATGACCTGGCGCACGCGCGGATCCTCCGCCCGGTCGACGGCGTGCTGGTGATTCCGGCGGGCGCGGTGGTGGTTTCGGGTGCGCGTGCGGCGTCGGGTGCCTTCGCGGAATCGCACGGGTTGTCCATCGCCGCGGCGATCATCGTGAAGTATCGCGATTCGCGCACGGACGCGCGCACGGCGCTGGAAAACGCGCTGCGCCCGCCGACCACGGGCCGGTGAAGAGCGCCGGGCTGCGGTCGCCGTTTCAGGCTT
>MTKZ01125771.1_pt1 | contig 19327 bp, 15 predicted proteins | sample 1042781 | NCBI WGS metagenome assembly MTKZ01 (sample SAMN06212207, study PRJNA360539) | anaerobic digester metagenome | biome: Wastewater treatment plant; material: sludge; isolation source: anaerobic digester fed with sludge from wastewater treatment plant | place: Denmark: WWTP Viborg ... | reverse complement strand
TAAAGGCCGTTACAGGCCGAACGATTCCCAGATGGGCGGGGATGGCAGCTTTTCCCTGATGGTCGGATTCACCCTGCCCTTCCTGAGAGCGAGGTCGAAATACGACCCGTTGATGGAAAGCGCAAAGTTCGGGAGGCTGAAGAGCGAGGAGGTCGCGAAATATGAAAGGATTAAGCTCGCAGGGGAGATCGACTCTCTTCTGAAGGAGCTGGTCAGGGAAAAGGAACTCATGAACTCTTACGAAAGGCTGGGGACACAGGCGGAAGCGGCGTTCAAGAGCTCCCTGTCCGATTATGTTTCCGGAAGGGGCGACCTTACCGCCCTGCTAGATACACTGGATTCGGTTTTTGAGGCAAGGGAACTTGCCTTTTCCGCGCGATCGTCATTCATGGAAAAAAAGACAAGGCTGGCCTTCCTGACCGGTATCGACGACGGTTCAGGGAACGGATCGGAGCAAAAAAGATGAAGAAGTCCGCCGCGCTTTTCCCGCTTGTACTGTTGATCCTCCTGGCCCTGGTTGCCTGTGGGGACGGAAAGAAGGATGGCGGTGAGAAATTCACCTGCCCCATGCACCCGGATGTCATTTCCGACAGGAAGGGGAGCTGCCCGGTGTGCGGAATGGACCTTGTGCCGGTCAGGAAAGAGACGGAAGAAAAGGAATCTTCAAAATACTTCTGCCCGATGCACCCGGACGTGGTTTCAGAAAAAAAGGCAAGCTGTCCGATATGCGGCATGGACCTGGTTCCAGCAAAGAAGGAAGAGGGAGGCCCGGAACCGGACAGCCGCGGCGAAAATGCCCCGGGCAAGGCATCGCTGAAGCTTTCTGAGGGGAAAAGGAAGCTTCTCGGGGTGACGACGGGCAAAGTAAAGAAAAAGGCTCTTTCGGGAGAACTGCGAGTTTCAGCGAGGGTCTCCTTCGACGAGAGAAGGCAGCAGGTTGTTTCGACCAGGTTCTCCGGCTGGGTAGAGAAGCTCCACGCCGGGTTCGTCGGAATGAAGGTCNNGAAGGTCGGGAAGGGCGATCCTCTTTTCGAGATCTACAGTGAAGACCTTTACGCGGCTCAGGGCGAGCTTCTCTCCGCCGAGGGCTACGCCGCCGCGGTGAAAGGGGCCGGGGTTTCGGGCGGGGAGATTCTTGACGCCGCCAGAAAAAAGCTGAGGCTGATGGGCGTCTGCGATGAGGAGATCGACGAAACTCTCAGGAAAGGCGAGATAAGAAGGACCATGACCGTCAGGTCGGGAGTGTTGGGATTCATCGTTGAAAAAAACGTGGTCCAGGGGCAGAAGGTGGAAGCGGGGTCCCCGCTTATGAAGGTCGTGGACCTCTCGGAGGTCTGGGTGATGGCCGACGTTTACGAAAAGGATGCGTCGCTCGTCTCGAATGGAATGGCCGCGAAGGTTTATCTTCCCGCCTATCCGGGCAGGACGTTCGACGGTAAGGTCGGTTATATCGGCCCGATGCTCGAAATCTGCAGCAGGACCTTTTNNAGCAGGACCTTTTCGGTCAGAGTGGAAGTGCCAAACCGGGACGGCCTGCTGAAACCCGAGATGTACGGAGAAGCGGTCTTTCCCGCGCCGCTGGGCGAAGTGCTCGCGGTTCCCGCTTCCGCCGTCATACAGACAGGAAGGTCCGCCTACGCTTTCGTGGTGGAAGGAGAGCGATTCGTCCCCAGGGAGCTTTCCCTCGGCAGGAAGGGAGGGGATTATTACGAAGTTACGGGAGGTTTGGAGGACGGTGATGAGATCGTAACCTCCGCGAATTTTCTTCTTGATTCGGAATCCTCCCTGAAAGCCCTTGTCGAAGGGCGGGTGGACTGACCCGGAGATGCTCAGGAAACTTGTCGTATTTTCGGCGGAAAACAGGCTCCTGGTCGTATTCGTGACGCTCTGCGCGGTCCTGATCGCGTTCTACTGCCTCAGGAACATCAGGATGGACGCGATACCCGACCTCTCCGATACTCAGGTGATCGTTTACAGCAGGTGGGACAGAAACCCGGACATCATGGAGGACCAGGTAACCTACCCGATCATCTCGGCGCTTCTCGGCGCGCCCAAGGTCAAGGCCATCAGGGGTTATTCGGATTTCGGCTTTTCGTACATCTATGTGATATTCGAGGACGGAACGGACATCTACTGGGCCCGGAGCAGGGTCCTTGAATACCTTTCGAAGATACAGGGCAGGCTTCCCGAAGGAGTGAATACCGAGATAGGCCCGGACGCCACGGGCGTCGGATGGGTTTACCAGTACGCGGTAGTGGACAGGCAGAACAAGCACGACCCCTCTTTCGTGCGGAGCTACCAGGATTTCTTCCTGAAATACGCCCTCCAGAGCGTCCGCGGGGTCGCCGAGGTGGCGACCATCGGCGGTTTTGAAAAACAGTACCAGGTTACAGTCGATCCCGACGCTCTCAAAAGCCGCGGCGTCGCGATCCATGAGGTCTTTTCCGCGCTGAAGGAGGGCAACAGGGACACCGGCGGGAGGCTGCTCGAGATCTCCGGCAAGGAGTTCATGGTCCGGACCAAGGGCTACATCCGCGGTATACGGGAAATTGAGGACACTGTGATCAAGACCTCCCCGTCGGGAACTCCAGTTTATGTCAAGAATGTGGCGAGCGTGGCTATCGGCCCCCAGATCAGGCGCGGGGCGCTCGACCTGGACGGAGAAGGCGACGCGGTGGGCGGGATAGTCGTGATGCGCCACAACGAAAACGCCCTCGAGGTTATCGAAAGGGTCAAGGAGAGGATAAAGGAGATATCGGGTTCACTGCCCGAAGGCCTCGAGATAAAGGAAACCTACGACCGCTCCGAACTGATAATCGATTCCATCTCGACGCTTAGGAAAGAGCTTATCGTGGAGATGATCATCGTAAGCCTCGTCATACTGCTCTTCCTGTGGCATTTCCCCTCGGCATTCGTTCCCATCCTGACAATTCCCATCTCGGTCCTCCTGGCCTTCATACCTATGTATCTTCTTGGCATCACTTCGAACATCATGAGCATTTCCGGGATCGCCATCTCGATAGGGGTGCTGGTCGACGGAGCGATTATCGAGGTGGAGAACGCCTACAAGAAACTGGAGGCGTGGGAAAAGGAGGGAAGAAAAGGAGACTTCCACGAGGTAAGGCTGGCGGCCCTCCTCGAAGTCGTCCCTTCCGTGTTCTTCTCCCTTCTGGTGATAGCGGTCTCGTTCCTGCCGGTATTCACTCTGGTGGCGGAGGAGGGAAGGATGTTCAGGCCGCTTGCCTGGACAAAGACCCTTACGATCCTCATCGCGACCCTGCTGGCGGTGACGCTCGACCCGGCCGTAAGGATGCTTTTCACAAGGATGGAGCCCTTCAGCTTCAGGCCGGCGCTCCTTTCCAGGATGGCGTCGTCTCTTTTCGTGGGGAGATACTACGAGGAAGAGAAGCACCCGGTGAGCAGGATCCTTTTCGCGCTCTATGACAAACCGTGCAGGTTCGTCCTCAAGCACCCGAAGAGCGTCATCGCCGCCGCGGGGATCGCCGTATTTCTTACAGTGCCTGTTTACATGAAGCTCGGGACCGAGTTCATGCCTCCCCTGAACGAGGGGACGATACTCTACATGCCGACTACCCTGCCGTCGATCTCCATAGGCGAGGCTTCCGAGCTTCTCAGAAAACAGGACAGGATATTGAAGTCATTCCCCGAGGTGGTGACTGTCTTCGGTAAAGCCGGAAGGGCGGACACTTCGACCGACCCGGCGCCCCTTTCGATGATGGAGACGACCGTTGTCCTCAAGCCAAGGGGAGAATGGAGGGAAAAAGAAAGATGGTATTCGGGTTTCGCCCCCGAGTTCGCGAAAAGGATACTGCGCCATTTCTGGTGGGACAGGATAACCTACGACGAACTCATAGCTGAAATGAACTCTGCCCTGGATTTCCCGGGCAACATCAACGCCTTCACCATGCCGATCAAGGGAAGGATAGACATGCTCTCGACGGGGGTGAGGACTCCCGTGGGCATAAAGATCCTCGGCAACGACCTTGCCGAGATAGAAGAACTCGGAAAGAGGCTCGAGTCCGCGGTCGGCGGGGTGGAAGGGACAAGGAGTGTTTTTTACGAAAGGACAACCGGCGGATACTTCGTTGACATCGTTCCCGACAGGCTCAAGATGGCAAGGTACGGAGTGAGGATCGAGGATGTCAACGCGACGGTCGAAATGGCGATGGGCGGAGAAACAGCTTCAGAGACCGTTGAGGGACGGGAGCGTTACAGCATCAACGTCCGCTATCCTCGCGGCCTCAGGAGCGGGATCGAGGAGATAGGAGAGATCCTTCTCATGACCCCGGGCAGGGCTCAGATACCTCTCGGAGAGGTGGCCCAGGTGAAGCTTGCCTACGGCCCCAGCATGATAAGGGACGAGAACGGGAAGCTGGCGGGCTATGTGTTCGTCGATATCGAGGGAAGGGACGTGGGATCCTACGTAAAGGAGATGAAGGCACGGATCGGTAGCGAGGTCAAGCTTCCTGCAGGCTACTACCTGATTTACAGCGGGCAGTACGAGAACATGGTAAGNNGATCCTTTTGATCTTCCTTCTCCTCTATGCGAATACGAGATCTGGGTTCAAGACGGTGCTGGTCATGCTGGCCGTGCCTTTTTCACTGATCGGCGCGGTCCTGCTGATGTGGTTCCTCGGATACAACGTCTCCATAGCGAGCTGGGTCGGCATGATAGCGTTGATGGGGCTCGACGCCGAAACGGGGGTCTTCATGCTTCTGTTCCTGGATCTCTCCTACAAGGAATACGTAGAGAAAGGGAAACTCAGGAACATCGCGGACCTAAGGGAGGCGATCGTTCACGGCGCGGTAAAGAGGATCAGACCGAAGATGATGACAGTGTGCGCCGCGGCGCTCGGCCTTATGCCNNCCCGATGGTGGGCGGGCTCTTCACCTCTTTTATCCTGGAACTCCTGGTCTATCCTCCCATGTATCTTCTCTGGAAGGCAGGGACTGTGCGAGAGGACGGGGAATAATATTCCCGGCCGGATGTTCTGCAATCATAGGAGGTGGCAAGATGATCAAGTTGATTCTGGCCGCACTGCTTACGATGGCCGCTCTATCCGTTTTCGCGAAGGATCCCGGACTTAGACAACAAACCCTCTGCCCCGTCACCGGAGAAAAGATAGTCAAGAACGCCTACCTCGATTACCAGGGCCAGCGTATATATTTCTGCTGCAAGGGGTGCATCTCCAAGTTCCAGGCCGAACCGGAGAAGTACATGGAAAAGTTCGAAAAGGACGGCATTCTTCTTGAGAACGTGCAGAAAAAAGACCCGATCTGCAACATGGAGATCACGGACAGGAAGATAAAACGGGATTACAAGGGCAGGAGAGTGTTCTTCTGCTCCGATTACTGCGCCAAGGAGTTCGACAAGGACCCCAAGGCCGCGCTGGAAAAAATGTCAAAATAGCGATCTCTTCCTTTTCTCTCAGTGACCTCCTTGAAGGGACGCGGGCTGCCGCGTCCCTTGTCTTTTTCAGGCATAGACCTCAGTCTTGACAGCCGCCCCGAATGGTGGTTTTATAAGACCAGAAAAAGGTAAGGTTGCAAGGGCCTTTTGGAGAAAAGGGAGGCGCTCATGTCCGGGAAGAACATGGACGGAAGGACCGCTCTGATGGAGGCGGCCGCGTCCGGCAGGCTCGAGGAATGCGAAAAACTGATAGCCGGAGGCGCGGACGTCAACGAAAAGAACATGTCGGCGTCCGTTTTCGAGAACGGGACCGCGCTCATGTACGCCTCGGCGGGAGGCCACGACGAAGCGTGCCTGCTTCTCATCCGAAGCGGCGCGAGGGTTGACGAGAAGGACGCCAACGGCAGGATCGCGCTGATGAGGGCGGCCGAGGCGGGCAACGCGGAAATATGCAGCCTGCTCATTCTGAACGAGGCGGATGTCAACGCCGAGGACGATTCGTGGAGGACTGCGCTCATGAACGCCGCGAAGCGCGGCTACTGCGAGGTGTGCAAAGTTCTGATAGAGGCCGGCGCCGATCTGAACGCCAACGACGATCATGGCCAGACCGCTCTCATAAAGGCGGCCGGGCAGGGGCAGAGGAGCGTCTGCGAACTGCTGATCTCGAAGGGCGCGGAGATGAACGAAAGGGATGGCAAGGGCCACACGGCCCTGATGCTCGCGGCGGAGAGGGGCAGGAGGGAGACCTGCGACCTGCTCATAGCCAAGGGCGCGGACCTCAAGGCGAAGGACGTGAGGGGAGGAACTCTCCTCATGGCCGCGGCGAAGGGCGGAATGAGAGACCTGTGCGAGTACCTTATCTCGAAGGGAGCGGAGGTCAACGAGAAAGACTCGATAGGCTCGACCGCCCTCATCAGCGCCGCGAGGAAGGGACACCTCGACATCTGTGAACTTCTCGTCTCCAGGGGCGCCGAGATCGACGCGCGCGACGACCAGAAAAGGACAGCCCTGGGAGAAGCATCCTGGCAGGGCTACAGGCGGGTGATCCACATGCTTTTCCTCAAAGGCGCCGACATCAACGCGGTGGACAACGAGGGAAAGACCGCGCTCATGAAGGCGGCGTGGCACGGACACAGGAACCTCTGCAAGCTTTTGATCTCCAAGGGCGCGGACATAAACGCCGAGGACAACTCGGGCGACACGGCCCTCATAATAGCGGCGTGGCACGGCCACAGGGAGGTGTGCGAGCTCCTCATCTCCAAGGGGGCGAGGGTGAACGCCATGAACCGCGACTACAAGACCGCCCTCGACTGCACGAGAGACGATGAGATCAAGACTCTGCTCCGCGATTCGGGCGCCAAGAAATAGCCGCTTTTCCGGAGATTGACAACAGGCACCTTTTAACCTACCTTTGAAGCTGGAGGCATGTCTTGAAAAAAGGGATGTCGAGAAGGGAGTTCATCGTTTCGGCGGCGAAGGTTTCTTCGGCGGCGTGCCTTCTATCCATCTTCGAAGGTTCGGGCTTTATGAAGGACATCCTCGGCCGCGGCCCATTTGACATATTTGCCGGTGACGCCCTCGGGGACATCATCCTGAAGGCCCCGAAGGCAAGGTTCTATGTGCCCTTCGTCGCGGGAGGCGACTGCTCCCCCTGCCACGGCTCTTCCATCCCATCCGGCGACCTGAAGAACGCCCACAAGAACAGGGTGGTGAAATGCCTCCTCTGCGCCCACGGCTGCATGATACAGGACGGGGGGCGCGGGAAGTGCGGAGCCCGCGTGAACGTAAGAGGCGAGCTTAAATCTCTTGTCTACGGCAGGCCTATAACGACCCACACCGATCCGATAGAGAAGAAGCCGCTCTACCATTTCCTGCCGGGAAGCGCCGCCTTCTCGATCGCAACGGGGGGTTGCCCCCTCGCGTGCAAGTTCTGCCAGAACTGGCAGATCTCTCAGTCGCGGCCGGAGGATTACTCGACGCCCTTCGTTCCGCCTTCGGACATCGTCGGGTCAGCGGCGGCGAACAAAGCCCCCGTCATCGCGTTCACCTACAACGAACCGACCGTCTTCGCCGAATACCTTATTGACATCGCGAATGAGGGCAAGAAGAAGGGGTTGAGGTCCGTGATCATCTCCTGCGGGTTCATGCGGGAAGAGCCTCTCAAAGAGATGATAGACGCGCTCGACGCCATCAAGATAGACCTGAAGGGCTTTTCGGAGGATTTTTACAGGAGCGTCTGCAAGGCGGAGCTCCAGCCGGTGCTTAGAAGCGTCAAGCAGGTGGCGAAGGCGGGGAGGCACCTCGAAATAGTGAACCTGGTCGTGCCGACCCTCAACGACAAGGCAGGCGACATCAGGGACCTGGCGAAGTTCGTCCTCGACGAGGCCGGCCCCGACACTCCGCTCCACTTCACCAGGTTCCATCCCGACTACCAGCTTCTAAACCTGCCGCCCACTCCCGTCTCTACGCTTGAAAAAGCGAGGGAGGCCGCGATGGAACTTGGGCTCAGGTATGTCTACGTGGGCAATGTCCCGGGCCATCCGGGCAACCACACCTACTGCCCGAAATGCGGGAAGACCGTCATCGAAAGACAGGGTTTTTTGGTGAAGACGATGAACCTCAAACAGGGAAAATGCGCCTTCTGCGGATCTCCCGTGAAGGGCGTCTGGAGCTGAAGATGAAGAAGACAATTTTGCTTGCCCTTGTTTTTTTGACGATGATGGGAGCGGGAACGATGAAGATCAGGGAAAGCTGTGTAGCGGGAAAATTCTACGTCAACGACAGCACCAAGCTCGCCAGGGGAGTCGAGATCTTTCTNNAGCCGCGCGGCCTGATCCTTCCTCACGCGGGCTGGGCCTTCTCGGGTCAGATAGCGGCGGACGGATTCAGTCAGGCCGCGTCGTTCAGTTACGACGCCGTCGTCATCCTCGGGACCAACCACACCGTCTACCCGTCGAACAGGCTCTATTTCCACGATGGCGACGCGTTCAAAATACCGCTCGGCCTCCTTTACATCGACAAGGAGCTTCAGAAGAAGCTCATGTCCCGGTGCGAGGGTTCGGAGTTCAACGCCGCAGCGCACCAGAGGGAGCACTCGATCGAGGTCCAGCTACCCTTCATTAAGAAGATATTCGGCGATGTCAGGATCGTGACCGTGATCGTGGGAAGCTCCGACGCCGCGTTCGCCGAAGAAGCGGGGAAGGCACTGGGAAAGGCGCTCGCGGGCAGGAACGCGCTGGTCATTGCTTCGTCGGACCTTTCGCATTACTCCGGATACGCGGCCGCGAGGCGCTCCGACATCGAAGCGATGAAGTCCTTCCTGTCGATGGACGCGGGAAAGATCGCGGCGACCATGAAGAAATGCGAAACGAGCCCCGGCGTCGAGACGGCGGCGTGCGGCGCGGGCCCGATAACGATGCTTGTCTCGGCGATGAAGGAGATGGGAGCCGAAAAGGCGGTCGCCCTTTCCTACGCCAACTCCGGCGATACCGTGATGGGCGATACAAGCAAGGTGGTCGGATACGGAGCCGTGATGTTCTCGGAAGGGTCGGCTTCGGCGGACTCAACTGTCCTCGACGAAAAGCCGCGGGAAGTCGGGGCTTTCGGCGAGGCCGACAAGCAGGAGCTTTTAAAGCTGGCGAGGCGTTCTATCAGGGATTACATCGAAGGAGAGGTGTTCACCCTTCCGAGGATAAACGGGGGAGCGCTTTCGAGGAAGCAGGGGGCGTTCGTGACGCTGACGAAAAAGGGCGACCTTAGGGGCTGCATCGGCCACATGGCCGAGGACACCCCGCTGGGGATCGTCGTGGCGAAAATGGCCCTGGCCGCGGCCTTCGACGACGACAGGTTCTATCCGCTCCAGCAAAGCGAGTTCAAGGATATCGAGATAGAGATATCGGTCCTCACTCCGCTGAAACAGGTATCGGGGCCGACAGACATCGTCATCGGGAGGGACGGCACCGTGATCGAAAAAGGCGGCAGGAGAGCCGTCTTCCTTCCCCAGGTCGCGCCCGAAGAGGGCTGGTCGAGAGACGAGATGCTTCAGCATCTCTGCGCGAAAGCCGGATTGCCTGAAGACTGCTACAAGAGCGGCTGCAAGTTCTACACTTTCCAGGCCATCGTGTTCAAGGAAAAATGAGGCTCTCTGGGATGGCCATAGGCGGTCAATCGGAGCGGCGCAGTTGGGGAATTAAGTATCATTATTCCGTAAATCTGCCCAGATATTTCATTAAGTTATTGCCATTCTGTTATGTCCCTGGAACTCCATGAAATCAGCTATTTTTTTCGAATCAATTTCATCTGTCTAACAAATTGATATCCAAACCAAATAAAAAGTAGAGCAAATACTGAATATCTGAGAGTAATCCTGAGTTCATGTGACATATCGGAAGAGCGAATGCCGAAAAGAACGCCAAGAGCAATTAGCATTAACAGCAACGTTACTCCATAATCCTGCCATTTATTTCTCATGAGGGCTCCTTGACTCTTGAAAGATTCCTGATGCGATTCCTGATTTCATTTATAGTTCTTTCCACATTACTGCTGTTAAAAACAACGCATTTTTCGTCATAACCTTCTATCCTTAATAAAACAGCCCTCCTAAACCACACGAAATGGCGCACCCAATATTTCATTGGCCTCAATTCTCTCGGGGGCCAATAAAATTGCGAATATGATATTGTTTTGACTTCACAAATTTTTTCGTATGGTATGCAGTCAAGATAAAGCAAACCAAACAGGGCGAAAAGGCACACTCCTTTTTCGGTTAGACGCACATGAATAAAAGGAACCAGGAAATTGTTCATGAAAAAGATTCCAAGAATAAAAAAGAGCGCAGGAGGCCAAGCGCCTTTAATAAATTCATGAAGTACTTCATACATGATGTGCCACCTTTCTCACGAGTACAGTTAAATACGTCCAGAATCAGTCATGGTTCTTAATAGCCCAATAGCTGCACCAGCGCCAAAACCAGCACCCGGAGGACTGAAACCTAACGATATTTCACCGCTATCTGAAAAAGATATTTGCAATGAGCCTCTTAAAAAAGGATTAAACGGAACTCCTATATCAATAAAATAAGTGTCTGCGGCTCCTTTCAACTCATCAGGACAATCCGCAGTTGTAAAGTAAAACATTGCGCCTAGACCTGCGTATGCTCCTGTAATTACGTTATAGCCACCTTTCGGATATTGTAACCCATACCCAGGGCCCCCTAACATTCCACCCCAACTCGCGAACTCGGTTTCTCCTCCTTTATCACCAAAAAAGTGAAACCCTCCTGCACTTCCCGATTGTGCGACTCCTGCCGCCACCGCCCCTCCTTCTGTTGCCCAGGACAATCCTAAACCAAGTCCCCATAGACCAGATGGATCATAGAGAGAATTGGGTTTCCCCCACACATATTCATATGCATTGAAACCTACAATACCTGGAGCAATCGGATCCTTCGCCGTCCACCTCCCAACCTCCGCGTCATAATCCCTTGCTCCGAATCGCACGAGCTTGGTCTGTGAATCGTACAATCCCCCCGCGAATCCAAACGGTGTAAAATCCGGCGCGGTGTTGACCAATACATTTCCCCAATCATCGTAATCCATCCTTTGAGCTATGGTGCCAGTCGCGGTGTCAATCACGAACCTCAACGATCCCAAATGATCCGTTATCACCCTGTACGTCGTTGCTCCTTTAATGACATAGTCAGGAACATTTATATGCGTCGCGTAAACATACTGAGCCGTCAACACACCGCTTCCGTCAAGTTCAGCCACCGGCCTCAATTGTCCGTCGTAGATCCAGCTTCTTTCCAGTGTCCCGTTCACTTTCTTGCCCACTCGTCTGTTTCTTCCATCCACGACGTATTCTATCAAGGTTGAATCCGGAAGAACAACGTTTTTGAGGTTGCCGAGAACATCATAAGTATAGGTTGTTGTTTCGCTTGTGGCCGTGTCGGTCTTGGTTTCCAGCTCTCCATTCGCGGTGTAGGTAAAGACATAGTTCCCATAAGCCAGCAACCTGTCCTGCGCGTCGTAGGTTCCTGTGATCGTCTGGCTTGTTGTTGTCTTGGTCAGCCTGTTGCCGTTGGTGTCGTAACCGTACTGGGCATAAAGGCTGCCGTTGAGGTTTGTCCGTTGGAGTCTTCCTGCCGTGTCGTAGGTGTAGCCCCATGTCGTCGTGATGCCGTTGATGGCTTTATGGTTTGAAAGAGATTCATGGTTCATGGGATGACCTATTTTCTCCAGAGTATTGGGCAGTATTTATTCTTCGCATTTTCCTTTTTTTTAAGCATTTAGTAATTAAATAAGCGTAGAAAGCCCAACCAATAAAAGTTGTGCCAAGGAATAAAAACACCTCTAAAAAAGACAGTTCTCCTTCATATTCCGTTATCCACCTTCCTATAACGAGAATGAAGGCACCGGGAAATAAAATCATTCCCAATAAGCTAACAATTACGGAAAGAGAAAACGGAATTTTATTTCCTATATCCCATAAATCCGTGATTAGAAAAGCCAATATAAGGAGATTAATAACGGTCAAAATGCACCCATAAGAAAGAAAGATTGCTTTAGGAATAGCGAAGGAATAGCATTTTCCATAAAAAAATGTAAAGAGTGCAAAGCCAATAGCTGGCAAAAGCCATACTAATGAAAGATAAACCACCCTTAGCGTCATTGGCTTAAAAGTGTTTTTCATAATTGAGTCAGCAGAAACTAGACAAATTGCAGACGCCACTATAAAACATAAAGTCATTACAAATGTGGACACAAACAGCCTTATATAGTCCTTAATTAAAGTTCTATCCATTGCTATCTCCTCAATTTTTAATAATGGGGTCAGGCTTGCGTAGTTGCATTGTTTTTCCTCTCGCGGTTCAACCTCTTGATAACCATTCTTACTTTATCAGCCTCTCCGGGGTCATCTCTTAGACACTTGCGCATATTCCATACTACCCGATATCTGGGCGATATCTGGGGACACAAAACTTAATTCTCCAGATCATCTGCCGGCCTGCATCTGCTCAATTCCATTTTCACTCCTCCATATCATTTTATTGCAGTGCCGGATGGAATTCAACAAGCGGCTTGCGCGCGTTTCTGGAACTCCTCTTTAAAGAAGGGTAAACTTTAAGCCGGAAATAACCGCAGGGAGGAACGGAGATGGCAGGTTGATTCCAGCAGGGCGGCGGATGAGGACAATAAATTTCGAATTTAAAATCTCGAATTTAAAATTTAAAATCATTTCGCGCGGCGGCGAGGAATGACACGCCTTTGGCTCTTCCTGGCCGGCCTCTTCTCGCTCTGGGGCCAGGTGCTCCTCTCGAGGGAACTGCTCGTCTCGTTCTCGGGAAGCGAGCTTCCAGTCATCCTCGGCATCGGGATACTCCTCGTCTCCTCGGCGTGCGGGCTTTACACCTGCGGGAAACCGGAACCTCGCAGGATGAGGGCGGTGCTCGCGGTTTCGGGACCCGCGCTGTTCCTGCTGGTCCTGCTTGCCTCGTCGCTGAGGCTTCTCTTCCATCCCGCGAGGGGGATGATCCTGCCGCTTCATCAGCAGGTAATTTCGCTTTTTATCGTCCTGGTTCCCTTCGGCCTTCTGGCGGGGAGGCTGTTCGGAGAGGTCTCGCTGGTCTATCTCTCCGAGGGCGGGACCATCGGAGGCTCATACATCATCGACACTCTCGGCGCCCTCGCGGGCGGAGTGTTGTCGGCGGCCTTGGTCCGGATCGGCGTTCCGCAGGAGGCCGCGGTCGTTTTCCTGTGCGCGCTCATGCTAGCTTCATCAACAGTCTCAACAAAGCCGTGGAGAAACATCTTCGCGCTGGCGGCGTTCTTTGCTGTCTTCGCCCTTTATCCGGCGGCCGGCCGTTTGAGTATGACGGTCGCGACGAAGGAGGAGCCGTTCCTGAAAGAGATGAGGGAAACACCTCTCGGACGGCTGTCAGTTTCGTTCGACGGGGAGCAGGCGGCATTTTTCATGAACGGTTCCCTTGTCAGCGAGAGCCAGTCTTCATCGGCTGAAGAACTCGTCCATCTTCCAGCGCTTTTCTGCGAAGCCCCGCGGTCCGTCCTGCTCATCGGAGGCTCCTCGGAAGGGCTCGCGATGGAAGCGGCGAAGCACCGCCCGGAAAAGATCGTCGTCATCGAACAATCGGAGGCGATCTTCGAACTGGCCCGGAAATACTTGCCGGGGGAAGCTCCCCAAAAAGAGGCCAGGGTCGTCGATGTCAGATCCGACGGCAGGAAATTCCTCGGTGAAGCCGGAGAGCTTTTCGATCTGATCATCGTCTCCTCGGTCGAGCCCGCGACGCTTTCGGAGGCGAGGTTCTTCACGGGAGAGTTCTTCAGGGCCGCAAGGTCGAGGCTGAATCCGGGCGGCATCCTCGCGTTCAGGATAAGGGGTTCCGAGAACCTCTGGACGGGCGTGCTGGCCGAAAGGAACGGCTCGGTCATCAAGCCGCTTTCCGGGATGTTCAAGAGCTTGGTCGTGATACCCCAGGGGCTCACGCTGGTGATAGCATCCGACGGGGAAATTCCTTCCGGCGAAGAGATCACCGACAGGTGGGAGGAGAGGAAGATAGAGGCGAGGCTCGTCTCTCCCGCCTATTTCAGCTACCTCCTATCCAACGAAAGGCGGAGGAGCGTCGAAACCCTTCTGCGGGAGAAGAAGTTCCCCGTTACCAGCGAGGAGAGGCCGTCAGCCTACCCGCTAACCATAGTCGCAGAACTGTCGAGGCACTTTCCCAGGCTCTCGGGTTTCACCGGAACGATGAGATGGGGAACCGCCGTTTCATCCGCCGTCCTGTTGCTCCTCATTCTCCTCGCGGCGCTGCGCGGGAGGGGAGCCGGAGCGCTCAGCTTTCTCGTCTTCGTGAGCGGGCTGTGGGGGATGGTCGTCGAATGCGTCCTTCTCGTCGCGTACCAGGTGAGGAACGGCGCGCTCTACAACGACATCGGACTGATCACGGCGCTTTTCATGGCGGGGCTTAGCGCGGGGGCTGCCTTTTGGGGCCTAAGAGAGAAAGCTGCCGGAAGAAAAGATGCGGCTTTCCTGGTCGCGGCTCTGATCCTATTTTCACTGCTCTGCCCCCTTGCATTATCATTTCTCGGCGCCGGTCTTCCCCTTATAAGCGTTCTGGCGATCATTGCGGGATCCGGAGCCGGGGCGATCTTCGGCCTCGCGGCAAGTATAAAGAACGAAAAGGGCGGGGCGAACCTGAAAAAGCTTTACGGCGCGGACCTCCTGGGCGGTGCGACGGGCTCGATCGTCGGCTCCCTCCTGTTCATCCCTTTCTTCGGGTTGACTGCAACCGCGGGGGTTGTCGCTCTTATGTTTGTGCCGTCCCTCATTTCCTCCAAAAAGGTTGACGGAAAACCTTCGTGACTGGATCGCGTCCTAACCTGCTGAAATACAAGGAAATTTTTGAGCGGACGGGGCCGCCGCGAGGCGAGGGGGGGACTTTTGATGAAAAAGCGCTAAAGCGATTGACATACAAGGGCTTTTTCGTGTATCATTCCCAATTGCGCTTTTTGCGTTAGATGGAGGTGTAATTTGCTAGCTATTCGTTTGAAAAGAGTGGGTTTCAAGGGAAACCCGCTGTACCGCGTGGTTGTTTCCGACAGCAGGAAAAGGCCGACCGGAGAGGCCGTTGACGAGATCGGGACTTACAATCCCCACCCCGAGCTTTCCGATGTCAAGCTCCAGCTCGACAGGGTCGATTACTGGCTCTCTCACGGCGCGAAGCCTTCCAACACCGTGAAGAAGCTGATCGAAATCGCCAAGGCCAAGAAGGGCTGATGACCCCTTCCCTATGGGGATGCTGAATGGCATACATCGCCCGCGGGTGTTTTCTGGCCCCGAGAGGAGTGAAAGGAGAGCTTTTCGTCCGGCTCTACGACAGGAAAGAAAGCCTGCCGGGAGAGGGAGAAGAGATCTTCTGCCTCAACAGGAACACTTTTGAACCCTTAAAAGTCGAAAGGTCTTTTTCGTACGAGAAAGGCTCCGTGCTCAAGCTCCAGCCCGTGAAGGACAGGAACGAGGCGGAAGCTTTCAAGGGCAGGGAGTTCTTCGTGGAGGGCGTCGAGGTCGAATCCGAGGAGTCGTTCATGAGCGACGAAGCGGTCGGGCTCGACATAATCGACGGCCGCAGGGGGACCATAGGCGCGGTGACCGGCTTTATCGAGCTTCCCTCCTACACGCTCATGCTCGGCAAAGGAAAGAAGGGCGTGTTCGAGGTCCCTGTGGTGAAGGGGCTCGGAGTCAGGATAGACAGGAAGTCGAAGATAATCATAGTCGAGCTTCCCTCAGGTTACCCGGGGGTGGACGATGCGGATTGACGTCCTGACCCTCTTCCCCGAGATGTTCGCGGGGCCGATTAACAGTTCGATCATCAGCAGGGCCTCGAGAAAGGGCCTCGTCGAGATCAGGCTCCACAACTTCCGCGCCTTCGCCAAGGACAGGCATCACACCGTGGACGACACTCCCTACGGCGGCGGAGCCGGGATGGTGCTGAAGCCCGAGCCGATATTCGCGGCAGTGCAGTACCTCAGGGAGAAGAACGGTCCGTTCCCGCTGATCTACCTCAGCCCGAAAGGGAAGGTCCTCGACCAGAGGATGGTGGAGAGATGGTCGAAGCTCGATTCGTTCGCCCTCCTTTGCGGAAGGTACGAGGGCGTCGACCAGCGAGTCGTCGATTCTCTCGCGGACGAGGAGGTCTCCCTCGGCGATTTCGTCCTCTCGGGAGGAGAGCCGGCGGCCCTCGCGGTGATCGACGCGGTTGTAAGACTCATCCCCGGAGCGCTCGGCGACGAAGAATCGGCGCTGGACGAGAGCTTCACGGGCAACCTTCTCGAGTACCCCCACTACACGAAGCCCAGGAGCTTCATGGGGCGCGAGGTGCCGGAGGTCCTTCTTTCGGGGAATCACGGAGAGATAAAAAAGTGGAGAGAGAAAAGCTCCATCGAGATAACAATGAAGAACAGGAAAGATCTGTTAGATAAGAAGGAGATGTAACAATGCCACAGCCATTCGACCACATCGAAAAAGAACAGCTCAGGACCGACCTCCCGGTCTTCAAGTCCGGCGACACGGTCAGGATCCACGTCAAGGTCAGGGAAGGCGACAAGGAGAGGATCCAGGTCTTCCAGGGGACGGTCATCGCCAGGAAGCACGGCGGCATCAGGGAGACTGTCACGGTCAGGAAGATCTCGTCGGGCATAGGCGTGGAAAGGATATTCCCCCTTCACAGCCCCATCATCGACAAGATCGAGCTGGTCCAGGAAGGAAAGGTCCGCCGCGCGAAGCTTTACTACCTGAGGGACCTCAAGGGCAAGAAGGCCAGGATCACCGAGCTGAGAAGAGACTAGCGGCGATAATGTCAGAGCAGGAGGGTTCGCTCAGCTTTGACAGAAGATACTGGGAGAAGGGATGTTTCCCTTTTGCCGGAGTTGACGAAGCGGGGAGGGGGGCTTTGTTCGGCCCCGTCGTTGCCGGGGCCGTCGTCATTTATCCCGAGAAGAAGATACCGGATTTCCGGGACTCCAAGGCAGTGGACGGGAAGAAGAGAGAGAAGCTCTTCGGCGAGCTTCTCGATTGCGGCCACGAATACGGAGTCGGAATAGTGGAAGCCGAGGAGATAGACAGGATCAACATCCTGGAGGCCACGATGAAGGCGATGAGGCTGGCCCTCGAAGCCCTTCCCGTCGAGCCCAAGCTTGCTTTAGTGGACGGGAACCGGGCACCTAATGTAAAATATTCGGTGGAAACGGTGGTCGGAGGAGACCGCCGTTCTCTCTCCATAGGCGCCGCGTCGATAGTCGCCAAGGTCGTGCGGGACAGATTGATGATAAAGCTTGATTCGGAATATCCGGGTTACGGGCTGACGAGGCACAAGGGCTACGGGACGAAGGAGCACCTTTCCGCGCTCCGCGAACTTGGCCCCAGCGCCCTTCACAGAAAGAGCTTCAGGCCCGTGGCGGAGGCTTCAGAGGGGTTATGGCACTAGACAGGGTCAAGACCAAGGCCAACATCGACAAGTTCATCAGGGCCAACAAGATCCCCGAGGCCATCCGAGAGGTCCAGAAGCTCGTCGAGGACAACCCGAGGGACACGGTCACCCTGCAGCAGCTGGCCAACCTTTACCTGAAAATGCAGAACAAGGATTCGGCGGTGCCGATCTTCATCAGGATCGCCGAGCTTTACCACAAAGACGGGTTCACTCCGAAAGCCCTCGCGTCCATCAAGATCGCGCTCAGGGAGGCGCCCGATAACACCCAGGCGCAGGAGCTATACGCCTCCTTCGCCGAGCAGACCGGGATGCAGAGGGACGCCCTGGAGGCTTACGAGAAGCTGGTAACGAGCTACATGAAGAACGGGATCCTCGACAAGGCGGAGAAGATCCTCGACAAGCTGCTCGAACTGGGGCCCGACAGCGTCCGCTACCAGCTTCAGCACGGAGACCTCCTGGTTAGGCTGAACAAGAAGGAGCAGGCGGTCCCGTCATACCTGAAGGCGGCGGAAAACCTCGTCAACCAGGGCATGATCAAGGAGGCCGCGAAGATCTTCGAGAGGGTCCTGCAGATCGACCCCAAAAAGCTCCAGGCCCTGGAGCACGCGGTGAGGAACCTCCTCGCGCAGAAAGAACCGCAGAAGGCCATAGAGCTCCTTGACGGCATAGTGCAGGGGAAACCCGCTCCGCCAATCATCAACGAGATAAGGATAGACATACTGACCTCGACCGGCAATTTCAGAAAGGCCGAGGAGATAATGGCCGGGATCCTGCAGAAGACGCCCCTTAGGGGCGGTATTCTGGCCAAGTTCCTCCGGCTGAACATGGCGCAGAAGAAGTTCCAGGAAGCCGCCCAGGTGCTGATGGCGGAGGTCGAAAAGGCGGAGCCCGCTTCGCTAAAGGAGTTCGAGGGAGGCTTCGAGGAGCTCCTCGGCGTGGCACCGACGCTGGATGCCGCGTACGAAGGACTCATTTCGGTCTGCAGGAAGCAGGGCAGCAACGCCAAGCTGCAGACGACCCTGGTCAAGTACTCCGACATCTTGACCAACGCGGGAGATCTGGAGAATGCCGCGCGCGTTCTAAAAGATGCGCTCGGACTTGCCCCCTCCGACAACACCCTCATGCTCAAGCTCGAGGAGATTGAAGAGAGGATGGGCGTTAAAAAGGCTCCAGCCCCCGAGCCTGCGACAGCAGAAGCAGGCAGGGATGAATCGACCAAATCCGAGTTCTACCCGACTCCTGAGCCGGTTAGGGAAGCCCCCGAGGTCGAGATAGAGGTCGAGATAGAGGACATCGCCCCCCAGCAGGCGCCGGCAAGCCCCCCGTCGATGCAGGAGGTCGAGGTGACCTCCACTTTCTCGGCTCCTCCGCGAGTTACGGAGGACTTCGCCTCTTCGGAGCAGGAAGGCGGATCTTCGGATGAAGAATCCGAAGAGATGGAGATCTCGGTCGAGTTCACGGCGGAGGGCGAAACGATGCAGCCCGTCCGCGACAGCGAAGAATACGGAGAATCCGCCGAGAAGGAGGCGCCCGAAGAGCCAAAAGCCGTACGAGCGCCGAAGAAGCTCGACAGCGAGGCGGCGGGAAAGATACAGGAAAGGCTCTCCGAAGCCCAGATCTTCTTAAAATACGGCCTCGTGGAGAAGGCCATCGGAGAACTGCAGGCCGTACTGAAGGAAGTCCCGGACCACATACAGGCGCACCAGAAACTTATCGGGATCTTCCGCTCCATGGACAAGAAGGACAAGCTTGTCCGTCAGATATTGAAGCTCGCGGCGGTCTTCAGGGACCAGGGGGACAGGGACACCTGCGACAACCTCCTTGACGAGGCGAGGGGGATAGACCCCAACCACAAGGCGATCGCGGATTTCGAGGTCGCGGGAGCGGGGAAGGGG
>MTKZ01126072.1_pt1 | contig 19330 bp, 19 predicted proteins | sample 1042781 | NCBI WGS metagenome assembly MTKZ01 (sample SAMN06212207, study PRJNA360539) | anaerobic digester metagenome | biome: Wastewater treatment plant; material: sludge; isolation source: anaerobic digester fed with sludge from wastewater treatment plant | place: Denmark: WWTP Viborg ... | reverse complement strand
GATCCCCGCCGGTTCGGGAAGCGGCACGACGATAAAGGACAACTGGGGCAACAGGACATACAGTTTCCCCGTCCCGTGCGGGATGGATGTGAACGTTGGCTCGACCCGCATAGCGATAGTGGCGGACGCGAACGGGACGATATACTACATAACGGGACAGAACTACACGTACGTTTACGGATCGCCAGGCAGTTCGGTCCACGCGATCCAGGTGGACAGGGATTACGCGTTGTCGAGCTTCGCACCGATATTCTGGAGCAACGAGCTTGCGATGACGGAGGCGTTCAACATCAACCCCATCGGATCGGACGAGGCGGCGAACCACGGGGGCGTGGTCTTCGGGACGGAAGCCGGATACGTAGCCCTGGAGCCCCACAAGGCCTTCAATACGTACCGCCATTACCCGCAGAGGGTGATACTGAACAATTCGGGGCAGGGCATCGGCTATCCTTCGTCCTACCAGTCTGCGGACAGGATAGTGCAGTTGAAGGTGGCCGGATGGGCGAACCGCCCTTTGAAACTCACAGTCATAGATCCGCCGGACTTGTCACCGTATGCGACGGACGGGGGATGTCTGCAGGGAAGTTGTACTCCGACACTTCCTTACAAGGCCAACGACAACATCGGCAATACGGATTACGGGATTTGCGCTTTGCCTGATTGCAGTGACGGGGCGACGGTTTCAAAAACTCTTTTTTGCGACAGTGCGGGCTCGCTCACTTATTATATGAAGGTCCCAGCGCGTTATTCCGGCGACAACTTCCAGGTTGAGGTGCAGAAGACGGACTATTATGGAAGCGATTTGCCGGAAGCGAGGATACCGATGTGCTCGCCGATATATACATCCTGGAAGAGAGTCTTCGTCGAACGGGACAAGATGTTCAGAAGGGGAGGGTTGCTCTACAGTTCTTATGGTGCGACCGGGAAGTGCGGCGGCACGGGACAACCTGCTTGTTGCGGAGGAAGTGGGCTACCTTGTGACCAGATTAAGGTATATAGCTGGCAGAATGCCGCTGTTAACGACACAATCGTAATATTTGATGAGGCTACAACTGCGGAAAGTGGAGGGGAAACACGAACTATCTCAGCAATCGGTGATGAAATTGATGGAACCAGAATAATCACTTTGAACTCCGCCTTGACTAAGAATTACTGGGCAACAGACAATGATGGATTAAATCCACCGGCGCCGACATTCACGAATAACCATTCTGGCGGTTACGGTGTTTTATCGGGCTGCGACTCTGCTTCAAACCAGATCAATGCTGCCAACTCCTGCTATTACGAAGCCGACATGCGGGATGTCGAAAAGACTTACAATGATGGCTACGTCGAATTATACGCACCGCGTAGCGGGACGAGTGCGGTTCCGTATTTGCCGCCTGCGTTTTTTAACGGTTTTGATGTAGGCGCTGAATGTACAACAGGGGCCGTCAAGCCAGGTTATGATTTCAGTCCGTGGTTTAAATTCAGTTGGATTTGGTTTAAAAATCATGGCGCTGAAAATTACCTTTGGTTAGGTGGCGTGGGCACTACCGCTCCACTGGATTTCGATAATTGCAAGATATGCAGCGGCAACAATCCGGCCCCTCAGATATGGGGGCTGGCATGGCAACCGACAAAGGAAAGTTTTGTTTTTTCAGGAGCAATCGAAGCCTACTGCGGGTCCTCCACTCAAACGGCAAATGCAATAAAAGGAACAACCTGCCACGAGAACGGACATCAGTTTTACATTAATCCGCTTGACATTCAAGGCCATGATGCAAGATGTCAGTGGACTTTTGATAATACTCTTACCTGTTCAACATCGCCCATTCCGGAGTGCGCAGTGCCTGCCTCAGCTTGTATCATGAATCCGGAAAGAGAACGATGGGACACCAAGCATCGTTTTGATATTTGGGATCTGTTTTGCGGTTGGGGTTCTTCATGTTCGGGAACGACTCCACCCGGTTGTTGCGAAGGTTGTGATACTCCCGGTGACGGGTCAATAAGGCATTTTACTGACACTTTTGAAGGAGAGGCACCATGAAAAGCACAGTATCTATATTTCTTGCTTTCGTTTGTTTGACAGGCACTATTGCAATAGTCGGTCAGCAAAACAATTGGATAGTCCGCTTATCTTTGCCTCAAAATGATTATCTACCTGGGGAACCTATAATATGCTTGCGCATTGAAATAGAAAATATCGGACCTAATCCTTCGCCTTTCCCCGGATTTAAAGGCAATCTTTTTTTAGACGAAGCAAAAACGCCTTGCAAATGGGAAGGGCTTTGTGTTGACACGATCCCTGTTGACCCCAACACCCACGTCGCAAAAGCTGCGCCCATAATAGAACTGGTCGGATCAATCCATTCAGACACATGGGCGTCAAATATCGCTGCTTATTGCGGACTGTCGGAAAAGCAGGCCAATTTCTATGGTACGCATACGTTGACCTATAGATACCAAGAACAATCTCAAGTAAGGGTTTCAGTGAAGCGCGCGGGGTCAGGCCATGCATTATGCATTTTCAGGATATGGTAGATCGCTTCGCTTGCTAGTTTTCCATAGCTGCGATCGTATATTCAATTTTCACTGCCTTCCACCCATACCTTCCGCGCTTTTTATCATAGGAATACAGCGCCCATGCTGAGCATAAACGTCCATCAACCAGTTTTGAAGATTCGATCAAGTTAGGGGATACAAATACTTTGTGTTCTTTGGCTTTAAGAAAACCAAAAGGCTGCTTCTCTCTTTTAATAATTACTCCTTTGATAATCTGAAAAAATCCTTCTATTTCTTTTCTCTCCGTTTTATTCCATAAAAGTATGTGATATTGTCCGCTGACATCCTTTTTCTCAAACTTAATATTGAGAACATCGCCGGCTTGGAGCTCTTTTGCTCGATTTCCCCATCTATGGAACAAAAGCCTCGCATCATTGTCAGGAGGCCAGACGATCCAGGCTAGTTCTTTTATAGTGTTAATATGATCAACGACAGCCAGAGCGGCTGGAAGCTCGTTATAGAGTAGAGAATCGGCTATTTGTTGATGCTGGTTACAGAAAGCAGAGATATTAAATTGAACATTATCTTCATACCAACCTGAAGCGGCAAGGTTGTCCAACTCTTTTTGTTTATCCTTCATAAGATCGTTTTTTCTGGCTAGAAGTTTTTCCAGTATAACCGAGGCTGCCTTTACATTCTTTACTAAAACCAAAAGCTTGACAAACTCAACATGAAATCCTGAAGTATACTTGTCATCAGCCTTACAGAGGTAACCGCGGCAATAGCATGCTAACTTATCATCAATATCATCCATTGCGTCTCCAAGGTGCTGCCATGCCCAGAACTCGCTTGATTTTATCCTAACCAATTGAAAAAGGTGTTGTCTGATTTCGTCGTTAGGATGGCCGGCCAATTTCAGCAACAGGGCATGATGATAAGGAACCCACTGATCTGAGGATTGTGAGAGTAATTTGGTGGAAAAGGGAATCAGCCATTCAATATCGCTGTCATTAAGATGGAACTTTTTTGCATTCTTGCATAAAGCGCTATGCGTTTTTTCTGCAAGAGAAATGTAGGTTTTATCATTGAAGGACTGCTGTTGATAGTCCTCATGACGAAGATAATCCAAGTTCCACCACTTCACGAACTTTCCGAAATCTGCCCAGGTTTCACAAAGCTTTAAAGAGATCGCGAGTATTCGAGAATGCAGTATGTCGGGCTTATGCATTAGATTTAACTTATAGTATTCTCGCAACCAATTAATACAACGATTATGATCTTGGGATCCTTTAATGGAATAGTAAAAACACCAGCCTAGTTCGTTTTGGATCCAGAAATCGTCCGGATGGCTATCAAGATGTGCCTTCGCCAAAATTAGGGCTTCGTTAAGTTTTCCTTCTTTTCGTAACCTTTTAATTTCCTGGTAGATGTTTGAGCCGTTTCCATCATTGTTCATTGTTGGCATAAAATAACCTTTTTAATATGTTCTGCAAAATCTGCGCAGGAACTTTTTGAAATTCGTACTTCTTTACAGGTACGTCTTTTGTCGAAAGTCAAATCAATTAACGCCCAGTCCATGCCTTTTCCTGCAGTTAATCTTACTTGCCATTCGTTTAATAATTTGCACTCGGTATAGTAAAAATGTTCTTTTTGCAATTGGACAGCCATTTCATGAACTGCAGGCCTGTACTGATCAGGTAGCTGTTTGGAAAACTCTTCAGGCGAAAGGATAGCTGTGTCATGAGGATAACACATACGTTTACCGGTAATGGACGAAAACATGGATGGCAAATTCTCTCTCAAGATTCCTGAATGAGTTATTTTTGTAATTGTCATTTCGTTATCGTAATATACCTCTATTATTCCTTCACATTCTTTCCCCTGATAATTCCAATTTATCTTGTAACTGGTGGGTCTATATGAAATCAAAGTGAAATGTTCCGGCAGGATATTGGATATAAGATAATAAAGATTAATGAGCCAATGACCACACCCTCTCATGAAGTCTGGAAGGTTGGAAGAGGGGCTGGGAAAAAATAGCCCCTCGGAAGAGATTGATTTTACTTCCATATTGCCGGGCTTAGGCGGGGTAATGACAGAATCAGGTAAAGCCTTTCGATGGAGAGCATTGGCTACAATTAGCCGTTCGCGCGACCGTGTAATCGCTGTATAGCTCCATCTGAGCGCGTCCCGATTCAACTTGTTCATCCCGCTGAAATCTATATATACCTCATCCCATTCGCCGCCCTGAGCTTTATGGCACGTTACGGCGTAGGCATACTTAATGCGAAGTGCGTTAAAATACGGGTCCGACAGCAATTCATCTGTAAATTGCTTTGAATTACGTGGCATATTCGAATGCCTATTTGCGAAATCGACATACAAGGCTTTGTCTAACAGGGAATTACCTTCGTCATCATTTCCTTCTAGGCTATTGATCAATAGTTTACAATTTATGCTTGATGGGGCCCCCGAATATTCCACGAACCTTAAAACGACTGTTAGAAAACGAAGTCTGACAGTTTCGTTTCTTCTCGTTCTATCTGCTCCAAGTCCAACGTTAACAGTCACGGCTCTCTGCTCCATCTTATCATCAACTTCGTGGACTTTCATCACTTGGCCGTTGAACAGCAATACTTCATGGTTGTAATTATTTCTCTGGACCATCAATAAGTCGTTTTTTACTATGATCCCGGCGCCGGGGAAGAGTATGGATCGTATTTCTTTGTTTGCGCTGGCGACCTGAGCATTTGTATGAAAGATAGAAATAGCGCTTCCGCTGCCCGATAGGAGATCATCCTTATTTTCCAGATAGCGAGGAATCATCTCTGAAGACGTGACTTCACAAATAGAATCATCGTCAGATTGGAAATCGAAATTGGGATATGAGTTGGATTCAAGAAGTTTACGGATGTTATTCGCATTCTTCAAAACAAGACTTTCTCCTGATTGTCTGACGATTTCGGTAAGAACCGTTTCTCGACTTTCTATTCGGCATCGTTTTAGAAGGTATTCGCGATCCAATGCCGGTGAAGAATTCATTCCCACGGGAGGAAGCTGTGCGGGGTCTCCGATAAAAATAATCTTTTTGGGGTTATCATTGGGATCAAAGTTGATATATTCAAGGAGATCGTGTAAAAGGCGCCCACTTCCATAGTGCATGAATTCAGCTTCTGAATACACATCTGAAACCATCGAGGCTTCGTCAACTATAAATACAGTATCGTGCTCAAAATCGTTATTCCTCAATTCAAAATAAAATTTGTATGTTATTGCGCCATCTTCTTCAATTTCACGATATTCTTGAACTTTGTCAAGATGGTATATGTGTCTGTGTATTGTGGTTGCCTGTTCTTTGTGAACATCCCCGATGACTTTTGCAGCCCTTCCGGTGGGGGCAAGCAATACAGGCACTATATTAAGTCTTCTTAAGTAGTCAACCAGACCACCTATCAGATAAGTTTTTCCGGTTCCTGCGTACCCTTTCAGAATGAAACAGCGGGCTTGAGGGTCAGCAAGAAAATCTGCTATGTCGTCAACGGCATCCTTTTGGGAGGAGGTAAGTTGTTCTTGCTCAAAACAATTATGAAGTTCTTTTCTGTTCCCTCTGATCACTTGAGGTGTAGCATTGATATCTCGAATTAATTCCTTAACTTTGGATGAGAGAATCCTGAGCTGATCTTTTGTTGGTCCAGAGGCATTGATAAGAGAAGTAAAATGCATAGCAGTATCTATGCAAGCAAGGATTTCATTGGGGGTAAGTCCTGTCACGGGACGATGTGCGACACAATCGTTCCGAACGCCTATCATATCTTCAACAATGTTCCGCTGATCTGGAAGATGATAACAACTTTTCAAAAAGCCATAATTTCTTTTGAAGATAATTAGTAAAGCGTACAAGTCGAAATCGTCAAAACTCTTATACTCTCCATTATCAAAACGCCTTTGCAGGTCTGCAGTAAGAATTTCTCGGACTTTCTTGGTCCACCAGTCGTTTCCTCCAGATTGAATGAGCTTGTTCTTTAGCCAAGGATTAAGTTCATGAAGGATGGAAGTGTTCAAGATGTTGGAAAACTCATTCAAAATGCCGACCGACTTATCCATTATCATCCCCATTAATTAATGCCTTTAGCATTAGAATCCTTCCCATGCGTCTCGGCGATCTTCTCCAGCGCTTTTTTTCCTTCTTCGGTGAGTACCCAATCTTTGATATCGAAAATGGCGTCGGCGCGGACGGCGAAATTCAGGTTCTGCGCCCTGAATATGGGCGAGAAGCTGCGGGCGGCTATGGCGATCAGGTTGCCCCTGCTGTCGAAGACGGGGCCGCCGCTGTTGCCGGGGCTGACGGGGGCTGATATCTGGATGAGGCCGTTATACTCTTTTTCTTTAAGGTCAATTTTCTGGGAAACGAGGCCGTCGGATAGGGAAAAGTTGCGACCCAGCGGATGGCCGATGGCAAAGATGTGTTCTCCCGTCTCGATCGTTTCGGAGGACCTTATCGGCAGGAAAAAATCCTTTGCGGGCACTTCTGTTTTTGATGAATCCCTTCGCGCCAGCAGGAACGCGAGGTCGAATTTCTTGTGGGCGCCTATTACCTTCGCCTGGGAGGTCTGGCCGTTCTCCATCGCTATGTCGATGATGTTGTTTATGGAACTTCCGTTGTCGTCCATGTCAACGACATGGTCGCAGGTCAGGAAGTAGAGGTTCTGCTCGTCGGCCATTATTACGACGGTGCTCCCTGAATTGCCGCCTTGGCCGGGGGCGAAGCGGTATTCGTAAACCTGGCTTATCTTGGCGACCAGGGGCATGTAGTCGCGCGCGATATCCCTGCCTGTCATCTCCTCCTTCCGGGCCGCGGTATCCGGGAAATTGTCAAGGCGTAAAAGGGTTGGCTTTGAGGGCGACGCGGGCGATCTGATCGGCTCCCAGAAGTTGAACTCTTCGCCCGTCGCGAGCAGGATCCACCAGAGCGTCCCGGCGACGATAAGGAGCCTGCAGTAGTGGATCGTATGGGAGTACCTACTGGCGAGGTGCCTGTTGCGGATGCCTATCAGCCCGAGGATTATCATTAGAAAGAGGATGGGCGGAAAGATCTCGGTGTAGATGGCGGGGAGGATATTGACGATTCCGAGGATGTCCGGCGTGTCGAGGTCGGGGGCGATCACCACCTTGATGAAAAGCCACGACAGGCCCGAGATGAGCAGGATGTAGTGAAGCAGGTAGGAGGGCCCCATGCGCATGTCGCGCCTTCTTATCATGTCCACGATCACTATGCAGATGAGAAGCGGCGGGAAAAAGAGAGCGAAGAGGCTGAGAACGCTTTGCCATAGTTCGACGGAGCTCAGGGCTCCCAGAGAGTCCTGGAAGAAGAAGTAATTGAAGCCGATGCCCGTCAGCAGAAGGAGAATGCAGTAGTGAAGGGCGAACTTGTAACGGCTGGGCAGTTCGTGGTTCCTGACCCTGAAAAGGTCGAGCGTAGCCACGAAGGCCAGGATCGGGGGGATTATCATCGTCAGTACGGTGATTATCCGCCAGTAGAGCCGCGGCCCTTTGTACTGCGAGAGAAGCTCCCTGTCCTGCAGGCGCTCTTCCCGCGTCATTTTTTGAGGCGAGGGCTTCGGGGTGACGCTCTTTATGATCTCCCTGAGGACGACGGCGGGTTTCGAATGGCCGGCGGGCGGGGACGGAAGCGGAGGCTCCTGCCTGGCGCNNCGGCGGGCGGGGACGGAAGCGGAGGCTCCTGCCTGGGCGGAAGTTCAGGCGCGGGTTGTTCCGGCGTCGCCGGTTCGGTTGGAGGCGGCTCGGCAGGCGGGGATTGCGGGGCGGATTCCTTCATCCTGTTGTATTCCTCGATCACCCGGTAGGCGTCCTCGAGTTCCCCGATGCGTTCTTTCGTGAGGTCTTTTCCCCCGTTATCTTCGGCCACCCCTTGCCCTCCAGCGCGATGTCTCGCCCACTTACAACATAAGCCCATCCGGGAAAAGTGTCAAGGATAATGCCCGAAGGGCGGTGCGGAAGGCGGAAGGCTTGCGCCAGAGCTGAAGGCTGAAGGCTGGAGGCTTACGCCAGAGCTGAAGGCTGAAGGCTGAAGACTGAAGGATGATGGCTTACGCCAGAGCTGAAGGCTGAAGGATGATGGCTGAAGGCAGAGCTGAAGGCTGAAGGCGGAAGAGCTGAAGGATGATGGCTTACGCCAGAGCTGAAGGCTGATGGCTGATGGCTGAAGGCAGAGCTGAAGGCTGAAGGCTGAAGACTGAAGGATGATGGCTTACGCCAGAGCTGAAGGCGGAAGGCTGAAGGATGAAGGATGATGGCTTACGCCAGAGCTGAAGGCTGAAGGCTGAAGGATGAAGGATGATGGCTGAAGGAAATTGTGGAAATCCCTCTATGTTTTCTCCCTACGCAGTGAGGAATAAGCGGGACAGAGCCTCTGAGCCCCCTCAAACCTGTCCCGCTTCCCCCGCCCGGCCCCCAAACCGGGCGGGGGATTTTTTTCTAGTGAAATAAAAGGTGTAAAATGGGGGTGTGAGAAAAGCAATGATGAACGATTTTTTGTATCTGATAAACCGGCGAAATAGACTGACAGTCCAAGATGCCGGAGGCGGTAATAACGATCAGCCTAATTACTGTTGGACGTCATGAGGAGTGCACTATGAAACCCCACTGTTTTATTCTGCTTTTCGTCTTGTTGGTCGGCACTTCCCTTATAGCACAGGAGCAGCAGAAGTGCCTTTCATCATCACCGACAACCAATGGTAGAGTTGAATATGTAGATAAGGCCAGAAAGATTTGCTTTCTTCTCGATTCAGGTTGGGAAGTGCGCTGCAATTGCGAATGCTTTTCATCAAGCAGCACCTGCATTTGCCTCCGGCCGAAAGGGTTCTTGAGCGACATTGCCCAGTCAGAATGTGAGCACAATAGCTGGCTCATTGTTATCGAGGTATTTAAAGGCAACTTTGATAAATGGCTGGACGAAGGTCCTTTCGAATTGAGAGGCGTTAAGTATTACTATGCAGGTGGGCGAATGGGCGCTAGCCGCGAGGCCACTGCGATTAAAGGCCAAGGTTGGTCCGGTTTATTTGGCTGTGGCAACACTGGCTGTTATAAAAAGGGTGGCGGTGGCTACATCGGGGACGGAGTTGAAGTGTGCACTGCCCTTATCAGCGACGGCGCTATCACGGCGTTGATTGTGTTCTCATATGACGGCAACTACGACATCGACCAGACGTTCCTTGAGACATTCAAGTTTTTAAAATGACGCCTACCCAGTTAGTCGAGCGGACCTGCTCGATAAGTTGTGCAGGTCGGTGAAGGAGTTTGTGAACCGGGCGGGGTCAGGCCATGCATTATGCATTTTGAGGATAAGGTAGATCACTTCGTTTGAAATGCTGCGGGCCTTTCTCGTGATGAGAGGATTCTTTATCCTGCCGATCCTGTTCATCCCTGTAAAACCGAGTATTTCCCAATGCCGACGGGGACACGATCCCGATTCAAGAAGACGAATCGGGTCATGTCCCCCGGCGCGGGCTGAAGAGCTGAAGCTAGAGAGGAATGAGATCCTTCAAGGGCTTATCGCCGTTGGCTTTTCTCAGTATGCCCCTGCGGGTCAGATCGCCTCTAAAGTGTCATCCAGCGATGACCGTAAAAGCTACAGAAGTTTCTGGAATTCTTCGACTGTTAATCTTGCTTTTTTCAAAATATGTGAGAGAGTGCTTCTCTTGACCGGGCGATGGGCCGGTACCGTAAGTTTTATGGTTTCGTCAGCAGTATGTTTATGCAGTCTTATGTGACTGCCTTTTTGGCGAACCACAACCCATCCATCCCTTTGCAGACATTTGATAATCTGTTCATAGGCCAGACTAGGTGTTATGGTCATACTGCAAGGTCTACAATTTCCGAGTTGGGGGAAAATGTCTGGTCGTCCTCCACCGGCTCCAAATAGAGTTCAATGGCTTCGCGGACATTCTTGAGGGCATCTTCCTTGGTGTCACCTTCGCTTATGCATCCGGGAAGGGAGGGAGCAATTGCGGTGAAGCCTCCTTCTTCGCTTGGTTCTAAAATCACTTTGATTATCATGGTCTCACCTCTTCAAGTAACTATATACCATTCAATTAATTGCCGGTCAAGAACCTTGGATCGGGGATCGGATTCATGCTTGTGCAGTTGTATTATTCGCCGACGGGCAAACCTCGGGTGTCAGGGCTTTAGTCTTGAATCTCGCGGGATAAGGTAGATCACTTCGCTTGAAATGCTGCGGGCCTTTCTCGTGATGACAGGATTCTTTACTGTGCGGGTATGGCGGGTGGCAATTCGGGCGATTCGTGAATCGCCCCTACGGAAAACCAACCATTCCCTATTGAACTTCAGCCCGGCAAGCTGCGCTTGCATTGAAAAATGAAAAGTGAAGATTGAAAAGTGAAAAATGGAGGAATCCATTTCCTTGTTGAACTTCAGTTCTGGCGTAAGCCATCAGCCTAAATCAACGCTTTGCTGGTGAATGTTGCCATACAATGCACACATAACATTCAATTGTATGGTAATGCGGCCGCTTGACAATGTTACCATACATATATATCATTATCCTGTGTAGTATGGTAAAGAGGAATTGAAGATGAAAGTGATAAAAGGCGTTCTGGAAGAAGAACTTGAAAGCTCGCTCAGGCAGGAAGCGGCCTACAGGAAAGCCCTTGATAAAATGCCTCCCGGCTCGCTCGTGAAAAAGAAGATAGGGAGCGGAGAGTATTACTATCTTGTTTTCAGGGAGAACGGCAAGGTCAGGTTCTCCTACCTCGGGAAGCTATCAAAAAGCGAAGCGAAGAAGATCGGGGAATCGATCAAACTGAGAAGAAAATACAAAGCACTTCTTTCGCAAAGCAAAAAACAGGTTGCCTTCCTGAGGAAAGCCCTTCATGCAAAAGAAATACGAACTGCTTCTTGAAGTTCTCGGCAAGTTGTCCAAAGCCGGCGTGCTCGATGAAACCATCATCATCGGAAGCTGGTGCATGCATTTTTATAATGGACCGCGCGGGGCAGGCCATGCATTATGCATTTTCAGGATAAGGTAGATTGCCGCGTTTGGCATCCCTCGAAGGTTTTCTCGCAAAGACAATTTTCTTGGGGGGCAATTCGGGCGATTCGTGAATCGCCCCTACGGAAAACCAACCATTCCCTATTGAACTTCAGCCCGGCTGGACACGCCTGAATTTAAAATATCAAATTTTAAAGATTAAATTTCAAATTTGTGGAATCCATTTCCTTATCGACCCTTCAGCTCTTCAGCCTTCAGCCTGTTCGCAGGACACGCCTGCATTTTAAATTTCAAATTTTAAAGATTAAATTTTAAAATTGTGGAATCAATTTCCTTGTTGAACTTCAGCTCTTCAGCCTTCAGATCCTGCCGATCCTGTACATTCTGGTGAATTGTAATCGTCTTTCTCTGTGTCCTCTGTGATCTCTGCGGCAAATGTGGTTTTTTGATCTTCACTTTTTCAGGAAGTAGATCTTCCCGCTCGAGCTCTTGCAGCCGTTCTTGACGGGACAGCCTTCGCATGCCGACGGAGCGCACAGCTCGGAGCTGCTTATGACGCCGCGCTTCGCCAGCTCGTCGAGGAGCACGGCCACCATCTCCTCGCTCTCCCCGAGCTTCCTCGCGAGCTCCTTGGGCGAGTGGACCTCTTTTTCCTTTAGTAACTCAAGCAGGTTCCTAAGCACCGAAAAGCCCCAGGATGTGATAGGCGGCGATACCGCACGCGAGCGACACCAGAAGAAGAAGGCCGATCGAGACGAATGTCCATCGCCATCCCGCCTCCTGCCTTATCGATGCGAGAGAGGCGACGCATGGGATGAAGAGCATCTGGACGACGAGGAAAGCGAAGGCCGAGGGCATCGTCATCACGGACGAGACCCTTTCCGCGAGGCCATGTTCCGGGGAGCTGCCGTAAAGCACGCCGAGAGCGGCTATCGTGTTCTCCTTCGCCACGATGCTGGTCAGGAGGGCGACGATGATTCGCCAGTCGTAAACGCCGATAAGGGCTCCCAGAGGTTCGAGGCTCCTTCCGAACGATGCGAGGTAGCTGTTTTCGACGCTTCCGGAAGGGTACTCTGCGAGGAACCAGATCAGCCCCGAAACGAGGACTATAATTGTAGCCGCTTTAAGCAGGAAGTCCTTCACATTGTTGAACACGTAAAGCGAAACGGTCTTGAGGTTGGGCTTGTGGTAGATGGGAAGCTCCATTATGAAGGCCCCCTTTTCCCCCTTGAATAAGAACCTGTTGACAATAAGCCCCACTATGAAAAGTACGGCGACGTTCAGGATCATCAGCGCGGCCATCGCGAACGCGGCCTTCTTTCCGAAGAACGCGGGAGCTAGGAAGGTGATCACCGCTATCCTCGCGGTGCACGGCACGAACGGGGCGAGAAGGATCGTCATAAGCCTGCCGCGTTTCTCGTCCACGATCCTGCTGCCAAGGATCGCGGGGACGTTGCAGCCGAAGCCGAGGAAGAAGGGAATGAACGACTTGCCGTGGAGCCCTATCTTGTGCATGAAGGCGTCCATCACATAGGCCACGCGGGCGAGGTAACCGACATCCTCCATCAGTCCCAGGAACACGAAGAACAATATCAGCGTGGGAAGAAAGACGAGGACCATTCCCGCTCCGCCGAGGAACCCTTCGGTGAGTAGGCCCGAAAAGAACGGCGGCAGAAACGATAAAGCGCCGGCCGTCTTCTCCTGCAGGCCTCCGACCGCCGTTTCGAGAAGGCCTGATATCGGAGATGCTATCGTGTAGGTGAAAAAGAAGACCGTCATCAGCATGAGAAGAAGGATGAAAACCCCCGCGATCGGGTGGGTGGCCCACCTGTCTATCCTGTCGGTCTTGGATATCCCCTGCGCCTTCGGCTTCTTGACCGCCGCGCGGATCACCTTTGAGATCCAGCCGTATCTTTCGCCGACGATGTCGAGGTAGGCGTCCTCGTGCTCCGCGAGGATGTCGTGGACCTTCTTCCAGTCGCCGCCGAGCCATTTCTCCGCGAGCTTCAGCACTTCTTTGTCGCCTTCGAGCAGTTTCACGGACGCCCAGCCGGGATGATATGGTTCGGGGACTTTGCCCTCCGCGATCGCGCTTACTTTTTCGAGAACATCCCTGTGGCTCTTCTTGATGACGGGCTTAACGGGACAGAAGGGAAAAATTCCGCTTAATTGTTCCACCGCACTCCTCAGGAGCTGACCCGGGCCGAGGTTCTTTGTGGCGATAAGAGGGACGACCGGCACTCCGAGCGCTTTTTCCAGCTTTTTCACATCTATTACCGTCTTGTGCCGTTCCGCCACATCCATCATGTTGAGGCCGATGACGACAGGAACTTCAAGGATAAGGATCTCGGAAAGCAGGTAGAGGCTTCTTTCAAGCGCCGCCGCGTTCACGAGCAGGAAAACGATGTCGGGCTTTTCCTTGATGATGAAATCGCGGGCGATCCTCTCCTCTTCCGAGTTCGCCGTGAGGCTGTAAGTCCCAGGCAGGTCTACGAGGAAAAAGTCTCTGCCTTCGAAGCTCACCTCGCCCGTCTTCTGCGCGATGGTCTTCCCCGGCCAGTTACCGACATGCTGGCTGAGGCCGGTCAACTGGTTGAAGACAGTCGATTTGCCAACGTTCGGCTGGCCTATGAGGGCGGCTTTTATCCTACTTGTCGCCAGTCGAGCCTCCTATCAATATCTTGGAAGCCTCCCCCCTCCCGAGAGCGATACGCGTGTCCCTGACGAGGATGATGAGCGAGCCCCTTCCGAAGTTCTGGAGCATCTTCACCCTGACGCCGACGGTGAGCCCCATAGACGCCATCCTTCCTGTGAAGCCTCGGCCTCCCTTCAGGGCCGTTACTGGCGCCTCTTCGTTGTTGAGGAGCTTCGTGAGTTCCCTCATCTTCCGCCGCCCCTTCCCGCGCTTTTGGCAGGCTTTGACGACGGCTCGGAATCTATCTTTGCCGAGGGGTTCGCGTAGGACCTCTTCATGAAGGAGGCGAGCTTGCACATCTTCTCTATCGTCTCCGGCANNGGCTCGAGGATGTGCTCCATCCTGCACGCCTGGATGTTCGCCTTCTCTGGGCTTATCCCGAGGATGTCCGTCAGGAAGCCAGAAAGGACCTCGTGCCTCCTGCGCACCTTTTTGGCGAGCGCCCGCCCTTTGTCGGTGAGGCGGATATAAGAGTAGGGGGCGTATTCGACGATGCCCTTCTCTTTCAGGTGAGCGAGCGCTCCCGTTACCGACGGTTTCGAGACCGCCAGCTTCTTCGAGATGTCGGTGACCCTCGCCGAGCCTTCCTTGCCTTCGAGCTCGAGGATCGCTTCGGCGTAATCCTCCAGGCTCTCTCCGAGATATTCTGATCTTCCGGGCATTTCTCCTCCCAGTTAGGAACGCCTATTTTAGTTAGCTATTCCTAACTTGTCAAGGCGCGCGAAGGGACCTTTAACCCAGCGCTTCCCGAAGAAGGGGGCGCTCCGCTCGCAAGCTCGCCGCGCTGAACGCTTCCCCGGCGAAGAATGCGCCCTGTCGCAGAGTGAATCTGCCTCCAGGCGCGACTCATGGTTTCTAATTCTTTGGCAAATATATGATGGCTAGTTCTTGGATTCCGACGGTTTGTTGAAGACTAAAGACTCTCTTTTCACTTCTTTTGATCGGGGAGATCTTCCGCCAGGGCGCTTATTACCCGCCATCCTTCCCTGAGCTTGACGAGGTTCAGATATTCCACATGACCGGCGGAATCGACGCGGATCACGGCCGTTGTCTTGGCGATGTCACGCACCGTCGCCTTGACCCCGCCCTCTTTCATGGGAACCGTTTTACCGCTTCCTCCGCGAATTTCTTTGAGAAACCGGTCACAGTCCTGGCTCCCGATCGTCTCTCCGCCTGCGGGCGTCAAGACGAGCACTCTTCTGATAAAATCCTTGTGAAGTACCCGTTCGACCTTTGCCGAGTTCCCTTCATCCCGGCCTTCGGCATAATCTTGTGCCGCCTTGAGAGCCTCTGCGCCCTCAGCCTGCAGTTTTTCGCGGGCTTCCGTGAGGACCTTATCGGAAGCGAATGAAAAATGCATCTGGACTATGACCCATTTCCCCTCCCGCTTTTGAAGCACCCCGGTCCAGCGGGTGTTTTTCCAGCCGACCGGCCTGCCTTCCCATTCGCACAGGTCGTCCAGCACGCACGACCACCAAGCGGTGTCTCCCGATGGCGAAACGCTGATACGCATATCCCTGATATCCATGGATGTGGCCTTGAACCTGGGGTCCATCCAGAAATCGAATCCTTTCTTGAAGCTTTCCCATCCTGAGGTAACCTCGGAATCGGGATTGAATATGAAAAGCCCCTCGTCGTGGACCATGAGGCTTTCCAGGAGAGGACGGTCCTTGGTTTGAGCCCACCCTATGCTGTCGCGGACGACTTTCTCGATGACCGCCTTTTCATTCTCGGCATTCTTTCCTGTTGCCGCCGCGGACACGCAGAACAGCAGCAGGCCTGCCGCCGCGAGGATGATCGTGGAGACTTTTATCATGTTCCCTCCTGTCCTTCCCGATGAAGGACCTGCATTTTTTCTCTTGATTGGTCAGTCCACGATGTAAAGCTTGGCGCCTTTTTCGGTGAAGGTGCGGTGAGCCTCGGCGTCGTCGGAGACCTGGTAGCCCATCCCGGCTTTGAGCTCGAATTTCCTGCCGTCCTTCAGTTCCGTCGTGAACTCGCCCTCGAGGCAGAGGACGATGTGCCCCTTGAGGCACCAGTGGTCGGCCTTGTAGCCCGGCGAATACTCGACGATCCTGGCCCGGATGTCGCCGAACTGCCTTACCCGCTGGCGGGCGGAGCCTGTCTCGCCCCTGCTTTCCACCGTATCAACCTTGGACCAGTCGGTTATCCCGTGTTCAATTCCCGCGAGCTTCATGAGACACTCCTTTTCATTCCGGATCGGGGCTGTCCGCTGGAGCGACGATCCGGAGGTTCTTCACGCCGTTCACTTCGAACTCCCTGAAATATTTATCCTTGTACTCTTCCCTGATCTTCTCTTTTTCCTTCTGAGTCATAAGAAACGACACCTCGTTGCCTATCTCCTCGACCGTGTCGCGCTCCGCCAGGAGATTCCCCAGCTCGTCCCAGAGGACGCACTCGTCGTACTCCCTGATGTATTGCACCATTTCCTCTTCAAGCTCGATGTCCTCGGTCGGAACATGCCTGCCGGAATCGCAGTCGAAACGCACAAGATCCTGATGGCCGTTGCCAAAGGCGAACTTGAGAATGAGCTCCTCCAGCTCGTCGTATTTTTCGATCTTCGGGTCTTCCCGGGTTCCCTCCCTGTTGCCGTTGACTATGTGGTTGCCCAGGTGCAGGAGCTTCACCAGGTTGACGAACTTCTTCTCCTCGATCTCCAGCGTGACATACATCAAAGCCTCCAATGTTGAAAGCAGAAATCGTTTGACTCAGCGGTGATCTTTCCTTATATCCGTTATGTCCCTCGCGGACGAGAGGGCTCCGGTGACTTTTCCGCTGTCATCCCTGAGCGTCGTGCAGTACCAGGCGAGAAGGCGCTTTTCGCCGTCCTTCCTTCTCTGCCAGCTTTCGACGCGGATCACCTCTTCGCTTCCTTCGAAAAGAGGCTGGACCGTCTCGTACACCTTCTGTTCGCCTTCGAAATAGTACGCGGCTTCTTTTCCGATGCAGTCATCGCCGAAGAAATCGAGCCCGTTCCGGTTCGCCCACCTGTAGACCTTGTTGTTGTCCACTTCCATGATCATTTCGGGGATCGCCGAGAGAAGCGCTTCCTGGCGCCGGGCGAGGGCCCGCAGGGTCATTTCCGCCTTCTTCTTTTCGGTTATGTCCTCGGCGGTCCCCTCGTAATACATCGTCTTGCCTTTAGAGTCCTTTATTACCCGCGCGCTTTCCCTTACGAAGCAGATGGTTCCGTCCCTTCTTTTCCATTCGGTTTCGAAGCCTATCACTTCTCCGGTCCTGTCCATGGACTCCCTGAACAGATTCCGGTTTTCAGGGTCCTTGTATACCTCCCGCCCGATATCGAGGGCGGCTAGTTCGCTGAAGGAGTCGTAACCCAGCATCCCCACGAAAGCGGGGTTCGCCAGCAGGAACTTCCCCTCGGGCGTAGAACGGAATATTCCCAGGACCGCGTTCTCGTAAAGGCTCCTGAAGCGCCTTTCGTTATCCTTGAGCTTGACTTCCGCGATCTTCTGTTCGGTGATATCCAGAAGCACGGCGATGATCCCCGCTATTTTTCCCTCGGCGTCCCTGAAGACCTTCTTGTGATAGACGACCTGGTGGACGGTCCCGAAGAAATCGTTAAGCTCGGCTTCGTAGACCTGTTTCCCACCCTTTTTCAGGAGTTCCAGGTCCTTTTGATTGATCATCTCCGCCTGCTCTTTCGGAAGTATATCGAAAGCGGTTTTGCCGATCAGGTAATCCTTGGCCTGTCCGAAGAAATCGGCGCAGGCCTTGTTGGCGTCGATATAACGAAGGTCAGCTCCCTTGATGAAGACGGGGATCGGAACCGAATCGAGTATGATTAGAAGAAGTTCCTCGGGCAAAGAGGTTTTTGTTTGTCCGGTCATTTGTACCGCCTTCCTTTATCGCCTTAACCGACCGGTGGCCGGTTTGATTCCTTCAGCTTCTGATCTGGCTCCTCCTTATCCTCGGCCCAATCTCTTTGCGAGAGGATCGAGGATCATCCGGCAGAGCTTTCTCGGAACGGGGCGGTTCCTGACAAGCGCCGCCGCGATGGGCCCCACAGCGCCGTAAAACGCGATGAATACCCTTCCGGGGGCCGTCGGAGCAAGCTTCCGGTCCTTGAAACTCCTTAACGAGAGGACTTCGGGACAGTCAGAAGAGCCGTAGACCGCCGTCGCGATGAAACAATTCTGGGCCGGGGCGCCGGGAACCAGCGGGCCTTTTTTCAGCGCATCCACTGCTTTCATATATTCGTCGTAAAGGGGATCGCAATTCGCAAAAGCGTTCCAGGCGGCGTCGTAACCGAAAGTGGTCTCCGGCTGGCTCACGGCACCCCAAACCTCCTTGCGAGCTCTATCGATGCAGACGAGCGTCTTTTCCGCATTTTCCTTCGCGGCCGGCGGCATCGCCGCAGGAGACATCGGGTTCACCGAAAGTATCGAACGGAGCATCACCGGCTGGATCCCGGGCCGAGCTTTCAGCAGTTCGAGCATGGTCGCCACCGCCCAGCACTGCCCGGTCATCGGGTGGTCGTCGCCAAGCCTGGCGCGCCTTATCGCGAGCGCTTTCGATGTCCTCTCTTCCGCGAGCAGCGTGTTTCCCATGAAAAGTGCGCATTCGCCCGTCCTCTGAAGAGCTGCGGCCATTTCGAGGCTCTCCGGTTCTCCCAGCCTGCTTCTGATGACGAAGGCTCTCTCAATGTATGGAAATGCCACTTCGTAATTCTTCTGGTGTTTTATGATCCTCTCGGCGAGAGTGTAAAGGAAGGGGATGATCTTGGGACTTCCCTCGCCGTAAACTGCCTCCGCCTTTTCCAGCAATTCCCCCCGCTTTATGATTGAGGAGTCCGGCTGAGGAAGCTTGGTGATCTGAAACCCGATAATGAAAGAGGTTATCCCGGCCGCCAGCAGAAGCAGGAAGATCATGTTCATCTGTTATATCCCTCCCTTAAAGGAAACTTATGCCGAAGAACGCGGATCGTCGCGCTCTCAAGGTGCGGTCAAAGCAGAGGTCAGACTTTTCTCAGCGCCAGTATGGTGAGGTCGTCGCTCTGCTTCCTGCTTTTCCTGAAACCCTCCATCTCCCTGACGCAGGCATCTATGGTCCCCTGGGGGGATGAAATGTTCCCGGGGTTGATG
>MTKZ01020257.1_pt1 | contig 19334 bp, 21 predicted proteins | sample 1042781 | NCBI WGS metagenome assembly MTKZ01 (sample SAMN06212207, study PRJNA360539) | anaerobic digester metagenome | biome: Wastewater treatment plant; material: sludge; isolation source: anaerobic digester fed with sludge from wastewater treatment plant | place: Denmark: WWTP Viborg ... | reverse complement strand
ACGACCTCGGTCTCATTTACGGCGGGAGCCTCTTCCACCCCTTCTGCGGTGTCCGTGCCCCTTGCGGCAGGAGGTATTAATGCTGGTGTTGATACGGCAGGAGATACGATTACATCAATTTGCTTTTGTGTGGAATTAATTGATGTGCGATGTCCCTCCTTATCAACTGTATAGGCTTCAATGAACAGGGAATGCGATCCTTCTTCTCGAGGTATTACCCACCACCTCCACTTTGCAATATTCTGACCGGGATTACCGTGGGGAATATCCTGTGGTCCAGAAGTTAGTGAATCAGCGGGCATTATATCGAAGGTTTGTCCTGTCAGGTTCACTCTTGTTCCCACTGACATTGTTTGGTTTGTTGATACCATTGTCACATTGGATTTATTCCCAAATGTTGGAGTAATTTTGCCATTTGAGATGGCACTACCAGTCGGAAGATCAATTAAGGCTTCCTCAACAGAATCATCCAGTGCAACGTAGGCTCCGAACTGATGTTTCTCATTGAGATACATATTATGATAATTAGAAACTAAAAGATTTTCATGGTCTAATATCTCCTCGGCAGTTGGTGTGTTATTACTAAATTTAATTACAAATATCCCTGGAACACCAACTTCGCTCAATGTATAACCCATATAGACTTGCCAAATTACAACACCAAGTATCAAGAATGCCAATAGCTCCACAGCCGTCTTTGATATCGGTAATTTGTCACTCAATTATTTCCCTCCTTGAAGTTGCCAATGATTTATTGTCAATTAGTGGATTTCCAACCTCTTGCAGGATGTTGCATTAATCATCTATAAATATTTTCCTCTGACTCTGACATTTTGTCAAGTTTCCGCTAATTNNAGAGAAGTGTCTTGATGCGGGAATGGATGATTATATCAGCAAGCCCGTAAAGCTGGATGATCTGGAAGAGGTGCTGGCAAAGGTCGAGGAGAACGAATGGGCGATGAAATAACTTGCATAGCCCAGACCGCATTTTTTTATCGGGATATCAATGTGGAGAGGAAAAAGGCAACGGCAGCGGTCAGGATTATTGCCGCTCCGGAGGGCACATCCAGGTCATAAGATATCAAAAGCCCGATGATCACAAAGAGGGCTCCCAGGATGATGGATCCGGCCATGATGGAGGGCAGGCCCTTCAAATACCTCCTGCTTATGGCTCCGGGAATGGTGAGCAGGGCAATGACCATGATTATCCCCACCACCTTGATCAGCACCACTACGCTGAAGGCCACCATGGCCAGAAGCAGGAGGCGCAGGCTGGAGACGGGAAGGCCAATGGCCTGAGCATAGACCGGATCAAAGCTCAAGAGCAGAAGCTCCTTGTAGAGAAGAAAGACCAGGGCCAGGATTATTGCGGTCAATGACAAGATGAGCAGCACATCGTTCATGCTCACAGCCAGGATATTTCCGAAGAGGTAGCCGAAAAGGTCGCGGGCATATCCCCGGGACAGAGTGAGAAGCATTATTCCCAGAGCCATCCCCGTGGCCATGAATACGCCAATGGCCGTGTCCTCGGATACCTTGGCTCGGGAGCTGGTAAGGCCGATGCCAATAGCGGTCAGGACCGCCGATCCTATGCCGAAGGCCAGAGGATCATATCCCAGAAAGTAGCCGAGGCCAATGCCTCCGAAGGCAGCATGGGCTATTCCGTCGCTGATGAATACGATTCTATTCAGGATTACATATATTCCTATTATGCCGCAGAGCACAGCTGCGGCGAGGCCGGCCAGCAGGGCGTTTCTCATGAACTCATAGGAGAGAAAGTTCAGTTCAATCATGTTCCCTCAGAACGCGGTGGGGTGTGCCGTGGGCTATCATCTCCACCGGGCAGCCGTAGGCCTTCTCTATGTCCTCATTGGATAGCTCTTTGGAGCCATGGTAATAGAGCCGCTGGTTGAGGCAGGCGATCTTGTTCACATAGGTGGAGATGGCAGTAAGATCATGTGAGACCATAACAATGGCCTTGCCCAGATCGCAATTAAGATGACTGAGAAGCTCATAGAAATCCGTCTGCTGGGCAGAGTCTATGCCCGCCGTGGGCTCATCCAGGAGTAGCAGATCCGGATCGGAGACGAGGGAGCGAGCTACGAAAACCCTCTGCTGCTCTCCTCCCGATAATGCTCCTATCTCCCTCTCCGCCCGGTCCGCCATTCCCACCGCCTCCAGGGCCCTCAGAGAACAGTTGCGATCTTCTGTTCCGTAGCGGTGCAGCAGTCCGACCCGGCTGTACCTTCCCATGAGCACAACATCCTGAACTTTTACCGGAAAGCTGCGGTCAAATACCGTCTTCTGGGGCACATATCCGACTCTGCTCCTGGCCCTGGCCGGGGGCAGGCCGAAGAGGGAGATCTCTCCCCGGTCGGATTTGATCAGGCCCAGCATCGCCTTGAGCAGAGTTGACTTGCCGCCACCGTTCGGTCCTATGATCCCCAGGAAGTCGCCGGCAAAGAGCTCCAGGTTTATGCTCTCCAGCACCACATGCCCTCCCTGGCTGACCCAGAGGTCTCTTATGGAAAGTATTCTCTCCTTTATCTCCGCCATCTAGCGATCATCCCTGGCCCGTGTTCTGCATGCTCTGGGCAATCTGCCTTCCCGCGTATCTCATGTTCTCCAAATAGTCCGGAGCCAGGGGATCCAGTATGATCAGCTGGGCGGACATCTCCTTAGCTATGACCTCGGCCGCCTTGGGATTGAACTGGGGCTCGACGAATACGGTGGTTATATTGCTCTTCTTTGCCAGGTCAATCACCCGGCTCAGGTACCGGGGTCCCGGCTCCTTCTCCTCCACCAGAAGTGGGACCTGCTGCAGGCCGTAGTCGCGGGCGAAGTAGCTCCAGGCAGGATGCTGAACCAAAAAGATGCGGCCTTTGGCTGCGGCAAAACGGCTCTCTAGCTCCTTATCCAGCTCATGGAGCTTTTCCAGATAATCGTCTCTGTTCTGGGCATAGTAATCCCTGTGGTCCGGATCGAGATCGGAGAGGCCTGAGCAGATGTTTTCCACCTGGATGGCAGAATTTCGCAGGGAGAGCCAGATGTGGGGATTGCTCTCCTCTCCATACTCATGAAGCAATTCCACGCCTCGGGAGGAGTCCACCATCTTCAGCTCCCGGTTGGCTGCCAAGAGATTGTCCATCCAGAATTCCAGTCCCGCCCCGTTCATGACATACATATCCGCCCGGGATAGCCTGACCATCAGAGATGGAGTGGGCTCAAAGGAATGGGGCTCGGCACCGGGGGGGACCACCACTGTGACCTCCACCCGATCCCCGCCCACCTCCCGGACCAGGTCGGCCAGAGGGGCGATGGTGGCTGCCACCCTGATCTGCTCTCCTGTGCCGGAGTCATTCTCGGAAGATGTCGCATATGGCCCTTCCGGGGATAGGCAGCCGCTGAGGGCGGCAGATATGAGAATAGATATCAATATCAATTTCTTGTCAAAACGGCCTGACATATTGCTGCACCTGCAAGACCTTTCCAACTGGGAAGCTCTACTGGATTCGATGGTAATGGACAAGGCCCGCCCTCGGCTGAAAATCCTTCCGGCAGCATTAGAGCAGAGGGGTTTTGCCGATATCCGAGCCACGATGAAGCTGTCAACATCTGCCTGATATTGGTGGCCTGAAATAAAGGTGTCGATTGTTATAATCGAAAAATGAAAGCCAGAGGAATTTGTCTATCAAGAGCATTGCCCTCTCGGGCCGATCCATTCATGGTATGTCTGCTCTTTGAATCCGCATATCATAAAGGAAAAACGTGCGGCTGCCGGGATTCGAACCCGGGTTACGGGCTTGGGAAGCCCATGTCATAACCGCTGGACCACAGCCGCTCCATGATATTGATCTTCGTGCCTGCCCTGCTACATTCCACTCCCTGTATTTATATGTTCTAGCTCTTGCCCTTGCCGCTCTGTCGGGAAATAATATATATTAATATAAAATTATACGATGTGGCGGATATAATCGGCCATGAGCCAATAAAAAGTATGAAGCGACCTAGATGTAGACCGCCGTTCCCGGCTCGACATTGATTATCTTGCTGCCTCCCCTCTCGAAGAACATGGTCTTGGGATAGTTGAACTGACCATCGTAGACCCTGACCTCATGATTCTGGCCTCCGGCCACTTTGAAGCTGTACCTTCCATCCAGCTGATCTCCGCCCATACCTTCTGTTCCTATAAATAAGCCGTCCAGGAAGACCTGATAGCCGCGCATGCCCTGGGAGACTATCGTTGCTGTGGAATCGCCTCCGGATGGAGCAGCCGGCTGATTTGTGGCGGAAGCTGGAGCAGGAAGCTGAACCAATGGGTATGTAGACATTGATATGGGATAGGCTCTGAATGAAGATCTGGTTTGAGCATACTGCATGGTCTCAGACCAGTTCTTCTTGAATGGCTCCCAGGTCATCTTTCCGAGCGAGTTCAGCCTGAAGTCGGAATAGTAGGGCAATGTGCCATAGTAGGGAAATACCCCATATGGGCCAGGATAATAGCCGGCCTTGGATTGATAGGTCTGGCCTACTATGGGGCTGGAGTAGAAGATGGGATCGGTGAAATATTTTCCTACATCGCCGTGATACGATCCCACATATCCTTTCTCCAGCCAGTCCTGTCCCCAGGTGATGCCGATCGTCAAGCACAAGACAACCGCAGATAGGCAAATGATAGCCCTTCGCAATGTCATGATATCACAGGATGGCATCTGCATTGATAGGATATAACATTTGGCAGGATGAAATTGGTTGGGTCCGGGATAGGCATCCCTCCGAAGATCATTTATCCCATAAAATCACAATATTTATGGATTGAAATGAAGCCTATATATATTCTGTTACTTGTATTGTCCTGCTTCTTTTCCATAGCAGGGGCGCAGAGCAATCTAAATTACGTGGGCATAGACCCGGCCATCAAAGAGATGCTCACATCCATCGATACGCCCAAGCCGGCTGCAAATGCATCTTTTACCGCCACCAGCGCTGATCCGGCGGTCAAAGAGATGCTCACATCCATCGGTATTGCCAGAGCATCTGGAAATGCCTCTTTTACCTCTACCAGCGCCGACCCGGCCGTCAGAGAGATGCTGATCTCCATGGATATGCCCCGGTACGCCGGAAATGTCCCGGTGGAGATCATATCCGGAAGCTGGCAGCTCAGCCTCTCCGAGGGAAGATCTATCGAGCTGGAGCTGATGCAATCAGGCTCTGCCGCATTCGGCAAAGGAATCATGGTCAACAGCACACACACCCAGGAGGCCTTTGCCAGCGGATCGGTTTCCGGAAGCAGCCTGAATCTGGAGGTTGTGCCGGAGAGTGCCTCTGAGCTTTATGCTTTATCAATAGATATCACCCGCCTTCCGTATAAAGGAACATATGTGGTATTTCTGGCCGGCTCCGTCCTGCAAACCGGGACGATAACGGCAAGCAAGAACGAGAGCATCTAATCCCATCTTTTTTATTAGAAATGTGCTCCCCGTCATTTCTTGAAGGGAGAGTGAGGCCGTGGCTTTGGAGAATGCTGGATGGAAAATGCCTTCTTCTCCTGGGAAATGACGGTGGACCGGCCAAAAGGGGCCGTCCCGCAAAAACGCTCTTAATCCATGGCGGGCATGGCTGCTGGAGCTGTGCTCCGAAATGCGACTTGCAGTGGGATGCTTCGGCCTATGCACCATCATTATCCTGGATTATTATGAGAAAGATTCTCTCCTCAGCTGCGGTCTCTTCCCAGGGCCGCTTGTAGATCGCCGATATTATGGTCTGGCCCGGCTCGATTGGGGTGAAGCTGAAGATCTGCTGTCCCCCTGCACCAATAAGCGCGGGCCGGATTATGGTTAATGTGCCATTTAATTGGGCACCTCCATTTAAAAATCGGTCATCGAAATCCACCGTCCAGGCATATCCCGTGGTCGGATTTGAATCCAGGATGATGTCAAAAGGCTGCCTTAACTTGGCACGGATAACATCATGGGGCTCAATCCTCTTTCCACCAACCACATATCCCTCTTCTGGCTTGAAGATGATGTCATGAATAGCTGATCTCCGGCTCTGGTTCAGGCTTTTATCCTCGCTCATGCTGATCACCTTGACGGTGCTAGGTGGCTTGGCCGAGCTGACAGCCTGAGGATCGCTCCCTTCGCTGCAGCGGCTGGCAATGCCGGCCTGGGACACAATGCATAAGGTCAGGGCGATCAAGAGTATACCCAGCACGAGCTTTTTTCCAGGATAAGCCATCTTATCAGCCTTTAATTGTAAATGACGCTGAAACCTAAAAAACTTTGTGTTGGATGAAGACTTCCCTGTCCCCCTGAAGATGCCCAGAAGTTTCCATCTCTGACCGCCTTCTCTTCGACGAACTGTGACTTCATTAAGCATTCTCAAACGGTCAAGGGAGGCTCAATCCGTTTTAGCCTTTTTTCGTACAGGATTATCCGGTTCACGCGCTCTTAGAGCTCTTCTCATCGGCGTTTCTTAATAATTGCAGGCCTGACATCGGGCGACAGATCCTCTGGTAATCCCTCATTCGGAATCAGACTTGCATAACAGATAGCATGACATCGAGCACGATCCGGGCGTCAACCAGGCTCGAGCCATGCGGAGAATATGATCCTGCTCAGCCATATGAATTGGATCCCATCGGATCGCGACCAGGGAACCTGCGCCAACTGCTGGTCCTGGGCCGGAACGGGGATACTGGAGATAGCCCTCCACTCTCAATTGGGGATCCGGGATCGCTTATCGGCGCAATATGTCAATTCCAATTACAGCGGCGGCCATGCAGTCCTCTGCGTGGGATACAATGACAGGATCAGAAAATCTCTTATGCTTGGATGTAGAATGATGATAGGGGAAAACATATCAAATCCCTGAATAAGACGACAGTGCAACAGGAGATGGGGCAATGAACTGGAAATCTATATCGGCCATCCTCATATTATCCCTGGTGGGGTGTGTCGGAGGATTGGATGCAGTAAACGGCTTAGAGATGAGGCCGGGAGAGGCAGCGGCAGAGAGGATGTTTGAGCGGGGATTCGGCGAGCCTTGGATTGGAGGAGATCCACCCTCTATGAGCTCCTATAGCTATGGATCCTATTATCAGCCCAGGGTCCGGAGTTGGTGGTACGATCCGTTCAATTATTACAGCTATCAAGGCAAGACCTATCATCCCTATCGATACTACTATTACCACTATCCGGGCTACAGCTGGTACTATCCCTATGCCTATCACTCCTATTGGTACCCATACTATAGCCCTTACTGGTGGTACTGATAGAGATACGGTAATGGGGCGATCTGATCTTATTGGGATCGCCTCAATATTTCTTCAGATGCGAGCCTCTTCTTCTTGAATTAGAAGGATCTCTTCTCCGGCTGCAGTTATCCCGGTCATTAGAGGAGTCTCTGATAAAAAGGAAAAAGCTCGCTTCTCTCCAATTGACCAGCCGGCGGGAGAATCCCGGCAACTGGGCCACCTCGTCCATCAGCGGCCGGACCAGCACATCCGCTCCCACCTTCGCTGCCAAATCTCCCATGGCCAGCTGCATCTCCAGAGGGGGGCGGATGGAGTAAATCAGCCCAGCTCCCCGATACAGCTCCAGGCGGGGCGAGAATATATCGTCCTTCTCCACCTTCAGGCCGGCGAGAAGCCGCTCCTCTCGATCGGTGAGCATCACCTGCAGGCCCCGCGCCGCCAAGAGCAGGGCCACATGGGCGACATGGCCCGCTCCCACCTCTACCACCTGGCCGCTATAATTTTGGGCGATATAGTCCGCCAGATCCTCCCCGCCCCGGAGTGATGAGATGGTCATCATCGAACGCTCCATTGCTGCCCTGCAAATGCTGATGCGCAATAATTATTAACATATATCACTATAAAGCTAAGCCAGCAATGAGGGGGAAGAGCAGTTGCAGACAGATGTACTTGAAGCAAGTCATATTTCAGTTTACGATGAGGGTTTCGGCCTGCCCAAGATCCTGGTGATTGGCTGCGGCGGGGCGGGCAACAATGCCGTGAGCCGACTGGCGCTCTCCGGCCTTTCCGGAGCGAGGACCCTGGCCATAAATACAGACCGCCAACAGCTAGAGGCAGCCCGGGCGGAGGAGAAGATTCTCATCGGCCGGAATCTGACCAGGGGCATGGGCGCGGGCGGTGACCCGGATATGGGCCGCAGAGCAGCAGAGCAGGCCGCACCGGAGCTGGAGGGAATCCTAAGGGGTGCAGATCTGGTATTCGTTCTGGCCGGCCTGGGAGGGGGCACAGGGACGGGATCGGCTCCGGTGATAGCCCGCTTAGCCCGGGAGAGGGGCGCAATTGTGGTAGCCCTGGTCACCACTCCGTTCCATCTGGAGAAGGCTCGCGTCTTTGCCGCCGAGGAGGGACTGGAGCTTCTCAGAAGCTATGCCGATACTGCCATCGTCATGGACAACAACCGCCTCCTGCGATGCGCGCCGCACCTGCCGCTGGAGGATGCCTTCTCCTTTGTGGACCGGATCATGGCCGATATCGTATCCGGGATATGCGAGACCATAACTGTGCCCTCTCTGATAAACCTGGACTATGCTGACCTTTGCACCATCATGAGATCGGGGGGAGCCTCCTTCATGTTCGTGGGAGAGGCCTCCATGAAGAGCAGCCCGGAGAAGATAGTGCGGGCGGCTCTGAAAAACCCGCTTCTCGATGTGGACTATCGAGGGGCCGGAGCATGCCTCCTGCATATGATCGGCGGCCCGGATATGACCATGAAGGAGGCCGCGGCAATAGCCGGTGCTCTGACCCAAGAGCTGGATCCCAAGGCCAATGTCATCTGGGGAGCCAGAATCCGGCCCGAGCTGGCCGGCCGGGTCAGGCTGATAGCCATCATCACCGGGGTGAAGTCCGCCCAGGTCCTCTCTGCCGCTCCATCGCAGGATGAGCGCCAGATCCTTCAAAGAAGCAGGAAAAAGATAGATGAGATCTCCCCTAAGCTGGATATGATAAGATGAGCCATCTCGCATTCCAAATCTTTGCCCTGGTCCTCTCGGTGATCCTGGTGCTGGGTACCATTTACAGCATTCGCCTCTATCTGGAGATATGAGCCCATAGGTTAGCGTTGGCAGCTTTAAGAATCAGCCTGATGAATGATGAGGCTCTTCAGCCTCATTTATGCCTGAGGACTATCCTTCTCCCCTGGGCGTCACCCTCTGAAACTTCCACAGCCGGTCCAGCCGGGCGGTGGCATCCACCCCCACCTTGGTGGTGATTCCATCTATGCTGCGGGGATCGAGGGTGCTGCCCCTTACATTGGGATGCACCACCAGATCCTCATCGCCCCTCATGCGGGTGGCGATGGCAAACTCGAGGTCGCGGGAGCTGTATATATCTATATCCGAATCCACCACCAGCACGTGCTTGAGGGAGCCATGGGCCTGGAAGGCAGCCTCTATGGCTCTTTTGGCATCTTCCTCAGTCTCCTTCTCTATCTGGACCACGGCATGGAAGTAGTTGCATCCGCCTTCGGTGAGGATGACATTCCTGACCCTGGCCACCTCTGAGACGGCTTTGTAGATGAGCGGCTCATAGGGCACACCCATGAGCATCTTATGCTCTCCTCCCGCCGGAAGAAGTCCATGATACACGGGATCCTCCCTGGTCATCATCCTGGTTAGGCGTATGATCGGTTCCTGACGGACCAGATCCTGGGTGCCGGTTATATCCACGAATGGCCCCTCTCCTGCCCTCTCCGCGGTGATATATCCCTCCAGGACGATCTCGGCATGGGGAGCGGGAACTCCGTTCTCCAGGCGCACCAGCTCGACGGGCGAGCCCCGCAGGGCAGCAGCATAGGAGAACTCCTTTTCCGGTGGGACCCGGGTGGAGGCGGCCATAAGCAAGAGCGGGTCCACCCCTATGGCTATGGCCACAGGAAGCTCCTTGCCGCTGGCCAGAGCAGCCAGATAGAGCTGATGGGTGTGCCTTCCCGGCACCAACCGCACCGCCAGTCGGTCCTTTCCCAGAACCATCAGCCGGTGCACGCAGGCATTGATTTTCTCTCCCCAGAGGCTCACCACAACGGCGGAGGTGATGTAGGGGCCGCCGTCGCCCTTGAAGTAGGTCAGAACCGGCAGTCGGGAGAGGTCCGGCTCTGTGGCGCACTCCATGAAACAGGAGGAGTCCACCTCGCGAACCGGTCCGTCATAGCCAATCTCTGCCAGATGCTGCACCATCTTTCCGGCCGGGACTCCCAGGGCTCTGGCCAGAAGATCGCGGGTGGATAATATATTCAGAGCGCATTTATGGCCATCTACATTGCTGAAATATATGGGACCCATGCCCCAGGCTCTATCGGTAACCTCCAGACGGGCGGATAATCTGTCTACAACCTCTCTCAGCAGCCCATCGCTCTTCAGATGGGCCAGAAACTCCCGGAAGCTGTTGCCATGGGGCATAGTGGTACTATTTCCTTTTATGTTATAGAATTTCCTGTCCCATACTCTTTGCCTTTTCCACTCATTCCGTTTCTCTCGAACAACCTCAGACTAAAAGCACGGCAATCAATCCGGAGAGAAAGACGCCGTCGAATGTCCCCGCTCCGCCGATGCTGGCCACCGGCGCTCCCAGGTCCCTGATCCTGTTCAGATTCAGTATGTCGGCGCCAACAAGGGTGCCCAGGGTTCCGCTTACATAGGCCAGTAAAAATATCAGATCATGTGGCGCTCCCGCCACATAAACCAGGAGGATAGCGGCTATTGCTGCACTCAAGGGCGGCAGGAGGGCGGGGGTTACAATGCCCAGCCCTTTAACCGGCCGGGCCACTCTATAGGTAAATAGTGCCACAAAGATGGTGGCAAGAAGGGCATAGGATAGAGATCCTGGAAAGCGGTGGATCAGGGCTATGGATATCAGAGAGGGTATGACCGCTCCTCCCAGGTTCACTGCCAGAAGAGTGCTGCAGCTGACTGCATCTATCAAAGGCACCGGATAGGACATGCCGAATGCCCTGACGTACCCCCCCCGCACCATAGGCTCTCTGCACTTTAGATTGGCCAGGGGGATATTGATGCTGCTGCCGAGGAGGCAGGCCAGCAAGACAAAGAGCGCCTGGCTCCAGGAGAAGCCGATCTTGGTGAAGGCGGTTCTGGCCAGATCCAGAAAGAGAAAACTGACCACGGAAAGGAGCAGGAGAGCAAATACGAGCATAAAAAGCATCCTTACCGGAGCATAAACCAGCCGGCTGTCCATGAAGCCTATGGCAAAGTATTGATGTATAAATTTATCCAAGCCCCCTTCTGAATTCCGGGAGGCAAATTTGGCAGGCTCTCTATGCCTGGCCAAGAGCGAAATAGCCTTTCCCGCCGGCAGGAAGAGGCCATCTTCGGACGCAATGGATCAGGAGCAGAGAGGTGGGGTGGGGCAAGGACGATTAAAACAAAAGGTTCATTATCTCTTCCGGCAGTTAGGGAATGCAGTGAAAGAAGATCCTCTCCATCCGGTCCTTATCCAGGCTGTAGCTCTGGCAATGATAGCTGGCCTCTTTTTCCATATGGCGGCAGCGGCTGTTGACTCGACAGGATCCAATTCAACTTCTGCTGTCGATGCTTCAAATATGGATGCCGCAAATGGGAGCCATTCTGCAAAGAGAGGATTCTTTTTTGACGAGTCCTCCTCGGTGAGAGGTGCGGGGGATATCTCCATAAAAGGAAAGTTCAACGATTATGCCGTCTCTTCCCGCGGCTGGATGAAGGGTTCCGGATCCATCAGCCTGGAGTCTATCCGGATCATGAACAAGGCTGGCCGAGAGGTGGACTTCCTTCAAAAGTCCGACCTCGTCTTTGCCGGTGGGCTTCTCAAGAACAAGAAGAGCATGAGCCTGCCCCTATTCGAGAAGGGCAGGGGTGCTACGGTGAGCGAGAGGTTCAATCTTAGCCATGTGGACAAGAGCGAGACGGATATGATCCGTTCTGTCAATAATTATAATAATACCATGATCTTCGATGCTGCATTGGCATTTGAGGGGCTGTGGAATATCAAGAACACCAAAGGCTGGTCCATGAGTATGGACAAGCGCAATGAGGTATATACCGGCTCATTCCAGACTCAAAAGAGGATTGAGTTCAATGATTCTAATATATTAGAATAATTTATTATAATCCTCTTTTTTTATTCTCCTTTGGCGGGCAGATGGAATTGGGGGTTTAGGGGCTGAGCAGTCCTTTATAGGAACGCTTAATATCATGACCGGCATTTAAAGAAGCTCCATGATCGATCTGCACACTCACACCACATTCAGCGATGGCGAGCTGATTCCCTCCGAGCTGGTGCGCCGGGCGGAGGTGCTGGGATACAAGGCCATAGGCATCACCGATCACGCCGATTATACCAATATTGAGCATATCATCTCCTGTGTCTCCAAGGCCCATTATCTGCAGGAGGTGCTGAATATCCGGATTATAGTGGGAGCTGAGCTGACTCATGTCCCTCCGCCCAGGATAGCAGATCTTGCCACTCTAGCCCGCCGCCTGGGAGCGGAGATAGTGGTTGTGCACGGGGAGACGCCGGTTGAGCCTGTCCGACCGGGCACAAACCGGGCCGCTCTGGAGGCGGATGTGGATATCCTGGCCCATCCCGGATTCATCACCCTGGAGGAGGCGGAGCTGGCCCATGAGAACGATATCTGTCTGGAGATCACCTCCCGCTCCGGGCATAATATCACCAACGGCCATGTGGTCCGCCTGGCCAGGCTTGCCGGCGCCAAGATGGTGGTGAACACAGACAGCCATGCACCGCGAGACCTCATCAGCCGGGAGCGGGCGGTGGAGATCGCCATGGGCGCAGGCCTGACCCTGGAGGAGGCCAGAGATGTGGTGGACAAGCATCCCATCATCCATTGATGGGAAAGCCTGCAAGGGGTTGAATAGATAGAGATAGTGGCAGTGGACATCTCCGGGCGGCATGAGGTGGAGGGCAGATATGAAATGGTCTGCGCTGCAGTCTCGGCCAGCATTTCGCCCAACTTTTTGGAGAGGATCGGCTCGGTGAGGCTCAAGCACCGCCAGGCCGGCTCTCTGGATATAAGTCTCATCTCCGATATAATAATCGAGACCTGCACCGGCCTTACCGGGATCATCATAGCCGAATCGGGAGATCTCTACAACCTGGAGGTCTGGAGGGTGAAAAGCATTCTGGGAAGGGACTTCAAATATCCCCAGACCATAGCGGAGAGGACGGCAGTGGAGCTGGCCCATCACATCTCCCTGGCCGGCCTTAGGCTTATCCGAGATGGAATAGATGATGAAAGAGCGAGATCGATAGAATGAGTGGCGAGGACAAGACAGCGGTTCTTCTGGTCCGGCAGAGCCCCGGCCGGCCCCCCGATCCCTATAAGATGAAGGAGCTAGTCGGCTTGGCCCGTGCAGCGGGATACCGGGTACTGGCGGAGATCAGCCAGCGCAGAGGCCGGGACCATCTCTTCCAGATGGGGAGGGGAAAGATAGAGGAGGCTTTAAGCTACCGCCCTCAGAAGCTCATATTCTACAATCCGCTCAGCCCAAGCCAGGTTTACAACATTCGAAGCACTTTTGGCGCTCCGGTGCTGGACCGCTTTAACCTCATCCTGGAGATATTCTCCTGCCGCGCCTTCACAAGGGAGGCCAAGCTGCAGGTGGAACTGGCCCGGCTCAGCTATGATGCTCCCCAGGTCAGAAGTGCCTTGGCTCTAAAGAAGCGGGGAGAGCAGCCGGGCTTTCGCGGCGCAGGAGCCTACGAGCAGTCCATGTACCACGACATTCGGGCCAGGATGGCCAAGATAAGGTCCGAACTGTCTTCTGTGGAGGATAAAGGAGAGAGCCGCAGGCAGAGAAGGAGAGAGCAGGGCTTCGACCTGGTGGCCCTGGCCGGATACACCAATGCCGGCAAGTCCACTCTGCTCAATTGTCTCACCGGATCAGAGGTCAAAGCCCAGGACCAGCCTTTTACCACCCTCTCACCCACCACAAGGGCCCTGGATGTGCTGGGGAGGAGAGTTCTGCTCACCGATACGGTGGGCTTCATCGATGATCTGCCTCACTTCCTGATCAAAGCCTTCCGCTCCACCCTGTCCGAGATCTCCGAGGCGGATCTGGTGCTGCTGGTGGCGGACATCAGCGATCCCATTGACCTGCTGCGTCGCAAGCTGATAGCCTCCCATAAGGCTCTCTGGGACTGCAATGTAGCCTCCCCCATAATCACAGTCTTGAACAAGGCGGACCGGCTAAATGAAAGAGAGGCTGCGCTGAAGGCAGAGATGGTCCGAGACCTGACTCCCTATCCCATCCTGGCCTCGGCTGTTACCGGCCAGGGGATGGGCCTGCTGGAAGAAAGCCTCTCCCAGCATCTGCAGCCCATCTCGGAGCACGAGATCCGGCTGCCCTACACCTCCCAGGGCCTATCCCAGCTATCCAGGCTCTATCAGAACACCGATCTGGTAGCGGTGAGATATGAGGAGGAGCTAATTGTTCGGCTGCGGGGCAGAAAGGAGAGCCTGGCCAGGGCAGGCCTGTATAAAAAGACTCTGGAATGATCCGAAAATGCCCGAGATTCTGCGAGAGCACTATCAGCTCAAGGAGACCATTGTCACCATTATGGCTCGCGAGCCCGGGCAGATAGCAGCAGCCATAAGGGCCATAAGAGAGCAGAGAGCCTATCTCGAGGATTTTATTGGGCGCGATCCCTTCTTTAAAATAACTCTGGAGCCCTATGATCTGAGAGAGGACGGGGCTCCTGCCATAATCAGGCAGATGACGGAGAGCAGCGCACTCTTTGGAATCGGCCCGATGGCTTCTGTGGCCGGAGCCATCGCCGGATATGCTGTTGCGGCAATGATGGAAGAGGGGGCGACTCATGCCGTGGTGGATAATGGCGGAGATATCTGCATCCTCAATGATCATCCCCTGACGGTGGGAATTTATGCGGGAGGCTCTCCCATCCGAGACCTTGCCTTTGAGATCTCCCCCAGGAAGGCGCCTCTGGGCATCTGCACCAGCTCCGGGACGATAGGGCCTTCCATCTCCTTCGGCTGGGCCGACTCCGCTGTGGTTGTCTCCGGGGATGTGATGCTGGCTGATGCAGCGGCCACGGCTCTGGGAAATGCCTTAAATGCCGAGGGCCCTCTGCAGCAGTGTTTTTCGGCCATAGACCGGCCGGGAATTGATGGCGCCCTAATAGTGCGGGGCAGAGAGATGGCCATNNCTCCTCTGCGCCGGGCCCGGTTGGTTGAGGACAGGATAACCAGAGAATAATTGATCTGCCATGAGTGATCATTGCAGGCAAAGAAAGGGGCGAGAGATTATGAGGCAAATTAAAAGAGAGAAGAAAAAGATCAAGAAGCCGTTTCATGTCATGATCATACCGACACTGGGCTGTCCATCCAAGTGCGCCTATTGCTGGAGCTCCGATGCAGGCTCACCGATCATGAGCCTGGATACGGTGAGAGACATAGTATCCTGGCTCAAGGAATTCAGGGATGATCCGGTGACATTCACCTTTCACGGCGGAGAGCCCCTCCTGGCAGGAGCGGATTTCTACAGGCATGCTCTGCCTATGCTGACCGATGAGCTGAAGCATTTAGAGCCCAACTTTGCCCTCCAGACCAACCTGTGGAAGCTAACACCCGAGCTGGCCGATGTCCTGGCAGAGTACCACATCCCCATCGGCTCCAGCCTGGACGGNNNTTCACCGGCCATTCCATCCGGTTCAAGGAGGAGATATTTAATTTCTTTATGGAAAACCACCTTACTCTGAAGCTCCATCCGGCGCTGCCTTCCCTGAAGAGCGACGATCCGGACCGATGGGCTCTGGCTCCGGAAAAGTATGGCGATCTTTTGGTTTATCTTATGGATCGATATCTTGAGAACATAGATCGGATAGAGGTGCGGAACATCAACGACTATGCTAGATGCGTCCTGACAGGCAGGGGAACGGTCTGTACCTTCGTCGATTGCATGGAGAATACCTTTGCCGTGGGCCCGGACGGCAGCATCTATCCATGCTACCGTTTCGTGGGAATGCCCGAATACGTCATGGGCCATGTCCGAAGCCGCCCCAGCCCGGATGAGCTGGCGCAATCTGAGGCAGGAGTTCGCTTGCGCCGGTTCAAGGAGCTTGTGGACAGGGAATGCAAAGGCTGCAAGCATATAAGGTACTGCCGGGGTGGCTGCCCCTACAATGCCATAGCTCCCTGCGATGGAGAGATCAAGGGCGTCGATCCCCATTGCCAGGCCTATAAGAGGATATTCGATGAGATATCAGATCGCTTTAATGAGGAGATGATGGGCTCCATAGGTCTGGAGATGGGCCTTTCAGGCCGGGATACCAAGACGGAGAAGACCGCCAGGCCTGCCATCATGCCCCTGGTGCGAAAGCTGGCCTCTAATTGATATCTATGCCCCCGGATGGTCTGCCTGCTCCAGGATGCTCTTCATAGTAGTGCACAAGCGGGATATTATGGACTACAGAAATTTTCAGCTCCTAGATCACGGACTTAACCATTTTGCAGAGGTTATCCTTATAGGGTGGACGGATAAAACTCGTCAGTCTCCTAGCTTTTTTTTATATGGGTGCCGTGAGTCCTGAGGCCTGATGATAGCTATCGCCAAACTTTCAGAATACCATCGTTAATGATCAAATCGATGCCAATTGTTCCTCAAGCTGGACTCTTTGCGAGGCTTGTATTTGAAGTTGAGAATCGATATCTTTATTTTACCCACAAAGATTCACAAAATGCCAACCAACATCTCTCCTATATGCTCAGNNCGACAAAACTTTTAAGTATATAATATATCATTTCATTTCGTGATGGACTCAAATAAATATATTTATCAAAATAAAAAAATTGTTGATATATATTCAAAAGCGAACTATCTAGACAAGCCGGAAGTAATGCTACTATATAAATTTGAAGAGAAATTAAAATCTATGCATATGTTAGATATTGGTGTCGGCGGAGGTCGAACAACAAATTATTTCGCACATCTTGTTAAGCATTATACCGGCATTGATTATTCAAATGGAATGATTAATATGTGCAAAGAACGATTTCCAAGTTTGGAATTCATTCAATGTGATGTGAGAGACATGCATATATTTCAAGATAATTCCTTTGATTTAGTGCTCTTTAGCTTTAATGGCATCGATAACCTTGGCCATGATGATAGATTAATTGCCTTGAAGGAAATAAGGCGTGTGTGCAAGAAATCCGATGGCATTTTCTTCTTTTCGTCGCATAACTTAAATTTTATTCCTTATTGGTTTTCATTTAAATTTTCATTAGATCCTTTTATTACATGCAATAATTTATATAAATATTTTTTACTTAAATTAAAAAATATAAATGTTAAATATGATAAGGATTATGCCCTTATAAACGATGGAGCACATCAATTTAAATTTAAACAATATTATATTTCGCCCAAATTCCAAATTAATCAATTAAACGATATTGGATTTGAAAAAGTCCGCCTATTTAGGTTGGATTCCGGCACAGAGATTACATGTGAAAGCGAAATGCAAAACGCCATAGATCCGTGGATACATTATCTTTGCGAACTTTGAGAACTAGATCATCTCAAGATCATGCCATAGAATATATCTGCTTCTAACTAATAAATTTATTAGCTTTAATAAGCAGGAATCATTTGGATAAGCAATGATCCTCTCATTAATTCTTCTTGATGAACTCCAAACAGATTTGTAGGTTTCATCACCTCTCATGAAATCAAGCTCCTTGAAGCCCCTATTAAACAAATCTTTTAAAATGTAAAAATAATGAATTTTTCCTAATGAATATGAAGAATATTTAGGATCAAACGCGTTTAAGTAATAATAATAAATATTATTATATTCAAACGCCAATCCGCAAGCTATTGTGTCGTCTTTTGTCTCCAAGAATGAAAGATTTAGCCAATCATTAGCCAAAAAACTCTTTGCTATATCATATAAAAAACTTTTTTCGTCACTCTTTATCTGCTCGAATCCTTTATGGGATCTTTTTATTATCTGCAAATTTATGAAAATATCAAAATCATTTTCTAGCTCCTCAATAGAAGAACTTTTTCTAAAATGAATCGGTCCGAAATCTCTTTCAAATCTTCTTGAATTTCTCTCTATATCTTTCCTAAATTTTTTGTCCAAATTAGAGCGATACGTCTCCCAGGATCCATCAAGTGATATGTATGGACAATAACTTAATGGTTGTCGTTTAACGAAAACATGGATATCATCTGCAGCCAAACTACTTTTTAATTCTTTGTATATTTTTATATTCTCAGGAACTTCATCCATCCTAAANNTGATTTCTTTGCAGTTGTCAGGTACAATAATTCCACCATAATCAGAGTTTGGAATTCCCATATTTTCTAATATAGTATAATTTATCCTGTGAAATCTCAATTTCTTGCGCACCATTGGAATAATTCCCTGAATTCCTTTATCATTTTCAAATATCAATATGGATAAATTCCTATTTTCGCTGTAATGCTTGAACCATATAAAATTCCAATCCCAAGTTAAAAAAATATTTTTATTTTGTATTGTTTCTAGCAAGCTGTTCCATTTATCCTTAATAAGCTCAAAATCATCCAGGTTATTAATTTCGCGCATTTCCATAAATTATTCCGCCCTACAGCTCTCATGTTACTTGAAGTTTACCTCGAATAAACCAACCAGCATAATTAAACAAACAATTATATATATATGCATATTTTGAGCATTGTTAAATTCGTGCCTATGAAGATGTCAGATAAGCGATACCAACTTTCTATTGCTTGACTCCAATATGGTGAATTCTAATTTTTTCTTTGGATGCGCCAGTGGATCCAAGAGCGTCCTGGCGGTAGGGTGCTGCTGAAAAATGCCTTCCAGTCCAGGCCAGATGAAGTCTTTGATTCCAATGCACCCATTCTGGGCGGCTAGAGTCAAAAAAGCAGGTTGATCAGGATCGTGGATCTATTTAGGAGAGGATAGAAGGACTGGATCTAAGTGCAGGGTGGGGGACGCGGGCTGTTCTAAATCCTCTGATTATTTCCGCTACTATGATAAAAACTTGCGCTATCAAAAGTCAATCAATTCATTAGAAAATCATCAAATATAAATTAAATATACCCACTGCTTTTTAATACGTCCCGACCGGGATTCGAACCCGGGTTGAAGGCTCCGCAGGCCTCCGGGATATCCACTACCCCATCGGGACAGAACATGCCCCATGGCATGCTTTTAGTTATTAAGCTTGTTGGCCTGCGGATCGGGTCTGGGCGATGCGGATGGCCCGCAGGAAGTCGATCTTTCTAAACTCCGGCCAGTAGGGTGCGCAAAAGTAAGCAGC
>MTKZ01026204.1_pt1 | contig 19341 bp, 24 predicted proteins | sample 1042781 | NCBI WGS metagenome assembly MTKZ01 (sample SAMN06212207, study PRJNA360539) | anaerobic digester metagenome | biome: Wastewater treatment plant; material: sludge; isolation source: anaerobic digester fed with sludge from wastewater treatment plant | place: Denmark: WWTP Viborg ... | reverse complement strand
ATATCCGGTTCGAAATCAGCAATTCGTTTAAGCACCTTGTATTTATCCTTAGCGTGGACGAGGTAATAATTATGACTTACATTTTCCGCTGATGAGTTTTTAGTTCCAATGACGACCTCGGTGGGATTGTGCATGTATTTCCTTGCGATTGAGGATATTTCAGGCGGCATAGTAGCTGAGAAAAGAAGTGTCCTTCTTCCTTCAGGCACTTCCTCAAGGATCTCGTTTATACTGTCGATAAATCCCATATTTAGCATTTCATCAGCTTCATCAAGTATAACTGTCCGGACATTCCCAAGCCTTGCTGCCTTTCTTCCTATAAGATCAATAAGCCTTCCGGGGGTAGCAACAATAATATGGACGCCTTTCTTAAGCTCACGTATCTGGTTCTCGATGCTTGAGCCACCGTACACTGCAAGGATTTTCAGGTTACCTGTATGTTTTGCATAGGTGTAAAGGTCTCCGGTGATCTGAATACATAGTTCGCGTGTAGGGCAGATTATAACTGCCTGTGTAGTGTTTTTATCGGGATCAGTTGAAAAGACAAGTGGTAGCCCATAAGCAGCAGTTTTCCCTGTTCCTGTCTGGGCAAGTGCTATAATATCCTGTTCATTGCTTAGGATTAGGGGTATCACTTTCTCCTGCACAGGCATTGGTTGTTCAAATCCAAGATCCTCTATCGCCCTGAGTATATCAGGAGTAAATCCCATTTCATCAAAATTTATCATTCAATATTTTTCTTGTGTGGCTCCGGGAGCGGTGATTAATTATCCCGGCTGAAATGAACTCAAATGCAGACTGGGCTAAACGTGTGACAACACTGCCTGGAAATCACTTTGTTAATAAGGCGGCAAAGATAATCAAATTAAACCGATATCAAGTTTTTTTAAACTTATCAGTGGAACTTATTATTCTTTAAGAAGTTTTACATTTATTGCAGATAGTCCTCTGGGGCCTTTTTCCAGCTCGAAAGCGACGAGGTCGTTCTCCTTAACCGGCTCGGTCAGATTATTTACGTGAACGAATACTTTTTCGTCTGAAACTATATCGCGGATAAATCCGAAACCTTTTGATTCGTTAAAGAAAGTGATGATCCCTTTTCTTACAGGGTCAGAGACAATCTCCTGGCTGTTTCTGGTGACCGTCAGTTCAATGCTATCTGCATCAACAACTGTTTTTTTGTCCGGATCGGGTGGTACAGATGAAATCTTTCCGAACTCGTCGACATAAGCGATCATTTCATCGAAACTTCTCTTTTTCCCGCTGATTTTTTTCAGAGCGCGTTTCTGTTCTTTTTCCTTTCTCTTCTTCTCTTTCTTGTTTCTTACTTCCTTCTTGCCTGATGTCTCCTGTGATCTGCCCATATGTTTAATTAATCTGGTTGTTGGTTACAAACTGAAGCCAGCTGTCAGAAATGATTATGCGCAGATGTGGACTAACCGGATGAATGATCAGAAGAAATGCTCAAGATCGCCAAGCTGGATCTGACTGCAAAGATACCAAAAAACAGGTTAACCGCAAACTAAAAGGCAGAGGGTCCTTCTATCCTTCAGCATCTACGATAGTATTTTCAAGATAATGCCCTGTCTACTGGAGCTTCAGAGGATCTTTCCACTGCAGCTGGGTTTCGATTGTATCGTGGAGTTTATACTTTATTATGTGTTTTTCGGGGGCCTCACTTCCGATGATATCAATTTTAGCGCGATCGACATTACCCAGTCCGGCTGCAGCCATATAGTTGAGATATCCGACATCCTCGAGTGGAATGCCCATCAGTCTGGTGCACATGCTGTCGACGGCCAGAACATCTTCTCCGGCAAGAGCAATCCTGTGATTAACCGGGGTACCGTCAGCTGGGCCATTTCCTTCCATTCCCTCAACGCCGTCGATTATAGTGAAATCGGGACGAACGCGCTGTCCTACCAGGAACATATTAAGATGCAAAAAGCGTTCTCCGCCGGAGTGCATTCTGCTTTTATAGTGTTTACCGCTGGCTCTGTCATTTGATTTTACAAGTGGCGCACCCATAACCATATTTTTTACACCGGCCGTCATTACAACGCGGTTATGGGTTTTAAGCCTTGACAGAGATATAAAATAATTATTCGGGTCGACGTATGGATTGGCAACAGGTATCACCTCCTGGTGAAGGTTACTGTCAACGATATAGAAAGGACTTCCTTCGAGAGTATTCAGGTCGATGAATTTAACATTATAGTTTTTTGCCAGGTCGAGGTAGCCATAGTTTTTAAAGCCCTCAGCGGAGTCAACAACAGAGCTTGACTCTGCAATAATGATCTGCTTATTATAAATAGGTTTCATATATTCGAGCAGGGCACGTATAGCATCGACGTGAGTTGCACAGAGCGGCTTGCTTGTCTGGACCATATTGACCTTGATGATAAGCTGTTTACCTTTCAGGCCTTTTTTTATTTCTGCCTCAAAAGGTTTTACAACTTCAAACAGCATCTGTTGTCTGTCAGTACCAGTTGTAAAAGCAACGCTGCTGTTCCCCGGAGTGGTTACCGATTTAGTGGCATATTTCATTTCAGCCGGTTCAGCAGCCAGAATATCAGAGAAACCACCTGCCAGCATACCGGCAGAGCCAAGACCAAGCATCTTAAGTGCCTGACGTCTTCCGACGATTAGTTGGTTATCTTTTCTGTTCATAATCCTTCCATTTACATATTGTGTGAAATATAAGAAGAAATCTTATTTGTTGGTATCTGAAAGAGTTAAATAATCATAATGGGTGAGATATGTCGCTTTGCTTTCGCAGAAGCGGTAAATGATGATCACTTCTCGGAGCAATGCTGCTTCATTTAAGGAGATCCTTCGCTTCGCTCAGGATGACAGTTGACAAGAGAGGAACAGGGGAGAAAGGGCGGCTGGCCGCAGGTTCTTAAAAGTGTTATCACAGATCTTTCTTCTGCGGCCCGCCGCCCTTTCCCCCCTTATTGACCAGGTTGACAATGTCATGCCGAGCGCCAGCGAGGCATCTCATTCAAATTAAAACAGAATCATTTTGTGAAAGTACCAGTGCAAAAGCTGATCATCATGACCACTTTCAGTGTGTCAAAATTTATTTGATAGATATAATTAACAACAAATACTTAACTTCGGCTTCTGATTGTCAGTTTATCCCGGCCGAATATGGTCAGGGTCACTGTTTTCCCGGAGAATCATGATAAAGCAAAAATTCAAATCACTAATAAGTACCGGATTATCTGCATATCTGAAAGTGATGGCTGGAATCAACCTCATATTCTTGCCAAAGCTTTCAGGGAGTGATCAGAGAACCTCACTTATACATAATAATCTGAAACGGAACTTCAATATCCATATCCCGCCTTCCTTTGATAAATCAACACAAAGTCCACTGGTTATAGCTTTACATGGCAGGGGAGGTAACGGGGAGAGCATGATTCTCGTTACACTTAAGGGTTTTAATAAACTGGCCGACAAGGATGGATTCATTGTGGTTTATCCCGACGGAATTGAACTGAACTGGAACGACGGGAGAATGGATGAAGAGGCAAACGATCGGGCACACAGAGAAAATATTGATGATGTTGGGTTCATCTCTGCTTTAATAGACCTCATGATTGTAGATTACAACATAGATCCAAAACGGGTCTACGTCACGGGTATTTCAAATGGAGCTATAATGTCGTATCGTCTGGCCTGCGAATTATCTCAAAAAATCACCGCTATTGCTCCGGTGGACGGGAATCTACCCTACCTGCTCATTAACGAATGTTCACCATCGAGACCAGTATCAGTTCTGGCCATTAATAACATAAATGATCCGCTTGTACCATTTTACGGGGGTGAGATCCAGGGAAAAATTAAAAGGGTAAAGTTGGGTAAGGTTCTATCCGCGAGTGAATCAGTGGGATTCTGGGTAAAACGGAATAACTGTTCAATGGTGTCTGTCGTTACTGAAGAGCCTGACAGGGATCCTCATGATGGTACGAGGGTAAAGTGTACGAGATATGTTAATGAGAGTGACGGAACAGAAGTAATCCTTTATGCTGTCGAAGGGGGTGGTCATACCTGGCCGGGCGGGTTTCAGTACCTGCCGGCATGGATCATAGGAAAGACATCCAGGGATATTGATGCCAATGAGGTTATATGGGCATTTTTCAAGCGACACTCGAAGTAGAGTGGAAAAGCTGGAAGTCCTGACCACATTTAGCCGGGCATAATGACGTTTTTGTATTTGTTTAATTATCAAAGGATTACTTCCGGTGACAGATGATCAATCTAATCCGGCGCCAAGTGGCCTGGAGGATTGGGTTTTGCAATTACGGAAGGTTCAATGGATGCTTCATTATCGGATATATATTTAATAGATTTTGTTAAGCTCATTGATGGTATTGGCAAATTCAGTGGGATTGAAATGAGAACAGAAAAATTCCAATTATGTAATTGATTGCCGTTGTGAGGAGGAAGTTATAGTGTAGTTTCAGGTCATTTTATGACTGCTTCAACGTGCAGTGCTGCTTGACTTTAAACTGCTGTAAAAGGATTTCCTGAAATGATAAAAGTTAATGTTATGATTGTATTACCCAATAATTAGATTTCTCAAAAAAAATGAAAAATATTTGCATTATGAACGCAGGTTCAATATCTTTGTAGTGAACTATTGCTCATAATTAATGTCGCCAAGACCATTCAGATTACGAAAAATAAGCAACCCACCGGTGATTTCGGGTTTTAAACCTTACGGTAATAAAAAAATTGGAGGTAAAACTGAGAGTGTATTTCTACATCTGGAAGAATATGAAGCATTGAGGTTATGCGACTATGAAATGCTTAATCACCATCAGGCTTCGATATTAATGGCAGTATCACGACCTACACTAACTCGTATTTACTCAAAAGCAAGGCAGAAAATAGCAGAAGCGCTTGTCCAGGGGAAACAGATTATTATCGAAGGAGGCAAGATATATTTTGACAGCGAATGGTATTCCTGCAAAAATTGTGGTTGTTTTTTTAATAATCCTGACAAACAGGAAGAAATAAAAGAATGTCCATTATGCAGGAACAGCAATATTCTAAATTATGAACCTGATAATGAGGAAACTGAGGAAAATACAACAAGATATTCGGATATATGTATTTGTCCCTCATGTGGTTATGAAACACCTCACCGCTGTGGTTGTCCATGCAAGGATGAAATATGCCCTGAATGTGGAACCAATATGGTCAGAAAAGGAAGACCACACAAAAGGAATTTTTAATAAACAAATGATATGAAAGTAGCTATTACAAGTAATGGGAACAGCCTTGAAAGTAAATTGGATCAGCGTTTTGGCCGTTGTGGATACTTTACTATTTATGATACTGAAACTAAAGGGATAGAATTCTTGCCAAATCCCAATAAAGATGCACAGGAAGGGGCAGGACCTGCGTCCGTTCAACTTGTTGCATCACGCAATGTCCAGAAGATTATTTCAGGAGAATTCGGAATTAAGATCAAGTCGTTGCTTGACAGTCTGAAAATCCAGATGATTGTTCTCAAACAACCTGAAAAAAGTATAAGAGAAATTATCGATATGTTACACAATTAAAAACGGAAGTAATTATGCCAGGTTTTGATCAAACAGGCCCTGTAGGACAAGGTTCCATGACAGGCCGCAGAATGGGTCGCTGCACAAATTATGGCAGGAATTTGAAAAAAACAGAAAATGCTTCTTCCAACGAACAAAATGACAATACGCCTGAAAATTTACCAGGAAGAGGTTTTGGTTTTGGCTTGAGAAGAGCAGGATTAGGGAGAGGAAGAGTACGTGGAATAGGACGGCAAAATCGTCTCAGAGAAGGAAATTAACAAAAACAAGAAGATTAATTTAATTAGCTGGTAATAATATTAAAAAATAAAATGAAAAAAATTATTGCAATTCCGTTGGAAAACGGGATTTTGTGTTCACATTTTGGTCATTGTCAGCAATTTGCAATTATAAATGCTGAGAACAATTCAATTACAGGTGAAACATTTGTCACACCACCACCCCATGAACCCGGATTACTCCCAGCCTGGCTGGCAGAGAAAGGTGTAACAGATGTTATCGCAGGTGGCATGGGCCAGAGAGCAATTGACCTGTTCAATCAGCAAAAAATAAATGTTTTTGTTGGTGCACCAATAAAAAAATCAAAAGATCTGGCAAATGACCTTCTTAACAATACCCTTTCGGCCGGAGCTAACTATTGCGATCATTAATCCTGAAGATAAATGATTCCGGATCACCGATGTTTTTTTTGCTTCACCAGGGCATTTGAAAAATTGATAGCTAAAGAAAATATCACCAATGAAGCAAAAAATAATTTTATACGTGAAATTATCCTTTTATATCACACTAACTGGGATAAGCTTTCGGCTCCTGAGTTTTCAAGGGAGCTTCATTATAAATTAAGAAACTATACCCATAATCATGATCCTTACTTAAAAGAAAAGAAGGAAAGTAATGATCAGGCGACCAGGATGATCCCAAAGCTGGAAAGGATTGTACGGAAATCATCAAATCCATTTTGTACTGCACTGAAGCTTGCAATTGCAGGTAATATTATCGACTTCGCAGCTAATGACACTTTTAATCTTCAGGCTACAATTGAGACAGCTCTTGAAACAGAATTTGCCATCGATCACTCTGAACAACTGGAGAAAGAAATCAGGCGCGCTCATTCTATCCTTTATCTTGGAGATAATGCAGGTGAAATTGTTTTGGACAAACTCTTTATCGAAACGATTAATCATCCGGGTTTGACCTTTGTTGTAAGAGGAGGCCCGGTAATAAATGACGCCACAATGGATGACGCCGAATATACGGGTATGAAAGAGGCAGCAGATGTAATTTCAAGCGGATATGACGCAGCATCAACTATTCCTGAAAAATCGAGTAAACAGTTTCAGGAATACTTCAGGAATGCGGATGTTATTATTTCTAAAGGCCAGGGTAACCTGGAAGGATTGTTCCATTTGAACGATAAAAGAATATTTTTCCTTTTAATGGTCAAATGCGATGTAATGGCAGAATTCCTGAAAGTGGAAAAAGGCAGCCAGGTAGTTTATAATAATGCCTGTAAAAAAATATATCAAGGTACTTTTACTGACTGAAAATGATAAGTTTTGGACCTGTACCATCAAGAAGACTGGGGAAAAGCCTTGGGATCAATAATATCATTTCGCCCAAGGCCTGCTCTTATGGATGTGTTTACTGCCAGGTGGGAAAGACAATAAAAAAAAGTATTAAAAGAGAAACATTTTTTAAATCAGAAATAATCTTTGAAAAAGTCGAAGAGTATCTCAAACGACTCAGTAGTGAAAATTATCCCGATTATCTGACTTTTGTTTCCAATGGAGAACCCACTCTTGACATAAACCTGGGCAGGAGTATAGAATTATTGAAAAAAATCGGAATTCCGGTAGCCGTAATCACAAATGCTTCATTATTGGGCGATGATTCAATAAGAAAAGACCTCAGGCTTTCTGACCTAGTGTCCGTAAAAATGGACGCAGGAGATAACGAAACATGGCAAAAAGTCAACAGTCCGGCTCCACGACTCGAATTCGAAAAAGTGACAGAAGGCAAAAATTTGTTTGCTTCTGATTTTAAGGGTATTTTATATACTGAAACAATGCTGGTTGAAGGGTTAAACGACTTCTCTGAGAACTTAATAAACGTGGCAAAGCTGGTTCATGATTTAAATCCGGCTAAAGCATACCTGTCAATTCCAATACGACCCCCTGCCAGATCCTCGGTGAAAGCGCCAGGCCCGGAAAAGTTGAACCAGGCATGGCAGATATTCAACGATATGAATATCAATACAGAATTTCTTACAGGTTTTGAAGGCACCAATACCGGATTTACAGGCAATATATATGAAGATATTCTGAATATTACTGCCGTTCATCCATTAAGGGAAGACTCACTGATTAAGCTTTTGCAGAGTGATAATGCTGACTTCGGAGTGGTTGATTCTCTTATCCGGCAAAGATTAATAAGAATCTCTGTATATGGCGGGGAAAAATTTTATATGAGGGAATATCATCTTAATATTTAACAAGTGGTTGTTCCAATAATTTTATATGGCTCCTCAGTTCTCAGGAAACATTCAGCAGAAGTGAATGAAAAAGATAATATTCAGGAGATCGTTGATTCATTGTTTGCAACTCTTAAAGAAGCTGAAGGAATAGGTCTTGCAGCACCTCAGATCAACATCTTAAAGAGGGCTTTTGTAATTGACACTTCACCACTAAACGAGCAGGATTTAACCTTAGAGAAATTTGAAGGTATATTCATAAATCCAGTTCTAATTGACCGGGATAGTGAGGATATAATATACCGTGAGGGGTGCCTGAGTCTCCCGGATATTTTTGAAGAAGTTGTTCGGCCAGAGAAAATATTGGTTAGATATCAGGATATTCGGCTTATAACACATGAAGAAGAATTGGATGGAATAAAATCAAGGATTTTCCAGCATGAACTTGATCATCTTGACGGAGTTCTGTTCATTGATAAAATCAGCATATTAAAAAGGAAAATTCTGAGTGGTAGATTAAATAAGATTAAAAGATTATCAAAGATTCAAAATAACCAGATATATGCCGACACTTTATGAAGAATTGGAAAAGGATGTCCGTTACAGGGAAGGTTTAAAAGCCTGCTTCAATTGCGGTGTTTGCACTGCAATATGCCCGGCAGCTGAAGTAAGCGATTACGATCCCCGGCGAATACTCAACATTGTACAGGAGAAAAACGATACTGCCCTTGAGGAATTATTAAAAGGTGACGAGATATGGAGATGCGGCGAGTGTCTTTCCTGCAAAACAAGGTGCCCGCGTGGAAATACTCCCTGCTATGTAATTCAGGCATTAAGAGGCGTATCAATTGAAACCGGTTTTTTTATTGAAAGTGAACAGGGCAGAAAACAATTAGCTATTAAGCGAACTGTTGGTGATCATATTCTGAAATATGGTTATTGCGTATATATTGATGAAGTCGATCTTGAAATGTATCCTGAACAAGGCCCGGTATGGGATTGGATGAGGGAAAACAGGGGATCAATTCTGCAGCGGCTTAATACAAGTTATAATAAAGACCAGGCTGGTACTCTTCGTAAAACATCGAAAAAATCTCTTGATGACCTGAAAAAGATATTTGACGAAACAGGAGGCACACAAAGGTTCGAAAAAATAGAACAATATTCTTCTGTAAAGGCAAAAGAACTTGATAAGGATTTTAAAGAAGGTAAAGATGAGTACTTCAGGTATTTGTATAATAAATAACAAAACTAAAAGTATATCCTGTGATATCCGGGAAAAATAATATTTGGGCTGCATACCAGAAAGAAATAGCAGATGATCATTATTATTTTGCGCGCAGTTGTATCAGGCAGAATATATTCCCTGCTGCAGAAAATCTGTATTTAAACATTCTGAAGGATGTTCTGGGTAAAGATATTTTTGACGATATAAAGCAAACTACCTGCACAGGAATAGCATATCATTCAGGGTTAATCCCGATGGAGACCATAATGACTGTTGTCGCTCGCCAGTTTGCACTGATGAACGAAGCCGGATATGAAAATTTTGTTGTCTCCTGTGTTACATCATTTGGTATTTATGTGGAAATGCTTGAGACATGGAAACATTTTCCTGAAACAGAACAAAAGACGCGGGAGGCTCTTAAACGGGCAACTGGTATGACATTCTCGATTCCGAAAAATCTTGTTCATGCAAGTGATGTTATCTATAAATTTCGGAAAGAGATAGCCGCAAGATCAAAATACAGGCTGGTAAATACAAATACGGGGGAACCTCTAAAAGTTGTTGATCACATCGGATGCCATTATGCAAAGATATTTCCATCACATGGAATAGGCGGAGCTGAATATCCATATGTGTTGGCAGGATTAATTGATGAATTGGGTGGACAACAGGTTGATTATCCTGAAAGAAGACACTGTTGTGGGTTTGGATTCAGACAATATTTGCTAAAATCAAACAGGGGTTATTCCGTATCAAATTCTAAAAAGAAATTTGATTCGATGCTCGCTTTCAAACCTGACCTTATAATAGCGAATTGTCCCGGTTGTACTTTTTTTCTCGATCGATGGCAATATGTGATCGCTGAACAGGAAGGCATAACTTATGGGGACAACGGTTATGGCATCCCTGTTTTGACATATGAAGAGATAGCAGGACTTCTGTTAGGATATGATCCCTGGGATATAGGGTTGCAAACACACCAGGTATCAGTCGAACCACTGCTTGAAAAGCTTGGGATCAGATATAATCCGGATCAAAAATATAAAGGTTTCAATGGTGAAGATATCGGGAATCCTGAACATCCGCAGGTATTGAAATGCATTTAGAATCTATGGTAATTTTCAATGGTATGGAATATTAAAATTCATAAAAACATAGCAATCAATAAACAAGTAAATATGAAAACGACTGATGTATTAGTGATCGGAGGAAGTGCTGCAGGTATGGTTGCCGCACTTACAGGAAAATCTTCATGGCCAAAGAAGAGTTTTATTTTAGTTAAAAAACAAAAGGAAATGATGGTCCCATGCGGAATACCATATATTTTCGGAACATTCGATAGCAGCGATCAGAATTTAATGCCGGTAGACGCCATGCTGGGGAAAGCTGGCATAGAATCGATTGTTGATGAAGTTGTTAAAATAAATAAGGAAATAAAAACAGTTGATCTTGCCAGTGGAGAAACAATTCAGTATGAAAAGCTTGTGCTGGCAACCGGATCAATACCTCTCAAACCCAAATGGCTGGTAGGGGGAGAAAAAGAAAATGTATTCGTTATACCCAAAGACAAGATCTATCTTGATGAAATGAAGAATAAACTTGCTTCATGCAAAAAGGTAGTTATTATTGGAGCAGGCTTCATCGGAGTGGAATTTTCTGATGAACTTATAAAACAAGGGCATGAAGTAACACTGGTAGAAAAGCTACCTGATATTTTAATACTTGCATTCGATGTTGAACTGTCAAAGAAAATAGAAGAAATACTTACAATCAGAGGGGTAAATATTGTAACCGGAAATGGAATCAAAGAAATACTTGGTGAAAAGAAAGTAGAATCAGTTAAACTCGAAAACGGAGATATTATTGAGTCTGATGCAGTAATTCTTTCTGTTGGTTATAAACCTAATGTGGAGCTCGCCAGAAAGTCTGAGATTTATGTAGACGAAAGCGGTTTCATTGCTGTAGACGAATATATGCGAACTCACATAAAGGATATTTTTGCTGTCGGTGATTGTGCACAGAAACGCGATTTTGTTACACGTGCCAGAGTCTCAACCATGCTTGCCTCAACTGCATGTGCTGAAGCAAGAATAGCTGGAATGAATCTTTTTAATCTCAATGTTGTTAAGACCTTCAGCGGTACCATTGCTATTTATTCCACAGCAATAGGCAACACCGGTTTCGGTACAGCTGGCATCACTGAAGCAAGGGCGAAAGCAGAAGGAATTGATTCCATTACTGGAACATTTGAAGGTATTGACCGTCATCCCGGTAACCTTCCTGATGCGCATAAGCAACTTATCAAACTCATCGCAGCCCGTCAGTCAGGTGTAATAATCGGGGGTGAAGTAATTGGAGGATTAAGTGCTGGCGAACTTACCAATGTTATAGGACTCGCAATCCAGAACAGAATGACAGTTAATTCATTACTTACTTCTCAGATAGGGACGCATCCTTGTCTGACAGCCTCACCCGCAGGTTATCCTTTGATAAAAGCAGCTGAAATAATTGCAGGTAAAATGAGGAACAGATAATGATTACCAATGTAAGAAAGAGTACAGGCAAAGCCTGTTTTCCGCCAAAGAGAATATCAGATACACTGAAAGAGCTAACTGGTAAATAATTGAATTATGGAGAAAATCAAAATAGGAATTATTATCTGTGACAGGTACAACACTTGCTCTGGCGGAAAATGTTTCAGATCAGCTGCTAACAGGGAAGGCGCATTCTCCATTTATAATGATTGCGAGATTGAAATCGCGGGATTCACAACGTGCGGAGGCTGCCCGGGAGGTAATATCGAATATGCTCCTGAAGAAATGAAAAAGAACGGGATAACTCATATCCATTTTGCAACCGGATTCCTCGTGGGTTATCCACCTTGTCCTTATATGGAACATTTTAAAAAATTCATAGAAGAGAAATATGGAATGAAAGTAATTTACGGAACACATCCTATTCCTCAGAAATACTACCTCACACATAAAAATCTGGATACATGGCACAGTGAATTTCTTTCAGAATCTATTAAACCCACCCTTACTGATGAATTAACCCGCTTTAGTTATGATTAAAATTGCCATCGCCAGTGGGAAAGGCGGAACAGGTAAAACATTTGTTGCTACAAATATTTTCCATACTCTGGTTAAGAATCAAATTGATGCGGCTCTCGTTGATTGTGATGCTGAAGCGCCTAATTCTGTTGCTTTCTTTCAAACGAAGCAGGCCAGTGCTTTTAAAGTAACCCAGTTGGTACCGGTTATAGATACCAATGCATGTACTTTTTGTGGAAAATGTCAGGAATACTGTAATTATAATGCCATTTTCATCCTGCCTCCAATGAAAATAATCAATGTAATAGAAGATCTCTGTCATGGGTGCGGAGCATGCAGTGTTGCATGCAAATATGACGCTATTATAGAAAAGCCGGTCTCATTGGGTATGGTTAATTTATATTCAATCAATGGCAAGCCTGCACTCATCGAAGCAAGAATGAATATCGGCGTGATGTCACCGGTTCCCATTATAAAAGAAGCTATAAAACAAATCAACGGCCAGGCCGAAATTGCAATTCTTGATTCTCCCCCCGGCACATCATGTCCTTTTATTCAAACAGTATCAGCTTCCGACTATGTAATTCTTGTGACGGAACCTACTCCATTTGGTTTAAGTGATTTGAAACAAAGCATTGATACTCTCATAAAGATTGGTATCCCTTATGGAGTAATAATAAACCGAGCAGGGATAGGGAATTTTGCTGTTTACGATTGGCTGAAGGAGAACAATATTCCTCTTCTAATGGAAATTCCTTTTGATGAAGAAATTGCCCACATTTATTCCGAGGGAAGAATATTGACTGAAGATAATGTTAATTACAGGAATCAGTTTCTGAATTTAATAAAGAAGATCAATCATATAATAAAGAATCAGAAATATGTTTAAGCGGATTTTAATGATTGTTTTGAGTATTTATGTTCCGGCCTCAATATCCGGACAAACCAAATCAGTTAACACCATAGATGCAAATGCACCCAAAATCGTATTCAGTAAAACATCTCATGACTTTGGTGAACTAATCTTGTATTCCCCTGCATTCTGTGAATTTAAATTCTATAATAAAGGCAGATCACCTCTGATATTATCTGATATTTCTGCTACCTGTGGCTGTACTGTGCCATCCTGGCCTAAAAAGCCCATTATGCCAGGAGACAGCGATATAATTGTGATTAACTATCTGCCTGACGAAACAGGTATTATTCATAAAAATGTCACTGTTTTTTCGAATGCAACAAAAATGCCGGTAACATTAGAGCTTAACGGAAAGGTTATAAAAAAATAGGAACACACTTCATGAAGGTTTTAATGAGTAGAATTGCCATATTATCACGTATTTGTGCGGGATTGGTGTTTATTTTTTCAGGCTTTGTAAAAGCAGTGGATCCGCTGGGCTCGACTTATAAGTTTATTGATTATTTCCATGCCTTCAATTTGCCATGGCTTGAACAAGCTGCTTTTCCATTGGCAATACTATTAAGCGGATCGGAGTTTTTAATCGGAGTATGTTTGTTGCTGTTTATCCGGAACAAATTAGCAAACTGGGGTGCTTTATTGTTTATGGCTGGTTTCACTCCGCTTACATTTTGGCTGGCACTTACAAACCCTGTTCAGGATTGCGGTTGTTTTGGCGATGCAATTATTCTCTCAAACTGGCAGACGTTTTATAAAAATATACTAATATCTGCTCTTGTGATAATTTCTTTTATTTATCGTAATTCCACAAAACATTGGATGTCAATCAAAGCAGAATGGGTAATTGCTGCCTCGACAGCTTTGTTAATCACTGGTTTTTCATTGTTTAATTACTGGCATCTTCCTGTTATCGATTTCAGGCCTTATAAGATCGGAACAAACATTCCTGAGGGAATGATAATTCCGGAAGATGCACCCGCCAGTGTATATGAGCAATATTTTACATTACTTGATACCATTTCCGGTAAAAAGGTNNTCAATAGAAAGCAACATTTATTCGAGCGATTCAATATACTGGAAGAAAGGTACAACCTGGAAATTTATTTCATCAACTGAACCTGTAATGGTAAAAAGAGGCTATCAGCCTGCTATTCATGATTTTAGTATTTCTTCACTTTCAGGTGAAGATATTACAGAGAAGGTTCTTGCAGATACGGGTTATTACTTTATTATTGTTGCATATGACCTCAAAAAATCTGAAATAAAATATCAGCCAGAAATAAACAGACTCTTTAATCAGGCTGTTGCCGATAACCATAAATTTGTTTGCCTTACAGCCGTTACAGGCAGTGAAATAGAACAATTTAAAACCGCTCATAATGCAGTCTATGAATTTTATATCACTGATCCTATAACCCTTAAAACCATAATCCGTGCAAATCCCGGGCTGATAATTTTGCATAAAGGTACCATATTAGCAAAATGGGCATCAAATGATATTCCCGGTTATGATAAAATTAAGATGAAATACCTGAAGAAATGACACAGATAGCTGTAATAAGCGGAAAGGGAGGCACAGGTAAATCGAGCATTGCTGCTGCATTTGCCACATTAAACGGGAAAGTTGTTGTTGCCGACTGTGATGTTGATGCAGCAAACCTTTATTTGTTATTTAATCCTATACATGAAGAAGAAATAGTCTATATCAGTGGTAGTAAAGCAGTTATAAATTATTCTTTATGTACCGGTTGCGGTATCTGTGAAAGTTATTGCCGGTTTGATGCCATATCAATAATAGACAAAAAGGTGGTTATTTCAGAAATATCCTGTGATGGTTGCTTCCTCTGTTCACATATATGCCCTGAAAAAGCCATAACCATGGTTCGGAATGATAAGAGCAGAATGTATTCAGGATCATTTCGCAATGGCAAAATGGTCTACGGCCGGCTTGCCCCGGGTGAAGAAAATTCGGGTAAACTGGTGAATATGGTACGGGAAAAAGCTAAAGAGGTTGCAAAAATAAATAACCTGGATACTACTATACTTGACGGTCCGCCGGGAATTGGTTGTCCGGTAATATCCACCATTACAGGAGTGGACAAGGTCGTGATTGTTACAGAACCAACTATCTCCGGCCTTCACGATTTGCAAAGAACAATTGAAATTGTTAAAAAATTTAGTCTGCCTGCATTTGTTGTAATCAATAAATATAATCTTAATTCTTCAATGAGCAACCAAATTGAAAAGTGGTGTACTCAAAATGAAATCACAATCGCAGGGAAACTGCCTTTTGACAAACAAATGACAGAGGCAATGGTACAGTTAAAAAGCATAACAGAATTTAATCCCTATCTTGAAATCAGTAACAAAATTAAAGTAATATGGAAAAAAATCTTAAATCAAAAGAAGTGAGTGATCTGTTTAAAAAAATCCCGATGGAAGGGATTAAAAACATTATTGTTGTTGCGTCAGGGAAAGGCGGCGTTGGAAAATCGACAGTGGCAGCAAATCTGGCAATTGCATTTGCAAGAAACGGACTAAGTACTGCGCTTGTTGATGCAGATATTTTTGGCCCGTCAATACCAAAAATGTTCGGGATAGAAGATGCAAGACCAGATGTTACGGCCCTTGGAGATAAAGAAATGATTTTCCCGATAGTTAAATACGGGGTTAAAATCATTTCGATAGGTTTTTTTATCGACCGCAGTCAATCACTTATTTGGAGGGGACCAATGGCCGGTAAAGCTGTTACCCAGCTTTTTGAAGACACCCAGTGGGGAGATATTGATTACATGATCATTGATTTTCCACCCGGAACCAGCGATATCCAGCTCACAACTGTTCAAAAACTTAAACTTACAGGAGCAATAATAGTGACCACACCACAGGAAATATCTCTGAATGATGCCAGAAAGGCAACTTCCATGTTCAAAAATCCTGATCTTAATGTCCCTGTTATTGGAATTATTGAAAATATGTCATGGTTTACCCCCGAAAAACACCCCGACGAAATATACTATCTCTTCGGCAAGGGAGGAGGCCTTAAACTGGCAAAAGAATTCGATACAGTTCTGCTTGGACAGATACCCCTTGTATTGGAGGTAGGTGAGGCTGCCGAAAAGGGATTGAGTGTATTCAGCCAAAAAAATAAATCTGTGGTAGCTGCATTTGAGCAGATAGCAGAAATGATAATTTCAAGAACAGAGGTCAGATCCTGAAGTGCTTTATCGACTGTCACTCTTTCTCCAGTTCACCCAGTCGTTTTTCAATATCTTTCTGCGAGCGGATAAGTGCGTCTGCCTGAGATTTAAGCATTTTGATCTCATCTTCTTTGCTTATTGAATGCGTCCAGGGGTAGCCCGGTACGAATCCCTGGTTATAAGCTCCCGAATGGAAGCCATATCCATAGTCTCTGCCCCAACCCATACCTCTTCCGAATCCGGCTCTCCTGCCGAATCCCATAGCTCTTCCCATTCCACCTCCAGCTCCTTTTGTAAATCCCGGGGAATCAAATCCCTCACAATACCCAAATGCTCTTCCGGTTCTGGGACCTTGTCCCACTGGTCCGGTACGATCTCCTCCTGGCATAATTTTTAATTTTATAGTTTATTTTAATTATTAAATGTAATATGTCATAAGTTCGTTTACATTTTCTAAGCAAAATACTGTATCAAGAGTTCGTTTACATTCTTTGTACTTGCCCCCTAGGGGGCGCCGGCTCTAAGGAGAGCAAAATATCATAAGTTCATTGACATTTTGGAATTTCAGTCAACAGGCATCAGAAAGGGGAATACATGAAAAACAATATGGTCTCTTTCGATTAGCAGGATATGGTTTTCTATAACTATCCGAGCGATTACATAGCTGTACATTAATTCCTTTTTAAGCTCAAACTTCATATCCAGGATCCTGATCATACAATCACTCCGGATGAACCTGATAAAAACTATTTCACCTTCAGTCATTGGGATTCGTTGATTCGGGCTGGGGGTGGCATTTAGTTTAAAGCATGGAGAGTCTGACACCATTTGATTAGGTGTGTTTCCTCCGGTGGTTGAATATCGATGGTTCTGATTATGAAAGGCCATGAACTCAACAGCACGCTCCTTTAGTTGCTCAAAGGATGAAAAGGTTTGGGTATTCAGAAAATACTTTTGCACGTTGTCGTTAAATTTCTCAATCACGCCATTGCGCCATGGTTCGGCAGGAGGAATAAATACTGGAGTAATGTTTTCTGACAACGCAAGCCGTATTAATGGGCCAAAGCTTCTTGGGTAACGATTACTCCCTCTAAAAGACAGCTCATTGTCCATTTGTAAATAATCAGGCATTGAAAAGTCTATCCAGAATTGGCATACGGCAGGCATTACGCTTTTTGAAGATTTATTTGGGATAGGGTAAACCCCGGCATAATGTGGCTCAACCGCAATAATATTAAGTATGTAATACCTACAGCCCCCTCTGAGATACTTCGGTCCAATAAGGTCCATCTGTTGAACATTAGTGAAGTAATCAGGATATTCTTTTTTTTTGCTTCTCTTTTTGTCCCCTTGCCTAAAAGCCATTGCGTTGGATGACCCTATTAATTGTAGACATTGAAGGAGGGATAATATTCAATCGCTTAAACTCATAAAGAATATTCAAAGCACCTTTTTGTGCATATTTCTGCTCTTTAAGGTTATTTCGAATAGATACGATTGTTCTTTCAATATCTGCCGGGATCCTGCTAATTGGCTTATTCGGTGCATTGGACAGTGATTGATACCAACCTTCGCTTCCTGTCTTATACCGTTGAAGCCATTTATGAACCCACTGACGAGTTTTACCTAAAGTGTCAGCAATGTCTTTAATCGGAATGCTTTTTAGATGTAATTCGACAGCCTGTTTTCTGAGTATCTCTTCGTCTTTCATCTTTTTTTGACGAAGTTCCAAAATTTCAAAGAACGATTTTTTTAAAATATATGTAAACGAACTGGTGAAACAAATTTTTACCTTAGATGTAAACGAACTACTGACATTTTGATGTAAACGAACTATAGAAATTTATCAATTAAATGTTATTTGGTTACTGGTTTATCCTGTAAAGATACAAAATAAAATGAACATATGTTCACTTTAATTAAAAATATTTATTATTCCCCGAATGTTGACTTAAGTTTGTTTAAAATTATTGATGATCTTAGAACTCATACATATCCCCTGATTTAACCTGCCTAATGCTGAACGCTTCATAAAAAGCTGATAAGGCATGAAGTTCCGTGCAATGTGAAGGTAAAACATGCTTTACTTTATTATCTTTCAGGTATCGTATCGTCTCCTTTGTCTGACTATCAATTTCTTTCAGATGAAACCCTCCTATTATCCCATATATGTTACTTATCCCGGTGACCTTTTTTGCATGCTCCAGGGTATTAACAACCCCTGAATGTCCGCAGCCTGTTACAACAAATAAACCTTCAGACAGTATCAGGGCCAATGCACTGTCGTCTATTACAAAATCAGGAGACTCGTCTTCAAAAATGAAAGAAGTGCTTTTTGATTCAAAGTCTGTTCTCCTGGGTATTTGTCCAAGGAAGATTATTTTTTCTGTAATCTTATAAGGTTGTTCACTGTTTTTCAAATTAAATTTCTTCTGCAATTCATCCCGTGTGTTTTTCAGTCCTATATACCTGTTGTCCTTCCTGCTGTAACGCTTCACAAAACATCCGGGGTGACAAACCAGGGAGCCTTCATGCAGATAACTCAACCCATTGCCGTGATCATAATGGCCATGACTCAGAATAATCATATCAATATTATCAATACTGATATTCATCTTTTTTGCATTTTTCATGAAAAGGTCGCTCTGACCTGTATCAAACAAAATTCGTTTTCCATGATGCTCAATTAGATATGAGAGCCCGTGCTCGGCCATTGTATAAGATCCGGCATGATTTTCCGTCAGAACTGAAATCTTCATGAACTTTTTTATTCAAAATTAGTCTAAATAATTTTTATATGAACGAATGTTCATTTAATTTTACTTTATATCCATTAACTAAGTACATGACAAAAATTTACAACATTGGTTAAATTTATCTATATCGTTGCTAAAAAGC
>MTKZ01015899.1_pt1 | contig 19341 bp, 15 predicted proteins | sample 1042781 | NCBI WGS metagenome assembly MTKZ01 (sample SAMN06212207, study PRJNA360539) | anaerobic digester metagenome | biome: Wastewater treatment plant; material: sludge; isolation source: anaerobic digester fed with sludge from wastewater treatment plant | place: Denmark: WWTP Viborg ... | reverse complement strand
AGCCGGCCAGGGTTATGAGATGGACGCGATCCTGGCCGTGGTCATCGGCGGGGGGAACATGGCGGGCGGCAAGTTCAACATCGCCGGCACGGTGATGGGTTCCCTGATCATCCGGACCATCATCACATTCGTTTACTACTTCGGGGTGGCGGCGGAAGCCATCATGGTGTTCAAAGCCATGATCATCGCGGTGGTCATCATCCTGCAGTCCGAACCCATCCGGCGCATGCTGGAGAAACGCTCGAGGATGCGCAGGTCGATCCAGGGAGGTGCGCTGCATGAGTAAACCGGCCAGGACGAGGAACACGCTCCTCAACCGCCTGATGAACCCGAAGTTCATCATGGTGTACGCGACCATCGTCGTCTTCCTGCTGATCTATACGATCGGCGCCCTACTGTACGGCGACAAGGGCTTCACGACGCTGCGGACCTTCCTGAATCTGTTCATCGACAACGCCTACGTAGGCATCTCGGCGGTGGGGATGACGATGGTGATCATCACCGGAGGCATCGACCTGTCCGTGGGCGCGGTCGCCTCGCTGACGGGCATGTTCATCGCCTACGGCAACACGATCCTGGGGATCGACCCCTTTATCTGCATCGCATTTTCGATCCTCATCGGCGTTGCCCTGGGTCTGGCGATGGGCGCCATGATCCAGTACCTGAAGGTCCCGGCGTTCATCGCCACGCTGACGGGCATGTTTTTTGCCCGGGGCGTGTGCGCACTGATCAGCAGGGAGTCCATCGCCATCAATCATGCCGCTTTCAACGAACTGGCCAAGTGGCGCATCAAGATCCCCGACGTCAAGCCTCTGGCCTACGTGAACTTCAACGTGCTGCTGTTCATCGTGATGATCCTCATCGGCGCGTACATGCTGCAGGCAACGCGTTTCGGGCGCAACGTCTACGCCATCGGCGGGAACGAGCAGTCCGCCAGCCTGATGGGGCTTCCCGTCAACCGCACAAAGGTGCTGGTGTACGGCTTCAACGGCCTCTGCTCCGTTCTTGCGGGCGTCGCCTACGCGCTCTACGTCAAATCCGGCTGGAACCTTTCGCTGCAGGGGGCGGAACTGGACGTCATCTCCTCCGCCGTCATCGGCGGCACCCTCCTCACCGGCGGTGTGGGCTACATGTTCGGCACGCTGTTCGGCGTCCTGCTCAAGTCGGTCATTCCGGCGCTGATCACCTTCAACGGCACCCTGCTGTCCTGGTGGGCCAAGATCGGCACCGGCGTCCTGCTGCTTCTCTTCATCGGCATCCAGCGCATCGTGGTGTCCGCCAGCGCGAGAAAAAAGCTGTAGGTTCCACTCCCTGCTCCTTCGCTTCCTGTCCGGCCGGCAGCGGTCCGGCAGACCGGTGCCTGAAAAGAGTGACGTACAAAAGGCCCCCCGACCGGGAGGCCTTTTGCGTGATTGGCTATTACAGGACCGCCATCAGCACGAAGTTGAGGATGAACAGCCCGGTGGACACCCAGAGGATCGGATGGACCTCCTTGTATTTGCCGGTGAACACCTTCACGATGCAGTAGAAGAAGAAGCCGAACGCGATGCCGTAGGAGATGGAATAGCACAGCGCCATGAACACGCCGGCGAAGAAGGCGGGCACGGCGTCCTCCAAATTCGTCCAGTCGATCTCCCTGAAGCTGGCCAGCATCATGATGCCGACCATGACCAGCGCGGGGGCGGTGGCAGCAGAGGGGATGGCGGACACGAAGGTGGCCAGGAAAGCGGAGGCAGCGAACAGGAGAGCGACGACCACGCTGGTCAGCCCCGTGCGCCCGCCCGCGCCGATGCCGGCGGCGGACTCGACGTAGGTGGTTGTGTTGCTGGTGCCGAACACCGCGCCCACGGAGGTCGCGATGGCGTCGGAAAAGAGCGCCTTGTCCATCTTGGAGGAGAAGCCCCGGCTCTCCGCCATCGCCTTCTCATCGGCTTCGGAGAAAATGCCGCTGCGGCGCCCCGTGCCGATGAAGGTGCCGATGGTGTCAAAGGTGTCCGTAAGCGAGAAGGCGAAGATGGTCATCAGCACCAGGGGCAGGCGGCCCAGGTCGGAAAACAGGCTGGGCAGGCCGACGGAAGTGAAAATGACGCCGAAGGTCTGGGGCAGTTGCGAGGCGGCCTCGGAAAAGCTGATGGTGCTGCCCATTTTGGTCAGCCCCATGGGGATGCCGATGAGGGCGGTAATGATGATGGACAGCGGGATGGCGCCCTTCACCTTCATGACCGAGAGCATGATGACCAGCACAAGCCCGATGAGGAAAAGCCAAAGGGTCGCATGATTGAAGCTGGGGATGGAGGGAACGCCCGCGCCGAAGTTGATGATGCCGACGTTGAGCAGCCCGATGTAGGCGATGAAGATGCCGATGCCCCCGGAGATTGCGTTCTGAAGCCCCCTGGGGATGGCGCGGATGATGTGCTTGCGCACCTTGGTGACGGTGACGAGGATGTTGATGAGGCCGCAGAGGAACACCATGGACAGCGCCTGCTGCCAGGTGAACTTCAGGGTGAAGCAGACCGTGAACACGAAAAAGGCGTTCAGGCCCATGCCGGGCGCCTGGGCATAGGGCACGTTGGCGAACAGACCCATCACCAGGGTGCCGATGACAGAGGCGATGATGGTGGCCAGGAAGACCGCGCCCCAGGGCATGCCGGACTGGCTAAGGATGGCCGGGTTGACCGCGATGATGTAGGCCATGGCGAAGAAGGTGGTGAGCCCGGCGATGAGCTCCGTCGAGACTTTGGTGCCATGCTGTTTGAGTTTGAACAGTGTCTCCATATCCAGTCTCCCTTTTCCGGGCAGAGCCCGTTATTACCTGGAGAATATAGCACAGCCCGGCCGGTTTGTCACCAGTATAGACGAACATTTTTGATTTCCCGCAAGTCAGTGTTCGTATTTGCTTGACTGAACACCGGGATGGCTGATGGACGCTCATTTCCATCGACAATGCAGGTCGATTCTTCTGTTATGAGCAGAGAAAAGGTTTCAGATTGCAAATTAACGGAGCAATGGAGTAAAATCAAAAGCGAAAGTGACACGCCGCACAAAACCCCTGTCACGGATGCTTTGTGCTCGGACAGGAAATGTTCAGTCGCCCTCACATGAAGAACCTGACTGCAGATTCCAGGGAAAGGCTTCAGCCGGGCGGCTGAAACATCGCAAAGGAAACAAAGAATGAGAAGAGCCGGCATCCTGGTGTTTTCCCTGGGTTTGGTCCTCCTGTGCGTCAAAGGATATGCGCAGGAAGAAAAGATATACCGTGAGATCCCCGCGCTCCTTCAGGTCACGGTTGAGACACGGGTTGCCAAGGAGATCAACAGGACCTGGACCGACAGTGTCACCACGGCGAACCCGGATGTCAACGCCAGGCTGGAAGAGGAACTTACGCTTATGCGCAGGGAGGCCGCACCATACCTGGACAGCGAAGACAAGCAACTGGAGCTCACGGTGAGCTACCGCATTTCAGGTGACAGCTGGGCCAGTTTCCTTCTGGTGCGCCGGATCTGCGTCGCGCGAAGGACACAGCACATCGCCTTTGAATGCCTCAGTTTTGACATGGAGACCGGCAGGGAGCTGACACTCTCCGACCTTTTCCCGCCAGACAGCGAGGCATGGGCAATGCTTTCAGACACTCTGCGTGAAGCACTCCTTTCAGTCTACCCCGGGGAAGAAAGACAGCCCGAGGCGATCGACGCGCTCTGCCAGGATGATGCGATCAAGGGAATGCCCTTCATGGTGGGGACCTACCAGCTCATGCTGCCCACACTGCTGGAGAGGGTCCTGCCCGGCAAGCACCAGATCCTCCAGACGGCGGTGTTCTATGACAAACTGGAAAATTACTTGACTCAGGAAGCCGCAAGGCAGTTTGACAACCGGGGATTCCGCGTCACGGCGCTCACCTTTGACGACGGCCCGGCAGGGGCCTCGACCCTGCAGGTGGTCGACGCGCTGGGGCGCGCAGGGGCGAACGGCACCTTCTTCATCGTCGGCTCTTATCTAAACAAGTACGCCGAGTGTGCCCGCCGTGCAGCGGATTCGGGCAGCCTCCTGGGCAGCCATACGATGCGGCATTTGTATCCCTCAGAAATTGACAGGGAGTATGCCCTCAGGGACAAGGAGAAGTTCACCGCGCTCCTGCGTCAGGCCACCGGAGTGACCCCGCGTGTTTTCCGGGCTCCGGGCGGCAAGTACGCAAGTTACCTCGATTGGGGGATTGGTTGGCCAAATATCCATTGGTCCTGCACATCGGACGATATCGATGGCTCGAACTGGTCAGAGATTGCATATCGTGTCATTGGGACCGCGAAGGACCTGTCCATTGTGCTGATGCATGACAGTTCGGCACAGACGGCCAAGGCGATGCCCAAGATGCTCGCAGGCCTCCGGGCCCGTCACTTCCTCTTTGCCACCGTGGAGGAACTGCTGCGCATGAATGGTGTTNNGAACCGGATCGTTCCTATCATGACGGGACCGGCGCGATGATGATCCCCCGGGACGGGGTGTCCTCCGGAGATTAGAGCGCCTGTTCCATTCTCCCTCATGTCAAGCGCTCCTGATGCAGGGCTTCCCTGCATCCCCATATGCCCCGTTCAGGTTGCCCTCCGTCGTGATTTGATATACTATCCAATAGATAACATCGCGGACCGGGAGGTGACGCAATGACAGATGCCGTGCGGAAGGATGGGGACGGCCGCATCGCCGCCAGTCTGCCGGGCATTGCCGCATCAGGCAGCCTGTTCGCCTATCTGTACTGCATGCTCGCCTCCACCGCCATCATCAGCCGCCCGATCCCGGGCGGGGCGCTGTTCATGATCGGCCAGGTCACCTTGCTGTTCGTCAAGCTCATCCGGCCCGGGGATTTCCGGCGGCTGCCGGGGTCGATGCGCCGCGGCGGCCTCTTCCTGGGCGCGCTGTCGGCGCTGTTTGCCCTGGGCATCCTGCTGATCTATCCCCTGGCGGTCGACTTGCCGGGGGTGTGGCTCATTTTCGCGCTGAGCCTGATGGTGCTGGCCATGGGCGAACTGATGGAGACTGTTGAGCGCGCCTGCCGGCACAGGGGGCTGAACCGGGTGCGGCACACGGTCCGGCAGGCGGAGCTGGCCCTGCTGTTCTGCGGGGCCGCGGCGCTCATCCTCTTCCTGAGCCTTTCCGCTCAGGCAGCCTGGTACCTGCTGGGCGGCTTCGCGCTGTGCTGCCTTTTTCAGCTCATCAGCGTCAGAAGGGCCGACATCAGGTCCAGGGAAGCGGGAACGCCCTCCCGGGGTCTGGGCGATGAATACGCTCAGCTTGCCCAGGTCAACGCCTACAAGGTGTTCAGGGCCGTGATGATGATCACGGTCACAGCGCTGCAAGTCACGATGATCCTCATCTATACCTTCATCGGCACCACGGCCGACAGCCTCCTGTCCAGCCTGCTCATCGCCTTTTTCTGCACCTTCCTCGCCCAGTGGCTGACCACGCGCCTGTTCAGGCGCTCCCTCGCCCGTCATCGCCTGGAGCCTTCGACCGCCCTGCTGACGGGGCTGGTGCTATGGTTCCTGAGCCTTGTGTCCTTTTCCCTGCGCTCCTTTGATACCGGCGCGGCGTTCAGCTATGCCGCCCTGGCGCTGTGCAGCGCCGGCTTGACGATGTCTTCCCGCGCGCTGGAGGTGATGGAGCGGGACATGCGCGACGTCGTCCGCTTCGCCACCGGCTCCCCGGCCGGGGAGGCGCTTGTGCAGGGTCATGCCGCGCTGAGGGAATACAGCGCGCTCATCGGGGGGATGATCGCGCTGCTGGGGCTGGCGCTGGTCACGCTGATTTCCGGCGGCAGCATCACCGGGGAGCGCATCCGCCTGGTCACCCAGCCGATGCTGCTGCTGCCGGCGCTGGCGCTGGTGGGGGCCGCCGTGCCCATCGCCCTCCGCTTCCCGCTGGACAGGCGCGTGATCACGAAAGTGCGCACCTTCCTGAAGATCAAGGAGAACGGGGAGACCAACCTGCCGCTGCAGAAACAGCTGGAAGACCTGATCGTCAAGGTGCACCGGAAGCGATACGGCATCAAGCTGCTGATCCTATTCCTGCGCCCCTTCTTCTACAGCCGGGTCATCGGACAGGACAAAGTCAGACCGGAGCCCGGCACCAGCTGCGTGTTCACCTGCAACCACGGAGAGATCTGGGGTCCGGTGGTCACCAACCTCTTCATCCCCTTCTCCTTCCGCCCCTGGGTGATCAACGAGATCTCCGAGGCCAGCGAGTCCACCACCTACCTGTACGACTACACCTTCAAGCGCCAGAAGTGGCTGCCGGAGAAACTGAAATGGCCGGCGACCCGGCTGACGACGGCCTTCCTCAAATGGTGCATGCGCTCCCTGGACAGCATCACCGTGTATCGGGACAGCCCGCTGGCGCTGATGCGGACCTTCCGCAACACCGCGGCCGCGATGGAGGCCGGGGACAACATCCTGATCTTCCCGGAAAACCCGAACGACCCAAGCCTGGAAAAGCCCGGCTACCTCCGGGAAGGCATCGGCCCGTTCTTCTCCGGCTTCGCGATGGTGGCGCAGTTTTACTACCAGCATACCGGCAAGCGCGCGCAGTTCTATCCCATCTACGCGGACAAGAAGGCGCACACCCTGACCTTCGGGGAGCCGGTGCGGTATGACCCTGACGCCCCCGCCAATGAGGAGAAGCAGCGCATCGCGGACCACCTGCGCAATGAAATGTTCCGCATGGCCAATGAGAACGCGGCGGATGAGGGGAGGCGCGGCTGATGGCGGCCCTGATGTTCCTGCTGGTCTATCTGCTGGCGGGCGCATTCATCATCCGCTGCCTGCTGCCGCGGCAGGGCTTTCCGGTCCGCCTCTGGCTGGGGCTCAGCCTGGGGCTGTTCCTTCTGATGTGGCTGCCGGCGCTCGTCGCCTTCCTGCGACCCTTTGACGTCCCGGCGCACGCCCTGTCCCTCCTCCCCCTGGGGCTGGCAGCCTTCCTGGCCTATCTGTTCAGGGACAGGACCCCTCCCGCCAGGTTCAGGCAGGAGGACAGGNNGAAAACGCTGGTCCTGCTGGCGGCCGTCGCGCTGCCGCTGAGCCTGATGGGGCTTTACCTGCAGCACACACACATCCTGCGCCCCCAGGACGGCGCGCTGTTCACCGGCCAGGCCACCTACGGGGACCTTCCGCTGCACCTGTCCATCATCACCTCGCTGCCTGGGAAGCAGCTGCCGGCGGAGTACAGCATCCTGCCCGGCGCGCAGCTGGGCTATCCCTTCCTGGGGGACAGCCTGTCCTCCTCCCTGCTCCTTCTGGGCTTCAGCCTGCGCGCGGCGGTCATCGTGCCGGGCGCTTTGATGATGGCGCTGGTGTTCTCCGGTTTCCTGCTGCTGGCCCTGCGTTGCTGCGTTTCACGGCGCGCGGCGGTGCTGGCCACGCTGTTCGTGTTCATCAACGGCGGCCTGGGTTTCCTGTACGGCATCGACCTGGCCGGGGTCAGCCTGGGCGCTCCGGGAATCAACCAGCTGCAGCAGGGGCAGTGGCTGGACCGCCTTTCAACCGTCCTGTACGGCTGGTACCAGACCCCCGCTAACCACGCGGAGTTCACGCAGTACAACCTGCGCTTCAGCAACCTGATGGCCGACATGCTCCTCCCCCAGCGGACCTTTCTGGCCGGCTGGGCTGTGCTGCTGCCCTGCCTGTACCTGCTGCTGGACATGGTCAAAGAAGGGGAGTGGCAGGACCGGAAGCTGATCCTGCTGGGGGTCATGGCGGGCGGGCTGCCCCTCATCCACACCCATTCCTTCCTGGCGCTGGGGCTGTTCTGCCTGGGGCTGATGGGCATCAGCCTGCTGAAAAAGGGGAGGCTCCGCCCCTGGCTGCTCTTTGGCGCCATTGCCGCCGTCCTGGCGCTGCCCCAACTGCTCGTGTTCACCTTCCGGCAGTCCTCCGCCGGGAACTTCCTGCGCTTCCAGTTCAACTGGGTCAACAACGCCGGCGGGAACGGGCTGCGGGACGGCTACCTGTGGTTCTACGTCAAGAACATCGGGCTGCCCTTCCTGCTAATGATCCTCGCGCTCTTTGAGCGGGACGCCTGGCACCGGAAACTCTTCTCCGGCGCGTTTGTCATCTTCATCATCGCCGAAACGATCCTGTTCCAGCCCAACGAGTACGACAACAACAAGCTGTTCTACGTCTGGTGGGCGGTCTGCGCGATGCCGGCGGCGGATCATTCGTTCCGGCTTTTTGACAGGCTGAAGGGACTGCGCGCCCGGCCGCTGATGGCGGCGATGGCCGTGATCATGATGTTCACCACTGGTACGCTGGCCATCGCGCGGGAAGCGGTGAGCGACTACCAGATGTTTTCTCAGGAGGACGTCCGGCTGTCGTCCTATATCCTGGATGAAACGCCCGCGGACAGCCGTTTTATCACCGGCACCCAGCACCTCAACCCCGTCAGCGCGCTGGCCGGGCGGGAGATCGTCTGCGGGCCGGACCTGTGGCTGTATTACCACGGCTTTGACACCCGGGAACAGCAGGATGACATCCGGGCCTTTTACCTTGATCCGGGTTCAGCACGGGACGTGCCGAAAAAGTATGGTGCCGGCTACATCCTACTGGGCCCGCACGAAAGGCAGATGGGCGGCAGTATGGAGAAGCTGGCCGCGCTGTATGAGCTGGTCTATGAGAGCCCGGAGTATTCCGTGTACAAGGTGCCGGAAGGCTAAACCGAACCCTGCTTTGGAGGTAAGGCATGGAAGACCTGACGCGCCGTTTCCTGGAGTATTCCCTGCGCCACAGCCGGCCGGTCAAGCTGGTATGGATGGCGGTGGACGGGATCAGGGCCGGCAACGTCACCGTGCGGAGCATGGGGGAGGAAACCTTTGATTACGTGACCGCGCGCAGCAGGAATAAGCCACAGACGATGCGCGTTTCCGACGTGCTCAGCGCGTCCTTCGCCCGCGGGGACGACGGGAACCCGATGAATAACTTGAAGCAGGAGAACGGGAACAGAGATGGGGAATGAATTGTCGGCTCTGCGGGAAAAGAATCCGAGGCTGTTTGAACTGGGGTCCTACCTGTTCTTCGGCGCATTGACCACCCTGGTCAACTGGCTGGTGTACCTCGCGCTCACGGCCTTGGCAGGCCTGTCCAGCAGGGAGCAGGGCAGCGCGGATTACCTGCTCATTGCCAACCTTTCCCAGGCCGTCGCCTGGATCCTCAGCGTGCTGTTCGCCTACGCCACCAACCGCCGTTTCGTGTTCCGGAGCGAGACCGGCGGGGGCGGCCGGCTGCGCGAGCTGTGGCTGTTCGTCTCCTCCCGCGCGCTGGGCTACGTCCTCTTTGACCTGCTGCTGTTCAGCGCCTTTCTCCTGATGATGGCTGACCGGCCGGCGAAGCTCATCATGAACGCCTTCGTGATCTTGTACAACTATGTCGCCAGCCGCTTCATCATCTTCAAAAAGGGCAGGGCAGTGGAAAAGAAGGATGGGGAGAAAGGGCAGGAATGAAGAAAAAACCGGGCTTCCTGGAGGAGCTGTTCGGCCTGGACGCCGCCCCTTCACTGCTGTTCCCGGACAAAAAGAAGAAGGAGACGCCCGGGCGGAAAAAACCCCTTTCCGGCAGGGAGGAATGTCCCAACTGCGGCAGCCTGTTCCGCGTGGGCGGTTTCTGCCCGGGATGCGGGATGACAGATGAGGAGATGCCCTGGGGGGAACACTGAGGCCGGCAGGCCTGAAATGGAATCCATAAGACACCATCCCGGCACGTTTTATCAGGCATCAGGGCTGTAGCAGGAAACGATTGGGAACTGACTTCCCAAACCCCGGCCCGCGAAGTTCCCTCCGGGCTCCGGAGCGGTCCAGTTTTCGACGCGGTCATCTTCCGTTTCGGCTGAACTATCAGAGACTTTCAACTGATAGCGCGACCCGTCACCACCCCATCGTGTCACTCACAAGAAAAAGGTGCTTCCGCAGGCCGTGGTAGTAGTTCCCCTTCTCCGCCGTGAAGCGTAGGATGCAGTAGTCCGGGTCCGTCGGCCCCAGGGAATAATACTTCTCATCCCCCTCATGCCAGAACGCCCGCTTGATGTTCTCCTCCGTCAGGATCTCCATCTGCCCTGTCAGCATCAGCCCGTGAAAGTTTTCGGCATCCAGGAAGTAGATGCAGGCCTTGGGGCACCGGAGCCAGTGCCCGGTGCGGATCGCGGAGGTGTTTGTCGAAAACCAGAAGGTGTGCAGCCCTTTGTTTTTCGCCCTGAACATGTTTTTCGCGTTGGGATATCCGTCCTCATCAATTGAGCAGACGATTGCGTCGCGGCTGCGGCCGACCAATCCGATGATGTCATTTTTTACCTGCTGATCCATTGATTGCCCCTCCTCATGCTTCCAGGTTGCGGATGATCCGCCTGAGCTTCTCCTCAAATTCCTCCGCTTCCGTCTCTGTAAAACCCTGGTAGAACAGCGCGTTCATCCGGTCGGATACCCGGTCGTAGGCCTGACGGTACTCCCTTGCCTTATCGGTGATGGAGACGATGACCTGCCTGCGGTTCTGGGTGTCGGGCGTCCGTCTCACAAAGCCGCTTTCTTCCATCCTGTCCAGCATGCCCGTCAGCGTGGTCTTGGCCAGCGAGGTGAGGCGGCCGATCTCGCTGATCGTCAGGCTGTCATGCTCCCACAGCACGTATAAAATCCTGCCCTGCGCGCCGTTGAAGGCGTCCATGCCGCTCTGCCTGAGCATTTTTTCAAACACCCGGCCCTGAAGCTGCTTGATCTGGGAAACCAGGAAACCGCCATGGGTTTTCATCACATAACCACCATACCATATAGGATAGTTCTATATGGGACTATTGTCAAGTGCCATTTCCCATTTATAACGTCAGCGTTGACCTGCAGAACACGACGGACGACACGGTGCGTGACTTCTATGTGGTCTTCGCCCTAAAGGACGCCGAAGGAAAACTGGTTGTACGTCACCTCCTGCCAGCCGTCCTGCGCGGGCATCAAGCTCGGCTCCTCCATTGAAATACTGACAAGCGTCGGCTCCGCCATCAAAGACTATTCCACAGCCAACAGCATCGTCCCGGCAACGGTGGAAGCCATCGCCTATTTCATCGTTGAGGCGGAGTGAAGAACGGGAAAACAAGGGGGCTAAAACTGGAGATGTGCAGCTTTGCTTTAACCGATGAGTTTTTACTTCCCTGTGTTTACTGGCGGAGAAATCAAGGTATATCAACGAAAACAAAGAGAACCATCCCCTTTTTCCCTATTTTGCCAATACTTTAAAGGAATGCCACGTTCCTATCAGATACTCACTCGGTGTCAGCTCCACGACAGTTGCGTGGCTTCCCTTCAAGGTCTTCTGGAACCATGCTTCTTCCCGGTAATCCAGGTTATCATCCAGAAAGCAAACCACACCAAGTGGGCTGGACGAGTCCTTCTCAGGTGTCATATTGATGGACAAAGGGAGCGCGTACCCGTCTGAAAGGCGAATGATCTGTCCTTTATATTCGAAATCCTGGCCAGACAGGCCAGTATATGAACGGATTAACCGCTTGCTGACAACGTTCAGGTCATTGTCCAGCTTAATGGCATGAAGACTGCCTTCACCCAGAACCGCAAGCGGAAGGGCAGTGACTCCCTCCATTATAAACAAGGTGATTTCATTCTCACCTGTTCTGAGCGCGCCAAAGGGGATACCTGGGAAGACGGGGACAATACTCTCAGCCGGACTGTCACCTTCTTTCCAGCCTCGGAACGCCTTGATGTTTCCCGCATTGTCAATGACGGCGATTTTAATCAGTTTACCATGGGTGAGATAAAGCCACTCACCGTTTCCAATATCAAATGTATTGGGCGCGTTTTCTCCACTTGAATATCCAGGCGTAGTCAGCAGGTCAATCAGTTTCCTATTATTGATCTCTTCTGGCGTCTCCTTCCCTGGTTCGACACAGAAGGCCGTCCTTCTATTTTCCTTATTTGACCATCCGGCGGCAAGAATCCCATTGCGGAAAGGCATGATCGTGCAATTGGGCATATCAAGCCATATTTCACCACTGACTTTAATATCTTCTGAGATAAAGTATACGTTCATACCCTGTTGGCCGGAAAAACTGGCTACCACGACAACAAAGGAACCATTGGGCAGGCGGAGGAACTTTGACGCATAGCTGTTGCCAGGGAACTTTAGGATTTCCTTTGGCTTGCTGGTTTTTCCTTTATCAGTGATGGTCAGGTACTTCACTCCGGTATTGGTGTCCACATACAGCAGCCCCGCCGTTTTTTCATCCACCTTGAAAAATTGAAGTCTACCATAGTTTTTGATGAGGCCGCTCTTTTCAACCAGCGTATCGCGGTGGCGGACAGTAACGTCAAATATGGTTTCCTCATTGAGGATACCATTCCTATTGATAAAGATGCCTTTTGGTATAACCAGTTTGCATAACTCAGGCTGGCCGGCAGGCAGACCGGTTTTCTTCCTGAGCAGGAAATCCGCGCGGTTCTCGTTCGCGTTGGCATGGATGTCCATCCAATCCAGCGGGATCTTCTTTGTGCCGATCAGGAGGTATGGAAGGGTTTTACCTTTCAGGCGAATTTCTGTATTGGCAACCAAGGCCACCGCGCTGTTCACTTCTGTAACTTGCTGGAACGTTATCGGCTGCAAGCCGGCTTTCGGCACGATGCGGGCACTGAAAGAGGCAATCTTTTCATCATCAGCAATGTGGATGTCCTGGATGCTGACGCCGGTGAACTGTCCGGAAAACCCATAACTGGATGGATAGGTGTTTGGCGTGAATTCCTCCCCGTCCCTGAAGAGCAGCGGCTTGTCAATGTCAGAGGCAGTGCGGGCAGCTTCCCAGTATCCTTTTTTGACCGACTCAATCAGTTTCTTTTCAGTTCCATTATTGTTATATTTGAATCCAGACTTGCTCTCTTCGGCGTTGATCCGTAAAATACGAAAGCCGCCTGTTTTGGAGCGGTCGACGGATGTGTCATACAGGCTTCTGCCAAGAAGCGAGTTGTTGCCGGTTTCGGTGATGTACTCCACCGCAAAATACTCCGACAGCGGGGAGGTGTACTCAGGAAAAACGATGGCCATATCACCAGCTTCACTGGCCGGACGCAGCGAAACATCCAGCGGGCCTTCCGTCACGATGTAGACGTTTTCCATCCAGCCAAGCATGAGCTTGGTAAAAACATTGTAATCGCCTCTGTTGTCCATCATCATATCGGGTGTCCACATGCCGCCTTCCTTGTAAAAAACGCCGCCATCCCGGTCATAAAGGTCCGGCAGCCGGAAGAAATGACCAAACTCATGAAGGATGGTTTGCATCATATTGATATGGTCCATGGATAACTGCATAAACCCAAGCTGGTTCACCGCCATGTTATCGACAGAAGCCATTTTCTTATATGAGTAGACAAAATTATACCACATGCTTTGGTATCCGCCAGGAATATCCGTGACATATAGCAGGGAAACAGAATCTATCACCCCGTCTTTGTTGCTGTCGTAAATGCTAAAANNCTCGGGGGGGCCGCCGTTCTTCTCATAGTACTTGCGATCGTGAGCCGCGGTAAACCATCCCAAAACATCCCCGTCCAACTGAAGCCGTCCATACGAAGCCCTGTCAAAGTATGCCCGCAATGATTCATAAGGATATATCCGTGTCTCATATGCCCACACGGGTTTGCCGTCGATACCAAAGAAAAACTTCTGCAAGTTGTCTGCAGACATATCCCACTCCAGATTCTTATGTGAGTAATCCGGGAAGTCAACCAGAATAAAAAGCGGTTTTACCACACCCAGTGATGGCAGGGTTCCTCCTTCCCCTTTGGGAAGATAACGTTGGGATGGTTCGGTTATCACGGAGCCGTTGATATGAAAATTCGTGATAAACTCATTGTCGGCAAGTGCGCAACTTGAAAATACGGATAAGAAAACAACGACTCCTAAAAACCAGTACAGCTTTCTCATGGAATGGCCTCCTATTTGTTGATGCTGGATAAACACAGAGCAAAACCGGGGACGTTTCTCCGTGTTTCCTCGAAGCTCCCTTTGCTGCTTCTCTTTTCCGTTTCTCCAAATATTTGCGCTTCAGTAAATGCCTGTCAGTCTGCTTTTATCTTACTATGTAAAGAGATTTTAATCAATCGGCATTTAGTAAGAATTGATAGTAAAAAGGAGAACTGTCCCGTAAGGGAAACAAAGGATACATCTCTCTTTGTTTTCATGTTCCGATACCCTTTCTTACCCTTGCCATGCCGGTGCCGGTGAGGCGGACAACTTGATTCAGACCGTTGCAGGGACAGTTACCCCTGTTTCCTGTTGTATGATAGTTCCATAATTTGTTATGAAAACACAAGAAAGCAGTCCCCGGACTCCTGCATCATCTGAAACACGCAGGCAAGACGTCTGGTATTGACGCGGTCACGGCCAGTCCAGGGCGAAAAAGCAGAGGAAATCGTCTGCTTTTTAATATTCTTCTGTTTTCTGCTGCAAACACAATCCGGCTGCGACTCCTTGCCGGTATTTGCGATCAGGCAGATGGTTTATAGCAGCTTGCCGTCCCCGATGTTTATACCGTGTTCTCATACATTTCTAATCCATATTCTATTGAAAGGAGCCATGCGTTGCAGATAATGAAGAAGCAAACGTTCGTGAGGCGCTCCAAAGCAGAAAGGGCTGGCCCATGTCCATTGATTTTGACCTGACAAAATACCTGAACCAAGGTGCGGAACGGCTCGTTCAGAACATCCTGAAAACAACGCTGCACAACCCGAGGGAGACAGCCTTCCTGGGCCGATACCACGCCGCCCAGCGCGGCATGGAAAAGCGCCGCATGGCGCTGGAAGCGGAAGGCCTGCACATCCCGATGTTCCTCATCGCAAGCATTGCCAACACCTGCAATCTTTTCTGCAAGGGCTGCTACGCGCGCGCCAACGGACGGTGCGGGGAGAAAGGCGGCGTCCCCCTGCTTGACGCGTCCCAGTGGGGGGACATCTTCACCCAGGCAGAGGAGGCCGGCATCCCGTTTATCCTGCTGGCGGGGGGTGAGCCGATGATGCGGCCGGACGTGCTGCGCGCGGCGGCGAAGAAAAGGAACATCCTCTTTCCGGTCTTTACAAACGGCACGCTCATAGACGGGCCGCTGCTTTCACTTATGGGCAGGCATCGGAACCTTGTGCCGGTCGTCAGCATGGAGGGCGGGGAGGCGGCGACGGACAGCAGGCGGGGCAGGGGCTCCTTCAAAAGGATACAAGCCGCGCTTGATGCCATGCACGGGAAGAAACTGCTGTACGGCGTGTCGCTGACCATCACGACGGAAAACCGTGCGGAAGCCATGTCGGAGGATTATATTCAATCCCTGTATCAAAAAGGGTGCAGGCTGGTCTTTTTCATCGAGTACGTGCCCGTCGCGCCCGGCACCGAAAGCCTCGCCCCAAACGACGCGGAGCGGCTTTTGATGGAGGAGGCGCAGAGCGCTTTGCGCGGGCGTTTCCCGGGGATGCTCTTCCTCTCCTTCCCGGGGGATGAGAAGCACATGGGCGGCTGCCTCGCGGCCGGGCGCGGGTTCTTTCACATCAATGAATACGGGGCGGCCGAGCCCTGCCCGTTTTCCCCCTATTCAGACATGAACCTGCACGAGCATACCCTGCTGGACGTGCTGGGTTCCCCGTTCTTTCGTCAGGTGCGGGAGCTGAACGCGCAGGGGGAGGCGCACCCGGGCGGCTGCGCGCTGTTTCATCAGGAAGCACGGGTCAGGGCGCTGCTGTCCCCCAGAAAAACATAAGCGGCGGTCAGGCGCACAGCTGCGCCTCCGGAGAAACCCGAAGGGGGATCAGAGCGCATATTTCCCCTCATAACCTGCAATTTTTAGGAAAACCCTTCCGGTCCTTGCCATGAACGGATGGTCAGGCCGTTTTTCTGTATCCTCATAACGATGAACAGGCAAGGGATCCCCCTCCTCAGGGAGAAAAGATAAAACCTGTTCCCGATGGCTGTCCAGCTGCCCGCGGCAGAGAACACGATCCCCGCCGGCGACCTGTCCCCAGCTTTCATGGAACACTGGGTCCTGGAGAGCGAGAAGATCAGCGGGGACTGATTCTTCGCCATACAGCTACGGCCATGGGACGCAGGGGTGCAGTGCCTGTGTCCCATGGCCTTTTGGCATGTCTCCCGGATGCCGGGTATCTTGAGTTCTTCCGGCCCGGTGAAAAAGGGAGGTGTCTGCTTTGCCCCCGCAATCCGTTTTCCTCCTGAATCCGCCTTCTGCCAAAACCTGTTCACTTCCTGCAGAGCGCGATGGCGGAGCCCCTGCGGAGATCCCTCTTGACCCGGAGCGTCAGGGCAACTTATACTATTACAGGACATAGTTTGAATAAATGACGGAGTTCTTTCACGGCTCATTCCAAGACCTGCCCGACCATCCTTATCCTGATACCGACCGCTGACTGCCATTGCATGCCCCGTTTCAAACCAGCTTTACCCGCTGCGGCAAGAGAAGAATAGGAGATACAATGCGATGAAACGATATGAAGCTCGTTCCCGCATACTGCTGCCGTTCAGAAGGTTTCTGTGCCTGCTGGCGTCCGCCTGCCTGCTGTCCTCCGCTTTTCCGGCAGGGGCCTCCCTGAGCGAAGGGATACCATTGGCGATTGGGGAGGTCGTCACCTTCGGGCATTACGAGCAGGACAACCGGACGGGCAACGGGAAGGAACCCATCCGCTGGATCGTGCTCAACGAAAAGGACGGCTGGGTGTGGCTGCTCAGCGAGAAGGTCCTGGACTGCAAGCCCTACAACGCCCAATATAAGGAAATCACCTGGGAGACCAGTTCGCTGCGCGCCTGGCTGAACGGGGAGTTTCTCAATGCCGCCTTCACCCCGCAGGAAAAGAGCGCCATTCTGACAAGAAATATCAAGAATATCGCGAATCCTTATGAAGGGACCTTCGGCGGGCGGATCACCAAGGATAAGGTGCATCTGCTGAGCATCCGGGAGGCGGAGGGTTTCGGAAGCGACGAAATGCGCAGGGCCCGCTACACAAGTTATGCGAAGGCCCGAGGGACGGATGACTTTTATGAACTTGGTTACACCAATTGGTACCTGCGCTCGCCGGGCAGCCACGATGAATATTTGCTAAACAAGTCCTCTTCGGGCGCCGCGGCATATGTGGATTATTATGGTGCAGTCAGTACCAGAGGCGTGGAGTGCGATGACCCCGGCGGCGTGCGCCCCGCGATATTCGTGGACGCAAGCCTGGTCACCGTCAACCGCGGAGTGATGGAATCCATAGCGTCTGACATTCCGGATCCAGTCCAGCCGCCTCCAAAATCAGACGCGAAAGGCCTGAAGGCCGGTGACATCGTGGCCTTCGGGCATTATGAACAGGACAACAATACCGCCAACGGCAAGGAGCCTGTCCGATGGATCGTACTGGCGACAGAAGAGAGCAAGGCACTCCTGATATCGCAGATGAACCTGGACGCGATGCCCTACAGCTATACCAGACGATCCGTCACCTGGGAGACCTGTTCGCTGCGCACCTGGCTGAACAGTGAGTTTCTCAGTGCCGCGTTCACGCCGGGGGAGCAGAAGGCGATCCTGAGTGAAACAATATCCAATGAAGACAACGCCACTTTTGGCACCGCAGGCGGGCGAGACACAAATGACAGGGTATTCCTTTTGCGCATCTCGGCGGCATTGGGGCAGTTCAGCAGCGACAACGCGCGCAGGGCGAAGAACACCGCCTATGCGCAGGCGCGTGGAGCAGGCGATTATAAGGGTTATGGCTACTGGTGGCTGCGCTCGCCAGGCGACGACGTCGATCGGGCGGCGTATGTAAGCACTGACGGAACCGTCAACGACATCGGTTTCTTCGCCGACGACAGGGAAGGCGCTGTCCGCCCCTGCGTCAACATTGACATGGATCTGCTTGCCAACAACAGCGGAACGCTGGTATCCGACACTTCGGGTTCCGCGGACACGGTCCAGCCGCCCCCAAAGTCGGACGCGAAAGGCCTGAAACCCGGTGACATCGTGACCTTCGGGCATTATGAGCAGGACAATAACCTGTCCAACGGCAAGGAGCCCATCCGATGGATCGTGCTGGCATGGGAATGGGATACCGCGCTGGTGATCTCGGAAAAGAACCTGGGCCTCCGGCCATATGATTCGAACGGCGCGTCCAGCACCTGGGAGACCTGTTCGCTGCGCGCCTGGCTGAACGGGGAGTTCCTCAGCGATGCCTTCACCGCGCAGGAGCAGAAAGCCATCCTGGCGATCCCACAGAAGGTTGAGGACAATCCCGTATCCGGCGCCGATGGCGGGCGCGACGTCACCGACAGGGTCTTCCTGCTGAGCATCCCGGCGGCGGAGGGGAAATTCGCCGAAGACAGCGACCGGCTCTCCCGGAACACGGCCTACGCGAAGGCACAGGCAGAACCAACCGTCATCGGGGACACCAGCGGGTGGTGGCTGCTGTCCGTCGGCGCTTCAAACGCTTTGGCGGCCTTCGTCGACAGGGACGGGTCCGTCGACGTGTTCGGCGAACGGGTGCAATATCCTTTCATGGGCGTCCGTCCCGCGCTGTGCGTCAGGACAGACCCGCCGCTTCCCGGCCAGTGAACGGGGAAAGGGAAGATTCCGGGCATCTTTGTTTGTCATTATTGCGAAAATGAAAGCATAGGAGCCTCTTTGCTTCTGCAGATTGAAAACTGTCCGCTTTTATGGTATATTGAATGCAGGGGATGAAGTTCTCCCATGGCACAGGCCAAAACGCTTTCAGCTGATAACTTCTACTGTCGGAGAAGTTATCATTTTTTTATTCAGGAGGACTCATGTCGTTTTACAGCATCCTGTACCCATCCAGGGAACTCCATGAACAGCCCAGGTGCCAGGAGAAACCGGAGTGTTTCGCCAATTTGAACCTTGACCAGGTATTCAGGCCAATCCTGAAGGCAAAGGAAAGGTACGGGCTGGACAGCTTCTTTTACTCTCCTCTGCTGGATCCCGCTACCGTCACATACAGGCAGCAAGTATCGTCGGAGCTAGAAAACGGCGAGCTGCGCAATGTCCTTGGTATGTTCTCAAGGGATGCCTACGACCTGGACCGTTCCCTGGATGCCGTTCGGAGCATGATGTCCTCGGGCGATCCCTGGCACAATACCTTTGTGTCAAGAGGCCGTTTCCTGGATTATGCCGAGCGCTACTGCCGGTCCCTTACACAGCTCTCACAGCGTCTTGCCTCCTTTTCCCTTGTTTCCGACGGCCTGCGCGGTTTCGCGGAATATCTGGGCGATTACCTCGGCTCGGCCGGCTTTCAGGAGTTGGATCGATGGGTGAAAAAGCTGCGAAAAGAGTTTTCCGAACTGC
>MTKZ01008991.1_pt1 | contig 19342 bp, 19 predicted proteins | sample 1042781 | NCBI WGS metagenome assembly MTKZ01 (sample SAMN06212207, study PRJNA360539) | anaerobic digester metagenome | biome: Wastewater treatment plant; material: sludge; isolation source: anaerobic digester fed with sludge from wastewater treatment plant | place: Denmark: WWTP Viborg ... | reverse complement strand
TCCTGGACTTTCCGATCGCCGCCCCATCGCTTGATGCGTCGACGTTCTCCAAGAACCGGCAACGACTGTTGGACCAGAACATCGCGGACGAGTTCTTCGCTGCTGTGGTCCGTCAGGCCAAGCTCCGCCTCTACATGTCGTCAGAACACTTCTGCGTCGACGGCACGTTGTTGGAGGCGTGGGCGTCACACAAGTCGTTCAAACCCAAAAACCCCGACCCTGACCGGGGACGTTGAAGGTCCGAAGGGCCGCAACGTCGAGGTGGGCTGGCACGGGCAGAAACGGTCGAACGACACCCACGAATCGACGACCGACCCGGAGGCGATGTTGTATCGGAAGTCGAACAACACCGCTGCCCGGCTCGGCTATGCGGGGCACATCCTGATCGAACACCGCAACGGGCTGATCGTCGACGCTGACCTCACGACGGCAACCGGCTACGCCGAACGCGACAGCGCCAAGACCATGCTCGATCGTCTCCCGAAACGGAAACGACGACGGACCGTCGCCGGTGACAAGAACTACGACACCAAAGCGTTCGTCGCCGACGTCAGGGCGGCGGGGTTCGCACCCCACGTCGCCCAAAACAACACAACCGCCGGTCAGCGATCGACGGGCGCACCACCAGACATCCCGGCTACCAATCCAGCCAACGCAAACGCAAACGTGTCGAGGAAACCTTCGGTTGGGTCAAACCGTTGGGGCCGGACGGAAGCTCAGATACATCGGACAGGACCGCAACCGCGCCTGGTTCAAAATGTTCACCGCCGTTTACAACCTGATCTGCATCACCGCACTCGACTCCACAGCCGCCGCCTGATGGGCATCCAGCCAAGACCTCCACCAGCGGGGACATCAATAGGAGCGTCCGACGCGACCTCCTTGAGGATCGCCTTCTCGAGCTCGGCTTCGACGAGGAGCTTCTTCAAGCGGACGTTTTCGCCTTCGAGTTCCTTGAGGCGCTTGTCGTCGTCGGCTTTCATGCCGCCGTACTGGGACAACCACCGCGCCCACGTGGACTCGGCGATCCCGAACTGGCGGCAGACGTCCTCGACGGACATGTCACCAGCCAAGAGCTTCTGGCCCTCGGCCAGCTTCCGGATGATCTGTTCAGGTGTGTGACGTCGACCAGACATCAATGGTCCTTTCCTGTCCGCACCACGATGATGTAGACGATCAGACCACACAAGCCCTGGACCACTACGAGGGGCTCAGCTCAAGGTCCTGACCGGCCGAAACAGGCTGGCACCCAGCCACCCCGGCAGCCGGAAAACAGTTGGCAGAACCGAACCGAAATCGGAACCGGCGCTGTTCACACCCCTATTCGCGGCTGGACCCCCATTTTCAGCACCCTGCTAGACGTCTGGACGAATACGGTTCGCACGATAGTATTGGCGGAGTTCCAATGCCTTGCCGCTTCGGAGCTCGAAGTAGATCGCGCCGAACAGACCAAGCCGACCTCGGGGATCGGTGAACTGGATACTAATCTCGCAGGAAACTGTAGTCGATTCCGGGCCCGGGTAGTGCGGCTTCATCCAACGCACGCTGTGGTCTGACTGCCTGCCGACGACACGTTCCCAGTACGCCTCGATTTCCGGTAGCGAAACTAACGGTGGGTCGAAAGGTTTGATGCTATAGATGGCGTCTTGGTGGAAGATCCGAGGGAGTGAACGACCATCCCCATTAATCCAGGCCGCAAGGTAAGCGTCGAGTAGTTCGCCCGCTTTCAAACGAGCGGCTCCAGCGGTTGCCCGGGGCCAGTGCCAAAGAGCCAATCCCAAGACATGTCGATATCGACCACTTCACCCGTCCCGTCAGGGTAGAGGTAGCCTTCGACGCAAAGGACGCTTACCTCGAGATCCTGCAGCGCCTTGCGCGCCGCAGAGCAAACAGTGCAGAGGTGAGATGAGAAGGTACCGGCCATGACGCCCAGGTTGGCGGCGTCAGGTAGCGGAGCGGCCTGTTCGGAGGGGATCTGGACGGTCACGCGGCTGTCATCGTCCAGACCAGTATGAGCCATACCCTTGGCGTACTCGATCCAATCGGGTCCACCAGTCTCAACCCGGAGGCGGTAGCAGATTGAACCAGGCGGTGGAAGTGGGAAGATCTCGCCCACGTCGCCGGAAGCCAACTGCGATGGCGCGGACTCCAGGCGAATGTCGAAGTCCCGCAGCTCGTAGAACTCGCTGCCATTAGCTTCGCCCACCCTCATGATGGTGAGACCACATCTGCGGCCACAAGCGCGCCAATTCCGAACGTAAGAGGAGAGTGCAACTGGATCACTCCCGACCGTAAACCTAAATCGATCCGGTTCACCAAAAATTCTGGCGGCAAGATCGCGTTTCGTCACCTTCCAGTTGGGTGAGGTGTCGGAGCCGAAAGCGAAGTGGAGCCTCACCTGCGACAGCCAGTCGCCGAAGCGGCGGCGGGCATCCCCCTTTAGGTTTTCCGACCTAAGTGGCGCGTTAGCGTAGTCGCCTTTGCCACCCGTTAAGTGGCTGAGAGATCGGGTCGCAGGATCAAGTGAGACGACCTCGCCCCACTGATACCAGTCGCCTCCAATTCGGCAGCCAGAGTCGGATAGCTCTAGCGTCGCGTCTACGAGGACGGTCATATCGAGAGCTCGAAGGACAATAGCAGCGTGTGAAGTCACGGCTAGGCGCGGCAATATCACCGCCCTCGCCATCGCAACTGTCTGCACCTCGCCAGGTAGAAGTCCGATCGCCACAACTACGCGCGTGGCTCTCAAAAACTCGGGTACGTCTTCGTGAATGCCGCAGAGCGTTCCTACGACTCTCGGCTGAGCGCCTCTCGAGGCTGCGTCAGATCCGTCGTCACTCATTGGGCAGCGAGGGGCGAGGGTCTTCAATGTTGGGGAACCGCGACTCAAGTTCCTCAATCTTCGCGTCGACCTCGGTTGCCAATTCCAGACCGAGAACGGACGAGAGTCTGACGAGGTTGATCAAGACATCTGCGATTTCTTGACCAAGGTCGCCTTTCGTCTGAACATCCTGGGCCACGGAGTGCCCGGGCCCTGCGGAGTCCCATCGGAAGATGGCGGCGACCTCTCCGACCTCGCTAACCATCGACACCAAGAGGTTCTGTGGAGTGTGGAGTGGGCCCCAACCGCGGCTGGACGCGAGCTCGTCGAGGCGAGCGGAGAGTTGAGGCAACGTCGGTTCGTAGCGCTCAGACTCTGTCATGGCGTCTCGCCTTTGAGACTTAAGCTGCCGAGATCTGCCAGCTTGCGGGCCTGCCGGACCCGCCATTCATTCTCGAGACGGCCGTTCTCGGCCCACAAGTCCACTGTCTCATTCGTAAAGTCTGGCTCGCTGAGCACGGCCTCCTTCAGGAGTTGCAGGTACTGCATTCCAGCTGAACGGCGCGCGCTGGCGATCTTGGCGGCGATTTGGGCCTCGTTGCACTCCGCAATCTCGATTTCTCGAAGTTCGTCGAGAGTGTCGAAGGCTTCCAGCGTCATCCCAATAAACGCCCAAACGTTAACGCGTCGAATCCGTTCAAGATGGTCAGCGTAGCGGCGCAGCTGGCGAGCCCTGACGGTCTGAATCGCCGCAACAACAAGGCCGACAATGCTCGCCGCTGTGCCGACATAAGCGAAGGTGGTCTCCATGATGAACATTGTACTGCGATGACGCGAGTCCTGGTCGGCTTAGATCGGTACGCCGCATCGCCGACAGCAGGGTGGGCCATCCAGTCGCTCTCGCCAACGGGCGCTCACGAGAGTGGGCTGTCGAGACGCAGGATGCGCTCGACCACCTGGTCGCGGCTGAGGTCGGAGGTGTCGACGATAGAAGCATCGAAGTGGGCAGCGGCAGTCTCGACCAGCATGCTCTCCATCTCAAGGAAGGTGGCGGGGGCATCCCGAACCATGAGGTCGTCGGGAGCTACTTCTGCCGGTGCGTTGCGGTAGCGCTGCTTGAGGCGGTCCAGCCGGACCTCGATCGACGCGGTGAGCACGATCGATGTCCGGAACCGTGGGTGGTAGGGCAGGAGGTCCCACAGCTCGTCAGCGATGTTGGTGGCACCGATCACCGTGTTGAAGGCCAGCGATCGCAAGAGAATCGTCGAGTCCTGCACGGTCTCAGTCGACGGCGGCTCGTAGGTGGCGATGTCCCGTCGGAGGGCAGCGACATAAAGCTGACCGAGGGTCTCGGCCGACGTTCCAGCCCCCCTTCGGAGCTCGTCAGCTAGCAGGAAGGGGCGGTTGCCCTCGGTTAGAGCGTTGCGCCGCAGCTCTGAGCCGGGGTGCCGGTCGAGAAGGGCTTGAGTTGCGGTTGACTTGCCAGCGAGATCGAGGCCCTCGATGTGGACCACGTGGGCGGCGAAGGCTGGCGAGGACTTGGGTAGGGTGGTGCTCAAGATCATCTCCTGTTGTTGGGTATTGGGTATGGTTCGGAGTTAGCGCGGGCCGGGCCAAAGCGCGGAGACGGGCGCACGAACTGGCGCACTCGTGGCTGCGCTCTCGGCGATCTGCAGGAGGAGATGCATCGCCAGCCGATGCCCGGTGATCGGCGAAGGGTTGGCGTGGATTGGTCTCCTGCCCGTCAGGCAGTCAACGAAGTTGAGGAGCATCGAGGATTTGGCTTGGCTCATCAGGAGCTGATCTGAAGACAGCCCCGCGTTGGCAGCGATCTTCGCTGCATCGATCGTCTCCATCACGGGCGTGCCGGCTGGCCACCAGTCGGCGTTCCGAAATATGTCTAGGGTGAAGTGGCTGTTGCCACCGGGCTCGTAGTCCGACGAGTCGTTGTGTTCGTGGCGGTCCTTCGCCTGCCACGAGGTCACGTGGACGGTCATGAACGGCCCTACATGGATGGTGTGCCCTTCGTGCTTGGTCCGGCCGGCGCACTTGTAGAGGTCAGGCCGAGCCTCGAGCCACGTCCGACGCGAAAAGCTGTTGTGGCGGCCCTCGACCGTCGCCACGAGGGTGGTGTCGCCCTCGGTGACGAATGAAGTGGTTGCCGCAATGTCGATTTCGCCGAAGCCGCGGTAGCGCTCCAGCATTTCGGCGTCGGCCTCGGGGCATGTGTCGGCCCACAAGTCGGCGCCGAACAGCGCTTGCCAAACCGGGCGGGGCAGGCTGCGCAGGAACCCGCGAGGCCTCACGGTCGCTGCCGTCGTGACGATCTCGTTGTACGACATGCCAGCGTTGTCGGCGGCTACGCCAATGATGTCGGCTTGAACGCGGAGCTCGTGGTAGAGGCTGTGGAACGCCTTGCCCATGCCGTCCATGTAGCCGTGGTAGGCGATCGACCCGAGTTCGTGGGGAAGGCGCAGCTGGCCGTCGTCATGGCTGCTGCCGATACCTGTCACCGGGCACTGGAACCGCTCTGAGGCCTCAGCGATGATCTCTCTGAGATAACGGAAGCCGGGGTGCCAGTCCCGCTGTGTGGCGACCGACACCAAGATGTCAGGTCGAGCATCTACCAGGGCGACGATCTGGTCGAACTCCTTCAGCAGGGCGGGCGCGACCTCTGGATCGACGGTGGCTCCGGGGCCGCCGAGGACCGGCTTGTCGACCAAGATGGAGAGGCCACGCTGCACTCCCCAGCGCAGGTACTCGCCATGCGTGTCCGGCCCGGTGCTGACAATCAAGGCATCGAGATCGTGCTCATCGACGAGAGAGTCCAGCCTGGCGACAACCGAAGGCGTTAGGGAAATCGACCCGCCGGGGATGCCAACCACCTCTGGGCTGAAGTTGGTCGAACGGAAGGGAGCAAGACGTTCGCGCGTCGCATCAAGTCGCTCGTCGAGCTCGACGACAAACGGGACCCTCACCAGTTTGTGCTGGGCGAGGGTCGGCAGGTACGTCTTCGTTGCGTGGAGCCCTACGCCGATGATCGCGAGGTTGCGCTGGCATCCGTTGACCTGTGAGAAGCGTTGGGGTGGGTTCGTTCGTGGCATGTAGCAAGATGACTAGCGTTGGTTCGCGAGTCCGTCCCCAGCGGCTCTCGTACGGTTCGCGCTCTCCGTGATCGAATTGTGCGAGGCATACGCGAACCGGTCGCGAACGAAACTCTCGGCCTGGGCCAGATGACTCGTAGGATTGCGACGTGGACTTCCGAATCCTGCCGCCATCGCCACAGGTGGTCTGTTCCAGCGGCCGTGTCCTCCGGCTCGGGGCCGACGGCGGTATGAGCGATCTCGTTCTTCCAGCTCCGTTTAGACCGCTCTTACGGCTGCTGATCGCCAGTGCAACGGTACCAGCAGAGGAAGGAGAGCAGTCGCTGGGTTTGCCTGTAACCCAGCGACTGGCGAAGGAGGTTGTACCAGGAACGAGTCCGAAGCGCCTTGCTCGGGCGGTCTCGCAAGTGCGTGGGTTCCTTACCTCGACCGGCGAACGTGCTGTGGTGGAGAGCAGGTCACTTGGCGGCAAGCGGGGCGCAGCCGACGGCGGGGGTCGTCAACAAACCGATGAGGCGTTCGTCCGAACGGTCGAATACGACGGTCAGACTGCGTACCGTTTCGTGCTCCATGCGGAAGACACAATCGACTGGGTCCAGTGTCTCCGAGAGTTGGCCTCGGCTTCGCAGATTCTGGCGGCCGGTGGCACCACGGAATCGAAGGAGATCGCAAAACGTTGGAGGCGTGTCCTTGAGCAGACAGACTTGGACCTCGCGTTCGACGTTCCGAACAACAATATCTGGCAAAATAGCGACCGTGACGCGGTATGGGCCGCTCGGCTACGCACGTATCGAATTTTGTCCATAGCCGGATCTCCTAGTCCTGATTCACTTGTACTGGCCCAGAAGGTTCTCCACCAAGACCGTAGCTCCAAGTTTTATGACGGTCCGCTCGCCGAGGCGGCCATCAGATCGCTCTTTGTCGTCGAACGATCCCGAGATCAGGTGATAGCGGGTTTCAGGGACTTCGTGGACAAGCCGGACGTTCGGGAGACTCTGGACCTCATAGCGTTGAAGGCCGACCTCTCAAGTCAGGAGCGGTGGGACGAGGCACAACCTGTGTGGGCCGAAAAGTGGGGCATCGCCGAGTTGGACACGACACTGGTGGGTGCTGTGCAGCCGGAAACGCCTCCTCCGCGTCCGGGACCCTCCACAAGGCGCTCGGGACCCCTACTCACCCCCGACCCGCTGACGCCCGGCTTCTCGATCGACGCAATGAGACGCCTTGGAGTGCCCATTGACTCGGAGGTGGCGGCCGAGTTGGATGCCATCGCCCGAGGTGCGGTCGATGCGGTCGAGCACGGCGACTTCGTTCTGCAAGAACAGATCGGAACACGGCTCGCCGGACTGTCGGGCGAGTTCCCGGACTTCGGAGCGGCTGGCCGCTACTTCATCGCCGAGGGTCGACGCCTGCAAGCCGACATGGCCAAAGGGACGGAGCGAATTGCACTCCGGCAAGCGGCTCTCGAGATGTACCAGGAGAGCCGCGAACTCAACCCAGACAGCATTCGTACGATTCGAGGACTCGCGCGAACCCTGGAGGTGCTCGGCGAGCCCGAGGAGGCAGCGGGACTCTTCCGCACGGCCTACGCGAATAGCCTGACGATTCTGGCGCCAAGAGATCGGGGAGACCCCAGCCTGCGCTGGGAGCTGGACCACGAGGTTCTTCGGGTTTCGCGTCACTACGCGCACTGCTTGGCTGACCTCCAGAAGGTCGACGCCCGTGCCTTCTCGCAGTTTGCAGACGAGACCGAGCTCCACCGGATCGCTCTGGCCAGTAGCGCCTTACACCGTCAGCGGCTGCCGAAGTTCAGGCAGCACCTGAGATGGTCGCAAATCGAGGCCTTCATGGGGCTTACATTGCTGGCCAAGACCTACATTGCCGTCGGAGATGATCTGAGGGCTGGTTTCGAGCTTTCAGCAGCCTTCGTAGAGCGCATCGAAATGGTCGACCTCGCCGACGACCTAACGAAGATCGACGTTGCAAACCTCCGATGGTGGTGCGGGGTTGCCGAAGGCGTTCGACAGGAGCCGGTCCCCGGATGGCGGGATGCAATTGATTCTCTGGCTGCGGCCCTGGCGAACGGTGCCGGGTCCACGAGTTCTGGAGGTCGACGCACCAGCATTTGGGCAGTCGGTACGGTGTGTCACCAAATGCTGCCCCCACGGCTCGGATGAGAACGCGCGTCGGTATTCCTGAACGGCGTGGCGGCAACTATGGCCCGATCCCGCCGCGAGTTCTCCGTGCGGTCATCGAGGCCGGATGTGAGCCGGTCCCATTGTCAGGACGGGGGCCGACCCCGGCTTTCGACGTCCTGCTGCTGACAGGTGGTGCCACACCGCAAGCCCCAGGGTTTCCTGCACCCACCGGCAACCTTGGATTCGACAACGAACGGGATGACCGGGAGTACTCTCATCTCGAAGCGGCGCTCCTCCTGGGCGTGCCCATTGTTGGCGTGTGTCGAGGGATGCAGCTCCTTGCGCTCTGGGCGGGCGGAACGCTTTGCGAGGTCGATCCGACCGTCCACTTTGGCTCCGCTACGCACCGGGATCCGGTTCATCATTCGGTCGATATCGTTGCTGGATCGCCACTGGCAAGCATCACTCAGGCAGCCTCGGTTCCGGCGTGCAGTTCTCGGCATCGCTACGGCGTCCAAGTGGGGGACGGGGTCGAGGTGGTCGCCACGTCAGCCGATGGCACTGCGGAGGGGATAGTCCTAGCCGGTCACCCCGCGTGCGGCGTCCTCTGGCACCCGGAGGATTCTCCACCTGAGGCTCTGGCTCGACGCCCTCTCAACCTTCTCCGGCTCAGCGCCTGGCTGTAGAGAGAGCCGTTCACGGCGTGACGCCGTCTGCCTGTTCAGAAAAGTCAAAGAGCTCCGAGAGTGAGAACCCAGAACGAGCGAGTCTGAGCTTCGAGGCATCGTAGGCACGGGACGTAACGAAGGTCCGTCTCACCATGTCAAGGACGGCCGTTGAGTCACAGTCGCTGCGCTCGAGCAACTCGAATTGGATCGTAGAATGCTCGACGTCAGCGTCCTTGTGCACGATGAAGATCTCCAGCTCGTCGTCCCCGAAACCCCTCGAGCGATACTCGACTTCGAAGAACTCGGACATCGGCGCGTACCAGTCCTCAATCGCACCCATAATGGCGATCAGCTCGAAGATGTCGGCCTCATCGCAGATCTCCATCCACTGTCGGTTGATCGACTCGATCGTCGCGTCGTGCCTAGGAAGTACTCCGCGGTCGACAGGGGTGTGGCGATACAACTTGTAGCGCATGTCAACATGGTCGATGTGGTCTTCCGTCTCGCCCTCGTCTGCGAGTAGGTCTTCGATCAGATCGACGTCCCGCTGCGACAGGCGCCCGGCATCACAGGCAGCACGCGCCTTGTCGACGTAGCCCGCATGAAGGCGCCCTCGGGTGTTAATGGCGCGATAGAACTCAACTGCCTCGGCCCGAAGAACTCCGGGTCTGTCGACATCGCCAGCTTCGAGAGCTGCACAGAATGGAAGCTCTTGACGGGTCGGGTACAGGGCACGCAGTTCAGCGCGCCAGTCGATCGCCGAAGTCTCGGACTTGGCCACGGTTCACTCCTATCATCATTTTCTTATTTTGCTGCCATAAAGGCTTGATCCTGGGGAAGGTCGATGTCGGTAACCACAAATGAGTGAACTTCAACATCGAAGTATCCCTCTACCGCTATTAGATCAATCTCCAGTTGCTCCGTGGCCTCCATCATTCGGGTAATGACCTCGTCACCGCAACTACGAAGAAAGCTGCCTGCCAGCAGCATCTCCGGCGAGCCCAATGCGTAATGCCCGAGCGGGAACCACTCGTTCTCGCGGAACTGGAACCCCACCAGAGCGTGATCGCAGCGTTGGTCCTCGAAGATGGTGTTTGCCTGACCGATGCCGGCTTCCAGCGTCGATATGCCGTTGTTGCAGACTAAGCGCCAGCACAACTTCTCGCTTCCTTGAGGCACGAACAGCTCGAGATCACACGAATGGTCGATACTCGCGATAAGACCGCTCCACGATTCTCGGGACGATTCATCCAATAGCACGCCACGAGCGTGGCATGCGATGTCTCGAGGGTAGACCGAGCAACGCACCGCGGGGGCAGCAAGCACCTCGGCGTGAGCGAGGACGTCCGCATCGCGCCAAGGCACCAAGAACCGTCGACTTTCGGGGACCGGGAGGAATCTGGCAGCGAGGTCGTGTTTGAAGATCTTCCAGTTCGTAGGTTCGGGAAGGCCGAGTCGTGCGGAGACAGTGGATGCCCACTCGAGTGCTTCGCGTGGATCCGTAGTCGAAGCTACAACACGTTCTGTCTGTCCTCCGTTTGGGTGCGAGGGCACAACCACTCCCGCCGACTCGTCGATGGTGATCAGCGCGCCGGTAGGCACAGCGCAGTTGCCGACCTCCAGCTGACCTTGCGCCATTCCAACATCGCCACTGGCTGTCAAACACGCAATGCCTAGCGCTGCGGCGACAACGACAGTGTGGCTCGTCGGTCCGCCTGTCCCTGTCAGGAGCCCCGAACAAAGGTTCATCCACGGCACATCCGCGGGGCTCGTGCCCTGGACCGCGACGATCACATTCTTCTCGTCGCTTTCCATGAGCTTCCTCGCTTGCGATACGCCCACGACCAAACTCCCGGACGCGCGCCGCCGGCCCGAAGAGACGCCAAAGGGAATTCGCCAATCAAGGACTTCGGGTTCTCTGAGGAGGAGGTCGAGCGCCAACTGCGCCGTCCTGGCTTCTTCGTGGTAGTGGAGGATGTCTGGGACGTCCTCAAGCGGGACCCACGAAATCTCGTCGGTTTCCTCGCCATCGAACGAGACCGCTGGTGCTCCTGCCTCCGCTAGCAAGAAGAAATGACAGGTCTCCGAGCACTGGGTCCCACGGTAGGAGTATGTCCATCGCTCGGTTGTGAGGTGGTTGAGCGCCACGCCGAGAATGCCTGTCTCCTCGAGGATCTCTCTGATCGCAGTCGCACGTAGTGACTCGCCGGGGGATTGCATACCCTTCGGGGCACGCCAAACTCCTTCTTGGCGGGCGATGAGCGCATCGTGGCGCGCCCCAGATCGTCTAACGACGAACCCGCCAGCGCTAATTGGAGCAGAAATGATGTCCTGATTCATATTCAACCTCCTGGGTAGCCGACGACCTGGGTCGGGTCGAAGACGGACGACGCCATGGTTCCCGCCAACACGGAAACGGCTGTGTCGTAGTCGGACCGGGTATCCAACTCGAGCCAACCGTTCTTGACGTAGACGGGAGCCACTGATTCACCGCCGTCAATGAGGTGCTGGAGCACCGTGGTCATGAATATATTTGGATCATTGTCCTGTCGATACTGGTCGGCAATGAGGCGCAACCCGCGCCTAGAAAGTCGAAGGACACCGATATACTGGGCCGAAGGAGGGCAACCTGCAAGTAACGGCTGACCGATGCTCTGGATGAGTCCGCTTTCCGGATCAACCGAGAAGGATTCGGCATCACCGATACCTCCCATGAAACGCCACCGGTAGTAGGGCTCCCAGCAGCTATCTGCAAGAACTGCGATGTCCGCACCGGGCGAGACAGAAACCGCGGTGTGGATCAGTCTCTGCTCGAGGAGGAGGTCGGCGTAGCAGACCAAGACGTCACCGACAGATTGCTCTATCGGCCCAAGGGCGCACATGAGTGATCGAACCATGTTCCCTCGACCATCTGCTTCAATGATCGTGCAGCCGCTTGGCGCGATCCGAGGGTCGGATCTGACAACAAAGATCTCCGAGATACCGCTAGTTCGCAAGGTCGCCAAGAGTATGTCTAATGGGGTTTCGCCGAACGGCAACGGTACCAGCGCTTTAGGGAAACGGATCGTCAGGGGCGCGAGCCGTTTGCCCGACCCTGCAGCGAGAATGATTGCGATCATCGCTTAGCACCGAGGGGTATGACCGCTCCCATGCGACAATCGAGAAGAATCCCAGCACGATGAGTCAATGACGAGAAGATCACTGGTCCGCATCCGATCGCAGCAGGCAAGGCGAGCTCTCGGCACCGAATCGCCATATGAGAGTTGGCACCGCCATAGCTAGTGACGAGACCGGCGATCGGACGAGAAAAGATCCAGTCGTATCCGGGATCAGCCGATTCGATCGCCACGACCCTTGTGTCGACATGCCGTGGATCACTTGGTGGGGCATCCAATATCCAGACCTCGGAGTTGACTACCTCGTCTGTCACGAAAGTCGGGCTAGCCTTGATGTACTCGACAACTCTCAGGTCCGAATCCGGTGTCAGCATGTCGGGAAACCGCACATGATGAGCGTGGGGACTTGTCTCTTGGGCTATTGCTACCATGGTCCGGAGGCTAGACGGGCCAGCTTCCAGGGCTGTCAGAAGTCGCTCGATATCGAGTACTCTCACGTCGTCGCGGCTGCATCCAAAGGACTCACTTAGTCGTGCAATCCGCTCGAGAGAGTCTGACAGGATAGCAGAGAACAGAAATTTCTGATGCTCACGGGCCGTAACCGCAGCGGAGAGCGCGTTCGCATCCAGCCCCCGAGGGGGCTGGATGGCATCAGGCCCTCCCCAGAGGTCAGAAATGTAGTTATTGACAACGTCTGTCAGTTCGGATCCTGGACCATTTCGGGCCCTCGCCCGTGCTCGGGGCGTCAAGGTCTGGAGCGACCGAAGGAAACCGGGAATGGCATCGTAGCGCGCCGAGGCGATGTTATAGGCCTGAGGTCGAAGGTGACCGTAGGTGGTGGTTAGATGCTCAAGGCTGGTATCTGGGTCCAGCAGGTCGTCCGCCAGGTCCTCTGCTGGCGAGCGCACGTTCTCCCAGAACTCGGCCTCGACTGTAGAGGCACCAGTGTCACGAACGAGCCCGCTCGCGATGAAGGCCAAACGCGCAATTTCGGCGAAGGGCAAAGTACCTTGCTCTTCGCAGAAGTCGAGGCCAACCCTAATGAGGTTGATCTCACTATGCACATTGCGTACCGGAGCGTCCAAGGGATTGCGGAGTCTCCACTGTGTTAAATAGAGACCGGCGGTCGCCGTTGACTCTAGGATAGTCTCCCACCTGTCCATGATAGTACGACTCAACCAGCGCAGAGCCGAGGTAACTGCTCGCTGATCCTGTTGCGAGAGCTGAGACAGCCTCCTTCGAACCTCTTCTCCATCGAGTGGCCAGTAAGTGATGAGCAGGTCTGATTCCACCTTGTCGTGCAGGTTCGGATCATCTTGAAGGCGGGTGAGAGCGTCGTCGACGAGTCGGGCCCGCACCTCGGACGGAAGGATGCGCGGGGTAAGGGAGAGGAAAGATCGACGCACATCGATGTAGGGATGCCCACCGACCTCGACGAGCAGCGGTCCGTCGCACCGGTGATATCCGAGGTTCGCCCTAGCGGTGGACCAGACGTCGTCGGTTATTAGCGAACGATAGAGCGAAACGTCGAGCGGGCGAGGGGTCGCGCCGAGGATCTCCGCAGGGTTCCAGTCAGTCATGTCTGATAGGACCAGCGGTGAGTTCGATGCCGCGCGTAAGTCCTCTACCTGCGCCTGAGCAGCCGCCACTGCCTCTCGCAGCATCGACCTGCCGACATTTGATCGCTGGCGGCGGGTCCACGCCTGAAAAACATGCACCTGCCCAGTGGTATCGACCGCGAACTCGATAACCAGGTCGTCACTGTTGAGCGTCGCCTGGACGTCTAAGATCGCCGCTGAAAGTGCGGTCCATTTCCCGATTGGTGGAGCCGTCAAGTCTGCGATCAGCGCGCGTTTGACGGCGTCTCCGCTTGTGACCGCATCCGTTCGTCCCGACTGATCGTCATACTCGACTGTCGTGTAGGGAACCCCGCGGATGTCGATGGTTGTTGCGACGCCCGCCATCGTGGTCTCGGTGAGCTGTGTCTGGATTATGACGCCGCCTCTAGCGGTCGATGCCATCGACTGGCGGACACGGTCGATGGCATCAACTAGCCGGGGGTAGTCGCTGAGTGGGACGCCAAGCTCGGTGTGAAACCTCCCCGGCGCCTCTGTCTGCTCGAAGGACTCACCAGCGGCCGAACTACGCACCGCGACGATTGGACCGAGACCGGCGTCCCCTATTCGACGAAGCACCGACCTTTGTGAGTGACTCCATTCCTCGTCGGTGAAGGCAACAAATTCATCAATGATAAGACTGGAGTGTCTTGCGCGTTGGAGGGCAACTAGAGCCTCAGCCTTTGACATAGATCACAATTACACCAAAACCGACTGCGATGCGGTGTAGTCGACCGAGAGGATCGCACTGAGATCGATGCTGACCGAGTCGCCAAAGCGGAAGACGAAATCAGCCAGAGCCTGAGTGAACTTTCCGTGTGACACAATAACAATCTCGTCATAGTTCTTGGCTTCGCTCTCGTCCGTCACCAGTTGAAAACCTGCACGCACTCGCTCGACAAATCTGTCGAAGTCTTCCGCTCCAAGAAGGGGCTCTCGGCTGTACCCAGGCTTCTCCTTCAACTCGTCGAGGATGTACCCGAACAGCTCTTTCGCCCTGTCCTTAGGAACCCCGCTGAGCACCCCGTACGAGTTACGCTCGCGGAGCTCAGGGACAATGGTGAGCGGAAGCCCGCCCAGTTCCTTTGCGATGATCTCAGCGGTCTCAGTCGCGCGGGACAACGGGCTCGAGAATACCGCTTCGACGGAGAGGCCAGCGAGTGCACGCGCCGCTGCGTGCGCACCTTCCCGTCCGTTGTCGGTCAGTCGGAAGTCTGCTGCTCCTCCATACGAGTCCGCGATGTCGTCGCCAGCTTCTCCGTGCCGCACCACATGAATCTTCATATGTTTCCTCTCAGGTTTGAATTGTCTTGGACATACCTAGCTGCGGCCGCTCGCGAAGCGGTCGCGATTCGTTCGCGTTGGGCAGCTTAAGTCCAGCTGCACCGCCGTCGCCGGCTCCCCCTTGGCCTCGGTTTCCCTTTCGCTTTCCTAGATCCGCAAGCTATACCAGCCAAAATTGCGCGCCTCAGCTGCAACGGAGCATTGGTCCAACCGCTGTCACCTCTACCGCTTTGCGCCATGCTTGCGGCACGACCTCACGGGGTCGGCCGGGTCGGATTGGTTGCATCCTCGAGGGAGCGGTCGATCCCTTGCAGCGTGATGAGATCTTCGTGCAGCTCCATCCACACGTCGTGGAACGATTCGCACATGACGCCAGCGAATCGGCGCGACTCGCCAGCAGCCACTGCATCGGTGGCGGCTCGAAGTCGGAGTCGGTATCTTCCGAGTCGCGTAACGACGGTTGCCATGGTAGTGAGAACAGGATCAATGGACCTAGTGACGGCCTCGAGTCGTTGGAGCAAAAGCGCGTCATACTGCTTCTCAGTGTGGTCGTTTGGTTCGCCGTTGGGTTTCAGTTGCCACCTTGTACAGAGCTCCTTGACCTTGACGTTGAGCCTCAGGAAGAGTTCGTACTCACCGCCCAGCCGGGGAGCGACATCGTTGTCGAGTCGTCCCGTCAGAGTTTCGAGGCGATCGTGACCTTTCTCGTAGAGGGTGTACATGTCCTGATTTTTGATATGGCGTACGTACCCTGCACTGACGGCAGCGTTGAGGAAGTCCCGGGGGATCACGCCGAGGCTTGCCTCCAGCCCGTCTGGGGTGGCGAACCCTCGAAGCCGAATGGTGTAGAGCACCCGCGATTCATCAATGTCGTCCTCGCCCGGCGCAATCCTAGGCACGCGGATCTCGTCGCAACTTTGCTCGTACTTAAGGTGCTCGTGGTTGGCTAAGCCCTGATCCAGGAGGGCCCGTGCCGCCGCAAGCCGTGCTACGGGGACAAGGTTCGGCGGACACGATAGGGACGAGATGCCAGCGCTGATCAAGAAGGCGATCGACGACGGATCGCTTGCATGCTCGCCGCAGACGCCGAGCCTGATAGTTGGCTGTGCTGACAGCGCTCGTTGGGATGCGATTCGCACGAGCTCCCCTACGCCCTCCTGATCCAGAACGATGAATGGATCGTCCTCCATGAGTCCGAGCTGGCGATAGGTGGGAATGAGAGTTTGGCCTGCATCGTCTCGGCTGAGGCCAAACGTCATCTGCGTGAGGTCGTTAGTGCCGAACGCGAGGAAGTCGACTTGCTGGGCAATTTCCATGGCGAGGATAGCCGCTCGGGGCGTCTCGATCATCGCGCCGACGGTCACCGTATTTGATATGAGTTCGGAAGAGCTGGCACGCGCCATTGTGCTTAGAATCAGGCTCTTCGTCATGCGAAGTTCCTCCACCGAGCTCACCATTGGAACCAAGACCTCGACCTGAGGAGACTTTCCCCCCGCGACTAAGGACTCCATAGCTATGCACAGCGCCTCCAATTGTATTCGATAGAGAGCAGGCCTCACCGCAGCCAAACGAACGCCTCGCGTGCCGAGCGTAGGGTTTGACTCGTGCAGCCGACGGACAGCTTCGAGGTCGGGATCGTCCTCGGCATCCCGACCGGCCGCCCGGACCTCAAGCTCGACAAGATCTGGCAGAAACTCGTTCACCGGCGGGTCAAGGAGTCGGATAGTTGCCGGACGCTTCCCGACCGCATCGAGCAGAGCTTCAAGATCTGCTGCATGCGCTCCTCGGAGGTCATCCAGATCTGAATCGCTTTGTTGCGCGGTGTCCTCCATGAGGAAGCGGCGCATGAGTGGGAGCCTGTCTGGGGCAAGGAACATATGCTCGGTCCGGCAAAGGCCGATGCCGCTGGCGCCGAGTGCCACGCCGCGTTGGACCTGCTCGGCGGTTTCCGCATTGACTCGAATCTCGACTCTTCCCTCGCAGACCTCGTCCGCCCACGCGAGCAAGGTGAAGAGTTCGGGAGGGGGCGTCAAGGCCTTGGCGGGGAGTGCGCCTGCATAGATCTTGCCCGTGGAACCGTCAATCGTGATCTCATCACCGACCGTCAACGCTGCGTCTCCGACCTCTACGATGTCGCCATGGATGTGCACGGCAGCGGCACCAACTATCGCCGGGATCCCGCACTGGCGTGCGACGATCGCCGCATGGCTCGCAGTGTCACCTCGAGAGACAACGATTCCGCTCGATACCTGCATGCCAACGACGTCATCCGCAGCCGCCATGGGTCGCACGAGGATTGGTCGACCGCCTTCGGCCACCACTCGCAAGGCGCCTTCGGCGCTTACGGCGATTACTCCACTAGCGGCTCCAGGCGATGCCCCGACCCCCTGCGCAAGCGGAGCGCTCGTAACTTCACCACTCAGCTCGGCGCGAAAGTAGGGAGCAAGGTCACGCGCCTCGACACAGTGCAGCGCAGCTGCGAACCCCGCAGCATTTCCTCCAGCGCTCGCATGGCGAACCGCCGAGGATATTTTCTCGCCAACCGTTGTCACGGTCTCCAACTCTGGCACAGAAGGGTGTCTGGGCCTGCTCACGTAGCTTAGATCACGGTCCACCGGCTTCATCTCGGTTCGATGGCGCTGATGAAACTGCCGCAGCGCAAGGCCATCGCGGTCGTGTGCGACGGTCTCGTAGGTGTCAGACGTACGCGATGGGATGTTCGGCCTGGTCCGACGGTTCCGGCTACCCTGGAGCCTGCTGAGCGCAGGCTTGAACGCTCGACGTCCGGGTCCCGCCTCGGTATGGTCGAGCTAGCAGCGCCAGACCTTGTCGGACGTCCTGGGATCGGGCTCGAACGCTGCGCGGCGTCTCTTTCGGAATCCACATCGAAAGGGACCGCACCATGCGCGGAGGGATTCAGCGGACGGGCAATCGTATTGCTCCGTCGTCTGCAACGGTACTGATCCGAAGAGCGGCAAGAAGCGCCAGGCCTGGATCGCCGCAGGGACCAGGCGAGGCGACGCCGAGAAGGTCCTCGTCGAAGAGACCGAGCATCGTCATGACTACCGGCACGAGCACCGTCCGTTCGATTCCGTCGAAGCCTTCCCCCTCGACGGGCCTCACGCGGAGCGCTGGGGCGGGATGCGAGCAGCTCCTGTATTCGCGGAGGTCGCGGAGGTCGCGGAGGTCGCGGAGGTCGCGGAGGTCGCGGAGGTCGCGGAGGCTACGGGGGATATGGACTGCGGCGGATATCCGCGTGGCGTCGTACAACAGGGCCTTGAGGACGCCGGGACCCTGTCGGACGATGCCTGCAGCGGCGGCTACCGCTGGGCACGGCACGTCGTCGACATAGTCGTCGTGCGAGTGCGGTAGACGGGCCCGCGCTGCACGAAGCCGTTCTGGCTTAGCTCGTCGAGGAGCCGGGCGACACCGACTGGACCCATCTTGCGGAGGTGGCCGCTGCTGGCGAGTCCATCGAGCGAGAGCATTACTCCTGTGTCGGGGACGGCGCCGTGTGGAACCGGCTGGGACCTTGAGATCGACTTCCACGACAACAAGGTTCTCTCCGAACGGTTCTACCGCCTCTCGATGCAATACCGAACAGATCCGCATCTCCCCAAGACGAACCTGGCGAGACGGCTGACCCGCCGTGGTGGACCAGCAGAACCAAATGAGGCGCCGGAGCTGCTCGCACAAGCAAGCAGCTCCGTCCCACCGACCTTTCCCTTGGTGGCGTCGAGTGTCGAGAGCTTGAGAGCCTTGCCGACGCTGTCGCGAGGCTGACTCCTGAGGAACGGTTTCCCGCCCCTTACCGACCCAAGGCTCCGAAGCTCGTCGCTCGTCGCTCGTCGCTCGCGCTGACCCAGCCGATGGCCGAGGAGCCATGACCGATGTGATTGCCGGGCTGATCGACCGAGTGCGCGCTGTCTAGGGACGGTAAGTTGGCTGTCACCAAACGCGCGGAGGTGTTCCGACTCGATGCAATCTGTTGCTCGCGCACCAGATTGGCAGACATCGACGACGAGATCTCAAGTCTGGATCAGGAGACCGTCCTCGTCGCCTTTTCACACGACGTCGACCAGCCGATCGCAGCTGTCGTCCGCCAGAAGCGACAAGGTGCCGCAGTCGTCCCAGCGGCCGAGGTCGAGGTCGAGGTCGACGCGCTTGTGGCAGGGCTTGCGCAACTCCCTGCCATGCTTCAGCGCAGGTCGGTCGAACGGTTGGGAGCTGGCATTGGCGAGCGGTCGCCTTCGGTTGAGCAGGGTCGCTTCTCGTGTGATGGCGACGATGCTGGCCCGTTTTTCGGAGGAACGACCTGGCACCTTGCGGTCCGCGGTGGGCGGCACACGTACCGTGGGGGCTCCCAGACGACTACGAGAGCATCGCGAAGCGTTCGATAAACCTCTTGCCCGCGCTGAATGAGTAGTCCGAACGACCGCTGGGGATGACCGACCATTCGGAGGGTTTGTGATGTCAAACCGGTATCAAACGAACCGGGTGCGATTAGGCGGACTGGCGGGGAGGGAGACGGACCAAACCCTCGAGTGTTCGCACTCGTCCGGCGACCGGAGGGCTACGCAGCACGCGGACGGATG
>MTKZ01005365.1_pt1 | contig 19342 bp, 14 predicted proteins | sample 1042781 | NCBI WGS metagenome assembly MTKZ01 (sample SAMN06212207, study PRJNA360539) | anaerobic digester metagenome | biome: Wastewater treatment plant; material: sludge; isolation source: anaerobic digester fed with sludge from wastewater treatment plant | place: Denmark: WWTP Viborg ... | reverse complement strand
TCATCCCCTATCCAAACCTCAGTTTCCTCGCCTTGATAGGAGAGGTCTTGAGGAGGTGTGCCAATTACAGTATGATGTCCTATCATACACTTCGATCCGATATGTACCCTTCCTTCCAATATAACTCCACTACCAATCGTAGTCCCCTCACCAATCGTGACGTCTTTCCCAATGATTGCATAGGGTCCAACCTGAACACCTTCGGCAATAATCGCTCCTTCTTCGATGATCGCTCTTATATCTCTATTCATTAAATAACCTCGCCTTCCTTGCTATCAGTTTGACCATCTGATGATTCATGCTATGTCCTGAACGTATTCCGATAAAATGACCTACAACTCGATGCCCAATCAACATGAGATCGCCAATGAGATCAATAATTTTATGATAGGCCGGTTCCCCNNGGATTATCTGTTGAACATCATCCTTAAAAGCAAAGGTTCGTGCTTTAGCAATTTGGCAAAATCCTCCTTCGTTATCGGAAAAAGTCACACAAAGAGCGAAGGTTGACCCACAAAAATAATCTAAAAAATAAGTTACTTTAAAAAAATCACTTGGCAATGCAAACAGATACCGACCACGATTACTTACTTCAAGTATCTCTTGTATTTGAAAGTAGGCTCGATTGAGTTTTTGTTCCTCATAACCAACTCGATTCAAATTTTCTACCCAAAGCGAACAACTTCCTTCTCCAGCTGGGAGCTCTTCACCCTCAACTTTAACCAGTAGATTATCTACATCCGCACCCCAAGCTGCCGCTAAAAAATGCTCTACCGTTGAAAGAGAAATACCTTCTTTGGTTAGTGTTGAATTTCGATTACCGGAATGAAGATGATTAAAATGGGCAGGGATTATTCGGTCAATGTGGTTCTGAAAAACCTGGAATACTATTCCCTGATCAACTTTTGCGGGGTGAACCTCAACTCGTGTATCTCTGCCATAGTGCAATCCCTTCCCAACAATTGAAAAAGAACGAGAAATAGTTTTTTGCTTTTTTGAAGAAATTAAGATTTGAACACTTTTTTTTCCAAATTCTTGATCCTTTGCCATAAATCCGGTAATTTCCGTAATAGCACCTTCTCTTTCATTTCAATTTTATGGTCCTGAGCAGGGAAGCCTGAAACCATTTGATCATCAGGTATCGAATTGACAACTCCAGTTCGTGCAGCTAAACGGACACGATTCCCAATTTTTCCATGGTCAACAACTCCACATTGGCCAGCCATGATGACATCGTCGCCTAGACTACTACTTCCAGCAATTCCACATTGTGCAACAATTATACAATTTTTACCGATTTTAACATTGTGGGCAATCATAACCAAATTATCAATCTTGGTACCAGCTCCAATCCTGGTTTCTCCTAAGGTCGCACGGTCAATAGTAGAATTTGCCCCAACTTCGACATCGTCTTCCAAAACTACTTTGCCTACATGGGGAACTTTTAAATAAACATCTCCAGATCTTTCATAACCAAAGCCATCACCACCAATAATGACTCCACTTTGAAGAATCACTCGATCACCAAGGATACAATTTTCTCGAATAACCGTCTGAGGAAAAATTAAACAGCTTTTTCCAATCTGCGATCCCTTCCCTATGTATACCTGAGGAAAGATAATGGTGTCGTCAGCAATAATGGCATCTGATTCGACATGTGTTCCTGCGCCAATTGACACTCTTTCTCCAACTCTTGCTTGAGGATGTATAAAGGCCGTTGGATGGATACCTGGTTCGGGATAATCTTGAGTATAAAATTTGGGCAGTAATTGAATAAAAGCTAAACGTGGATTTTCAACGAAAATAAGATTTTTGGCTTGAATATCTATTCCTTCTCGACAAACAATAACGTCGGGGATCGAAGAAATAAAACCGGTTATTTTTTGCTGATGAAATAAAAATACCAAATCCCCCGAAGTTATATTATCTATAGTACCGATACCAAAAACTTCAAATTCGGGGTCACCAATCAGGTGACCGCCGATATAAGACATTATTTCTTTAATTTTCAAAGAATTTCACTTCATTCTCAGGTTAATTGTTTAGAGTCTTCAATTTTTCAATAACTTTATCGGTGATATCAGTCCCACCATATAGAACAACTGGCATGTCAACTGCTTCATTCTGGCTGACCGGAACTCGAATTTGAGTTCGAATCACTAAAGAGAGTTTCATCGATTCAGCAACTGCTTTTATTGAGTCAATCACATCACTATATCTCTGATTAATCAGCTCTTGTCTTTGTTTTAGCATTTCTTCTCCAACCGGAGCCCATTCTATATTCATTTGATCTTCTAATTCACGAACCTCTTCCCTGGTTTTTCCTTTCCCTTTCTCGTTAAGGTCTTGTTGCCTTTTCTGCTTTTCTTCAACAAATTGCCTTTCCAAATCAATGATTTTCTGGGTATTCGGATGAGCATTAAACAATTTCTCCACATCAATGAGACCTATATTTTGGGAGGTTGTTGCCGCCCAGGAAAAATTTCCCACCAAAAGAAGCGACATAACCACCAGTAATCCAATGAATAGTACCTGCTTTTTCATAATAAAGACACTTCTCCTTTCTTTCTATCAAAAGGGCTATAATCCCTTCACGATGCTTTTTTAGCTAATTGAATTTCTTTTAAAAAGTTTGACCAATACTAAAGTAAGTTTGTCCCCCTTCTTCGCCTAAACCATAATCTAAGCGTATTGGTCCAAGGGGTGTATCGAATCGCAAACCAACTCCATAACCAAATTTAATGTCATCAAGTCGAATTGGTTCATCCAAAGCCCAGGCATAACCAGCATCACCAAAAACGACCAATTGAGTATTATCAGCAATATCCCAACGGTATTCAGCATTAAAAACCAGCATCTGTTCGCCTTCAAATTCAGCAAGGTCATACCCTCGTAGGGTATTTACTCCACCAACCGTGAACTTTTCATACTCGGGAAGAGTTGTATCAGCAATACCTCCCATCAAACGAAGGGCAAGAACAGTATCCTGGCCAGTATCGATATAATTTCTCAAATCCAAAATATATTTATTATAATTATTATCTCCACCTAAAAATCGACCGGCAATTTCTGCTTGAGCAATTCCATACCATCCACTATGAGGATTAAAAACATCATCTCGAGAATCATAAATGATCATTGGGGTAAGAGAATTGGTAATACCTCCTCGATTAGGAACTTCTCCTTCCAAAGCAGTGATCTTTATATTTTCAGTTTTGTAGCTTAGTCTCCACCTCCAATAATCAGAAAATCTCCTTCCAAAAGAAACTTGGCCACCAACTCTTTCTTCTTCATAACGACCAATAATTTCTCCTTCTTCCCGATTTTTTCTCTCACGTATTTGATCATAGACTGAGAGAGAAAAGTAAGTTGGCGTATCAAAAAGCCAAGGTTCTTCAAAATAGAGTCGATATAAAGTCCTTGATCCAAATTCATACCGAAGTTCCAGTTTCTGGGCATTTCCACCAAAATTACTTTCTTGGTATCGAACAAAACCCAACCATCCATCTTCGGTGTTATATCCGACCCCCAAACCTGCTTCACCGGTTAATTTTTCAATCACTTTTATAACTATAATTACTTGATTAGAATCACTACCAGGTTCAATTTTCATACTAATATCATCAAAAAAACCTAAGTTATAAACTGCCCTCATGCTTTTCTTGATTTCAGAAAAGTCAAACTTGGTTGGGGTTTCGAAAGATAATTCACGAATAATAACATAATCTTTGGTCTTCTCGGTTCCTTCAATTTTAATTTGTTCAATAATACCTTCATGAAGAGTGAATTTTAAAATGCCATCCGTAGAAAAATCTGTACCATCTACTGCAGTGATCATATAACCATTATTGCTATACAAGGCTTTTATTCGGTCTAAATCGTTTTGCAATATCTTCCAATTCATGACCTGACCAGGGACTAAAATCATCGCCGAGCGAATTTCATCAATGGTCATTTGGGTGTTCCCCTGGATTTCAATCCCCTTTAGAATTTGATTTTCTTCAACTTTAAATATGAGCTCGATTCCATCTGGATATTGCTTGGTATCAACCCAAACTTTAGTAAAATAACCAAGATCAAATATCGACTTAATATCACTTTTAATTTTTTCTTGATTGAATGTTTCTTTGAGGGATATTGAAACTGCCGATAAAATGAGCTGGCTATTGATATTAGTATTACCCTCAACACGTATGGCTACTATGGGAGGACCATTTTGCGCGCATGCTATTTGACTTACTGGAGCTAAAAGAAAAAAGATGAGAATAAAACCGATCAAAATCACCTCTAATGGACGATATCTCATAAAATTCAATTCCCTCCATTTCAATTTTCAATTTGTATCCGGTTATCAAGATGTTTCATGGAGTTCACACTCTCTGATTTAATTTTTAGTTCCATAATTTCTAATTATTTTTATTATTAAAAGGACCCCTCAGTTTAAGGCAACAACAAGAGAAGTCCCTCATTCTCATACTTAAATTCTTCAATCAATAATTGAACTATTCAATTTTTTTTTAAAAAACCGTTTTCATCAAATCTACGGTTAATTAATTCATCTCAATAACTAAAAAATGGATAATCCCGATTATCGGCCACCTAAAATTAAACAATAATAAGCTACTAATATTCTATCATTTAAAAATCTTTTTTTTTAGTTTGGTAGATTAAAATCGAGTAGTGAATTCCAATTCCCAACCATAATTGCCATCGTTACCAAACTCAGATTTGAAGGACCATTCTCGACTGAGATCGAGTTCAAAATTCCAAGTAGAATTATCTCCCCCACTTAAGTCATGAGTATAACTTATTGAAGCATTTTCTCCAAGTTCTTTTTTTAATTCTATACCAAAAAATCCTTCATTCTCTTGATTTGGAGTAACCAATTCAACACTATCAAAAAAAAGAACATTTTTTAAACCAGTACCTTTCATTCCTAAGAAAAAACGCAAAGCGCTTAATAGATGTGGTTCCAGGTCTAAAGTATCTAAAGATTGATAAGCATCTTTATCACCAACGAATAAGAGAGATAGTATTTCTTCTTGAATAAGAGGCGGTTCAGACTGAAGCTTCATTTCATAATCATCTAAAGGACCATCAGCTTTCAGAATAATATCATATCGCCTTACTTCAATACGCCCTTCCAAATGAATTTGGGGAATAAAACCAAAATAATCTCCAAACACCACATATCCTTGAACGGGAATAGTTCTCATAACTAAGTCATAGGTTCCTTCAGTCACATCCAAACGACCTTTAATTTCCATAGTACCTTGACCATTTTCAAGGGTTAATCCACCTTTAAGTTTTAAATCTAAAAACCGGGTCTTTACTCGAAAATTATCATCTGTTTTTAAAATAAGTTTCAATTGAATTGGAATATTTAGGAATGACTCATTCAAATTTTGAAAAATTGTCGTGGTACTCTGGTTTTTATCTAAATGAGTTGTATCGATAAAACCATTTCTCACTTGAATCATCCCTTCGGCTTGGAGGTCAGAAAATTCACCTTGAAGAGTAATTTTACCCTGCCAAGAACCTTGAAAATAATCAAATTGTCCTAACAAGCCATTTTCTCCGCTAATATCAAAAGCTAATTTGATTCCCGTTTCCCCTATCGTTCCCTCGGTATTAAAATCAAAACCTAACCATTGACCATGACCCTCGGATATAGTTAATTCTTTACCATTTATCGTAGCAAAAACATCTTCTAACTGAATTAAATCTTTTTCCTGTTGTACAACCTTCCCTTGGTTTACTTGAATCCAACCTTGATATTCTGGTTTATCCATGGTACCTGTTAGGCTCAACTCAGTATTGCCGGCCAAATACACATCGAGACCATAATCAGGGAAAGGAAGATTGGTATCATATTGACCAGTAAATTGGCCTTGAATGCTTTTATCCTTGACGTTGTAAGATCCAGAACCAAGAATATCGATATTTCGAGTAATTTCTTTTAAATGGAGTTGTTGAATTTCAATTTGATCATTTTTAAAACTTCCCTGAACAGAACCATTAAAATTCAAAAATTCTTCGACCTGAAGATTAAGATTTTGGCTCTTAAGGATCCAAATTTTGTTAGAAACATCGAGCTGTGCTTCAATATCTCCCTGCCCTGCTACTTTATAACCATCTTCGATTTCCTGTTCAAAATGAACACCTTGAATCTGAATATTCCCTTTTTTAAGAATTTCAGGATTTAAATACCTTTCGAAACCAATTTCCTCATTTTGTTTAGGAAGAGCACTTTCACCTTCAATCGTAATCTGAAAAGTAGTTCCCAGTGGCTGTCCTTGATAGGTTAATCCCTCTCCCTGAGCATTGATCCCAAAAAGCACCTTATCCCATGCTCCCTGAGCACTCAGTAGTATTTCTTGAATTTTACCCTGAAAATCATAGTCATTTTCAGGAAATTCAAGATTGCTAATTGTTCCAGTTATATTTATTGCTCTATAGGGCGTTATTTCGCCCATCAGAGACAAATTACCACCCAATAGTTGAGTCTCGCATTTTTCTATGAGTATTGTTTCCGGCGATATTTCACCTTGAAATTGAAAATCAGTTCCAGACCACTCGTCATAACTCCAGGTTGGTGCAAGGAGATTGGCTGAAATTTCCCAATCTCCTTCTGAGTATTGAAATTCTCCATCCCCTTCACCAATCATTTGGAGAGCTTTCCCAGCAATAGGATAAGAAATAAAAAAGTTTTTAAAACGAAGTTTTCCCTTAATATTCTTAAACTCTTTTTCGATCTCCCCTTCAATTGTCCCATCTTGGTTTCGAAGCATTAAATCAGTTATGGTCAACTTATCACCCCAGTAATTTAACTGAGCAGTTAATTGATCTCCAATAAAAATATCTTTCCAAAAAAGCGTTCCATCGGAAAGGGATAAGGAAATCAAAAGTGGATCCCCATCCACTTTTTGGACTTCAAATACACCAGAAACATTCCCTGTGAATGGAAGATTGTCTCCACCGATAAAATAATCTAATTTACTATTTTCAATAGTACCCCTCGCATTAAATTGCTTATTAAAATAGGAACCATCCAGGGTTAATTTTCCATCGAATAAATAACCAACTCCTTGAAATAGTATTCTCTCAAGATCATACTGAAACTGCATTTGAATTTTTTCGATTCGATAATTCTGGTATTGAAGCCATTCGCTATTCAGTTGCCCTTCTGCCTTGAAAGATCCTGAAGAAAAAGTGGCATTCCCATTGATTATGCCTTTTCCAGTTAACTCGGCAAATTGGATCTCCATTGGATGGGAAACAAATTCTACATTTATTTGTTGATCGGAATATTTCCCTTTAATTTCTCCAAGAATCGGATTTTCTTCAATGATTGATCCAGGAAGAAGCTGAAGAGAAAAACTTGAGCTCTCAGGCAAAAAAACCACACTTGAAATAAGATCAATGTTGGGCTCTCCTGCTTTTAAATGGAGGCTCCCAACAATTTCAGAAATGTTTTTACGTTGAAGTTCAAGATCGAAATCGTAAGCATTTTCAACCATTCCACTCCTTACCTGTCCGTTTATTTGGATTTTAGGCTGATCTTTAAGCCACAATCGGCTATTTCCAAAAAATTTGATACTATTTTTTTCATCAGAAATATTCTGAATGCTAAAATCTTGGAGTTCAATTCCATCTTCTTTCGGAACTAATAAAGCAGAAAAAGAGAAATCCATTTCGCTTTCAACAGTCCCTTTTAAAGTATCATCATTTAAAGAAAAAATCAGTTGACCCTGGAGAGGGTAATTCTTACTGAGAATTTTATATTCAGCTTGAATTTCTTTTTCTGATATAAAATTACCACTCATAGATAATTCAGGATGATTTATGCGAAAGGATATTATTTTATCTTTCTTTTGAAGAAACAAGGGGAAAGCATCTAAAGTGTGGGTGTCGTTGGGGACACTCAAGCTTTTAATATCAATTTCGAAATCAGGAACAATATGAAACTGAAAATCCTTAATATTCTGTATAAAATCTTTTGAATGAGATGAGACTACGGCTTCAGGAATAGCTGCAACAATGCTCTCTTTTTTACCAAAAAAGAGACCCCAATCAAAAGAAAGGTTAACTTGGGGAGCGTGAAAGAAAAAATCATTATTTTGTAAAGATACCTCAACAATTTTAATGTTCAGAGGAAATGAAAAAGACACCTGTTGGTAACTCAGTTGAATCGGTCCGGTATTGAATTGATTTAACAAGCGATCAATGGTAATGCTTGCTAAACGTTGAAAACCAATAAAGAAAATTCCAACTAAAAAAACTAACAATATCGTTAGAGCAATTATAAACCTTTTCAAGATTTTACTCCAAAACCACTACACTTCCCGTAAAAGAACCTTCTAAAACAAAGGGGAGTGAAACGACTTCAGAAAAAAAGTTTTTCTGATTATCGCTGGAAAAGGTTTCACTTTTGCTTCTCATTTCAATTATAAGACCATTCGATTTCAATTGCTTTACTTTTTCATCGATATAATTATCAAGATCAGCTTGTGGAGAGGGTGATTGAGTATTTTCATCACCCCAACTCATACCTCGAACTACTACCTCAGCTTCACCCGGAACAAAATCTCTCGGAACAAACAAACCAAAATCGAGACTTTTAACGCCTTGACGATAGAGGTTTAAATCAATTCTTCCTTTTAAATCATTTCCTCTTTTTACATCAACCGGTAAAAAGAGATTCCTAAAGGTAGCTTCTCGTATATCCGGAATAAATATAATTTTGATACTTATTTTATCGGCTTTTATCGATTGAAAAGGATTTTTAAAAACATCTTCAAGAATTTTTCCCAGATTATTCGAGGTATAACTGGAAATATCTATCTTACTCACCCAAAAAAATTCATTCTGAAAGTTAAATTCCTTTCCCTCAATCGATAATGTCACTTTAACGCTCCCCGGTCTTTGGCTGTCAATCGCCTGGTCGATAGAATTTAAAATAATTTCTGGAAAAAATTCTACCACAACATTTTCGTCTTGAATAATCTCAAAGTAATTTTGAGATATAACGCTTTTTTCACTACCGATTTCAATATCAGCTTTTATTACTTTGGGCAACACTCCCAATCGACCAGCTATTCCCGCACTTCGGTCCTCATCAACAATCCCTATCGGTTGAATGGGCGTGCCCACTTTAAAGGGAAAATCTTTGCCTTCTAAGCTAAAATTAACATACATTGAAGATAAAAAATAATTCACCCTTCCTTGATGTAAGAAGGGATGACCAAAGGCTAAAATTTTATTTTCATCTCGCCAGGTTAACGTCCCCAAACTGACTACATCCACATCACCATGTATCAATTGAACACCAATAGCGCTCCCTGGTTGAATTTCTACTGATGGTAAGTTCGAACGTTGGCTATATAAAGTAGCAGGTAAAGAAATAATTTTCCGAGAAAAAAAACTCGCCTTTTCTTGAAGTCTTTTTCCGGCCCTTTCACTCAATCCAATTGTAAAAATGACCGAGCTAGGGGCAACCTGTAAAACCGTTGAAGACTCCGGCATATTTTCCCAGAGCTTAAGCATGGCTTCAATTGGAGTCACTACTCCGATTAAGTTATCTTTGGTTTCCCAACTATAGGCTAAGGCTCCAGCTAATTTCCCACTAAAAAAAATAGGACTTCCGCTCATGCCAGCTGAAATCCCACCCATTTTCTTTATTTTTTCATCAGTAACTTTAACCACAATATAGCTTTGATTGATATCTTTCCCAATAACAACATCCAATACTTCAACAGCAAAATTCTCAATCCTGGTCCCATAAAAAACGCTTTTACCTATCCCTTCCATATTACGCCGAACCGACTGGATCGGGAAAAAGGGGACCTTCTCAGCATAACTAGAATAGGGAAAAAATACTATTAAAATGGTAAAGAAAAATATGAGGAATATCCATCCTAATTGTTTCGCTTTCAAGAACTAACTGTTCCTCCTTTTTGTATACAAGAAACCTTCCCGGAGGGACTTTAAATTATCCAACACTTTCCCTGCTCCTAAGGCCACACAGGAAACCGGCTCTTCGGCCACATAAGTTGGAGTTGCCAGTGCCTTTCCAATCATCTCGTCCATTCCTTGAAGAAGTGCTCCTCCGCCAGTTAAACATATTCCTTTTTCTCCAATATCAGCAGCTAATTCTGGAGGAGTGTGCTCTAAAATAATACGGGCGGCATCTACAATTGATGAGAGTGGTTCTGAAAGACATTTATAAACCTCGGAAGCAGTAATGGTGATCGTTTTAGGAAGGCCCGACACCAAATCTCGTCCTTTCACGTCAGCAGCTTTTTCTTCCCGCGGTGGTACTGCCCATCCAATTTCAATCTTAAGAATCTCAGCAGTACGTTCGCCAATCATAAGGTTAAATTTTTTCCGAAGGTGTCGAATAATTGCTTCGTCTAATTTGTCTCCTCCCACCCTAACCGATTGACTGATAACTACACCACCCAAAGAAAGAACTGCAATATCAGTCGTTCCTCCACCGACATCAATAACCATATTTCCCGAGGCTTCTGCGATTTCTAAACCAGCTCCTAAAGCAGCTGCCATTGGTTCTTCAATGAGAAACGCCTTTCTTGCACCAGCGTGATAAGCAGCATCTAAAACCGCTCTTTTCTCAACTTCTGTTCCACCTGAAGGCACACATATGACAATATCGGGCTTAAAAATGCTCCTACCACAGGTTGATTGTATAAAATAGGTCAACATTTTACGGGTTACTTCATAATTATCGATAACACCATCTTTAAGAGGTCGATGGGCAACGATATATTCAGGGGTTTTTCCAATCATTTCCCTAGCTTCTCTACCGATAGCTAAGATTTTATTCGTTCCTTTAGCCAGCGCCACTACTGAGGGCTCATTCATCACAATTCCTTTTCCATGAACATAAATAAGAGTGGTTGCCGTCCCTAAATCAACTCCCAATCGCTTATTCCACATAGAGAAAATCCTCCTGTTTATTCGTAAACCCTCTTTATCGAGGCACCAAGTTTAAGAAGTTTCTTTTCCAAATTCGCATATCCTCGATCAACATGAGAAATACCATAAACATCAGTCGTTCCCTCTGCTGCTAAGCCTGCTAAAACCAGTGCAGCGCCTGCTCGCAAATCAGAGGCGGTAACCTGAGTTCCAGTAAGTTTTTCCACACCAACTACCACTGCACTTCTCCCCTCAACTTTTATATTCACTCCCATTCTTTCCAGTTCTCCCACATGGGCAAACCGATTCTCAAAAACTGTTTCGGTAATTACACTAACCCCATCAGCTAAACAGAGAAGGGTCATAAATTGCGCTTGCATATCAGTGGGGAAACCGGGATACGGCATAGTTTTAATATCCGTTGCCTGAGGTCTTTCTTTCATAGAAATAAATAGGCTATCTTCCGATACCTTGGAAATTTTGGCGCCGATTTCTTCCAATTTGGTAATAATAGAACGCATGGCAATATGATTAACTCCCTTAACTTCCACATTTCCACCAGTAATAGCAGCTGCAACACAAAATGTTCCTGCTTCAATTCGGTCNNAGAAAGTTTGCCAGATCAGTAACTTCCGGCTCTCTGGCTGCATTGGCTATCACCGTATCGCCTGGAATAACCGAAGCCAGCATCATTATATTCTCAGTTGCACCTACACTTGGAAAATCTAAGTATATTTCACCGGGGTGTAATTGATCCGTCCAAGCTTCGACATACCCCGAATGCATCGATACTTGAACCCCCAAATGAAGAAATCCTTTTATATGAAGGTCTATAGGTCTTGAACCAATTGCACATCCACCTGGAAGCGGAACTTGAGCTCTTTTTAATCTGGTGATAAGTGGACCGGTGACTAAAAAAGAAGCTCTCATTTTTCGTATTAATTCGTAGGGAGCATCTGATTTAATGAGAGAGTCAGGGAAAATTTGATAGGTTCCTTCTGCCAACTTCTCGATTCTGACTCCTAAACCTTGAAGAACCAAAATCATGGTATTTACATCTAATAAATCAGGAATATTTCTAATAATGGAAGGTGTCTCACTTAAAAGAGTAGCGGCAAGAATAGGAAGTGCTGCATTTTTAGAACCACCAATTTCTACTATACCTGATAAAGGATTCCCTCCATTAATTACAAACTTTTCCACGCCTACTCTCCCTTTCATCCAGACGCCTTTTAATTCCGGAAAAATGCACCTCTTACGTATCCCTTTTTGCCTTTTCTATAACCAGATACTCGTATTATTATATCTTATTCTGAATCATATTTTTCACTAATTTAAACTCTTTTAATTTCTTATTATGAGGTTTTTTTCTCAAGAGTTGTAACCGAATCATCCTTCTTTTTTTGGTTTGGTGCATTAAATTCAAACCCTATTTTCCCACCTTCTTGAAGAATTAGCCGCGCTTTGAAAAATTTTCCTTTCTTGGATTTAAAACCTGAAATAATATCTGTCCTTCCTTGAGTGATGAGCTTCTGAGCCTGGCTACGGGTAATGGTTTTTCCCAAAATTTTTTTCCATAAGGTAAAAGGACACCCTTCCTTCCATTGAACACAGGCAAAAGCGCTTCGGTTTTCCTGAACTGGCGAACCACATATTGGACAAGAACCAACATTGCTGTTCATTTTTGCCCGTTCGCCATTATCTGGTTTTTCTTTAACCTTGGCTACGATCTCCTCGGTCATTTTTTTGATTTCGTCCATAAACTCTTGTCGAGAAAATTGTCCCTTTTCGATTAAAACGAGTTTCTTCTCCCATTGGCCGGTTAATTGAGGGGATGCTAACTCATTAACTGGAATACTTTCAATTAAATTAATAAGTTCAATCCCTTTAGGTGAAGGAATTAAGGTTTTCTCTTCCCTTTCTAAATATCCAACCTCGATTAATCGCTCAATAATTGCAGCTCGGGTTGCGGGGGTACCCAACCCCGATTCTTTCATAATTTCTTGCAACTCTTCGTCTTCAACAAACTTTCCTGCACCCTCCATAGCAGAAAGGAGAGATGCTTCAGTATAACGTGGTGGTGCTTTGGTTTCTTTTTCTTCAACCCAAACTTTTTCGGTGGTCACCATTGTTCCAACTTCAACTTCCGGGAGAAATTCCGTCTCTTCTGATCCGGCTTCTTTTCCGTATACTTTTCTCCATCCTGGTTCAACTAACACTTTCGATTTACTAATAAAATTCTCATTATTGACCTCAGTTTTAATTCGTCGCTGCGCCCAGATTGCCTCAGGGTAAAAAACCGAAAGAAATCGCTTGCAAATCAGATCCATAATTTTTTGGTCATCTCGTCCCAGAGTGTCCCAATCAATTTTTTCTCCGGTCGGAATGATGGCATGATGGTCGGATACTCGGCTATTATCAAACACCCTTCTATCCTTTAATGCTTTTTTTGAGTCAAAAGGATCTTGAGTCAATTCTTCAAAGCCACATTTTCGAAGCATATTCCATCCTGTTGTCACCTGTTCGACCAAATCATTAGAAAGATATCGGGAATCGGTTCGTGGATAAGTAATCAGTTTGCGGGCTTCATAGAGTTTTTGAGCTGAATTAAGGGTTCTTTTAGCAGAAAAACCAAAAATTTTATTCGCATCCCGCTGCAATTCAGTAAGGTCATAAAGAAGGGGATGTTGTTCTTTGGTTTTTTTATTAGAAAACTCAATCACTTTGCCTTTTTTCCCTTGAACGTTTTGTTCAATTTGTAAGGCTTGTTGTTGATCGTAAACTCGATCTTCACCATCAATCCATTTTCCCACATAAGTCCCTTGGGGTGAAGAAAATACAGCAAATATTTCCCAATAAGGTGTTGGTTTGAACTCTCGTATCTCTTTTTCTCGTTGGACTAAGATCGCTAAAGTTGGAGTCTGAACCCTACCAACCGACAACAAAATTTTAAAGCGAGCAGTAAATACCCGGGTTCCGTTTATTCCCACCAACCAATCGCTTTCCGATCGACATTTGGCCGCTTCTGCTAATAGTTCCATTCTCTCTCCAGGAATAAGATTAGCAAACGATTGACGGATTGCAGCTGTAGTCATTGATGAAAGCCAAAGTCTTTTAAATGGCTTTTGGCTTTCGGTAAATTCATAAATATATCTAAATATAAGTTCTCCTTCTCGCCCGGCATCACATCCGTTTATAACTTCTTCAACGTCATCTGATTTAAGGAGATCTTTGATTATTTTTATTCTTTTCTCATTTTTCGCAATCGGCTTTAAAAAAAACTTATCAGGAAGAATAGGAAGAAGACTTAATCTCCAAACCTTAAATCTTTTCTCGTAATCTTCTGGTTCAGCTAATGTAATAAGATGACCTATAGCCCAGGTAATATAATATTTCTCGCTTTCTAAGTACTCTTTTCGATTGGTAAATTTTCCTAAAACTTTGGCAATATCTTTTGCGACACTCGGTTTTTCAGTAATGATCAGAGTTTTACCCATACCTTACCTCGATTCCTATATAAAAAAATGTTTTTAACAATGATTTCCAATCCGCAATGTGGAAAAAACTTGACAGGTTTTTTAAAAACCTTATCCCCTCATTCTTACCTTATTCCACAATCGAATACTGGAAATCCCGGTTGTTCTAAAAAATGGATTCTTTTTTTTATAAATATTAAAAATTCTTCTTCCAGCAAACTCTGGATAGGTATTATATTGGACTGATGTATATCCGTCAAATAATCCACCGTTCAAAAAAAGCCCGGTAATAGAGTCTCCAAAAAAGATATTACCAATCCTTATTCTATAAGGTTGATTCTACGATGATGAATTTTTCCTGATTCAAAAAGATCCCCACCATAACAATCATAGGCAACTAATAATGGGAAGTCCCGAACCCAAAGTCGAATTAAAGCTTGAGCTCCTAAATCTTCATATCCTAACAAATCGGAACGAACAACAAAACTGGATAAATAGGCCGCTGCTCCACCACAAGTAATAAAATACACTGAACTATATTTTTCAAAAAGTTTTTTTATCTCTGGGCTTCGTTCACCCTTACCGATAGTCGCCCTTAAACCCATTTGAAGAAAATATTCCAAAAATTGGTCCATGCGGCTTGATGTCGTTGGCCCAACCGAACCAATAATTTTGCCTGGTGGTGCTGGACTCGGACCAGCATAGTAAAAAGTTGAATTCATTAAAGGAAAAGGGACCTCTAATTCCGATTTGATATCAGCAATCATTCTACGATGTGTCGCATCACGAGCGCAATACACTTCTCCATTCAATAACACCTTATCACCACTATGTAAGATTAAAACATCATCAATAGTCAAAGGAGTTTTTAAAATATATTCATTAATAGGTTTCATTCTGATCACCAAGATAACTTCTTTTGACGAAAAACATGACAGGAACAAACCATACCAACCGGAAGGCTGGCTATATGGGTTGGGTAACTCTCAATACGAACCTCTAAACAAGTCACCTTGCCTCCTACCCCTTGAGGACCTATCCCCAGTTGGTTAATTTCATTTTTCCACTGTTCTTCCCATTGACGGTACTCTTTACAATGATTAGGGGTCCCTAAGGGACGCCCGAGGGCACGGGAAGCAAGATACAAAGCATAAGCAGCGTTTCCTCCGATTCCAACACCAACAATTAGTGGTGGACAGGCTCGGCTGGCGTTTTTATCCAGCTCCTGCAAGATAAATTTTTTTATTTCATCAGGGGCGATTCCTGGGGTCATCATTTTTAAGGCACTAATATTATCGCACCCACCACCCTTAACTAGAAGATTGACCTGAAGCTCGTCACCATGAGTTTGTTGAATAAATACAATCCCAGGAGTATTATCCCCAGTGTTCTTTCCGATTAAGGGGTCCGTTAAAACTGACTTTCGGAAATAGCTTTTTTGATAGGCTCGACGTATAGCTTCATCCAAAGCCTCTTGGAAGGTTCCCCCCGTCAAGGCAACTTCAATACCCATTGAAACTTCTGCCATAACCATGCCGGTATCCTGGCAAAGAGGGAGGCACTCTTCTTGAGCAATCACGTAGTTTTCCAATATCTCGGAAAGCATTTCACGAGCGGCATCGCTTTTTTCCTTAGTTAGGGCTTCTATCATACAATTTTGTAATTTTTCTGAACATTTTGTATTCATCTCAACTAAAGAGCTTTCCAATCGTGAAATCAGATCCTCGAGCGAAATAAATTTCATCATTGCTTCTCCAGAGGAAGAGGAATATATCCAAATTTTACCAAATCTTTCACCATACCCTGGGCTCGTAGGATAACTCCTTCAACTTCTTTTCGCAGTTCTTCTAAATCTCTTTTTTTCCGAGCAAGATTTTGTTCAATAGCAACCTGAGCAACCGCTAAAGCCTCTTCAATGAATAATTGCCATTCTTCCATACTGGGAATTATGTAATCGGTATGAAGCCCTCTTTTCTGCGCAAATCGATAAATAGCTCGGGAAGCTGCTATACACATATCATCATTAATACAGGCTGATTGAACCGAAAGAATACCCCGAAATAATCCTGGGAATCCCAACGAATTATTCACCTGATTTGGGAAATCCGATCGTCCAGTCGCAACAATTTTAGCACCGGCTTCTTTCGCCTCCCAGGGCCATATTTCCGGATTGGGATTGGCACAAGCAAATACAATAGCATCTTTATTCATAGTTTGAATCCACTCAGGTTTAATTACACCCGGACCCGGTGTCGACAAGGCTATGAGCAAGTCTCGATTGGCAATTGCTTCAGCTTTTCCACCTTTTAAATTATCGCCGTTGGTTATTTGGCACAATTCCCATTTCCAGGGATGATTTTCTTCTAAGTCCTTTCTTTCTCGATGAAGTGTTCCGCTTCGATCGCAGAGGACGATGTTTTCAGCAAGAACTCCAGCTTTTATAAGCAAATGAGCTATCCGAATATTCGATGCACCCGCTCCTATCAATGCAACTCGAATTTTATCTAAGGATTTTTGTACGACTTCAACTGCTCCCAATACCCCCGCTACCGTTACTAAGGCTGTTCCCTGTTGGTCATCATGCCAAACCGGTATATTCAAACTTTTTTGTAAAGTCTCTAAAACGGTAAAACATTCCGGTTGTGAAATATCCTCAAGATTAATCCCTCCAAAACTCGGTTCAAGGGATTGGACAATTTGGATTAGTTCTGTGGTGTTTTGAGTTTTCAAACAAAGAGGCCAAGAATCTACTCCACCCAAATAACGAAATAAAAGCGCTTTTCCTTCCATAACCGGCATTGCAGCTTCTGGTCCAATATTCCCCAAACCCAAAACTCTTGTTCCGTTTGAAACCACCGCCACCGTGTTCCATCGATTGGTAAACTCATAAGAAAGCATAGAATCACGAACTATTGCCTTACAAACTTCGGCAACTCCTGGAGTATACCATATAGCAAAATCTTGGTATGACCTTACCGGGCATTTTAAATTCATTTCTATCTTTCCTTGGTAAAACTCATGAAGCTTCATCGCTTCTATTAACGGTTGATTCAATTCCTTCTCGGTTTTCTTTTGCATTATAAATCTCCTTAGGTAAAAAACTATTCTTTAAAGACGGTAATGAATAAAAAAACATCCTGAGCGGTGCTTTCCCGCATGAGGATCTCATCTGACGCTACAGGCGTCATCCTGAGGCTTCGTTTTTCGAAGCCGTGAGGATCTATCTGGTGACATTATAAGCATTAAACACCACTGATTTTTTAACGGTTTTCCCAAATTTTTAAACAACTCATTTGTAAATTTCATTGTCATAATAATAGGCAGTGGTCAACACATTCGCAAGAGTTCTTCATCGATAAATTCTATCATCAATTTATATTTTTTATATTCTGTTATGAGTTTACCATTAATTGAAGTAGGTTTTCATCCTCAGTGAAATCTGATAGTATTAAAAGAACTTTAAAAAAATTGGTATTAGGAGGCGGTATGGTATGCCAGAAGCAACTGAATATCATCAGCAAGGATTTAATTGCTGTGAGTCAACATTAATGGGGTTGTGTGACCATTTAGGAAAAACTTGTCATTTCTTCCCTCGGTTGGCAACCGGTTTTGGGGGTGGCTTAGGCCACACCGGTGACGTTTGTGGAGCCATTACTGGTTCAATAATGGCTTTGGGCTTAGAATTTGGACGCGACCAGGCTCAGGATAAAAAAACCCGGGACGATCTCTATTTATTAGTAGAACATTTTATTAACGATGTAAAAAAAGAATTAGGAACCATAGATTGTATTGATTTAATTGGTGTTCCTATGAATACCGTAGAAGGATTAAGTGAGTACCGAAAAAATAATATGCACTTAAAATGCCGAGAATTCATTAAAACAATATCCCAAATAGCCAAAGAATATCTCGACCAAATTCGTCATTAACCAGACCCTATATGGAAAAATATCCAGTATTCGTCTATTACCCCGCTGGAAATAAAAATAGCTTGAACGTACTAATAGGAGCGCTACAAAACCATCCCTTATGGAACCAGCTTCAGTTTTTTTTTGTTCAAAAGAGACTGACCTGTTGTCTGCTATCGCTCATCACCGATCTGGTTTAATACTTATATCAGTTATGACCCCCGATTGTGAACAGGTTCGGTCTCTTCTAATGAAGTGTAAATCAATTAATCCACAAGTTATAATTTGTCTTGGTGGTCCTCACATCTCGGCAACTCCAGAAACCTTTCAAGGTCTTGCTAATTGGTTGGTGAGGGGAGAAGCTGAAGACCTCATCCAAGAGATCATTTCATACGCTAAAAATGATTTACCCGCTTTAGACTCGGTGATTCTAAAATCAAATCATCGGGTTCGTCTTGACCTCTATTCACCTTCCCCTATCAAACTGGGAAAATATGGCTTCATCGAGATTACCCGTGGATGCCCCTATGGATGTTATTTCTGTCAGACAAGTTCGCTATTTGGAACCGATGTTCGACATCGCAGTCTTGAGGCTATATTTGAGTATTGCCGAGAAATGAAGAAAAAAAACTTGACAGATATCCGTTTTATCACACCGAATGCTTTAGCCTATGATTCAATTGATGGACGATCTTTAAATTTGAATTCTATTTTTTCACTCTTAGAAGGGATTAAAAAAATCATTGGCAAATCGGGTCGAATTTTTTTTGGATCCTTTCCATCTGAAATCCGTCCTGAGTTTATTACTCTTGAATCAATTTCAATCTTAAAAAAATTTTCTGATAGTAAAACTTTGGTTTTTGGCGGACAAACTGGGAGTAATCGATTATTAAAAACCCTTCATCGAGGTCATTCCCGAGAACAGGTTTTTTCGGCAATAGACCTGGCCATTCAAAATGGCTTCCAGGTTGCCGTAGATTTTATTTTTGGCCTCCCGGGAGAAAATGAAGATGATGAAAAAGA
>MTKZ01007547.1_pt2 | contig 19346 bp, 22 predicted proteins | sample 1042781 | NCBI WGS metagenome assembly MTKZ01 (sample SAMN06212207, study PRJNA360539) | anaerobic digester metagenome | biome: Wastewater treatment plant; material: sludge; isolation source: anaerobic digester fed with sludge from wastewater treatment plant | place: Denmark: WWTP Viborg ... | reverse complement strand
CTTCGCCTGGGCGTTATCGATCCAGATAAAGGGGTAATCAGACCGCTCTATAATTCCGGTCCGCATTCATGGGATATGAGTCAGGTCTCAGTGTTACGAGCAAAGATAGGGGCGGGATTAATCTATGGTGAAGAGCTTTTGCCTCTTGTAAATGCTGCACACCTTACGATGAAGGACAGCGGAAAGAATGCGATACTGGTACCGCTGTTCCGAGTATCCGACAACACTTGGGAGAATCGGTTGTTGCGAGCAGATGGTGCGATTCTGGTTGTTACCTATTCCAAAGGGATTGGGCTTGAGCTGTACAGGGAGAGAAGGAACAATGCGAATACGTAATCGTCGATGTGCGATATTATCGGAGGTGAAATATCATTTCTAGTCCTTTACTTAATCTGATCCACGATAAGTGGATACCGTTGAGTAACGCTGAGGGGGAAGTATCGATTCTCGCTCCTTGGCAGCTATTTGAAAGGGGGTGTGATATTACCCCCTTGTCTCTCGCAACTCCAAGGCCTGATTTCCAGGGTGCACTGATCCAGTTTCTCATCGGATTGGCCCAGACCACAATGCCTCCTGGAGACGAGGATGCATGGGTCGAAGGGCTACACACGCCATTCGATGCTGCTCATGTAAAATCCCGGTTTGGATCTGTCTCTAGAGCATTCAATCTTTGTGGGGATAGTCACCGGTTCATGCAGGATCTCGATTGTGCTGATGGGAGAAAACAGCCAATTGATACCCTTATTATCGGGATGCCCGGTGAAAATACGCTGAAACAGAATAGTGATCTGTTTCAGAAACGTGCGTCGGTCCACCATCTCTGCCCTACCTGTGCAGCGATGGCTATCATGACACTTCAGTTCAATGGGCCTCCCGGGGGAGCTGGCCATAGGACCGGTCTTCGTGGTGGAGGTCCCCTGAGCTGCGTTGTCATTGGTAAAACCCTTACTGAAACGATCTGGCTAAATGTTCTCCCTGAAGATGAGTTTCACCTGGGTTTTTCAGGTGAGCAGAAGAGTACGCTCTCTGATATTTTCCCCTGGATGGGTCCTTTGCGTACCAGTGAGGATGGCACAAAGACGGGGATTTCAGATGTCAGCCAGCTTCAGCAGTTCTGGGGGATGGGGCGGCGCCTTCTCCTTGATTGTGACAATCCCGTTGAGGGAACGTGTGACATATGTGGTATTACTACTCAGACTGCGATTGCCTCATTGAAAACCAAGACCTATGGGATCAGCTACGATGGGAGCTGGCGCCATGTACTCACGCCATACTACCGATCAGGGGAGGATGTTTTACCCGTCCATGTCCAGAGCGGGGGTATCACCTATCGCCACTGGCTGGGGGTTGTCCAGAATGATCCTGATAATGGCAGGGAAGTTGCGAGGGTTGTGCAGAGATTCAGAAATATTCATGCGGATCTTTTCGGGCTCCTTCCCGCTATGCCACAATTGTGGGCATTCGGGTATGACCTGGATAATGTTAAAGCCAAGTGCTGGTACGACAACTACATGCCTCTTATCGAGGTATCTGATACCATCAGGGCAGATTATGAGGTATCGATCGCACAAATTGTGCGTGCAGCCCAGCAGGTGAATGATATCCTTCATGGATGTGTCAAGGATGCTCTTTATAAATCGGAAAGGGTGGATGTCGCAAAATCTCAGAAAAACACGAAGAACATTTCCATCGTAAAGGCCAGGTTCTGGTCCGAGACCGAACCACTCTTTTATTCCACACTCTCCAATCTCAAGAGATTGTTGGAAGCAGGGGAATCCATTGACGCCGAGAAACGCCATTGGGTTGGAAATGCAAGAAAGACAGCACTAACCCTGTTTGATCTCTATTCACAATCCCAGTATGTTGATGAATACCGGCCAAAGGCGGTCATTGCTGCACGAAAACGTCTTATTATGTCCGTTTCACCCAAGGCTCCCAAGATGATGAAGATTCTCTCACTGAAGAAGGAGACATGAAGATGATAATTGAACAGAAAAAATGGTTGAATTTTTCCGACCCGAATGTCACCAACATCCTTTTCCAATGGTGGAAGGACCTCGAAACGACACGAGGTGACAGGGCGGACCTCCGCAGATGTAAGGTGACTGAGGATGTATTTTTCCTTCCCGCATACCATCGGCTCCGCCACAGTCTGTTGCCGCTTGGAACGGTGAATAATGAGTCACTGGGCATTGTTTCCGGTGTTCTTTCCCATGTAAGGGATCATGATGGTTCGGTTCCCTTTGCTGGGCAGCTTGCCCGGATCTCTCCCGGAAAGGACGGGCCAGTCATGAGCGAGCTGCGATTCAGGAAACTCCTCTCTGTCCGTGAACCGAACACTCTCTTCCGGGAAGGGATCAGGGCTGTTCTGATTCTTGATGGTACTGTGAACATTATTGACCTTGCCCAGGGGCTGTACTGGTGGAATACCACCACGAGAAAAAAGTGGGCACTCTCATATTACGAAAGAATTGTGTAACCTGGTGATGACATGACTGAATTTATCCAACTTCATATCCTTGCATCGTACCCTCCCTCGAACCTGAACCGCGACGATCTCGGGAGACCGAAAACTGCGATAATGGGGGGCACCCAGAGACTCAGGATCTCTTCCCAGAGTCTGAAACGGGCCTGGAGACAGTCCGAGTTCCTGCAGAGTGCCCTGGCGGGTCATATTGGTATTAGGACAAAGGAGATGGGAAATAAAGTGGTTGTCGCATTGACCACAGGGCGTACCCTTTCAGAGGTTCTTTCCAATTCATCAAAATCCCCTGCACGGTCTCCTGTACCAGAGAAAAAGGCTGTTGACTGGGCAAAAATTATTACTGAACAATTTGGAAAGGTATCCGGGGCTGACAAGACTGTAAAGACAGAGCAGATCGTGCATTTCAATCCAGAGGAGATTGATGCCATCGACTCGCTTCTTGAGCAATGCATCACAAGCGGCAATGCCCCGGACAAGGAGTCACTGTCACTGTTGAGGAAGGATCATACTGCCGCCGATATCGCGATGTTTGGGAGGATGTTTGCCAAAGATCCTCATTACAATACAGAAGCTGCTGTACAGGTCTCCCACGCACTTACTGTCCACGATGTGGTGATTGAGGACGATTATTTCACCGCTGTCGATGATCTGAATGCACTGGAGACAGATGCAGGTTCGGCTCATATCGGCCAGTTCGAATTTGCAGCAGGGCTTTATTATCTCTATGTCTGCATCAATCAGGACCTCCTGAAGGAGAATCTCATGGGTGATGCAGCACTCGCCCAAAAAGCCATCGCTGCACTGACGGAATCGTGTGCAAAGGTCCCTCCTGCCGGAAAGCAGGCCAGTTTTGCATCGCGGGCATATGCCTCGTATATCCTTGCGGAACGAGGATCCAACCAGCCACGCTCTCTGGCGGTTGCCTACCTTACTCCAGTCAAGGGAGAGAACCTGCTTGGTTCGGCTATTACCACGCTTGAAGAAACCCGCAGGAAGATGGATGCAGTTTATGGACCCTGTTGCAGGGAATCACGTATCATGAATGCCGCTGCAGGTGAGGGTTCGTTATCCGAGATCCTTCGTTTTGTCTCCTCCTGACTATGACCCTCTATTGTGTGTTCAGGTTATATGCCCCGATGGCGTCCTGGGGGGAGATAGCGACTGGTGAGGACCGTCATTCTTCCGACCACCCGTCAAAATCTGCAGTCATCGGGCTCATTGCCGCTGCACTGGGGATTACCCGCGACCAGGAACTCATTAACACCCAGCTTACCCGGACAATCGGGATCGCTTGCCTTGTTCATTATCCAGGAGTTCCCGTTGAGGACTTCCATACAATACAAACACCTCCCCAATCTGAGCTAAACAAAGGATCTCATTTCCATACGCGCAAGGATGAGTTATCGATCGGTTCGGACCGGTTATATACCATTATCTCACGACGGGAATATCGTTGTGATCCATGGATATCGGTATGCCTGTGGGAGAGGGGTCAGGGACTTCCTTTCCATTTGCATGAAATCGCAGAGGCATTGAATAATCCGGTATTCTCTCTTTACTTCGGAAGGAAGTCCTGTCCCCCCGCCTATCCCCTTCATGCGGTTACTCTTGAAGCGCCGTCTATCCTAGAGGCATTCAGGTTGGATGGATGGAAACCATCAGTGGTTGTTGAAGGCGTGACGTTGCCAGAGGAAGCTGCAATGTACTGGGATGCTGATGGAACTGCCGGGGTCTCTCCCCGTCATATCTACCAGCGGAGAGATGAGGTTCTTAGCCGCAAACGATGGGCGTTTTCAAACCGAAGTGAATATTTCGAGATGGTGACGATGTCGGGTCTGGAGGTTTTATAGATGTATTTCAGCAGGATTAGTCTCCAGCCGAATGCAATCACCTCACCTGAATTTTGGAAGGTGACCACAGGTCCTTACCAGATCCATTCTATGGTTTGGGACCTCTTCGCTGATTCGGAAAACAGGAAACGCGATTTTATCTATCGTGTTGATGCCATCCTGAACAAACCGGTCATCTATACTGTTTCTCAGCGAAAGCCGATTTATCTTGGGAATGTCTGGTCACTGGAGACGAAGGACTACCACCCAAAGATTTTCAAGGGGCAGCAGCTTGCTTTCTCCCTCCGTGCAAACCCCATCAGGACCCGGTGGACAGCACCAGATGCGGAGGGAAAACGGATCCAGAAAAGACATGACGTGGTGATGGATACAAAATGGGCTCTCCGATCTGATGGCTCTCTAGATGCTAAATATCGTATGGCAGACCTCGTCCAATATGAGGGAGTACGCTGGCTCAAGGAAAAAGGTATGAAGAATGGGTTCACGGTTGAAAATAACCAGGTATTGACGGGGGCATACCGGCAGCATTCGTTCCGCCAGGGGATGAAAAATCACCAGGTGACTATCAGCACCCTTGACTTTACCGGACTTTTAGAAGTGACTGATCCAAAATTGTTCTTGTCCGGCCTCATGAATGGTATCGGACCTGCAAAAGGATTCGGATGTGGGATGTTGATGGTTCGGCCACCATCTTAAAGCAATGAGACCGTGGGCATCTAAAATACCCCCTCTTCCTTTGAAAGAGCGATCATCACTCATTTTTCTTGAATACGGTGAGTTGGATGTTATTGACGGCGCGTTCGTTCTAATAGATAAAAACGGCGTCCGGATCCAGATCCCTATAGGAGGAATAGCCTGTATTATGCTTGAACCAGGGACACGAGTCTCGCATGCTGCTGTGAAATTGGCAGCACAAGCCGGGTGTCTTCTCACTTGGGTAGGTGAAGCGGGGGTTCGTCTCTATTCTTCAGGTCGTCCAGGTGGCGCCCGGTCTGATAAACTCCTCTACCAAGCATCCATCGCACTGAATGTAGATGCCCGTCGCCGTGTGGTACAAAGAATGTTTGAGATCCGATTTGGCGAACAAGTGGACCCGGGGCTTTCTATCAATCAGATGCGTGGTCTTGAAGGTATTCGGGTAAAAAATCTGTATGAAGAATGTGCCGCCCGCTACCATGTCAGGTGGCAGGGAAGGAGATATGATCCGAATCACTGGGGAGGATCTGATCTCCCGAATAAGTGTCTGAGTGCAGGAAATGCCTGTTTGTATGGAATTGTGGAAGCAGGGATTCTTGCAGCAGGGTATTCCCCGTCTATCGGATTCCTCCATACGGGAGATCCTCTCTCTTTTGTTTACGATATTGCGGATCTCTTTAAATTTGACACTGTCGTTCCTGCTGCCTTTGAAGTTGCCGGTCAGCGGCTGGTCCATCCCGAACGCCTTGTCAGGCAGAAATGCCGGGATCTTTTTCGAAAGGAACAGATTCTTGACCGAATTATACCCTCCCTGCAGGAAATCCTCGATTCAAGCGGTCTTGAAGTCCCAAAACCATATTCTGATGCAGTTCTTCCAGCCTTTCACAAAGAGTAGGTGATTTATATGGGATTTATGGTAATTGTGATAGAAAATGCACCACCTTCATTACGGGGAAGACTCGCTATCTGGCTTCTCGAAATCAGAGCAGGAGTGTATGTAGGAAATTACTCGGTTAAGGTGAGGGAGATGATTTGGAAGCAAGTCATCTTAAACCTTGGAAAAGGGAATGCCGTGATGGCATGGCATGTTCCAAACGATGCAGGCTTCGATTTCATGACCGCTGGAAGAAACCGCAGAATACCTCTTGAAATGGATGGCCTCAAGCTAATTTCCTTTTTACCTGAAGAGAAACAAGAAGGGTAATATACTCCTATTTTCGGTAATATTTAAACTGAAGAGAGTTCCCCACACCCGTGGGGATGAACCATGTATGATCGCTGCCCGGAATGCGGGTATGAGGAGTTCCCCACACCCGTGGGGATGAACCGTCAGAAGTCAACGAAGATAACCTGCCATGCAGGAGTTCCCCACACCCGTGGGGATGAACCAAACGGGAGGATGATTACCGTTCCTCCCTTATGGANNCCCCACACCCGTGGGGATGAACCGCCTACGTGGTCGGGAAGATCATCAGCGAACCGGAGTTCCCCACACCCGTGGGGATGAACCTCAACCGGTCGGAGGTAAGAGAGTATGACTGATGAGTTCCCCACACCCGTGGGGATGAACCACAATCCCGAGCCGGGCGCCCTCATGGATATGGGAGTTCCCCACACCCGTGGGGATGAACCACCCGCATATGCTCCCGATGATGAATTGTATATGAGTTCCCCACACCCGTGGGGATGAACCGACCAAATGGGCATCGGTGATCGGTTCCGGCGGCGAGTTCCCCACACCCGTGGGGATGAACCGACGGGTATCCCTCGGTACATCCGGCTGATCCAGAGTTCCCCACACCCGTGGGGATGAACCGAACCGGCGTATCGAGGTCTGGATCGCGATTGAGAGTTCCCCACACCCGTGGGGATGAACCATGATTGGTCGGAAGAAGAACGGGTATGTCGAAGAGTTCCCCACACCCGTGGGGATGAACCGTCGCTACCACTCGGCGGCATCGGAAAGGGTTAGAGTTCCCCACACCCGTGGGGATGAACCATCAGAAGCTCGCAGATGCCCGCTGTGCCCGGCGAGTTCCCCACACCCGTGGGGATGAACCAGCAGGGAGCAGAGTATCAGAGGACAGGAGACCGAGTTCCCCACACCCGTGGGGATGAACCGGAATACCNNGGGGATGAACCGGGTGCGGCGATCTCTTCATCCGTGAATCCCCGGAGTTCCCCACACCCGTGGGGATGAACCGTATGCCGTCGCGGCCTCCTCCTCGTAGCGAGAGAGTTCCCCACACCCGTGGGGATGAACCGTAAGCGAACTGATCGAAGAATTGCAGGGGTTCGAGTTCCCCACACCCGTGGGGATGAACCGTATCCGTGTTCCCACGGGAGGTCAGCATACAAGAGTTCCCCACACCCGTGGGGATGAACCGGGGTGCTTGCGGCAAGCGGACCGAGCGTATCCGAGTTCCCCACACCCGTGGGGATGAACCAGGTCAAGGAATGTCGACGTCGTGTTGAATAACGAGTTCCCCACACCCGTGGGGATGAACCAACCCCTTTGGGACCGCTACCTTGCCCTCGTTAGAGTTCCCCACACCCGTGGGGATGAACCATAGCACCACTGCGGGCTTTTTACGGAGTAATAGAGTTCCCCACACCCGTGGGGATGAACCGGCTACGCAGACAGACAGCGTATGCCCGGTGAAGAGTTCCCCACACCCGTGGGGATGAACCGAGCACAATAACGATCCGGTCCCGGGTCCCCGTGAGTTCCCCACACCCGTGGGGATGAACCAGGATTCTGGCAGAAAACAACAGGAGCGGAGGGGAGTTCCCCACACCCGTGGGGATGAACCTTGATAAGTGGGAAGAAAACACAAACCATCAGAGAGTTCCCCACACCCGTGGGGATGAACCGACGACCTGGTGCCGTGCATCCACATCACGCATGAGTTCCCCACACCCGTGGGGATGAACCGCGGCAGGGACCGTTCCCCGGGAGCGTGCGCAGGAGTTCCCCACACCCGTGGGGATGAACCATCGAAAACCTGCCCTTTGACGTGGCAGTCCGCGAGTTCCCCACACCCGTGGGGATGAACCATCACGGAGGAACAGGCAGGGATCTCATAAACAGAGTTCCCCACACCCGTGGGGATGAACCGCTAGTGGATGTCGGGTTCCGGACGCAGAGTATGAGTTCCCCACACCCGTGGGGATGAACCAGGCATCACGAAAGATGCAAAACCCCTGGTCAGGAGTTCCCCACACCCGTGGGGATGAACCAGGATCCCTACTGCCCTGATATTGCAGGGAAGCGAGTTCCCCACACCCGTGGGGATGAACCGCCTACCCTCTCAACCTCATAGCAGGAGATGTGGAGTTCCCCACACCCGTGGGGATGAACCACGTGCGGCGTGAAGTCCATCTGTTCCAGGCGTGAGTTCCCCACACCCGTGGGGATGAACCAACAGACCAGTGTTTTCTCCTCGATGTTCACCCGAGTTCCCCACACCCGTGGGGATGAACCACTCACTCGTCCGGTTATCGGCAATCCGGAACTGAGTTCCCCACACCCGTGGGGATGAACCGAGGTTCGGCCGGCACTGATGACCGAAGGCGGGGAGTTCCCCACACCCGTGGGGATGAACCGAATACCTCTGACGTTATCAGGCGGGCACTCTGGAGTTCCCCACACCCGTGGGGATGAACCAACAAGGTAATCGCTCGGGTCCCTGTTGTTGATGAGTTCCCCACACCCGTGGGGATGAACCACAGACCCGCCTGAGCGTATAGTTTTTTATGCAGAGTTCCCCACACCCGTGGGGATGAACCAGTCTACCCATACAGGGAAGGCGGTCAGATGAAGAGTTCCCCACACCCGTGGGGATGAACCATACCGACACGCTGTAAACCTTGATTCACCCTCGAGTTCCCCACACCCGTGGGGATGAACCGTATTGTCCGTTCCATCGCCGATCTCAAAAAACGAGTTCCCCACACCCGTGGGGATGAACCGATTGCGAGGGGCGGGCCGATTCACCAGATACCGAGTTCCCCACACCCGTGGGGATGAACCGTAAGGAGGGATTATGCTCAATCTTCTACCAAAGAGTTCCCCACACCCGTGGGGATGAACCTCCATGTCCCTGATCCTGATGTGGTTATGGCCGGAGTTCCCCACACCCGTGGGGATGAACCATTACCGCCGTCGCTCACCGTAAACTCCGTATAGAGTTCCCCACACCCGTGGGGATGAACCAACACGGATATCCCTGTTAGAATGCGAAGAGAAGAGTTCCCCACACCCGTGGGGATGAACCAACCGCAGCACCGAGCGAGAAGGTAACACCCTAGAGTTCCCCACACCCGTGGGGATGAACCGTCGGCCAACTCCTGAACCATAACCCTATACCACGAGTTCCCCACACCCGTGGGGATGAACCGTTAGCGACGGTGATACAGGCACGGGGTAGTAAGAGTTCCCCACACCCGTGGGGATGAACCACCAACCCCTCCAATAATGTGCCATACCCATGAGAGTTCCCCACACCCGTGGGGATGAACCGAGATCGCTGCATGGTTTGACTGTTCCCCAGACGAGTTCCCCACACCCGTGGGGATGAACCTATAGATACAATCCTGCTTAGGTGCAGGGAGATGAGTTCCCCACACCCGTGGGGATGAACCGTACACGAGAGGCGGTTCACTGAATGTTGCGATGAGTTCCCCACACCCGTGGGGATGAACCAGGATGGTATAAGTTCACCACGCCATGCCCGCTGAGTTCCCCACACCCGTGGGGATGAACCAAGAGGCCGGGGTCGTGTCAGTCTCCGCAGGCGGAGTTCCCCACACCCGTGGGGATGAACCAAATGGATCAGTTTCATACCTGCCCGCCAGGGGGAGTTCCCCACACAAGTGGGGATGAACCAACATTGGAAAAGGGCATATATGAGGGATAACGAGTTCCCCACACAAGTGGGGATGAACCGTGACGAGGGGCAATATTTACTGGAGGTCTTCAGAGTTCCCCACATCGGTGGGGATGAACCATAATGTCTGAAAAAGGAGACGTTCGGCCCGGATTCTCTTGATCTCTTGCTGCCGATATTTCAGAGTCTGGCCGTGTCCGGGTCGCACCCCGTGCATAGACAACCCACTACCAATTCCTGCTTTATCGATCCAATGTGGCACTAAACAGGTATTCTCCTTCATCACCAAGCATGACTGAAACAGTTGTGTGTGAATTTATGTGTAAATAAAAAACAACAAAAAATTATTTATGGCCCAATCCGTCAGCATCCTGATTGGTTGGCTTGGCCTTTCGTGTTTCGATCTTCTCGATTGCCTCCTCATATATCGTCGGCCACATTTCAGGGTCAATGTCCGGCTGAGGCGGTCTCTGCATTTGCCGGATCTCCCAAATATCACCTTCTAAAATTTCATCAATATCCGCCGCTATCACCCGTTTCCGTTCCCGAACGATCGTTATCTGTTTTGCGATCTTGTCTCTCTTTTTGGTCCACCAGGGTGTACCATATTCCTTTTTTGGTGCAAGTTCAATCTCATTGAACCACCGACAGTCAAGGTTTATGAGAAGCATCCCAATAAGGGCATCTTCCCTGACGAGCCCCTGGATATACATTGAACAATATCTCCTCCCCCATTCCACCTCATAACGATCTGCCAGGGCGATCAGGAAATGGATAAACTGGGAATTTGTGAGATTATCGACATATTTGTCGATAAACCGGTGTTGTTCCTGTACTTGTGCGGTTATGTCTTCTCGCCGGGCGTATGTGTCGGCTATCTTCCACCAACTGGCGCTCACTACGTGGGCCCGCTCTTCCGGGGTGAGCTTGTCGTATGCTTTATCAAGAGCCTTTTTAACATCGTTGGCAGTCGTCATTATTTCACCTTCTCGTTTCATTTATCGGTCCCTTTTGCATTTTCGAGCAATTCGAGCCGGCGCTTAATGTTGTCGATCTCTTCATCCTTCAGGATAGCACCATACGCGCTTATCGCGGCGATCATCACCCGTTGAAACGCCGCCCGGTCCTTATCGGTGGGATATGGCCGGAACCGGGTGCTGCATGCCCGGCTATGCAGGTACTCGATCAGGTCACTGGTCAACTGTAACAATTCCTCCCGGTCTAACCTGGTAAGTCTTTTTTTCAGCGCTGGCCACTCCAGTGCTTCTATTTCTTCATTTTCGGTTGTTGCTTCCATATTTCACCCTGCAGACTCACCATTATCCTTCAAGGTCCTGGTCCCCTCTTACCTTCCGCCTTTCGGATCGCTAAGTTCTTTCGCATACTTCCGTCAAGGAACATACCCGTTACAATTTCATCCTTAATCTCTGCCCTATGGGAATGATTGTGGATTTTACATGATTGAGGCATAGTCTTCCTCGCGTTTTTGGGCTTTCCGTAATGATTCAAAATGTTCACCGCAGAGTGGAAGAGGTCTATCATCTGAAGTTAGATTACACCATTGGGATTCTTTGCTACATCCTCGAACGATACAACACGAATCGGGCTGGTAAACCAATACATGGTTTGATAAACGAATGTCAGGGGGGAGCCCATATTCTTGAAGTAACTTAGCAAAAGGGCTTATTAGATTTGAAGAATCTTCGTTGGCAGAATTTTTTATGATGTGGTAATGCCCGTCACATAACGGATTTTTCAGGTTTCCACCTTCTCCCCACATCGGGCTATCGTCACATAACTTCCATATACACCTACCGATAATTTTGTCAGGATTATGGATTCTTGCATACTTGGTAATGTCAGGGAATGCAGAAATCCCGGCATCGTGCAGGATTTCATCATTGGTAAGCTGCGGCAATTCTATTTGGGGAGCTGATTGATGATAGATCCCACCCACCCGCTCCTTATCCGTGCCATGTGTGCCAAGCGTGCCAGCGCAAGACTGATCACTAGATTTTGGCACACATGGCACACATGGCGCACTTGTGGAGAGGGGGGTGTATAATTTCATCTGGGGATCAATCCAGCGATTTCCTCTCAAAACATCCGGACAGGATGGCGGTGTCGAACTCTCATCACTAAACCAATATCTCCTTGTAATCTCACGCCATACTTGGATTGATGGAACTACCAATTTTTTAATGGTCTTTCGAACTGGTGACCCTTCCTTCCTTCTAACAGAAATATGATCAGTCTCGGTTTCGAATCCAATACTTTGGAGAGCCTTTGTCACCGTCTTTGCGTTGGTCCTGAAAACTTCAGCGATATCGCGGGCGGTCACTGCCTCAGGTGTAACGCCATCGACTGCCTCATCGCCGACTGCCAAGGCATACGCATAATTGAATAACGACCCTTCCCAGCTCTGCGATCTGGCTCTCTTAATCTCGTGCTGCCGGTAATTCAGGTACTCGGTAAACCTAGCCTGTCCGTCTGGAAAGAGCTGCAAGACCATCGATACTGGGCGGGCCATTTGGAGGAGCCGCCGCTCGATGTCAAGGTCGCCGTACTCCATCATTTTATTTCCATCAATGGCCTGCCAGTGGTGAAGCACAAACCGGGCAATGAGTGCCCGTAGCTCGGCCACTTCTTCATGATATACCGGAGATAGCTCTGGGGGGATATCCTTTCGGTATGTCTCATAAGGAGAATAGGATAAACATCTTCCTTCGGTCGCGTTGTCCTTGAAATGTTCACGCATGGCCAGGACTTTGGGCCCGTATGGGTGGAATATGAGTTGCCTGGTCGGGTCATTGGTATCGCTAAGTATGATATATTTCCCAAACTCGAAACCGACGTTTAGAAACTTCACGAGTGGGTCGTCGGCACCACCTCGAAGATCACCTTCATCTATGACTAGTGTGCCGCGCCATCGTTCATGAAAGCGCATGAGCCCGGACGTTGTGCTTGAACCGGTCGCCTTGATTTAATAGAAACACAGATCGCTTACGACTTCGGTTAACCGGCTCTTTCCCTTACCGGTATCGCCAAGAAACCGAAGATATGGCGATGTCGGGCACTTGACATAGAACCATGAATACAGACAGTAATAGATACAAAGCTCCCGATCCTTGTCAGGCATATCGCAGTATTTCTTTATATGCTGGTCTAGCCTTGTGTAAAGGTCAGCCGGGGATAGAAGCAGGGCAGCCCGCACCAGGTCGGCACGGGGCACGCCGACTATAAACACCGTCTCCCGGGTGTCATGGTGGACTGGAAGCACAGCAGGTTTGATGGCGTCGCCGTTGTCGAAAACCGTCGAGACGAACTTAATTTCTTTCTCATCCTCGAAGACAAACCCAAAGACTCCACCGCTATCGATTACGTCGAGATGCAGGCGGCCGTCCTTCTCGAAGAAGGGAAGGATCCGGGTGGTGTCTTCTTCTTTGGCTTCCGGCACATTCTGGTCGCGACTCTTCTGGCCTGTCTTCAGTTCATTATAGGAATACTCCGGGTCACCCATTGCCCGAAACTCTCGCCATCGGTTTTTGTTCGAACACGAATTATGATGGCATCTTGCATAGACCGCACCGTATGCAAGCTGGCCGAGAAACGCGCCATTCTTATGTATCCCATTGCTGAAGGGACAGGGATCCAATTCGTAGAAATACCGGTGTCCTGCCTTGTTTTTGGGAATGATCTTGCAGGGAAGGTTCGGCTCGTACTCAGCCAGCCACTCGGCAAGATCAAAGTCTCGACCCTTCCCTTTCGGCCGTGCAGGTGCTGTTGCAGGTTTCTTTTTCGTTTCCGCTGCCAGGGCATCTAGGAGCTCGACCGCGACCACGTCCACGGGGTCCGGCACAGACAGGACGCGGGCCCGGCGGTGCGGGCGGTCCTGCATGTCTTCTCCCTTCCTCGCAGTCGTGCCGTATATCTTCCATATCCGGGCGGCGTTGAAATTTTTCACATCCACCGACACAGTGGCATCGCTGAAACGGGCGGCTAGTGCTTCCAGACACCCCTTCACCAGGTCGCGGGCAGGTTCGTCGTTGGGAAGGTCAATCCTATACAGGAGGTGATAGCCGTTCCCGGAGTCTCCCACCACAGGGGCGGGCCAACCCAACTCAGTAAGGAGCGCGATCACGAGCCCGGCCTTCTCCCATGCTGCAGCCTTCTCCTTTTCAGAAGAGGAGACCTCCGCCGGTCGGACAGGATCAAGGTCAACGGGAAGCCATCGGCGGCGTAATATATCCGCGTCGCTCGTCAGCCGGTCGGTGCTGCGGACCTTTCCCACCCGGGACCGCCTTGCCATCAACGCGGGGTTCGCCGGGTTAAGGGTAAGATAAATTCCCGTAGTATCGGTGTTGTCGAGAAGGTCGACCTGTTGAGCCAGATCTTCAAGGTTCTGGCCATAACCGGAATAAACGGACCCATCGCGGCCTTTTACCCGCACCTCGACTGTCTGGCCGTCTTCACATAGGACTGAAAGCGCGTATCTGACAGAATCGGTTACAGGCAGGGTGTCGGTCTCGGCCGGGGTGGACCCGGCAGCACCGTCGCCTTGAGTTTGGGTGATGGTGGAAGTATCCACACAATCACTCCTCGCCTTTGGGTCTTGTTTGGGTCCAGGGCTTGCAGGTACAGGGCGGGATAGTGATCAGGTTCACATCATCCACGTATACCCTGTTTGGTATCGCTCTGCCACAATCGGCGCATATATCGGCCGTGTTGCAGAGTCGGGACCGGGGGTTGTATTCACTCATCGTGATCGCCCCCGTTTTCTTTAATGAACTTTATCACGGGGTCGAATATCGCTGAGTCTTTATCCCAACGGGCGAGTGTTTCCTCACACCAGATCAGCCTCGTTGCCTTATCAATCTGTGCGACTTCTGCAGGCACGAGAGAGACATACACGTCTTCGCTGTCGGGAGGTCTGTAGACGTTTAGCTTTCCGGCAATAGCGATAAGTGCGGGCGCCTTGATCTGCGACAGTACCGTGTATGCCCGGCTCTGGTACTGCCTGTGTGCCTTGATACGGAGCGTGCCGGTTGGATCGTTGACCTTTCCGACCAAGCTATCGTCTCGTTTTGTCAGCTCGATCAGGACACCGCACCAGAAAAAACGTGCTGCCTTCTCACCATTGGAAAGGACGGCATACGTCGAGCTCATCTGTTCGGTGCTGTCCTTCACGATATCCCGGATCGCCGAGAGCTCGGTGATAAATGCACGAGTGCCGACAGTAGGCACCCAGTCGGGATCTTCCTTCAGGGTCCATGGGACGTCGATATCAGTGTCACTGAGTGAGGCAAGCGACTCCACAATCTCAGCGTCTTGTTAGTAAAACTGGCCTGACATAGGCGACGCGTAGAATTTGAAGTATCTGCCAAACAAAGCGTTTCGGATCCGGTCCTCGATCAGATACTCACCACCGACCTTCGCAGACTCGGCCAGGTCAACAGCTCCGGCCAGCGACAGCCATGTAATCTTTTCGATCACTGGTGCCGGGAGGTATATCGTCGCGGCCTGCGTGCCGTTATCAAGGATAACCCGGGCCCGAAGATCCGGGCGGGGCTCCTCAACAATGCCATGCCTGGGGCATATATATCCCCCGGGCCCAACCTCGACCATCTTTTTACATCCCTGATGTGGACATCTCCTGACAATGCCAGCCGAGTAGATCCGCGTCACGGCACCGACCAGGATCTCGCCGGGTACCTTGGCGACCGTGATCTCTTCATCAATTTCTGTCGCGGTCGCATTGGAAAGGTTCACGTTGATCTTTTCATCGTAGAGTGTGGGGTAAACACCTTGGATTTCGTAGGCTTTTCCTTGTTCCAAGGTGGGGGGTTCGGTCTTTCCCTTCCATGACACAAACCGGACCACTCTGGAAGCGTCACCAAGAAGACCAGTCTGGTGGATCTTCGCGTGCCGTGGCTCAAAGAGCTTCACAACCCTCACCCTCACTGCAGTATAGACACACGGCAGAAGGTCGGCAACGGCGACGGGTTTCGAGCGTTCGGTATCCGGTGGGAGTGGGGGTGCCTGATCGAGACCTAACCGCCGGCGGATCCCACTCTCGACAGTTGCGAGTGCTTCCTCCTCAGCGACTCCGAACTCGGCCAGCATGGCCATGTTGCGCTTCATCTCTTCCATATCTTCGGGCTGAAGACCGGGCGGCTGGTGTGCGTACTTCTCGAAAAGTGCGATGAGTGCTTCGGTCATGCAGGCACCTCCGCCTCATGATTGTGCGCTTGTTCCGCCCAAATTTCGATAATATTCTCGGCATCTTCACCGGTCACGCCAGACCCTGGCAGTATCGCGGTAAGGTCTTCAAGAAGGGCCCGGGCGGGCTTGTGTTCGGAATAACACAGAGAATAATTCTTCCCGGCCGGGGTGAGGAAGTCCACGACAAGAAGTGGACGGTCGGGGAGGGTGGTTGTGTCAATGCGCACGGAACGAGCCATATTGGCGATCCGCTCGGCGGTCGCGGTCATTAGTCGACCACCACCATTTTTTTCTTGGCGATCAGGGACCGCGCAACGATACCATGCAACGGGCTTTCCTGTTCGATAGCATCGAGCACGTCGCGGGCAACCTTAAACGGTTCGGCTCCCGGTTGGTTGGGTTCCGTGGTGGGAGCATTTTTTAATGGGGATGCACTTATCTTGTTCATCCAGATTTCTCCTGTTGGATCGCGAGTGTCTGGTTCCCTCGGCCGGTCTTGTGTTTGCATCGCATTTCCGGCCAGGGTGTCCTTCATTCACCGGTAATCTCTCTTCTGTTCTGTTGCCGCTCATCGAGCAAGCGGTTAATGAGACCGTCGTATGTTTCACCAAACTTCCCGATCTTTCGAAGTCTGGAAAGAGTGGTCGAATGGATTTGAACAGACGAACGATTTTTCATAGTTTGTATGGTGGGAGGTAAATCTATAAACGCATTGATCACACACTATGTGTCTGACTTGCAATGAACACAGATCTCTCAAATAGTCGAATTTCCCAATTTCCAGTATTGCGTAACCGAATTGTGCTATTTCTAAAGACAAGAAGAAAAATTAAGTCTGAAATTTTAACAATTGCGCTATCTGAATTTTTATTAAATCGCTCTGCTTTAATGATTAATTCAAGGTTTAATGAAAAAAAGGAAGCAGAGGAATTGGGAAGAAAACGAATAATACAGAATAAGAGCATTATCGATGACTTAACCGATCTTGGGTGGACCTCTTGGCGGGATATCCAATATAACTTTTTAGAGAATTTCGATACCAAAAAAGTTGGGAGACCAATAAAAAAGAGACTATCAACTAAGAAAACCATAGCAAAAACAAAACATCCAACTGCATTACGTCGTTTATTAGATAATTTGGTCGAATTTGGAATATTAGAACGTAAGGATGTGGTTGAGTTATATCCAAGATCCCAAAAAGATAAACAAAAGACACATCCATATTTCCGAATTGATTGGAGAATGATCGTAAGTCTTAAAGATTTTACTACATATGAATCTGGAAAATACTGGGATATAGCCGACAAGGTTGCAGGAGGTGAAATTACAGAACAGGATTGTATAAAGGAACTTGATGAGACACGGAAAATTGTCCAATATCATGGTGTTGTTTTAAGTAATACCGATGCACTTGAACGTATTAACTTAGCTTGGGATGAAGATAAAAAAGAACTGGGAAGAAGATATTTTAATTACGTGCTTAATGCGCTAAATCGAGAATCGAAATATATTCAGCTTTTATTACTGGAAAAAGAGTTCCATGCCAAAGCTAATATTTTTGCTTATAGGTTTGATCCCAAGAATGAGAGAATAAAAAAAGATCTTTCGAGGATAAAAAAAAGTATCCCACCCTTAATAAAACGCGGACGGGACCTTGTGATTGATGTTGAAAAGATCATATTTGACGAAGTCCTTTGGGAGACTTTACAAGGGTCGAAACCAAATCCTTTATTCGTTCAAGAAAACAAAAATTTTTTGGAATTTTTGGATGATTTAGCATATTTACCCAAAGATATTGATAACGAATTAAAAACCATAAAAAAAATATCTAGTCATTTTTCTTCATGGCTTCCATGAGTTGGACCGTTGCTGCCTCTACCGCCGCTCGGGTCGCTGTCTCCACGGCTGCCTTGAATTCTGGGGAGTCTTCGATCTGTCGCCTAGTCGCGTCCTTCGACCTAGCAACGTCTTCGGTGAGTTCGAAACCGCACGAATTACAGAACCGGGCAGTTGGTGCGTTGACAAAATGGCATCGCCCGCATGGCCGGGGTGCGAGTGGGTTCTCCTCGATGGCCTTCTTTCTTTTCACTCCCGCTTTGGCCAGCATCTCGGCATTAATATCGTCTTTTCCCAATTTAACGTAGGTTTGAAACATTTTTGTGTTAAGGTTGTTCCACATCGTCTTTTTGATGATAGACTCTTGGTAATTCTCATTAACCAGGTGGGTTATCCGGCTCTTCCGGAAAAGGTGTGGGTTAAGTCTCTTTGTGATAGTGGTTTTTCCCTGCAGGCGGCCGATAATGCGTCGCACAGTGATATATTCAATAGGGGCACCATCCTGTAGGCTTACAAATACTCGGTCTTCCTGAGCTCGGAACTTGGTCGCGTCCTTCCATCGGGCAAGGTATTCTTTGGCCATGACAAGGCAGGCGTGCCGTTCCTTCTTGTTCTTCTCATCGGTTACTATCACTTCGACCCACTGATCCTCAAATTTCAAGTCTCGCCAACGCAGCCGGGCTAGCTCCCCAACGCGACATCCGGACTCGTAGAAGGTGCTGATCAGTGCTTTATCTCGAAGGTTCGCGGCAGCCTCGATGAGCTCCAGGACCTCGCCTCGGGTCAACAGGTCTTCAGGTCGCGATGTATCGGTATCGACAGATGGGATCTTAATTTCCTCGACTTTCCGCCGGGGTAATTTCACCAACTTCTCGGCAATCATCCATAGGACAAACTGCCGAAGGATCCGTATATAGTCGTGTTGTGCGTTCCTTGTATACGGCTGGCCTTTTACATTGGACCCATTCTTCAGGGCGATAATGGCGGCATCGAGTTGTTGAATGGTGAGCTCCTGGTATGGGACGGCTAGAAACCGGCGCCATGAGACCAATGTGCTGGTCACCTTCTTAACCCGCACAGCCGAGATACCCGCCCGGGCCTGCCGTTCGGTAGTATACCTAGTGATTATCTCGGCGTCACTCGTTGTGATCTGACCACGTTCCAGTGCCTTATTGATAGACCTGTCGGCACCATACCGGTTATTGGTCCGGTAAAAATCAGGCTTCACATCGGGTGTATTTGCCATATATTTAAATTGTCACACCCGTTAATAAAAGATGAGGCATTGAACCATAATTGTCAGAGTGCCTCAGCCCGGATTTGAACCGGGGACAACCAGATCTTCAGTCTGGCGCTCTCCCGAACTGA
>MTKZ01006407.1_pt2 | contig 19348 bp, 18 predicted proteins | sample 1042781 | NCBI WGS metagenome assembly MTKZ01 (sample SAMN06212207, study PRJNA360539) | anaerobic digester metagenome | biome: Wastewater treatment plant; material: sludge; isolation source: anaerobic digester fed with sludge from wastewater treatment plant | place: Denmark: WWTP Viborg ... | reverse complement strand
CCCAACCTTTTTGCCGAGTTTATTTTTCCTTATCAACTTCCAATTTTAGAACGTTTTGGCCTTAATTGTTATGGTTGTTGTGAGCCGATTGATAAAAGATGGCATATTGTCAGTCAAGCACCTCGATTGCGTAGAGTATCAGTATCAGCCTGGGCGAATGTGAGAGATCTTGCTGAAAAACTAGGGAAAAATTACGTTTTTTCACGAAAACCAAATCCTTCTGACCTCAGCTATCCCAAAATTGATGAAGAATATATTCGAAAAGGTTTACGTGAAACCCTGGAAGCAGCTCAAGGGTGCCATGTTGAGCTAATCATGAAAGATAATCACACCATCGGTCGTAATCCAGAAAATGTTATTCAATGGTGCCGAATAGCTCGTGAGGAAGCAGAAAGAATTATGGGATGATTAATACACGGTTTTCATTTAAGTTATTATATTTTATTTAACCCCATTTATGGCAATTGGTAATTAAAGATGGGGTTAAATAAAATATAATAACTTACTTTTTTTAAAACAATCTTTGTTTCTCCAAATCCATTTTAGGGAGAGTACCATATCATCCTAGATGTAATAACAATCCTTTTTTAATTGTATAGCCAAGACCAAGGTAAAATACCTTCCCCCTTAGAAAATCTGGAAACAAGGTAATTGTTCTCGCCAATAACTCTGGTGGATGGGAGATCCAATCGATGATTAGAATCAGTAAAAATTTTGAAAAGAAACCCTCAAATATAGATTTAAAGTACTTTAAAAAATTTTCTTCATTGATTTCCTAAAAAAAACAAAAACCCTCTTGACAATTGTGTAGAAAATATCCTATATTTTACACGTGTAAACTACACGTGTAAATTTTTATGATTAAAAAATTTCGATCTAGCAATTCAACACGGTTTCTCATGTAAGGAATTACAATTTTAAGGGGGTGAAAGTCATTTTTTAAAGTAAATCTATATCAACAGGTCAATTTTTTATTAAGTTGTAAATTTTAAGGAGTTATAAAAAAGGAGGATGGAAAAGTGAAGAAATTTGGAGGTTTAGTTCTATTCATATTCGGAATATTGTTAATTTGTCAAATAGCGGCTGCGGATGAATCTAATTGGGGAAACATTGATTGGGTGCAATTCAAAGGAACTCAACTAAATGTTTTAGCTACATCAATGCCAGTCTCAGAAGTTTATAAAAGTAAAATTGCTGAGTTTGAAGAACTTACTGGAATAAAAGTAAATTTCGAATTATTAAACGATGTTGACCGCAAGAAAAAACAATTGGTCGATTATGCTTCTGGTATGGGTGAGTATGATGTCGCCAATGTTGGATTCTCCAACCGAGAAGAATTCGCTCAACCTGGCTATATGGAATCGCTCCAACCTTACTTAGATAATCCCAAACTGACGGATAAAGACTGGTATAACATTGACGATTATCCCAAAGACGTTTTAGCAGGGGGAATATCCGGAGACAAATTGGTGATGATTCCCTTCACCGCTGAATACTTTTTACTTTGGTATCGGAAAGATATTTTTAGTTTGTTAAATCTGACTCCCCCTAAGACACCGACCGAACTAAAAGATGTTGCTGCCAAGCTTGAAGAAGCACGAAAAGATGGGAAAATAGAAGAATTTGCATTTATTGAACGGACCATGTCCGGAGCCAGCGAAGGAGGGTGGAACCTCTTTTGTACGGCTCATCGATTGGGATTCGATTTTGTGGATTTCAAGGACATGATTTCCTATACCAATACGCCCAAGGGCATCGAAATCATGAGTTTTTATACCGATTTATGTAAACAATATGGACCACCCGGTTCAGCCAATTGGACCTGGACTGATATTGGAGCCGCCGCCGCTCAAGGGAAACTGGCAATGGTTGTAGGAGGAAATGCGTCTTACGCTTACCTTGAAGACAAAAATACTTCAAAGGTTGCCGGGAAAATGGGTTATGTCCCTCCACCAATGGAAAATGGAAAAGATCCTTTATGGATTTGGGGATGGGCAATTAATGCCAAATCAAAAAATAAAGAAGCCGCTTGGCTTTTAGTACAATGGTTAACTTCCCCGAATTTGATTACTGAAATGGCACCACTTTATGGATGCCCGGCGCGAAAATCAGTTTATTCACTTCCTGAATATATCGAAGCGATGCCAAGCCAGGAATTCATCGACTCCCAGCTTTGGATGATGGAAAATGGTATTGATCCTGATACTCAATTTCTACTCACCCCAATGTATGGAGAGGTTGCCGATTTAGTTTCTAAGGAAATGAATGCAGTTGTTGCTGGTATCAAAACCGTAGAACAAGCCTGTCAAGATGCTGAGGCGGCCTTAATAAAAATTGGATTTAAAGCATCAGTTCAATAAATTCTTTATCCCTCCATGGTTTCAAGCCATGGAGGGATATCTACTCCTATGAGAATACAACGGACAACTCAAGAAGATCGTCGTTTTATTATATGGTCAATTCTTCCATCACTCTTTGCCGTAGTGCTGGTCGGGGGAGTGCCAGTTCTCTATACCTTTATCCTTTCTTTAAAGAATTACCAGCTTATCAAGCCACCTGGTGTTTTTATTGGTTTAGGGAATTATATCGATCTCTTAACGAACAATCCACGATATATCCATGCAATCCTTTTCACTATTCTTTTTGCAGTGGGAGCCGTGGTGATCGAAATAGTGATTGGTTTTTTAGTAGCCTCTGTTTTAGCCGATGAAGAAGTGACCTCAAGATATTCATCCTTAATACGAACTCTCATTTTAATACCTTTTGTTGTAGCCCCAGTGGTGGTTTCCTATACTTATAAAACTCTCATTTACGATGTGACATTTGGATATTTGAACTATTTTTTACAATTGGTTCATCTTCCAGTTTTTGATCTCAGTCAGGGAATATATAGTGCTCCGATAGGTATTTTGGTCATGGAAGTAATCTTAAGAACTCCATTTGTAACTCTTATATTATTTGCCGGGATTTCCTCAATTGATGCTTCAATATTTGATGCCGGAGCAATTGATGGAGTTTCATGGTGGAAAAGAATGTATCTTTTAACTCTTCCCATCATTAAACCAATCATAGTCGTCGCTTTTGCTTTTCGATTCATGGATGCTCTGAAAATGTTTGATGAGATATATGTGATAACTGGTGGTGGGCCAGGGTATATTACTGAAAATGCTTCAATTTTTGCTGTTCGATATGGATTTGAATATTTTCGAATGGGTTATGCCGCTGCTTCAGCCTTCATTTTTTTAATCGTTGTCTTGGTACTGATAATGAGTTTTTTAAAGTGGTCAAAGTTCGAGGAGGGAATGGCCTAATGAAGATTCGTCAAGCAAAAAGCCTCCGTCGTTTTCTAAAATATCTTTTTTTGGCAGTGGTTGCCTTTATTGGACTTATACCTTTTATCCTTATTGTATTAACTTCTATTAAGACTACTGTCGATGCTCTGGCTATGCCCCCAAAATGGTTCTTTATCCCCACCCTTCAAAACTACCAAAAATTGATTGCTAGTATTGATTTTCTCAAATCAATAAAAAATAGTCTCATAATAGGAGTAGGGGCTACTATAGCTGCAACTGGATTAGGGATTACAACTTCCTACACTTTAACCCGGTTTCGTTTTAAGGGCGATAAGGCTTTTTCATATTTTATATTAGCTTTGAGAATTGTTCCTCCTATTACTTTTGTAATTCCCTATTTTTTAATTTGGCGGTCTTTAAAATTAGCTGATACTTATTTTTCAATGATTACCATGTATGTGACATTAGTCCTTCCTCTTCTGATTTGGATGATTCGTAGTTTTTTTGCTGAAATCCCTTACGAGATCGAAGAAGCAGCAATGGTAGATGGATGTACACGTTGGCAAACTCTTAGATATGTTTTAATACCAACAGTTATACCAGGTATAATGGCGTCAGCTACTCTCTCTTTCATCTTTGTTTGGAATGAATTTATGTTTGCCCTGCTTAATACTGGTCGAAACACACGAACACTTCCTATTGAGATTTATAATTCTCTTGGATATTATCAGTTAGACTGGGCAAAATTATCGAGTTCAGCGGTTATCGCCATTATTCCAGTGATCATTATAATTGCCCTGACCCAAAAATATATTATCCGTGGTTTAACCATGGGGGCGGTGAAGGGGTGACAAGCTACTGATGAAAGACCTTCTTATCGGTATTGATATTGGAACCAGTAGTGGAAAAGCATGTATTATCGATCAATCTGGTCAGGTGGTTGACTCAGTAAGTATTGAATATTCCTCTTTTTCTTCCCAACCCGATTGGGTGGAACAGAATCCAGAAAACTGGTATCAAGCGTTCATTGCTTTAATACAGAAAATGAAAATAAACGGATCTTTCCAAAAATATAGATTAGCAGCTATAGCAATTGCCGGTCAGATGCGTGGCTTGACCCTGATTGGATTCAATTATCAACCGATTCGTCCCTCAATATTATGGAATGATAGACGATGTAGAGAGGAAGTAGCCTATATACTGTCAACCAACCAAGCAATGGTGGAATTGATAACCGGAAATCCAATAAACACGATGTGCACTCTCCCGAAGCTACTTTGGGTTCAGAAACATGAACCGGAAATACTTAAATCAACTAAAGCACTGATATTTCCAAAAGATTATATAAACTTACGTTTGACTAACCGCATTTGTACCGACCGAAGCGATGCTTCGGGATCATCCTTTTATGACATTCAAAAACAAGAGTGGTCTGAAGAAATACTCAATTTTTATCATCTCCCCATCCAGTTATGTCCCGAGATTGTTCCATCTACTACGTTATTGGGAATGGTGAGTTCCAAAGCTTCTATAGATACCGGTCTTCCTAAGGATTTACCAGTTGTTATGGGAGGCAGTGACTCAACCATCGAAACCTTAGCGATTGGTTTATATAATGACAAACAATGTAAAATACGACTCGGTACTTCTGGTGCCTTATCAACTATAGTTGATCACCTTACTCGTTCACATCAGTATTATTGTTGGTCGTACTTTATACCCAACCGATGGATTATTGATCTCAATACCCGTTCTTGTGCTCAGTCAGTTCAATGGGGCAAGGATCTTTTTTTCCAGCAAAACCCTGCTGATTATTCATCAATTTACCAAATTATGATGGATGAAGCAAAAATATCTCCAGTTGGTTCAAAGGGGTTGATCTTTCATCCTTATTTATTAGGAGAAGATGCACCTTATTGGGATTCAAGGTTGCAAGGAAATCTTTTTGGTCTCAACGTTTCTCATCAACGTTCTGATATAATTCGAGCTATTTATGAAGGGACAGCCTATGCACTGAAGGATGCTTTTTCAGTGTTTGGGGAAATTGCCCAGGGTTTTCAAGAATATATTTTTGTTGGAGGAGGAGTAAAAAATCATTTATGGCTTTCAATAGTTGCTGATGTATTTGGAGTGAAAGGATTGATTCCAACCCATACCGATGCTGCTTTTGGAGCAGCGATGGTTGCTGGAATTGGATCGGGGATTTTTTCTTCTCTCGAAGAAGCCATAGGAAAGTGTGTTCGTATTGAGAAAACCATTGATTTTTCACCAGAGAAACACAATTCTTATAAGTATTTTTACAAAAAGTACAAAAAAATCACTCAATTGATTCGATATGTCTCACAAATGGATGAAGAAAAAGGAGGGGATAAGAGTGGAAAAAATGGGTGAACCATTCCGTTTTGGGGTTATTGGTTGTGGAATATTCGCTGAGGCGAATATTTTTCCAAGTCTTTCAACTCATTTTTTTGATGATGTTCAAAGGGTTGCTGTTTGTGATCTACGTTTGAAAAGAGCTGAACGTTTGGCTTCAAAATATGGTTGGAAGAATATCTACACAGATTTTCAAGAAATGATTGGTCAAGAAAACTTAAATGGATGTGTCATTTGTTTAGGGTCAAAGATCCATCCCTTAGTCGTACCCCAGGTGTTACGGATGGGAGTTCCAGTTTTTTTGGAAAAGGCGATTGCCATCGATTTGGAAGGAACCTATCAAATTGCCGAAGCCGCTAAAGTGAGCGGGTGTATTGTTCAGGTTGATCATCAGAAAAGGCACAGCTCAGCATACAAGCTAGCTAAGAAACATGTTGAAAATGTTGAAAATTTTGGAAACATTATTCAAATCGAGACCAAGCAACACGGATTCCCAGTTTTTCCTACTTTTTTTACCTGTATGTTAGAGTGGCAAAGTCACAATCTTGACCTTATTCAATATTTTGGTGGTCCAATCCAGAAAATCGAATCTTGGTCGCACAGAATGAATGAGCGACATGGAGCCCTTACGATTATGGTCGGCTTTAAAAGTGGCGCACTTGGTATTGTTGGGTGGGGAACTTTTGGCGGCCCGGGTCAATTTTCAGAACGGATGGAAATCCTTAGTGACCAGGGGAAAAGTGTTATTGTTAACAATGCTCGAGAAGTAACTCTCTGTAATGTAGAAACTGGCGAAACCTGGGCACCAGATTGGAATCCGATTAGTCCCAATCAAAGTCATGTTTTGAATGGATATATTGGTGGCTTAAGACATTTCATTGATTGTGTAAAATTTGGGAAGAAGCCTAATCCTTCTATTGAAGAAGAAGTTAAAACCATGGAGTGGATGTTTACCATAGCTAAGAAAGCTGGGATACCAACTGACTGGGAATTTATATCGAGCGCTTTATAAAATATCGGGAGCCTAAATCATGAAAAAAAGTGGATTTTTAGAAAAAAACCAATGGTATGAACTGGAAAAAATCGTTGGTTCTGAATATGTGATAACTGATCAATCAGAAAAAGATGTACAGTCTATCGATGTTTGGTGGATGACTCGTTATTGCTTTTTTCAACAAAATAAATTTCCCCAACCCTTAGTGATTGTATTTCCAGAAAATACTCAACAAGTCAAGAAGATAGTTCAATTTTGTCTAATAAATAAAATTCCTTATCTGGCTCGAGGTGGGGGAGCAGGAGATGGGGGTGGATCAATACCTCTGTATGGAGGATTAGTGATTGATTTAAAACGAATGGATAAAATTATCGAACTCAACGAACACTCCTTGACTGTTCGGGTTCAAACTGGAATTCTACAGAAACATTTAGAGGAGTTTCTTAATCGCAAAGGGTATACCATGAATCATTTCCCAGCTTCATTTAATACTTCTACCTTAGGCGGTTTTATTAGTACCAATGGGACCGGTGTTCTTTCTTCTAAGTATGGAAAGATGAGTGACATGGTTCATCAATTAGAAGTAGTCCTTCCCAATGGAAATTTATTTAAAAGCTTGCCAGTACGTTTACACTCAACAGGCCCCGATTATTCAAGACTTTTTTTTGGAGCCGAAGGAACTTTAGGAATCATAACCGAAGCTCTCTGTAAAATCTATTATCTTCCTGAGAAACGATCTTTCCGAGCTTTTCTTCTTTCAAATCTGAAGCAGGGGATCGAAGCCGGAAGACAAATTATGGTTAAAGGGCTTAACCCATGTCTGCTACGTTTATACGATGAATATGATACCAGACATATTCTTCAAAAACAGTATGGTTTAGAAAAAGAAGGATGTGTTCTCATTATTGGATTTGATGGAATGAAAAAAATTGTTGAAGCTCAAGAGGAAGTCTCTTATTTAATACTTGAACAAAATGAAGGCAAAGATTTAGGAGAAAAGTTAGCAATAAACTGGTGGAATAACCGTTATCGTTCTTATTACCCTCCCTTAGACTATATTTGCGAACCTTGGATGACAGCCGTCATGGATACCGTTGCCCCTTATGAAAAAATTGAATCTATTTATTGGGAGATGAAAAAAGGAGTTGAAGAAGAGTTCAAACCATGGAATGCAATTTTCCACGCTCATTTTTCCCATTGGTATGACTGGGGAACCAGTTTTTATCCGACCTTTCTTTTGAAAGATTTTCCCAGCAATCCTCATGAGGCAATACGTCTTTATAACCAAATTTTAGATATTTGCGTACAAGCATCCATTCAAAATGGTGGAGTGGTGAATGAACATCATGGAATTGGCATGCGGTTCAGCCGGTTTATGAAAGATTTTTCAGAAGAAAATTATAATTTTTCTCAAATTATTAAAAAAGCTTTAGATCCTGAATCTTTACTCAATCCGGGAAAATTAGGTTTAGGAGAATAACAAATGGGCATAGATCATGTAAGAGAAGTTATTAAAAATTGCCGTTTTTGTTTCATGTGTCGACATGCTTGTCCAACTTTTTTGGCAACCAAGCTCGATTCTCATACTCCTCGTGGTTATGCTTTGATGCTTTCTGAAATATCAGCTGGGATTCGAGGCTGGACAGATGACTTTGTGAAGAAATTCTATCAATGTTCACAATGTGGATTATGTCGGGAAGATTGTGAATTTCACTGGCCGGAAGATGAGTTAGTTCGCCATGCACGTGAAGACATAGTTGAAAAAAACCGAGAACCTCAAAAAGTAAAAAATGTTCTTCAGTCAATTCAAGTGACTGGATCGCCCTTCGGAAATGATTCGGGTTATAAATTGAATTCTCGGTCAGAAAATCAACATCATCCTGAAGTTGTTTATTTTTCTGGATGTTCAACCCGTTCTTATCATCCTGAGATTATAAGTGCAACTGAGAATTTGCTTGAACACTGCGGAGTCAATTGGATGAGAATGGAGAACGAAGAATGTTGTGGGATACCACTTTATGATTTGGGTTATACTCAAGAAGCAAAGCGACAAGCCAAAAAAACCTATGACAAGTTAGTGGCTATTCATCCGAAGATTATTCTCACTGGATGCCCACACTGTCTTCGCAATTTCCGTGAAATTTACCCTAATTGGCAGTTATCTTTGCCAAAAGATATGCAAATTGTTCACGTTACACAATTTCTTCAAGAAAAAATTCTAGACCGTAGTTTGATTTTTCATCATAAAGTATCTTTAAAATTAGTAAGTTATCATGATCCCTGTCAGCTCGGAAGGAAATTAGGAATATTTGATGCACCTCGTTTCGTTATTCGAGACATTATTGGTCAAGCGCCTACTGAACTTTTCCATTCTCGAGAAAAAGCAGAATGTTGTGGTGCTGGTTCAATTCAGTTTTTTATCGATTCAGAACTTTCTCAAAAAGTAGCAAAAGTAAGGATGAACCGTGCTTTAGAAGAAAAATCACAGGTCTTAATTACTGCTTGCCAGAATTGTAAAACGGTATTTCAGCCTTTTGTGGGGAAAGAATATCCCTCAATGCAGGTTATGGATATTGTAGAGTTAGCTAATTTAGAGTTTGAAGGAGGATAATAATGGATAAAGTTTTTCAGGCTTATATTCCTCAAGCCCATCAACTTCAATTTCGAGAAATTGATAGGCCGGTCATAGCTCCTGGAAAAGTCATTGTTAAAATAGTTCGTATAGGAATTTGCGGTTCGGATATTCACGCTTTTAAAGGCAAACACCCTCTGGTTTCTTTTCCTTTGATTCAGGGGCATGAATTAAGTGGATTTATTGTTGAAGTGGGTGAGGGAGTAAATGATTATAAAATAAGGGATTTAGTTACCATTGAGCCGGCAATAGGTTGTGGCAAGTGTTCAAAATGTCAACAGGGGTTGATTGCTCAATGTGATCAATTACAATTTATTGGTGGAAATCTCCCTGGAGGTGGAAACCAGTATCTACAGGTGGATCCAGATTATATAGTTCGGTATAGTCCCGGGGCGAGTTTAGATGACGCAGTCATGACTGAACCATTAGCAGTGGCAATTCATGCCGTTAATAGAGTTCCAAATATCAAAGATCAAAAAGTTTTTATTGCTGGAGGAGGTACAATAGGGTTATTAGTTGCCCAAGTATGTCGGTTACAAGGAGCTAAAGAAATTATTATTTCCGAAATGTTACCATTTCGAAGTCAAGTGGCTTCTATTTTGGGATTTAAAACTATATTTCCTGATGACCAACTTGGAAATCAAGTGAAAAATATTATGAAGTCTTCACCGTCGGTGGTGTTTGATTGTGTAGGAATGGAGAATCCTCTCAATACTTGTATTCATTTAGTTGAAAGGGGAGGATTTGTTATCGTAGCTGGAGTTTATGAAAATCCTCCTCGGGTGGATATGGTGTTAGTTCAAGATAAAGAAATCAACATGTTGGGAAGCTTAATGTATTCTTTTCAAGAATTTAGAAAAGCAGCTGAATTAATTATGTTAAAAAAAATCATTCTTAAACCTCTTCAAACTCATCATTTCCCTTTCCATCAATGGGTTGAAGCCTATAGGTTTATCGAAGACCTTAATAATTCTTTTATAAAGGTATTCATTGACATTAATGAAAATGAATCTGGTTTCGATTAGGATGATAATAACTTACTCGAAAAGAAATTGTATTTTATGATGATAATAAAAAATAGATAAATGAGACGAGAAAATGAAAAATAGACCATCAAGCGAAGATGTTGCTTTGCGGGCAGGAGTCTCTCGAGCGACAGTTTCAGCCTATTTGAATCGAAGTCGGTATGTTTCGCCCAAACTTCAGAGAAGAATAGAACAGGCAATTAAAGAATTAAACTATATACCGGACCCGTTGGCTCGTGCTCTCAAAATGAATGATGCAAAAACCATCGGTTTAATAATTCCTATTGTGAGTAATTTTTATAATCCTATGATTCGAGCTGTGAATGAATGTGCTCACCAAAAGTCCTTTAGTTTTTTATTAGCTTCCAGCGAAGAAGATTCTAATCGTGAAAAAGAAATATTAAGAGTATTTTTAGCGAAAAGAATCAGTGGAATTTTAGTGGTTCCTTGCTCTTACCAAAATCGTTCTTTTTTACAACAGGTTTACCAAAATGGGATTCCTATAGTACAAGTGAATAGAAAAATTGCTGATTTAGATATTGATTCAGTAGTATCAAATAATTTCCAAGCGGCTTATAATGCGACTCGACATCTTACCGATAGAGGGCGAAAAAAGATCGCTTTATTTGGTTATGATCCAGGATCACTGGCAAATTATGAGAAAAAAACCGGGTACGATACTGCTCTCAAAGAATATAAGTTTCCAAATTTGACCATTCAAATACAGGAACATAATTTCCAAAATTTTAGAGAAAACTTTAACACATTCATCAATACTAATAATATTGATGGATTGATTTGTACAACTCAAACCAAAACCAATGTTGCCTTGAGTATTTTGAATGAGAAAAAAATTAGGATTCCCGAAGAGGTTGCAGTAGTTGGTTTTGATGATACTCCCTGGTCATCGCTATTACAAACTCCTCTAACTGTTATTTCGGAAAATACCCATCAGATGGGCATTATGGCTGCCCAAATGTTACTCGATAGAATCGAAGCGAAAGAAAAAAGACTTCCAGAACATATTGTTCTGGAAGATGAGTTGATCATAAGGGATTCATCATAAAATGTATATTAGTTTGATTTATATATGATTCTCGATTTAAAAAGTTGAATTCAGAAGCAAATTCAATTCTTTTTTAGTAATGTTAAATTAAAAAATAGATACACTTTTTTACAAAGTGGGACACCTGTTAGGTTAGTATATGGTTTTACAAGAGAGTCGAATACTTTAAATTATCCGAAAAAGCTGATATTAATTTAAAAATATTTTTTTCGAGAAGACGTGAGAGTTTTTTAGAAATAGAATGAACTCTGTATAATTAATAAAAATAAGAATCTTCTTTTTTGGTTCTTCATTAATGCTCTCAGGAATTAAGTTCTTCCAAACCTTCAAAAAATATGTAAACATAGTGGTAGAAGAAATAGGTATTGGGAGTATTAAATAGGAAAGGAAAGCGATCGATGGATTTGAAAGCAAAAAAAGTATTCCTTATGGATATGGATGGAACGTTTTATTTAGGGAATACAATTATTCCGGGTTCTTTAGATTTTATTGATCGATTACAAAAAAACGGAAAATCGTTTTATTTTCTTACCAATAATTCATCTCGGGACGCAAATTTTTATGCTTTAAAGCTTAATAATATGGGTTTGAAAACTATTCATAAATCCCAGATTATTACCTCTGGTGAAATTTGTGCCTGGTATCTGCAAAGTCTAAAACCAAATGGGAAAGTGTATCTCTTAGGCACCAAAGAATTGGAACGTGACCTGCTCAAGGTTGGTCTTGTCAGCGTTCAAAACGATCCGGATTTTATTGTGCTCGGTTTTGACAAAACCCTCACCTACCATAAACTGGAAAGAGCATGCTATTTTATACGACAAGGGATTCCATTCTTTGCTACTCACCCTGATATTAACTGTCCGACCGAGGATGGTCCGATACCAGACACTGGTTCGATGATCAAAATGATTGAAGAATCAACNNGGGATATCACCTAAAATTTTTGGGAAACCTTATCCCGAAGTTATTGAATATGTATCGTATCGAACCAAAACCACTCAAAACGAAATCGTTATGATTGGCGATCGTTTGTATACTGATATCGCCATGGGTAAAAAATCAGGAATTACTACAATTTTAGTTTTGACCGGTGAAACCCAAAAAGACGATGTTAAAGAATCTCCATGGCAACCGGATTATGTCTTTCCTTCTCTTAGTGATATTGATTTTAACTGATATTCTTATTGTATTGACTGTTGTTTAACAAAGAATATTATGTTATATTAAGTCAAAGAGTATTAGGCTTGGAGAATAGGAGAAAGCCTTTCGAGACAATTCTTTATTTGTCTCGAAAGGCTTTTTTTGTTTTATCACACTTTTTTAATGTTTCTACTAATCTTCTGTCGCAAAATTTTTTATTGAATAAATCAAGGAGAGCATCAATGTGAAAAAGGCTTATGATGTGATCATTATTGGAGGAGGAGTTGTGGGTTGTGCAATTGCCTGGTTTCTTTCTCACTTTGATTTAAAAATACTCCTTCTCGAGAGAGAGCTCGATGTTTGTTGTGGAATAAGCAAGGCTAATACAGGTATTATTCATTCTCGTAGCTATCTCACTCCAGGAACCGTGAAAGGGGAGCTCCATCAAAGAGCTTTATCATGGTTTCCTAAAATTGAAAAAGAACTGGATTTTCATCCTTCAGTTACCGGAGCATTAACTGTTGCGTTTAACCAGGATGATCTAAACTACTTAAAATCTTTGAAAAATATCGGAAAATATGATGATACTGAGATCTTAAGCCTACAAGAATCTCTAATACTCGAGCCAAACCTATCAAATCGAATAGTTGCTACTTATTATGATCCTCATGCCGCGGTCGCGTCTCCTTTTCGCCTTACCTTAGCCTTTGCTGAAGGGGCGGCTTTAAATGGAGTTGAATTTCATTTTGATAGTTCTGTAGAGGGTTTTGACCATCAAGGCAAAAAGATCATCGTACATACTCCTAATGAAAATTATGAAGCTTCATATGTTGTCAATGCTGCTGGTCTATCATCAGCAAAAATAGCTAAAAAATCAGGGGATCAGATTCCGGTTTTTTCAACATTTAAAGGTGAATATTTTTTGCTTGATAAAGAAAGCCAGGGCTTGGTGAAAAAAATTCTCTATCCAGTTCCTAACTCATTAAGTAAAGGTATCCTTGTTTCACCAACCCCAGAAGGGAATATTTTAGCTGGGCCAAACTTTGAATCGAGTTGTGCTGACGATACCTCGACCACATCTCAAGGGTTGAATGAAGTCAGGGCTGGTGCTCAAAAGCTAGTGCCTCGATTTCCTTTCAATCAAACTATTCAGATTTTTGCTGGCATTCGGCCTACCTTGCCCGAAAGAGATTTCCTTATCTTTGTTTCCAAAAAGCATCCAGGTTTAATTCACCTGTGTGGGATTGAATCACCAGGTCTTACAGCTTCTCCAGGAATAGCAGAATATGTGGGAGAATTACTGATTCAGCAAGGATTATCATTAAAAGAAAAAGACCAGATAATTTTTAGAAAAGCTTTTCCTGTATTTCATGATTGTGATTGGAAAAAACGCGAGGAACTTATTGCCCAAGATCCCGATTGGGGTCAGATTGTCTGCCGGTGTGAAGAAGTCACCCTGGCGGAAGTTAAATATGCCTTAAGAATGAACCCTCCGGCTCGAACTATGGACGGTTTAAAACGAAGAATCAGGGTTACCGCTGGACGCTGCCAGGGAAGTTTTTGTCAAATGCATCTTCCTTCTATAGTTATGAATTTATTAAACATCGGTATTCAAGACTTATTAAAATCGGATAAAAATTCGAATTTACTTGTTGGTAAAACGAAAAAGGTGGTTAATACTCATGCCACACCACATTGATTGTGATGTCGTCGTTATTGGGGGAGGGCCAGCAGGTATGGCATCAGCACTATCTGCTTGGAACCACGGTGCCAGGAAAATATTTATCTTAGAAAGAAATGATTACTTGGGAGGAATATTGAATCAGTGTATTCATCCCGGTTTTGGTTTGCAAATATTTGGAGAAGAACTGACTGGTCCTGAATACGCTGCCCGATATATTGATCAATTAGCCAAAACCTCAATAGAGGTGATGACTGAAACAACCGTACTTGACCTTACCCCAAATAAAAAAATAACTGCGGTTAACCCAAAAGGTGTTTGGGAATTCTATAGTGAATCAGTCATACTCAGCATGGGATGTCGAGAAAAAACCAGAGGGATGATTTTTATCCCTGGATTTCGTCCAGCTGGAATCTATACTGCAGGCTTAGCTCAGTATCTAGTCAATATTGAAGGTTATTTGCCGGGGAAGAAAGTGGTTATTTTAGGATCAGGGGATATTGGCTTAATTATGGCCCGCAGGTTAACCCTTGAAGGTGTTAAAGTAGAAGCGGTGGTAGAGGTACGGCCTTCATTAAGCGGTCTTATCCGGAATTATGTGCAGTGTTTGCTTGACTTTGAGCTTCCTCTATTACTTTCTCACACAGTAACCAACATTTTTGGTAAAGAACGAGTCGAGGGAGTAGAAATAAGTCGAGTTGATCAATCTTGGCAACCAATTCCAGGAACCGAAAGGTTATTAAGCTGTGACACCCTTCTTCTTTCGGTAGGACTCCTTCCTGAAAATGAAATATCTCGAAAAGCTGGTGTTTCTCTGTGTCATTTTAGTCATGGGCCTTTTGTTGATGAAAATTTCTCTACTGACCTTGATGGGATATATGCCTGTGGAAATGTCGCTTCAGTTTTCGATTTAGTCGATTATGTCACTTTGGTGTCACAAAAAGCCGGTCAGTCAGCCGCTGAAAATAGAGATAAAAAACCAATAAAGTATCAATTGAATCCCGGGTCAGGAGTAGGTTTAGTTATCCCACAACGAGTTCGGCAAGTTAATGATGGTTGGTTATTTATTCGTCCTGACCAAAGTTTCCGTGATGGGGAAGTTCAATTTAGAACTCAAGGAAAAGTATTTGATCAAAAGAGAGTAGCCGTCTGTCGCCCTAGTGAGATGGTTCGCTATGACCTTAAAAATATACATTGGCCTGAAGAAGGAGGAGAAATCATTGTTGAAATTGTCGGAAGCTCAGTCGAAGGAATCTAAACAACTCATTTGTACTTCCTGTCCTATGGGATGTTCTCTCCGAGTTGAAAAAGATGGAGAAAAAATAGTAGTTACTGGTGCAAAATGCAAACGGGGAAGTCAGTACGCACAAGATGAAATGCTCAATCCAAAAAGAACAGTGACAACAACAGTTGTTGTTTTGAACGGGGAAATCCGACGGCTTCCAGTTCGAACTAAAAAACCCTTTCCCCTTCGACGCGTCTCAGAATTGATTCAATTTCTTTCGACTATAGAAGTCGAGGCACCAGTTCAGGTTGGTCAAGTTATTGCAACCAATTGTTTGGGAGAAGGTGTTGATATAATAGCTACTCGAACGATTTTGAGGCGATCCAAATGATGGAAATATTCATTGCCTTATAGTTATAACAAGAAATTGGAGATAATCATTAAGCAGGTGGTGAGAAATTCCCAGTTCTTTTTCAAATTTGATTTGCCCTGACTCAGAGATAAATATCAATCCTTATAATGCTGTTATAAATAAACCCCCAACCATAAGTCATTTCTCGATTTTTCCTCATATTTTGAACTTTTATAAATGTTCATTTTGTAATTTGACAAACGAAAAAATATTCGATATAAATTAATTATAAGTTATTGAGAAAATGATATTGAGAAATTTCTCAATTTGTAGTGAATATCTCCCCTAAAAAGTCTTAATATAATAAAAGAACTTCTTGTTACGTTCGCAGCACTGGATAAAGATGAAAATAGTTATTTCAATCCGTCATTACGAGGAGCTCTGCGACGTGGTAATCTCATTTAGCTATTCTTTCATTCTAAGGAATCCGGAATTTTTTACTGGACATTATAAGGATCTCATTCAATTCGATTCCACAATTCTATAATTTCTCAATTCTACAAATAATAAAGATGACTCATGAGATTGCCACGACCTCAAAAACCAGGTCTCGCAATGACGACTCAAGGTTCCTTCTCCCTTGATGAGGGAGAAGGTGAGGATGAGGATGAAAGCCCAGAATGACGAATGAAAAGCACTCTCCCCGCTGTAAACGGCACCCCTCCAAGGAGGGGAATTGTTCAATATATTCCCCCATTGAGGGGGGATTCAGGGGGGTGTGACTTTTTCTTTTTTTGTTTATTCTTTTTTCACCAATATTGGTATTTTTAAGATAGACGTTCATGGTGCTTAGCAACACCAGATGAGGATGAAAACCAGGGTTCGACATGCCAGAGTAGGTCGCTACATTAATTAAAGAATGGGCACAATACATTGTGCCCCTGCTTTTTTTAATTCTTTAGTAGGGGGCTTGATTTATCATGCCCGTGTATTTTCAGGATAGAAAAGGAGGTAAATTCCAATTTGCTTACTCTTGATAAAAAATTAGAAATGTATCGGCAAATGATTACGATTCGTTTGTTCGAAGAACAAGCTGAATTGTTGTACATTGAAGGAAAGATTTTTGGGACTTTCCATCTTTATGTTGGTGAAGAGGCGGTAGCGGTTGGTGCTTGTGCCGCTTTACAACCTGACGATTTTATTACCTCTACCCATCGAGGCCATGGGCATTGTATTGCAAAAGGAGCCGATGTAAAACGCATGATGGCAGAATTAATGGCCAAAGATACTGGATATTGCCATGGAGTTGGAGGTTCGATGCATATTGCCGATGTAGAAAAAGGAAATTTAGGGGCCAACGGTGTGGTAGGTGGTGGTATTCCTATTGCTACCGGTGCAGCATTAGGGTGTAAGCTGCAAAAAAATGGGAAGGTGGTTATCTGTTTTTTCGGAGACGGAGCCTCAAACACTGGTACTTTCCATGAATCGATAAATATGGGATCTGCTTTCAAACTTCCAGTCGTGTATTTATGTGAAAATAATCAATATGCAATGTCAACTTCGGTTAAATATTCTGTGGCGATAGATGATATCTCCGAGCGTTCCAAAGCTTATGGGATTCCTGGAGTGACCATAAATGGAAATAAAGTTCTTGAGGTGTATGAAGCAGTAAGCCTGGCTATTGAACGAGCTCGGGAAGGGAAAGGGCCAACTCTTATTGAAGCGAAAACCTATCGCTGGAAAGGTCATTCTAAAAGTGATAAAAATGTTTATCGGACTAAAGAAGAGATAAAAAGTTGGAAAGCTCGTTGTCCTATTCAATCTTTTCGCCAGTATCTTATCAACGATGAAGGTATTAAAGAAGATATTTTAGGAAACATCGATGTCGAAGTTGAAAAGCTTATCCAGGAATCGGTTCAATATGCTGAGCAAAGTCCAGAACCGGATTTAGAAGCGGTGAGGAGGATGGTTTATGCCTGATCGAGTGATTACTTATTCTGAAGCCATCCGGGAAGCATTGCGTGAAGAGCTAAAAAATGATCCTCGGGTTTTTTTAATGGGGGAAGATATTGGTATTTATGGTGGTGCTTTTGCCGTAACCCTTGGTTTATATGAAGAGTTTGGTCCAGAACGGGTCATTGATACTCCAATTTCGGAAGCAGCCATAATTGGTGCTGCTGCCGGGGCTTCTTTAGTGGGAATGCGAACAGTCGCCGAAATCCAATTTTCAGATTTTATTGCCATTGGTATGGATCAATTGGTCAACCAGGCGGCAAAAATTCGTTTTATGTTTGGTGGAAAAGCGGCAGTACCTATGGTGGTTAGAGCTCCCATTGGTTCGGGTACTGGAGCAGCAGCTCAACATTCTCAAAGCCAGGAAGCCTGGTATGCTCACGTGCCGGGATTAAAAGTAGTTTTACCTTCAAATCCTGCTGATGCCAAAGGGCTTTTAAAAAGTGCTATACGAGATGATAATCCGGTTATTTTTTTAGAGCATAAATTGTTATATAAAACCAAGGGAGTGGTTCCAGAAGAAGAATATTTAATTCCAATAGGGAAGGCAGATGTCAAAAGATCTGGGGCTGATCTCACTATTATTGGTTATTCTAATCTCATTCCCAAAAGTTTACAAGCAGCGGAAAAATTGGCTCAAGAAGGGATTGATGTAGAGGTTTTAGATCTTCGTTCCCTTCGCCCACTCGATACCGAAGCCATTGCCCAATCAATACAAAAGACCCATCGAGCATTGGTAGTTTATGAAGCTCCTCAATTGGGAGGGTTTGGTGCTGAAGTGGCAGCATTTATTGGAGAGAAATGTTTTGATGACCTTGATTCTCCAGTTATGCGCTTGGGAGGTCTTGAAATGCCTCCACCCTATAATCCTCGTTTAGAAAAGCAATTAGTACCTCAAGTGGAAGATATCGTTAATGGGGTTAGAAGGTTAATGAAAGGATAAGAAATGAAGTACGATGCCTTTCATCAGGATCTGATGCGAGAAGTGGCTAAATTATATTACTACGAAGATTTAACTCAAGATCAAATAGGAGAAATTGTTGGCCTTTCTCGTCAAAAAGTTTGGAGAGTGCTTAAAAAAGCTAAAGAAGAGGGTATAGTCCAAATTAAAATAATAGAACCCTCCGATAAGGAATTGGAAAATGAAAATCAGCTTAAGGAAAAATTTGGTTTAAAGGAAGTTAAGATTACACTATCCTTTCAAGAAAATGACAAAATACTTTTAAAAAGAGTTGCCCAAGTTGCTGCCTCTTATTTAAGAAATCGCTTAGATCCCTATTCAACCTTAGGGGTGGCTTATGGAAAAACCATATTTGAAATAATCCACTATCTCACTCCTAAAAAAATACCCGGTTTAAGAGTGATTCAAATTATGGGGGGTTATGGAAAATTAAAAGGGGACGTCATGGCAGTTGAATTAGCCCGTCGGATTGCTGAAAATTTTGATGGTCAGGTTGTTTATTTGATGGCGCCGGCATTTGCCAAGGATCAAGCCACTCGAGATGCGATTTTAAGTAATGAAAGTGTTTTTAAAGTTCTCGATATGTCAAAAAA
>MTKZ01004169.1_pt5 | contig 19357 bp, 18 predicted proteins | sample 1042781 | NCBI WGS metagenome assembly MTKZ01 (sample SAMN06212207, study PRJNA360539) | anaerobic digester metagenome | biome: Wastewater treatment plant; material: sludge; isolation source: anaerobic digester fed with sludge from wastewater treatment plant | place: Denmark: WWTP Viborg ... | reverse complement strand
AGATCTGCAATCAACTGATTGTTCCGATAGGGAGTTTCAATAAAAATCTGGGTTTGGCCCAGGGAAAGAGCATTCCTCTCCAGTTGTCTGATCGTTCTCACCCTGTCGGCCTGTTTCACGGGGAGATATCCGTTAAAGGCGAAATCCTGTCCGTTCAGGCCCGAAGCCATCAGGGCCAGCAGGATGGATGACGGGCCTACCAGGGGGACCACCCTGATGCCGGATTCGTGCGCCATCCTGACGATTTCGGCTCCCGGGTCGGCAATCCCGGGGCATCCCGCTTCGGAGAGGAGACCGGTATCATGCCCCCGGAGAAGAGGAGCGAGAAAACTCTTTTTCTCTTCAAACGACGTATGTTTATTCAATTCAAAGAAATGGAGTTTGTCGGGTTCTGCCAGCGGATGGATCTTCTTCAGGAACCTGCGGGCATTGCGAACATCTTCCACGATAAAACAGGAAATAGCTTCAATCACTCCGGCATTGAAAGAAGGAATCACCTGCTGCCATGGGGAATCCCCGAGCAGGTTCGGAATCAGAAAAAGTCGGGCCATGATCCAAATTTTCACCAAAGGTAGATATTTCCTCCAATTTTGTAATTTTGACCAATTTTCAAACCGAAATGGATCCAAGGGCAGAAAACAGGCTCACTTTCCTGGGCACCGGCACATCACAGGGCGTCCCCCTCATCGGATGCCACTGTCCAGTGTGCCGGTCTGATGATCCGCGTGACAAAAGGCTGCGCACTTCTGCCCTGATCACCCTTCATGGTGATAATTTCCTGATCGATGCAGGTCCTGATTTCAGGCAACAGATGCTTACCCATCACGTAGAAAACCTCAGGGCAATCCTCCTCACCCACGAACATGTGGACCATATTTTCGGTCTTGATGACATCAGGGCTTTTAACTGGATACAGAAGCGACCTGCCGATATCTATGCCGAAAGACGTGTCCATACTGCAATCCGGAGGATCTTTCACTATGTCTTCGCCCGATGGAGATACCCCGGAATCCCTCAGATGGAGCTTCACGATGTATCGGACCTTCCTTTCAGGATCGGGAATGCGGAATTCACCCCCATCCGATGTTTCCATCACAAACTGCCGGTACTGGGATTCAGAACCGGTGACCTGACCTACCTGACCGATGTGAATGCCATTCCCGAAAAGGAAATGAAAAAGATCAGGGGAACCCGCATGCTGGTTGTCAACGCCCTGCGGCATGAAAAACATATCTCTCATTTCAACCTGGAAGAAGCCCTGCGACTTATCGAAGAAATCAGTCCCCGGTACAGTTACCTGACCCATCTGAGTCATTCGCTGGGAAAACACCTTGATGTGGAGAAGACCCTCCCCGGAAATGTCTTTTTGGCTTATGACGGCCTTTCCGTCACCCTGTGAGCAACATCAAACCGGTATTAAAAATCAAAACAGGAAATAAAGATTCAGACCTGGCGGCAAAGAATCAGACCTGATCATAAATCCCAATTTATGCTATATATTTTAACATTTAGAAACCTTTAAATATTTTTTATGTCGTTTTGTTACAATTTAGATATATTTGCAAACAAATACAATAACTATCTATATGCAGCTGACCATTCCTCCCGATTACCGGTCCATCCTGGATGTGGCCCAGACCGAGCAAGCCATTAAACTGGTGAAAGATTTTTTCCAGATCAACCTGGCATCCGCACTGCGGTTGCGCAGGGTGACTGCTCCCTTATTTGTCAGAAAGGGAACGGGAATCAACGATGACCTGAATGGAATTGAACGACCGGTTACCTTCCCCATCAGGGAGATGCAGGATGAAGGGGCTGAGATCGTTCAGTCCCTTGCCAAATGGAAAAGAATGGCGCTTGCCAACATGGGATTGCCTGCCGGATATGGCATTTACACCGACATGAATGCCATCAGGCCCGATGAAGAGTTGACCAACATTCACTCACTGTATGTAGACCAGTGGGACTGGGAAAGGGTAATCGATGCAGAAGAGCGGAACCTGGAGTTTCTGAAAAAGACAGTCAGGCAGATTTATTCGGCTATCGTGCGTACCGAAAACCTGGTGCAGGCTTATTATCCTGAAATTATGCCTGTTTTGCCTGAGGAAATTCATTTTTTTCACGCCGAGGACCTGGCTCTACGCTACCCTGCCCTGTCGCCACGGGAACGCGAGACGGAGATTGCACGGACCTATGGAGCCGTTTTCATCATAGGCATCGGCGGGGTAATGCCCAACGGGGAGATCCATGACGGCAGAGCGCCTGATTACGACGACTGGACAACTGCCACCACCCAGGGGCACAAAGGGTTGAACGGAGATATCATTTTTTGGAATAAGGTACTGAATCGTTCCTTTGAAATATCCTCCATGGGGATCAGGGTGGATAGGGATACACTCACTGAGCAGCTAAGAATACGCAAAATGGAAGAACGCAGACGTCTGTACTGGCACCAACTGCTTCTCAACGGGAAACTGCCTCCTACCATTGGCGGAGGGATCGGCCAATCGCGGCTTTGCATGTTTTTCCTCCGGAAAGCCCATATCGGCGAGATTCAGTCCAGCATCTGGCCGGAAGAGATGATTATCCGCTGCCGGAACAACGGGATACACCTGCTGTAGGTTGAGGCTGAGANNAGTCAAGGTCGAGGCTGAGGTCAGGAGCTTTCCATTCCCCGTGAAGTTGTAGCTTCAGCAGTGCACATGGCCGGACAGTTTGAAGTTGAAGTTGGGGTCAGGATTAAAGCGTGACCCGATGCATGAAAATTTCCTACAGGGTAATTTGTGCTGCCAGGCAGACCGACCGGGATATTCATTATATTTGCACCGCTAAAAAAGGATGCCCTGGTAGCTCAATTGGATAGAGCAACGGCCTTCTAAGCCGTAGGTTATGGGTTCGATCCCCGTCCAGGGTACTTAATTACTTTTGCTATCAACTATCTTTCAGAAGATTATTGATCTTATTTCATTGTGTTACTGAAACATAACTGAAACATTTTGCCTGGATGTATCACCCTCCCTCACTTTCTAACCACTTTTTCGCTGAACAGACATTTGGGAGCTCATATTAAACCACCACCGTCAAAAACGGTGGATTTTTTAGTTAAATTAAAGCAGCCACTCTTTTTAGTAATGGGAATGATGTAACAAGCACTCCTTTACCAGTATTCCCTAAAGGGCTGTTCGTTGCGAGGTCAGATGATAAAACATTCCAATATTATTCCTGGGAAGATATTGCTGATGAAATTTTAAAATAGCGTATGTAACCTGAACTCTGTACTGTAATTGCCCAATTCTAAAGTGGCTGGGTCCACTTTTAAGGAAGCTACAAATCCACTCCAGAAAAAAATCATTGAAATAATAAGCTCATCATAATTTTGGGTGTCTTTTGCACAAAACAGGAAAAACGCTATCTTTAGTACAAATCTGTTAATATATGAAAGCATCTCTGTGGGCTTTTCCGGCTCTGGCCACAGTTGCCCTGGCGACCGTAACCACAAGTTGCGGCCGCCAGGGTCAGGCTTCAAGGGGAAACAAACAGCAACCCAATATCATCTATATTCTGGCCGACGACCTGGGCTACGGAGACCTGAGTTGTTACGGCCAAAAATTGTTTCAGACCCCTCATATCGACCGTTTGGCCAGTGAAGGAATAAGGTTCACCCAGCATTATTCCGGATGCACAGTTTCAGCCCCGTCGAGGTCTTCGCTGATGACCGGACAGACAACCGGCCACACGCCGGTCCGCGGAAACAAGGAGTGGAAACCCGAAGGACAATGGCCCCTGCCCGATTCAGCATTCACATTACCGGAAATGCTCAGGGCGGCAGGGTATGTCACTGGGGCCTTTGGGAAATGGGGCCTGGGGTACCCCGGTTCGGAAGGCGATCCGCTCAGGCAGGGTATTGACGAATTTTACGGATACAATTGCCAGCGGATGGCCCACAACTATTATCCCGGCCATCTCTGGGACAATGACAGGAAGGTGATTCTGGAAGAAAACAGGGACAACAGGCTGGAAGTGTATGCTCCGGAACTGATCCACGACCGGGCACTCCAGTTCATTGAGAAAAACCGGGACAAACCTTTCTTCCTTTTTTACCCCAACGTGATCCCCCATGCCGAACTGCTCCTCCCCGATGAATACTTGAAGGAATTCCGGGGAAAACTTCTCCCCGAGAAATCCTTTAAAGGTTCAGAAGCAGGAGACCCCGCTTTCAGGAAAGGGGGATATGGCAGCCAGCCGGAGGCCCATGCAGCCTTTGCCGCCATGGTGACCCTTTTAGACCGGCAGGTAGGGGAAATTGTCGATAAATTGAAAGAACTGGGGCTGGAGAAGAATACACTGATCATTTTCACTTCCGACAATGGGCCCCACAACGAAGGAGGTGCCGACCCTGACTTTTTTGACAGCAACGGGCCCCTGCGGGGTTACAAACGTGACCTTTACGAAGGGGGGATCAGGGTTCCCATGATTGCCCGGTGGCCGGGAAAAATAAAAGGAGGAACCACCACCAGCCATCTGTCAGCTTTCTGGGATGTAATGCCCACCCTTGCCGAACTCACCGGAATTACGCCTCCCCCCGGAATTGACGGGATCTCGTTTGCCCCTACCCTCCTTGGAAAAGGAGTACAGGAAAAACACGATTACCTTTACTGGGAGTTCCATGAATTGGAGGGAAGGCAGGCTGTGAGGCGCAACAACTGGAAGATGGTCCGCTACCACGTTCTCAATCCTGAAAAGGTCACTACCGAGTTGTATGATCTTTCGATGGATCCCGGTGAATCGGAGAATGTAGCCCCAACACATCCGGGGGTGGTAGAAGAGCTCCTGAAGATTATGAATGAAGCGAGAACTCCCTCTAAAGAATATAATTTCTGACAACGATCATGGAAAAGAAAGGTTTCAAAGCCCATCGCAAGGAAATGAACAGATTGTTTCTGGGAACAGCTTTTTTGGCTGCCACTGCCTCCTGTGCACCCGATAAAGCGGGGGAAGTTCCTGATAAGCCGAATGTGGTGATTATTTATGCCGATGATATCGGGTATGGTGATTTGGGATGTTATGGGGCTAAGGCGGTTAAAACACCCAATACCGACAGGCTGGCGCACGAAGGGGTTCGCTTTACCAACGCTTATGCCTGTGCAGCTACCTCCACGCCGTCGCGTTATGGTTTACTAACCGGGCAGTATCCCTGGCGAAGAAATGATACCGGTATCGCACGGGGTGATGCCCCGATGATCATCCGCAAGGAGCAATATACCGCAGCAAGCCTGATGCGCGATGCAGGTTATCACACCGCGGTGGTGGGCAAATGGCATCTTGGCCTGGGAGAAGGAGAATTCAATTCCCAGGAGTGGAACGGGCTGATCACACCCGGTCCGGCCGATATCGGGTTTACCTACTCTTATATTATGGCGGCCACAGGCGACCGCACGCCGTGTGTTTTCATCGAAAACCAGAGGGTAGTAAATCTCGATCCATCCGATCCGTTGGAAGTCAGCTATACCACCCCTTTTGAAGGAGAACCCCTGGGCAGTACCCATCCCCACCTGCTGAAAGTTCACCCGAGCCACGGGCACGACCAGGCCATCGTCAACGGAATCAGCCGCATCGGCTATATGCGGGGAGGAAATTCAGCCCGATGGATCGATGAAAATATCGCCGATTCCATCACGCAAAAGGCAGTCAACTTTATCAGGACAAACAATCCGGCCACTACAGGCAAGCCGTTCTTCCTCTATTTCGGCACCCAGGATATTCATGTTCCCAGGGTTCCTCATCCCCGGTTTGCAGGGGCGACCGGAATGGGCCCCCGTGGTGATGCCATTGCCGAATTCGACTGGTCGGTAGGCCGGATCCTGGCTACCCTCGATAGTCTCGGGCTTACGGAAAACACGCTGGTGATCCTCTCGAGCGACAACGGTCCGGTGGTCGACGATGGCTATCTTGACCAGGCGGTGGAACTCCTGGGTGACCACAACCCCTCGGGAGGCCTGCGGGGAGGGAAATACAGCGCTTTTGAGGCCGGCACCCGGATTCCCTTTGTGGTCCGTTGGCCGGGCAAAGTAAAACAAGGCGTTTCGGATGCGCTGGTGAGCCAGATCGACCTGTTCGCCACCCTGGCCACCCTGACCGGACAGCAGGCGCCGGCAGGTGCGGCACCCGACAGCCGTGATGCCCTCGGCACCTGGCTGGGAACGACCAGCCAGGGGAGATCGTTTGTGATCGGACAGTCGACCGGCACGCTGACCCTGATTGCGGACGGTTTCAAATTTATCGCACCCTCCAAAGGAGCCAAATACAACCGGAACACCTGCATCGAACTGGGACACGACACCCTCATGCAACTTTACAACCTCCGGGAAGATTCAAGTGAACATTTCAATATCGCAGACATAGCCCCTGACAAACGCACCTCCATGAAAAGGATGTTAGACAGCCTGACTGCAATACAGTAAATCAGTTCATCGCCGGATAGCCGGCATTCCGGGAAACAGCCGGTTCATGTAAATTACAGACCATTGAACACAAGAACCCTTCTTTTGCCTCTCTTATTGTTGCCGCTACTCCCGGGTACAACAACCTGCACGACAGACCGGAAGGGATCGCCTGACACGCTGGATATTCCGGTCAAACTGACCCACTGTTCGGTGATGTAACTGAATAGCTGGCTCATGGCAAGGCTGTACTAGTCCCTCCCTGCGGTCAGGAGCCTTGACAACGATCCCGCCTCAATTCTCCGTGGTGTTTTTGAAAATATTATCTACCCTGACTTCCATCAAGAGGGTTGAAAACATGGGGATTCCGGTAGTCGCACCGGAATTGGAACCATAAGCAAGTTCCGATGGAATAATGAGGGTGGCCACCGTCCCCTTTTGCATATATTGTACTCCTTCGTTGAGTCCGTCAACCACACCCGAACCGGAAGCTCCGATGGGAACAACGGTAAAAGCGAGGGGTTCGTAACAACGCCCTAACGAATCGATGTTAGAATCAATCAGGGTACTGTCGATCAACCAGGTCCGATAGTACACATGAACTTTATCGTATACCTTTACCGTGTCTCCGCTACCTTGTTTGGTTTCGATGTAATAAAGGCCTGTCTTGGTGGGTGTCACCGTTATGTTGTTATCTCTGATGTATTTGGCCAGTTTTTCAAGTTCCTTTTCCCGAAGTTTCGCGTAATCGTCATCATCACCGCAGGAAAAAAGTCCGGCAGCCAGAATGGGAAACAGGAAATACATAAGAATCCGGGATTTTCTCATATCATTTTGCTTTTAGCTTTACATCGTTCATAATGGCCACAAAAATCAGTGAAGAATAGGGAGGAATAAAACCATTCCAGTTATCACCATATGCCAGGTTGGAGGGAACCACAAACTCCATTTTACATCCCTTGTTCATCAACAGCATCATTTCCTCCCATCCCGGGATATTTTCTCTTTCGCCGATGGCATAGGTCCAGGCCGAATCGGGCAAAAAGTCAAAAGAGTGGCTGAAGACAGAACCATTCATCAGGTATCCGGCATATTTCACCGAAATGGTATCCCCCTCTTTTGGAAATTCTCCGCTTCCCTCGACCAGCCGCACGTAGTACACACCCAGGTCAGTCGTATCAACGTCCAGTCCCTGATCAACATAACCTTCAAGACGCACCCGCAGCAGTTCCAACTCCCTTTCAGCGGTATACTCCTCCCTGCCATCATCCAGGTCAAGACACGAGGTAAGAATCAGTGCCAGAAAAAAGAACAGCAGCCCGATTCCTGCAATTATCTTTTGTTTCATACGTAATTATTATGTTGTGATGGTTCATTCCTTGAAACACATGGATTGACCATACGGTTATTATTGCGGCTATTGTCCGTTATTAGCGATCGCAAGGAATAGCTTTGCAATTTCATGCCGGTTGGTAAATATTCGCGCATGGTCATTTCATTCGTTTATTTGTTAATTAATGTGCTGTTCTTCAGTTATGTTATGCAGACAGGCATGTGAGGATTCTTCATGCCCATGTAACTCGCATGGAGGCAATAAAAATACCCTTTTGTGTAAACCGTTACATGCTCGTTTCATCTTCACTTCTTATCTGCGTTTTCCAATAGATGTAAATATGCGGGTAAAAGTTGCGTAAATTTTTCAACCACATTCACCAGGGTATCCTTATCATCCCCTCCGGCCGCGTTCAGATGGCCGCCGCCGTTGAAATGGGAAGCGGCAAAAGCATTGGCCGGGAAACTACCTTTTGAGCGAAAGGAAGCTTTGACCACATGTTCCTTTTCTATAAACAGTGCGCTGAACACGATATTGCGTATCGAGAGCGGAATATTCACAAATCCTTCCGTATCGCCCGGTACAAAATTAAACATTTTTAATTCATCGCGTGACAGGAAGATGTAAGCGGTCCTGAATTCAGGCAATACCACCATTTTCTGCTGAAGGCAGAATCCCATCAGCCGCATGCGGTCGGCCGAAAAGTTATCATAGACGAGGGAATGAATGGCGGCGGTATCGATCCCGAAAGCCACCAGGGCGGAGAGTACCCGGTAGAGTTCAGGCCGCGAAGTGCTGTAGCTGAAGGATCCAGTGTCGGTCATGATCCCGGTATAAAGGGCTTCGGCAGCTTTCCGGCAGATAAATCCTTCCAGTCCCAGGGCAACGACCAAATCATAGACCAATTCGGCAGAGGAGCTGTAGGCAGGCTCTGAAACCATCAGATCACAAAAGGGGGTCGGATCGGGATGATGGTCCACCAGAATTTTCGTACCCTGAAAGGCAGCGATCGTTTTTTCCATCTCATCTGCCCTGCCGATTTCATTAAAATCGACGCAAAACATCACCTTACATCTTTTGAGAATGGCTTCTGCGGTATTTTTCCTTTTCAGGTAATTGATGATTTCAAGCTCACCATTCAGCCAGGCCAGGAAATCAGGATAATCGTTGGGAGTAATAATAAAAACCTCTTTCCCGGCATTTTTCAACACCAACCCCAGGCCATAGGCCGAACCTATCGCATCCCCGTCAGGATTGGAGTGGGGAACGATCGCAATCGGACCTGAACTGAGTACCAGCACTTCCAAAATAGTTCTAATTATTTCATTGCCAGTATTTTCCAAAATCATCAAAAAATTAGGTGGCAAATATACGAATTATGGCTGTGCCCTCCCCCCATGTGTAGGTTAAAATTTGTTATTTTGAGGCCGTCTAATCATTAATACCTCAATAGAGATGGCAGGAAGAATTACGCTCACCATGATCAAGCCCGACGCTGTGGCAAAGAATTACACCGGTTCGATAGTGAAGATGATCGGCGATGCCGGATTCCGGATTGCCGCCATGAAACTCATGCATTTAACCCCTGTTCAGGCGGCCCGTTTTTATGAGGTTCACAAGGGGAAACCCTTTTATGAGCCGCTGGTGGCATTCATGAGTTCCGGTCCCATAGTGGCGGCGCTTCTGGAAAAAGAAAATGCCATAGCCGATTTCAGGGAACTCATCGGCGCCACCAACCCGGCCAATGCTGCACCCGGAACGGTGCGAGCCCTGTTTGCCACCGATGTTCAGCGGAATGCGGTCCATGGTTCTGACAGCGACGAAAATGCTATCATCGAAAGCGATTTTTTCTTTTCCGGCCTGGAGCGGTACTGACCCAATTCCCTGTCTGAACCATTTCTCACAGCGACACCAAACCGGGGAAGAAGCTTTTCGGTGCAGGAGGGCTGAACTTCAACGGAAAACGATTTTCAGGACGACTTCGGTACCCGCATACTCATTGAGGCGCTTGCACAATTCCTCCCTGTTCATGAAGAGTTCCGACTTTACCACCGGGGAAGTAATCTCTACGTATAAGACTCCCCGCGCAATGTAAATCTTGCGGGTATATTTCGCCATGGCGGATCCCATCAGTTCATGCCAGTATTCCACCACGGCAATTTCTTGCAACTTGAGGTCGAAATTATTCTGCCGGATAAAGTCTTCCAACACATCACCAATACTCCTGGGTATACTCCTTCTCATCTGATGGCTTCAATTTTTCCGTTGGAGACATGGAAAATCCGGTAATCAGGAGTCACCGAATGAAGAATGGTATCCAGGTGATCACGGTTGGTATCAGTGATAAAAATTTGTCCGAACCGGTCGCCTGCTACCATTTTGACAATTTCTTCCACCCTGTTCTTGTCGAGTTTGTCGAAGATATCGTCGAGAAGAAGAATGGGCTTCACCCCCGATATTTCCCTGATAAATTCAAACTGCGCCAATTTCAGGGAAACAAGGTATGTTTTCTGCTGTCCCTGTGATCCTGCTTTTTTCAGGGGGTAACCTGCCAGGGTCAACCGGAGGTCATCTTTGTGGGTGCCGGTTGTGGTAAACCGGGCTGCACGGTCACACGCCAGCGACTCTTTCAACAGTTTTTCAAACGTTTGCCGGTTCAATTCCGACTGGTAAACAAGGCCGACCTGCTCGTTTCCCCCTGAAATCTGAGAATAAAAAAACTGAAACACCGGTTTCAGATTTTTGACAAACTCCTTCCTCTGCTGATGAATCCGGAAGCCGCAATACGTTAATTCTCCGTCGTAAACATCCAGCATATCGTTGTCGAGCCTGCCTGATTCAGCCGCTTTTTTGAGCAGGTTGTTCCGTTGCAGCAGCACCCGGTTGTAGCGGAGCAAATCCTCCAGATAGGCAGAATTGTACTGGGAGATGACGCCATCCATGAATTTCCTTCTTTCTTCGCTGCCTCCCAAAATCAGGCTTGCGTCGGAAGGGGAAACCATGACCAGCGGAAACAGCCCGATATGATCCGACATTTTTTTGTACGCTTTTCCGTTGCGCTTCAGCAGTTTCTTCTGACCACTCTGAAAACCGTATACCACAGTTTCTTCGGCCGATTCCCGCAAATATTTCCCCTGGATCATAAACCAGTTTTCATCGTAGGTCACATTCAACTGGTCGGAAGTACTAAAGAAGCTTTTTGAAAACGAAAGGGAATAAAGTGCATCCAGAAGATTGGTCTTTCCGGCTCCGTTGTTGCCGATAAAGGTATTAAGCCTGGGTGAGAAATCAATCAAGGCCTCTTTTATGTTTTTAAAATTCACAACCGAAAGTGTCTTCAGATGCATCTTTTTGGAATTTATCATGCAAAATTAGGGAAAAATCAGAGATGCGCACCAATAGATTAACCGGCCAATGTTGATTAATGGTCAAAATTAGGCCGCATGAATCCAGCTGATTTTGAAAAAAAGAGTATTTTTGCGGCACAATTTTGAAACAGAAAAAAATGGCAAAAAAGAAAACCACGCAGCATGACAATCTTCAGAACATTGAAAGTGCTCTGACAAAGACCGAACAGTTTATTGAGGACAACCAAAACCTCTTTTTATACATCATCGGTGGCATCGTGCTTGTTGTTGTAGGGTATCTGGCAATCACCAGGTTTTACATTCAGCCCCGTCAGAAGGAAGCACAATCGCAGATGTTCATGGCTGAGCAGTATTTTGAAAAGGATTCCTTTAATCTGGCTCTGAATGGTGATGGCAATTACCTGGGATTTCTGGATATCATGGATGAATACGGGATCACGCGCCAGGCGAAGTTATCGCGTTATTACGCCGGGATCTCCTATCTCCGTTTGGGGCAGTTCAGTGAAGCTGTCGATTATCTGAACCGGTTCAAAACCAAGGATATTTTATTGGGGCCTGTTTCCCGCGGAGCCCTTGGCGATGCTTATCTGGAACTCGGGGAGCAGGAAAAAGCTTTAAAGTTATACGAAAAAGCCGCCACGATGTCAGATAACGAGATGACAGCTCCCATCTATCTGATGAAAGCGGGCAACCTGCTCGAGAGTATGGGTCACCCGGAAGCCGCCCTGAAACATTACAACAATGTCAAGAAAAAATATCCCGACACCATGGAAGGGCGTATGATTGACAAATACATCTCCCGGGTTTCGGCAAAGAAGTAAAACGAAGAATTGCAGCATCAGTATATCCTCCCCTCACGGGAGGATTTTTTTTGTTATGGCGACAGGAAATTTATCAGTAAACAGGGGTGGGCCGGTGCCTTCAGCCCGGGGGATGTGTTTCGGGATCGTTGTGGCGGAGTGGAACCGGGAAATCACCGAAGCCTTGCTCGGCGGGGCGGAAGCCACATTGAAGGGAAAGGGTTCCCTGAAGGAAAATTTTGAAATGGTCCGTGTTCCGGGGAGTTTCGAGTTACCTGTGCAGGACAATGGTTAGCCCACATCGGCCGATTTGATGCCATTATTTTGCTGGGGTGCCTCCTTCAGGGAGAAACACGCCATTTTGACTTCATCTGCCAGGGGGTAACCCAGGGAACCATGGATCTTAACCTGGCATTCAATATCCCTTTTATCTATGGTTTGTTGCCCACCGATAACCAGGCTCAGGCACGTGACCGTGCCGGTGGAAAATTGGGAAAAGGGAGCGGAAGCTGCGTTTACAGCCACAAGAATGGTGGCGCTTCGTGACGCCATAGAATAAAAAAACCACCTGCCCGAAGGCAGATGGTCAAATTAAAATCTTTAAAAACCGTTACGAATGAATCGTTTTACGGCCGTCCTCCCTGCTGCATGCGTTCCATTCTTCTTTTCTGCATCTCTTCCTGGTAAACTTCATACTGTTTGTACTGTTCTTCCGAAAGGAGTGCTTTCAGTTCCTTATCCTGTTCTGCGCGCTGGGCTTCCATTTTGGTGCGCATTTCCTGCCGCTGGGCATCTGTCATGTCCCTGAAACTGCCAGGTGCTCCCCGCATTTCCTGCATTAATTTGCCATACTTAACAAACAGTTCGGTCACCTTGGCTTCCTGCCCCTCCGTGAATTTCACATATTCAGCCATCTGCTGAACCTGAAATTTTGCCATCTCTTCAGGATTGAACTGACCCCTGCCGCCCGGACCGCGCTGAGGATCCTGCATCCGGGGGCCTTCCTGAGCCTGAGCTTCTGGCTGAGACTGATCTGCAGCCTGTTTCTTGCCTGCCTGCCCACAGCTGATAGAAATGGCAAGCGCAATACATAAAAATAACATACCGAATTTTTTCATACCTCTCATAAGTTTATAAATATCATTTTTGACTACGACAAACACAAATAGTTTAAAGCGATGTTAAAATTATTTACGCCTGGGGGTATTCACGCTGACACCGCGTTCCTTGGCCATTTGTTCCAACCGCTGCTGGAATTTTGACTTGGCAACCGTTTTTTTCTTGTTAAGCTGTATCTGAGCCCTGATCTTATCCTCATCTACCATTCCCCTGACCAGATAGGTCTGCCCGATGGTGATTACATTGGCCAAAAAGTAATAGTAGCTTAGTCCCGAAGAATAACTGTTCAGGATAAAAAGGAACATGATGGGCATCATATACATCATGGTCTTCATTCCGGGCATGGTATTCCCGGAGGTAGCCTGTGAGTTGAGCCTGGTGGAAACGATGGTGGTGATGGTCATCAACAGGCACCAGAGACTCACATGATCACCGTAAAAGGGAATGTTAAACGGCAGATCGAGGATGGAATCATAGGTCGAAAGGTCATTGGCCCAGAGAAAACCCTGCTGACGAAGTTCTATGGAGGCAGGAAAGAAAAAGAACATGGCGATCAGGATGGGCATCTGGAGCAACATCGGCAGACACCCCCCCATGGGATTCACCCCGGCCTTTTTATACAATGCCATGATGGCCTGCTGTTTTTCCATCTGTTTATCAGGCCCGAACTTTTCATTGATCTCATCCATCTCAGGCTTCAGAACCCGCATCTTAGCCTGCGACATATAGGATTTGTAGGTGAACGGGAAAAGAATGATCTTGATAAAGATGGTTAGTAACAGGATGACAATTCCCATGTTGCTAATATAGTTTCGAAGGAAGTTGAAAACGGGAATGATCAGATATCTGTTAAAGGGTCTGACAATGGAATATCCCAGGTTCACCTGGCGCTCCAGGTTAAGCTTGTACTGCCTGAGGGTATGGAAATGGTTGGGGCCAAAATAGAACTGCATCCCGTAATTTTCGGAAGGCTTTGCTTCGTAGGGAAGCGACACTTCGGAGGCAAAGGTGGCCAGATATTTGTCATCATCGGCCATCCGGGTGCTTTGTACCTGGGCTGCAGGAAAGCTCTCGTCGGCAATAAGGGTACTCGTGAAAAAGAGTTGCTTCATCCCGATCCATTTGATACGGGTACTCAAACTTTCTGAATCCGATTTGGTCGGATTCAGCTTATCGACGTCGTCTTCGAAATAATTGTAATAGATGTTAGTATAGCGATCCTCCCCGTATTGCGATTTTCTCTCCTGGCGGGGAACGTCAAAAGACCACACCAGGTTTAAGTACGGCTGGTTAGCGGCCACAACACTGTTTAACCCCAGCATGGCAATGTCAAAATCGACCATGTAGGAGTTGTACTTCAGGGTATAGGTATGTTCCAGGTAACTTCCGGGAGCCAGTTCCACCCTGAATTTGATCATTTCGCTATTCCCCGGATTTTCTGCATTGAATTTTTCATCCCCTTTATCCCCTGTTCTGATTTCCGGTCCCTCAATAACAACGGCTTCAGGTGATTCCGTGGAGAAAAAGAGCTGGTCGGTCTGGATATTCCTGTTCTGTGAAAAAAAGTTAAGGCTGAACTGGCTCCTGTCTCCTTCGAAAAGGATCAGCGGCTTGCCGTCATGCGTCTTATACTCTTTGAGTTCAACGGAATAAACCCGACCGCCTTTGTTCGACAGTGTCATTTTAAGCAGGTTATTTTCCAGGGTATGGAATTTTTCTTCGCCGGAGGCAAAGGCACCAAAGGCGCCCAGTTGACTTTCCTTCTGACGCAGCACCTCCTCCGCCAACAAAGTGTCGGCAATCAGATCTTCACTGGCAATGGTTTCTGTCTGCTGTTCCAACTGACGTTGCCGCTCCGCCTCCACCTGTTGAATAGAATCCTGTCTATGCTTCATCATTTCGATCTGTTCCTTCGAAGGCCTGTTGATCACGGAAAAAACGACCAGCACAAGAAAAATCAGGATCATCCCGATGATTGAATTTTTATCCATATAATCAGAGTAATGCGTTTTTGATAAAATTGACAAAAAGGGGATGGGGATTCAGGACAGTACTCCGGTACTCCGGATGGAATTGCACGCCCACGAACCATTTGTGAGCAGGAATTTCCATTATTTCAACGAGATCGGTATCGGGATTTATGCCGACGGCTTTCATACCCGCACTTTCGAACCGTGAAAGATAGGCGTTGTTGAATTCAAAGCGGTGCCGGTGACGTTCAGTGATGCTTAATTTGTTGTAAGCACCGAAAACCTTTGACTTCCTGGAAATGAGCCTGCAATCATAGGAACCCAGCCGCATCGTCCCTCCAAAATCGGTCACTTCCTTTTGCTGTTCCATCAGGTCAATCACCGGATGGGGAGTCCCTGGATTAATCTCGGTGGAATCGGCATCTTCAAGACCCAGTATATTCCGGGCGAATTCAATGACGGCGACCTGCATCCCCAGGCAAATTCCAAAATAAGGGATATTGTTCTCCCGGGCAAAACGGGCAGCCAGGATCTTTCCTTTGATTCCCCGGTGCCCAAATCCCGGCGCAACCAGAATGCCATCCACATTGCGAAGTTTTTTTTCAACCGTCGTAGCGTTGATGCTTTCGGAATGGATCCATTTGACATTTACTTTTGAATTGTTTGCCGCTCCCGCATGGATCAGCGCTTCACAAATCGACTTATAGGAATCGTGAAGTTCGACGTATTTTCCCACCAGGGCAATGTCAACCGAAAATTCAGGATTCTTAAGTCTGAACAGAAACTGCTTCCACAATTCCAGATCAGCGCTTTCCCTGACAGGAAGGTCCAGTTTCCGAAGGACTGTCAGGTCCAGTTTCTCTTCCATCATTTTCAGGGGAACCTCATAAATGGAGGGGACATCGATCGATTGCACCACGGCATCGATGGAGACGTTGGTAAAGAGGGCCACTTTGGCCCTGATGTTTTCATCGATATGATGTTCGGTCCGCAGTACTAGCACGTCGGGCTGCACTCCGTTTTCCAGCAACTGCTTCACCGAATGCTGGGTGGGTTTGGTTTTCAATTCTCCGGAAGCTGACAGGTAGGGAACCAGTGTCAGGTGTATCACCAGTGCTTTCGCGCCCAATTCCCATTTCAACTGACGTACCGTTTCAATATAAGGCAGTGATTCAATGTCTCCGACGGTTCCCCCTATCTCTGTAATGACAATGTCGCACTTCCCCCTGGAACCAAGGATCTTAATCCTTCGTTTGATTTCGTCGGTAATATGAGGAATTATCTGCACGGTTTTCCCCTGGTAATCACCCCGCCGTTCCTTGCTGATCACAGCCTGATATATCTTCCCGGTGGTTACGTTGTTGGCCTGCGAAGTGGGAATGTTCAGGAATCGCTCGTAATGGCCGAGGTCCAGGTCGGTTTCAGCTCCATCTTCGGTTACATAACACTCTCCGTGCTCATAAGGATTCAGGGTACCGGGGTCTACATTTATGTAAGGATCCAGTTTCTGAATGGTGACGGAATACCCCCTCGACTGAAGCAACTTGGCCAGAGAAGAGGCTATGATCCCTTTCCCGAGAGAAGAGGTAACTCCCCCGGTAACGAAGATATATCGCGTTTCAACCACAGCAGAACATCACTTTAGGTTCAAAAGCCACAAAAATAATCTTTTATGCGTGAAAAAATATCAGGCACGGAAAATCTCGGGCACCCTGAAAGAAAAAAGCCGGTTTTGAAAACCGGCTCCTGGGGTCAATATTCTGATTTGTCAAGATCGTCAATGATCCTGATCTTCTCTTTGAGCTGCTCTATTTTTTCCCGGGTATCCCGGATCTTCTGGTTTACATCGGCAATCAACACCTGCGCATTCTTCGAATTGGCAAAAAAACCGATGTTGTTGTCCAGCAAGGTCAGATCGGTCTCCAACTGCTTCAGTTTCATCATGTACTTCTCCCTTTCGGACCTGACTTTTGACAAACCACGCGCATTGTCGGTCATCGACTCAATTTTACTCCTGAAGTTGAAAACATTCCTGTTAGAATTGTCAATATTCAGGGAATCAAATTGTTTGTTAATGGCTTCACGGAACCGGCGCTGAACGGTATCCTTGCTCCTGATCGGCACATGTCCGATCTCAGTCCAGCGTCGCTGAAATTCGCGAAGGATTTTCAACGATTCAGCAGGATCATCGTCGGGCTTGAAATTTTCCACCTCCCCGATAAGCTTTTCCTTTTCTTTAAGATTCTCAAGCTGTTCTCCGTCTATATCACTGAAATGCATCGACTTCCTTTCAAAGAAGTAGTCACATGCAGCCCTGAAACGCTTCCAAATGGCATCGGAACTCTTTCTCGGAATCGGGCCAATCTCTTTCCAGCGTTTCTGTATATCGATAAACTGCTGGGTGGTCTTTTTCCAATCAGTGCTTTCCTTCAGGGTTTCAGCTTCCAGACAAAGATCAACCTTCATCTGGAGATTCTCTTGCTGAAGATCTTTGTTCTTTGAATAGTATTCCCGCTTATTGGTAAAAAACCTGTCGCACGCCACCCTGAAGCGATCGTATACCTTGTTGTTTTCCCTCTTGGGGGCAAAACCAATGGTTTTCCACACCTTCTGAAGTTCAATCAGTTCCCGCGATTTCTCATCCCATTCACGGTGTGAATTATAGACAGGTGCCGATATCTCCTCAGCTTTCTCGCATAAGGCAACCTTCGCATCCAGATTCTTTTTCTGGTCGAGCTTCCTCTTTTCAAAATAATCCTGATGTTTCTGATTGATTTTGGAAGTGGCCGCCTTGAAGCGTTCCCAGATATCCTCTTTTTTATCTGCCGGAACGGGTCCTATTTCCCTCCATTCCTCATGGTATTTCTGAAGAAGGTTAAACGCCTTGATAACGGAAGGTTCCACAAGCAACTCCTCGGCTTTTTCACAAAGTTCAATCTTCGCTTCCAGGTTCTTTCTCAGGTCAAGGTCACGAAGTTCCTTGTTGATTTTTATATAATCATAGAAATTCTCCACGTGGAAATGATAGGTATCCCACAGATCTTTCATCTTTGCCTGCGGAACCTGTCCTATCTCATACCATTTCTTTTGTAAATCTCTGAATTCCTGGAAAGTACGATTTATCGATTCTTCCTTGTTCAGCAGACCCTTTATCTCCTCAATGATCTCATATTTCTTTTGCAGGTTGATTTCCTTCTCGGCATCAAGTTTTTTCCCTTGCTCAAATTTTATCTGTCTGTACTTTTTGAGAAGTTCCTTTACGTCGTTGCCGTATGGATCTTCCTCGGCCTCAAAATCCTCTTCATTCCCTCCTTCTTCGATAAATTTTTTCTTTGCCTCGTCTGTGAGTTCCCTGGATTTTCTGTAAAAAACCGCAATAATGGCATCTGCATTGTGTCCCTGTTCATCAGGATTTTCTTCCACCACTTCGCGAAGCAGATTCACCAATTCAATCCGGGAAAGGGAAGAATAATCAACCGTTGTTTCGACCGCATCTTCCTCCTCTGTATCAACATCTTCATCCCCGGATTCCAGTTCCTCTGAAAGCTCTTCCGCTGCCGCGGGGGCTTCCGCCTCAGGTTCCGTGGCCGGAACCTCTTCCGATACAGGAGCTTCTTCAGAAACAGAGGCTTCTTCAACTGGTCCGGTTACAGCCTCTTCCGCTGCAGCAGGAGCTTCCGCCTCAGGTTCCGTGGCCGGAACCTCTTCCGATACAGGAGCTTCTTCAGAAACAGGGACTTCTTCAGCAACAGGGACTTCTTCAACTGGTCCGGTTACAGCCTCTTCCGCTGCCGCAGGAGCTTCCGCCTCAGGTTCCGTGGCCGGAACCTCTTCCGATACAGGAGCTTCTTCAGAAACAGGGACTTCTTCAGCAACAGGGACTTCTTCAACTGGTCCGGTTACAGCCTCTTCCGCTGCCGCAGGGGCTTCCGCCTCAGGTTCCGTGGCCGGAACCTCTTCCGATACAGGAGCTTCTTCAGAAACAGGGACTTCTTCAACTGGTCCGATTACAGCCTCTTCCGCTGCAGCAGGGGCTTCGGCCTCAGGTTCCGTGGCCGGAACCTCTTCCGATACAGGAGTTTCTTCAGCAACAGGGACTTCTTCAACTGGTCCGGTTACAGCCTCTTCCGCTGCCGCGGGGGCTTCCGCCTCAGGTTCCGTGGCCGGAACCTCTTCCGATACAGGAGTTTCTTCAGAAACAGGGGCTTCTTCAACTGGTCCGGTTACAGCCTCTTCCGCTGCCGCAGGGGCTTCGGCCTCAGGTTCCGTGGCCGGAACCTCTTCCGATACAGGAGCTTCTTCAGAAACAGAGGCTTCTTCAACTGGT
>MTKZ01004712.1_pt3 | contig 19366 bp, 15 predicted proteins | sample 1042781 | NCBI WGS metagenome assembly MTKZ01 (sample SAMN06212207, study PRJNA360539) | anaerobic digester metagenome | biome: Wastewater treatment plant; material: sludge; isolation source: anaerobic digester fed with sludge from wastewater treatment plant | place: Denmark: WWTP Viborg ... | reverse complement strand
GCACCGTCCTCTTTTATCCAGGCGATTTTATCCCTCTCCAGAATGGGCCCGTGCCGTTCCCAATCCTGCAGATTGGTGGAGGAATGGGCGTACAGGACGTTTGGCTGCTTGTATCCTGTGGCGTATAGCCAGACCGTGTCTCCGACCAACATGATGTGCGGGTCCGCTCCCATAAGCACGGGATTGAGCGGCGCTGCTTCCGGCAATACTGCCCAAGCGGTGCTCCAGGCGACAAATAATACCATCAAGGGGAATACACGTTTCATCAGGATACCTCCTGTCCATTAAAAAACCACGCAAATTCATATACGGCAAGGGCAGGGTTCATGATAACAAATCACCGCGACGTCAAGCACCCGTACGGGAAAATACCGGAAGCACCGTCATCCCTGTCGGCAAGGATGTCGGAGCAAAAAGCGGGACTGCCTCCAGCGCATGCAAAAACCATGTACGGTGTAGCTAATCCTGAAACACGCCGGAGGCTTTCCCGGATTTTTTGCGGGCATGGCGTAGGGATCCAAAAAAATATGGTACAGTTCCCGCCGCCTGGTTATGTGCAAACCCAAAGGCTAAATCATGTATTAACGCGTCTATATAAACTGACAATCCCCTATATTCTGCGGCGGGTACAGTCCTTGCGTCAAGTTTAACTTGTGAAAGGAGGAAGTAATGTAGAGTTCACATACGAAACCTTTCTTTGAGACCTTGCGGGTAGAAGCCCGCCCGGTAAGGCGTGACCTGCCGCCGGGAGCGAGTCTTGCGTGGCGTCCGGGCAACCGGCGCTGCGAAGCGTAGACAACGAATCCGAAAGCCTTGCTATTGAGCCTCGAAAGTACCCAATGTCGGCGTCTTCATCGTGGACTGCATGGGGACAACACTGGCCTCCTTTACTGGTCTGGGAGTGCCGGGCCGTCCGGGGTCGCTGGAACAAGTACAGACGGAACATAGAGGTCACACGGGAACTTGAGAGGTCCTGTTGTCTCCACTTTGAATTCCTGGCTGGAGTTACCGGGTTACCAACTCCAAGCGGCTGACGGCTGGTGCGCTCGGTACAGCGCGATAAGAAAGAAAGTGCACCCAATGTGGTATTGCAAATCGAGGGAAACCGAGTGCTGGGAAATGGACGATAGGAAGTCACAGCGCCTTGATAGTACCGTTGAAGCGGGCGAACCCGACCCTGCGGGGAACCTGCGGAGGGAAGCGAGGCGTCGAAACAATGGCCCGCTGATGGGAAATACAGCAAATGCACAGAAATCTGCACCATGTATCAATGGTGCAGCAGCGGATAGCGGAACTGGCACGAACGAAGCCGGAACTTGTTTTCACGTCGCTTGTACACTACATGCCCCTTGATTGGTTGGGAGAAGCGTATCACCACACTCGCAAGGATGGAGCGGTGGGCGCCGTGACGGGCGGGGAGTACGGAGAGTCTCTGGAAGAGAATCTCCAAGGTCTTCTTGACCGTCTAAAATCGGGACGTTACAGAGCGCCAGCCGTACTACGTAAGGAAATTCCCAAAGGAAGCGACGGCGAGACGCGACCCATAGGCATCCCCACCTTCGAGGACAAAATCGTACAACGTGCTGTTGTAATGCTTTTAGAGCCTATCTATGAGCAGGACTTTTACGACGGTTCATATGGGTTCCGTCCCAAACGCAGCGCTCATGATGCGTTGCAGGATGTTTGGGACACGACGATGGCGGTAAGCGGCGGCTGGGTCTTGGAGGTTGATATACGCAAGTTCTTCGATACCCTCGACCACAAGCAGCTTCAGGAATTTGTGTCAGTCAGGGTGCGTGATGGCGTAGTGCGACGCCTCATAGGCAAATGGCTTAACGCGGGCGTGATGGCCGGGCAAACGGTAACGTACCCCGATGCCGGCACGCCGCAGGGTGGGGTAATATCGCCCTTACTGGCGAACCTCTACCTGCACTATGTATTGGACGTGAAAGACGTTCTACCCCATATGGAAGGGCGCAGCCGTCTTACACGCTATGCCGACGACTTCATCATTGTCTTTGAGAAGAAGCGCGACGCGGAACGTGTTATGAGCGTGCTTCCTAAACGGATGGCAAAATATGGATTAACCGTACATCCGGACAAGACGCGCCTGATAGATTTTCGGAGCCCAAACCATAGGGAACGTTGTAATAACCGGAACTCTCCGAACAGCGACAGTTCTCGAAGCAGTCATCTGGAACCCTTTGACCTGCTTGGCTTTACCCATCAATGGCGCAAGAGCCAAAAAGGTAATTGGACAGTCAGGCGCAAGACAATGTCGAGCAGACTCACACGTTCTCTGAACGCGATATACCAATGGTGTCGCACACACCGACATTGTCCGGTAAAAGAGCACTGGAAGCATCTGTGTACTCAGATGCGTGGGCACTATGGCTACTACGGTATCGTCGGCAATGCAGCCGCGCTGGATATGTTCCACGACCAAGTGGCGCGTATCTGGAAGAAATGGCTGAAACGAAGAAACCGTAAACGCGACTTCAACTGGGAAAAATTCAACCGGATGAGGAACGGCTACCGATTGCCCTATCCAAGTGAGATGAGGAAAACGAAAAAGCGCCCATGCTCATACACGCAATTAACATTGTTTTGAGGAACCATATGCATTAACGCATGCACGTACGGATCTGTGGGAGCCCCGGTGGAGCAATCCGCCTGGGCCACCCAGTCATTATTGTCTTTGGGCTATGCTATGTTGACTTTCCTCTCCTGTAAACGGTACACTATACCAATTGTGGGGAATAGGGCGGGTAGACTGCGGCTCAGCGAGAAGAACCGGAGGCATGCGTGGCATATATGTGTGCCTGTCGATAGATTATTGCCCCGGTATATCGCTTTTCCCTTAATTTATTGGGTATCCATTGTAACGTTAATTGAGGAGATTATAGTGAAAAGGACTTTTCAACCTTCAAATACGAAACGAGTGCGGACCCACGGTTTCCGGGCGCGTATGGCGACCGTAGGCGGGCGCAAGGTGCTTGCGGCACGCCGCCGGCGTGGACGCCGCAGCCTGACCGTATCGGATTCGATATCAACGAGATAAAAGACGCTCTTGTGCCGGAACGGTATCCATTTCCTAATAAAGTGCGCATTTTAACTGCGGCGGAATATCGGCGCGTGTTTTCACAGGGCACGAAGGTTAGTGGAAGATATTTCACAGGGTTCGTAGTAACGGATACTGCTCAGGAAAGTCGGCTTGGCCTTGTGGTATCGCGCAAGGTAGGATCCGCGGTGGTACGCAATCATGTTAAACGTCTTATCCGGGAGTATTACCGGTGCAACAGGCATCGTTTCCCGCGAGGCATGCAACTGGTGGTCCTTGCACAAGCCGCCAGCGCCTTGCTGGACGGTCCCTCTTGCGATGGAGAACTTGAACGCCTGCTTGGCCGGTGGCTGCGTGATGCGTAGGGTGCTTATCGCCGCCATCCGCCTGTATCAGCGGTTTGTGTCGCCCCTGCTCGGCAATCACTGCAGATTTGAGCCGTCCTGTTCCCGGTACGCGGTCGAAGCCCTGGAAGTTCATGGCGTGATTAAAGGCGGCCTGTACACCTGCTGGCGCCTGTTGCGCTGCCAGCCGTTTTGCAAAGGAGGCTATGATCCTGTACCGCAAAGACCTGACCGCGAGAAATAGGAATTCAAGCCTCCCCGCGAATCCCAGGCACACATAACTGCCCTGAAATGGGGCGGGAGAATATTGCGATTGTTTGATGGAAACGATGATAAGGCGCTTCAGCGCAATCAACTGATTGCCATAGTACTGATGGTGGTTCTGGTAGTGGCGTGGACCCATTTTTTCATGCCCGCCCCGGCCAAACATCCCCCGGCGCAGGACCAGGCCGTTGACGCGACAGAAGGCGAATCGGCGCCGGCAAACCCCTTCTCCCGCCTTGATCACAAGGATGCGCCAAAGGGGGATTCCACAGCCTCCCCCTCACCGACACAGCCCGTTCCCGGCGCCGTGGTCTTACCGCCTGTGGCCGAAGCGTCACAAACGCCTGCGGAAGATGAAATTCCACTTGAAAACCCCAACCTGGAACTGGTGTTCACACGGGTAGGCGCCCGGCTCAAACAAGCTACCGTGCGGTTGGGCGAAAACGGCGTGGATTCCATTCAATTAGTTCCTCAGAACACGCTTCTCAGCGATACGGAAGCGTTATATCCGCTGGGACTGTTGTTTGGAGATTCCAACCTGGCCGATGCGTTGAATTTTCGCCGGTGGGAACGTGTCGAGACAACAGGCCCGCGTGAAGTGGCGTTTGAGATTGAGGTTCCCGGCTATGCCTTGCTCCGGAAAACCTTCACCCTCGCGGAGGAAACGCACGTACTGAACGTGCGGATTGCCTACACCAACTTGGGCGGAGAGAAACGGTTGTTGGGGCTTGACCGGGATATACCGGCCTTTTCGCTGTGCTGGGAGCCGAACGTGGCCAGCGGTGACCTGCAAAAAGGGGCGCAGCAAAATGTTGTTTGGCGCAAGGACGGGTCGAACCTGTACCATGCCACATCCAAGTTCAAACTGCCGGGCGGTGAAGCCTGGTACAATGAGCGCGTTCTCGACCCCGAGTGGGCTGCCGTGTGCAGCGCTTATTTTACCGTGGCGCTCAGGCCGGATTTTGAGGATGCGGACGCCTGGTACCACGGCACGCCTTCCGTCTTTCGTCTGGGGGTGGGCGCGCCCCGGACCGACGTCGGCGCGGGGGAAACCGTCGAATACGCTTACCAGGCCTATGTAGGGCCCCGCGGAACCCAACCGCTGCGCGCCGCGTGGCCGACACTGGACACTGCGCTGGCCTTCTTCACTTCCGTCACCATCATGGACCAGTTCGCGAAACTGCTGCTGACCGTTCTCGTCTGGTTCCATGACAACATCGTGGCGAATTATGGCCTGGCCATCATCTTCCTGACCGTGCTGGTGCGCATGGTCATGTTTCCCCTGACCTGGAAAAGCATGCTGAGCATGCGGAAGATGTCTCTGTTGGCGCCGGAGATGGAGAAAATCAAGCAGGAATGCAAGGAAGATCAGCAGGAGATGACAAAGCGGGTCACGGCGATGTACCGTGAGCGGGGCGTAAGCCCCCTGGGCGGCTGTTTGCCCATGCTGCTGCAGATGCCCGTGTTTATCGCCCTGTACCGGATGCTGTGGAGCGCTTACGAATTACGGCGCGCTCCCTTTATTTTCTGGATGCAGGATTTGAGCGAGCCGGACCGTTTCCTGACCCTGCCCTTTTCCATTCCCATTCCGTTTTCCAGCACGCCGTTGGAAACCTTGAATCTGCTGCCCGTCCTGATGGCACTGGCCATGGTGGTCAGTCAGAAACTGATGCCCATGTCGGGCCCGGCGCAAACTTCCCAGCAGAAAACAATGATGACCATCATGCCCGTCTTCTTCTCGGTCATCACGTACAACATGGCTTCCGGATTGAACCTGTACATTCTGGTCAGCACCATTCTGGGCATTGCCCAGAACTATTTTATTCGGAACATCCCCATGGATGCCGACGCAGTACAACCCAAAAAGAAGCCCGCAAGACCTCGCCATTTTTACGATGCCGTCCGCGCGAAACAACGCGAGATAAATAAAGAAGTGCGCAAGCGCAAACAGCGCGAACGCCGTCGTAAAGATCCAAAGGACTCCAAGTAGGCGCGGTTTACGCGGGCTTTCAATCTCTTAACGACAGCACGCCGCCCGGACGGGCGGCCAGGAGTGAACGAACTATGAAAGCGATTGAAAGTTCAGGGGCGACCCGTGAGGAAGCGATTCAGAACGGGTTGAAAGAGCTCGGGGTACATTTAGAAGAAATAGAGCGTATCGATGTGATTGACGAGGGAAGCAAGGGATTTTTGGGGTTGGGTAAACGCCCGGTGCGGGTGCGCCTCTCTCTGGAACACGTCGCCCCCCGTGAGCGCAAAGGGCGCGAGCGGGGCGGTCCCGACCAGGAACGGCGGCCATCCGGGCAACAAAGCCAAAACCGGGACAAGCCAGGGGAACACAGGCCACAGGAGAAGGCACACGGGAAGGAACAGCCCAGGAGACACGACCGCAACAAAGGCTCCGCCCGCGAAACGGACGCTTCACGGGGAAAACGGGGCGGGGAAGAACGGGGACGTGACAGCCGGGGAAGCGGCAAAAGGGACCATCATCAGGACCAGGGACACAATCGCGACAGGCATCACCCGAACAAGGGGAACGCGCCGCGCCAGGCCGAAGCTCCCAAAGGGGAGGTCCATTCCGGGCACCGCAAAGCCATGCCGATCACGGGCAAAGGACCGTCAACGATTGTAGAAGAATCCATGGAGGCGCAGCGCCTGGCCGACCAGTTCGAAACCATCGACATGCAAGCCGTCGCAGCGGCCCCACCCACATTGCCAGCCAATGCCCATGAAGAAGAAAATATCGACCCCATTACGGATGAACAGGGGAACGAAGCGGCCGCCCTGCTGCAGGAAATCATCAACCGCATGGACCTGTCGTCCAAAGTCGCCTTTATCCGCGTGAAAGATGGCAGCGCGCGCCTGGCAGTGGAAAGCAGCGAGGAAGGCGGTATTCTCATCGGGAAGCGCGGCGTGACCCTGGAAGCGCTCCAATATCTGATTAACCGCATGGTTCCCCAGAGCGGCGCCAACGAGAATACGGAGCGGGTGGTGGTGGATGTGGGCGACTATGTGGACCGGCGGCATTCCATGCTTCGCGACATGGCGCTTTCCATGGCGGAAAAGGCAAAATCCAGCGGGCGCAACGTGCGCCTGAAACCGCTCAGCCCACAGGAACGGCGCATCATACACCTTGCCCTCGAAAAAGATCCGCACGTGCGCACCTACAGTACGGGGGATTCCCTTTTCAGAAGTATCATCATCAACCCCGTAGACGAGAGACGTTCCGGCAACCATCGGCGCGGCGGCGCCGGGCGGAAGCAGTCCAACCGTGCGGATTCCGCATCTCCCGGGGAATAATGCGGTACGCATCCACGGAGGATACCATTGCCGCCATCTCCACGCCACGTGGTGAGGGGGGCATCGGGATCGTCCGCTTGAGCGGGACTTCCTCCCTGCAAATCGCCTCGAAAATGTTTATTTCGTCACGGGGACGCAACATTCTGAAGGACACGCGCCGGGTATTCCACGGTCATGTGTCCGATGCCTCTGGTCAGCGGATAGACGAGGTGCTGCTTCATATCATGCGGGCGCCGCATAGTTACACCGCGGAAGACGTGGCGGAAATCAACGCCCATGGCGGCATGGCGCCCCTGCAAGCCATCCTGGAAGAGGCGCTCCGGCTTGGAGCGCGTCTGGCCCAGCCCGGCGAGTTCACCCAGCGCGCCTTTATCAACGGGCGGTTGGACCTGACACGCGCTGAGGCAGTCATGGACCTGATCGGCGCAAAAACACGCACCGCCCTGAATGCCGCGAATGCCGCAGCAGGCGGTGTACTGGCCCGCGCCCTGGCCGGACTGCGCGAAACGCTGGCGGACGCCCTGGCCCGCATCGAGGCAGCCGTGGATTTTCCTGAAGACGATTTGCCCGAGCTGGTGGATGCGGCGCTTATACACCGCCTTGAACGGGCGCAGGAAGAGATGAAGCGCCTGATAGCAAGCGCGGACGCGGGGCTGCGCATACGCGAAGGCGTCGCCGTCGCCATTGTGGGCAGACCCAACGTGGGCAAGTCAAGCCTGTTTAACGCGTTGCTTCGGGACACGCGCGCCATTGTATCCCCGGAACCGGGAACCACACGCGACCGTATTGAAGAAACAGTTGCGCTGGGCGGCATCCCGGTGCGGCTTATGGATACCGCCGGTATGCGCGACACCCCCCACTCCGTGGAATTCATGGGCGTGACACTAGCCCGCCGCGCCGCCCAACAGGCGGATTATATCCTGTTTGTTGTGGATGCGTCCGAGCCCTCCACCGAGGCGGATACAGCCCTGGCGGCGGAACTGACCCGGCTGGAAACCCCCATTGTGCTGGTTCGCAACAAGATAGATCTGGCTGAAACGCGTTTTACGCCTCCAGACGCACCGTTCAAGGCACTATGTGATATTTCAGCCCTGACCGGCGCCGGGCTTGAGCGATTTGAGGAACAACTGACGGAACTTCTGCAGGGTGACGCTGTGATGGAAACGAACTCTCCCATGCTCTCCCGTACGCACCAAAAAGACAGCATGCGCCGGGCAGCCGCCTGCCTCGACCGCCTGCTTGCCAATACAGCGGCTTCCCCGGAACTCTCCGCCCTGGAATTGCGCGATGCACTGCAGGCTTTGGGCGAAATCACCGGCGAAACCACGCCGGAACATTTGCTGGACCGTATTTTCGCTTCTTTTTGCATTGGTAAATAGAAGATTCAAGTATCCCCGGTTCCTGTTGTTATACTATTAAGCGGAACCCATGGCAAGGTCACAGGTCTGACATGATCATAGGCACTCATAACGTCCTGCGCTTTTCAGAGCCCGAAGACGCCCATTTTTACAGGGCACTGTATCTTCAGGGGGGGCCGAAGGCCGCCTTGCTGGACGCACGCCGGGAATTCGGTGCACCCACCCTGCAGGAGATACGGGAACTCCTGATAAAAAGCGAATCCGCCCGGGCATTTTTGTTCACTGTGGAAGACCCCGAAGGACGACTTCGGGGATGGTGCGGGTTGCGCGCGTTGAATATCGAGGCGTCCTTCTGCGAAATGTTCATGGTCTTTGCCGCCCCGGAGGAATATGCCGGACCTATGGCCGATGAAACGATGGAGGCGCTGCTTGACCGTGCATTCAACCGGCTGGGGCTGCAAAAGGTCCTGGCAACCTGCCTGGATTCCGAAGAAACACTGCATGCCTGCCTGCTGCGCCACGGGTTCCGGTCCTGCGGCGTTCAACGCGACGTGTTATACGGCAAGGAAGGCTGGCGCGGCCTGGATACGCTTGCCCTGGACCGTGCCGCCTATGCATCCCATCCTGCAACAGGCCCCGGGCCGGGAGCGACAGTGCCATGAGTTTTACCACGAACACCTACCTGAGACGCGCGGACAGGGATGACCTCGACACCATCCTGTCCTGGATGGAGGACCCGGATTTCCAGCGTTTTCTCTACGGCGATGCGGCACAATCGCCCCGCCAAATCCGGGAAAGAATCATACAAATGCTGGGGCGTTCCCCGGGAAACATGATGCCTTCCGCCGTATATCTGCTCATCGAATCCAAAGAGAACGGACCGCTCGGCATGATTTCCTTTCAGAACATATCCTGGCGGAACCGTTCCTGCAGCATTGACGTTTATATCGGCGACAAGACGCGCCGTAATTCCATGCTGGCCACCATTTCAGTGTTCCGCGCCCTGGAATACGCCTTTGATGAATTGAACCTGCACCGCATCAGCGCCCTTATCTATGCCTTCAACCGGACGTCCTGGCGCATCTTTGAGATGGCGGGAGCAAAACGGGAGCTGGTACTGACGCGCCATGTCATGCGTGAAGGGAAACTTTACGATGCTTACGGCTACGGCCTGCTACGTCACGAGTTCAATGCGATACGGGAAAAACACGGCGCCGTTTCGGAGCGATTCTGCCTTGAGAATATGATCGCTTCCTCGTCACAGGATTTGGAGGAGTCGCCTTGAATGCCGCCTTTCTGTTCCTTTGGGGCGCGTACACCCTATATGCCCTGTACAGAAATGTATGCGGCCGTGACGACTTCTCCTTCCCGCTCCAACTCATGCAAACCCTTTTGACGGGGTTTGCCCTCTATTGGATGTTTACCAACGGAAAACTGACCAGAACACTGTGGTCACCCCTGGATGTGGGTGCCGGGTTGCTGGCGGGCCACCTCCTGTTTATCCTGGCACTTTCCATCACCCACCAACACCCGGGCGATGTTGCCTGGCACGCGATGGACCTGCGCGGCATGGCAGCCTACCTGTTTCAGGCGCCCGAAACCGCCCTTCGATTCCTGGGCATCGCCGCAATTGAAGAATTGGTCTTCCGGGGCACGGCGCAGGAAATGCTCCTGGCGCTGTGGGGCAGCCCGGTACCAGCGATAGGCCTCACCGCCCTGTGCTTCTGCCTGCTGCATGGTCACTTCTTTAGGAAGGGTTTCACCAGCGCCCTGGAATTTGCCCTGTTTTCACTGTTGATTGGAATCGTGTATTATTATACTTCCAGCCTGACACTTGTGATCCTGGCGCACACGGTACGGAACGTGGAAAGCGTCTATCTGGAAAATGTGGTATCCTTGGAAGATACCGTAACAAAACCGGAAAGCGGCACGTGCCAGACGTGTCCCCCGCCGCTCCGGTAGTGGAGTTTCTATGTCGGAAGAAGTACTCGTCGAACTGCGCCACGTGCATAAGAAATTTACCACGCGCCACGTGCTGCCAGTGGATGAAGAAACGCGCAAACGCCGGCTCTTTAAGAAGCGCGATGTACATGCCGCGAATGACATCAGCTTCACAATCCGGCGAGGCGAGATATTCGGCCTGCTCGGCCCGAACGGCGCCGGAAAAACCACCGCCGTCAAAATGATTTCGGGGCTGGTGCGGCCGGATTCCGGGACCGTGTTCGTGAACGGGCTTGACGTGGAGAAAAAGCGGCGCCAGATATTGCGGCTGGTGGGGGTCGTTCTGGAAGGCACGCGCACCAGCCTTTGGCCGCTGACGCCTCTTGAAAATCTGATTTATTACGGGACCCTGAAAGATGTGCCCGGCGCCCTGCTGCGCCCGCGCGCCCACGATCTGCTCGATTTTATCGGCCTGAAAGACAAAAAAAATATCCAGGTCAGGCGGCTCTCCCGGGGACAGAAACAAAAGCTCGCCATCTGCATCGCCCTTATTGCCGACCCTCAGGTGTTGTTGCTGGATGAACCGACCACCGGCCTGGATGTGCTGAGTGGCCGCGCCATCAAGGACAAGGTCATGGAAATGACCCGTGAACAGGGGCGCAGTGTGCTGGTCACCACGCATGACATGCACGTGGCGCAGGAATTATGCGACCGCATCGCTATCATTAATAACGGTGAAATGATCACCTGTAGGCGAACCGACGAACTGCTCGATTTGTTTTCGGAACAAGTATTCGTATTCAAACTGAATCAATCCGTCGACCCGACGGAATTCAGCCTTATCCCGGGCATTATCTCCGCGCAGATGGAAGAAAGCTCCGAAGGGCCGTCGCTGGTGGTCCAGGTAGTCCGCGAGCCGGAAACATTGCGCTCGGAAGCCTTGTATGCCGTTCCCTCGCGGTTGTGGCAATCGGGCTGCCTGCTGCATGCCGTCTCGCAGCGGCAGCAGAATCTTGAAAGCGTGTTTTTGCATCTTACCGACAGCGCCGTAAAGCGCTGAATTTCCACGAAAGGATCCGCATGTCTTTTTTTCGGGTAATGAAAGCGGAAGTAGTGCGCTCGTTTATCATCATGCGCCGCTACTGGTTCCGCACGTTGACCGGTATGGTCATCGGTTATGGGATGCTCATGGTGCTTATTGCGGGTTTCATCTACAGCAAGGGGGGTGCGGGCGACAAGATTAGCCAGTTTGACAATCCTGCCGCAGCCACAAATTTTGTGCTTGGGTTTATCATCGGCATGTTCGCCTTCGGGGTGGTGGGCATGTTCACTCAGGGCCTGCAGAGTATGGCCACCACCGGGGTGCTTGAACAACTGTGTATGAGTCCCCATGGTCTGGCCGTCAACTTCATGGCCCAAACCATGGTCGGAGCGGTCAGTACCATTATCTCGTCGGGCATCCTGGTTTACGCGGTCACCTGGAGCGTGGGCGGCATGCTGCACTGGGACATGTTTCCCATCCTGATATTGTTGACCTTGACGTTTTTCAACCTTGTCGGATTTGGTTTTATGGTCGGCGGACTCGTACTGGTATTCAAACAGGTGGGACAAATTGCTATTATCGTGCGCATGGCCCTCTTCGCCCTGGCCGTTTTCGCCCGCGAAGAAATATTGAACCAGCCCTGGCCGTTGCGTTTCTTCCTGCACATGCTCCCCATCACCGACGCAACTATTTCCATCAAGTATGTCTTGAGCGGGGGCCAGATGGTGGATAAGATAACCGAAAGCGGAGAAACCATACAGGTATTCAGTTCCGTATTCACCCACCCCTCTTTCTATTGGCTGATAGTCAGTTGTATCGTGTGGACCGTTGTCGGCCTGACCGTATTCCGTATTCTCGAGGATTACAGCCGCTCCAAAGGAACTTTGGGAAGTTATTGATGCAGGCACCTCATTTACACAGGTTTGAAAGGGACGGCCGGTGTTATGTCATAGACACCCATACCTGCTTCTGTTTTGAATGCGACCGCATATCCTGGGATGTGCTCGAGTATTATCCCCGGGAACCTGTCAACCGCATTTATCACCTGCTCCGAGACAGGCATCCGCGAAAAGAACTGGAAGAAGTCGTGGGCGAACTTGAATGGTTGCGGGTCACCAAAGCCATTTTGGCGCCCCTGGATGATGAGTCCTTTTTCAAAAAAGCGGCCCGTGCCGGCGGCCTGAAAAAACTGACGCTTGCCGCAGCCTCTCTCCGGGAGGCCCTCTCCTGGCTGAACCGGGGCGGCCTCCTGTTGCTGGCGCGTTCCCGTGAAGAAAAAGACATTACCCTGTCCTTGCGCCCCGAAACATTGATCGCGGCGGATTGGGGACAGGCGGCGGTGGCACTGGCCGAAATCAGCGCTGCGGCGCGCCTCGCAGGAAAAAACTTTCGTGTTGAACTGGATATTCCGTTCTCGCCGTTCCCCGAAACCATAATAAAAAATTCCGGCTGTACCTTTCGTTGCCGGTTGCTTGTGTCCGCAGCCCCCTTCCCGGAAAGCCTTAAAGGTGGGCTGACGGCGCTGAACGGGAAAAAGCCGGTAGGCGCATTCAAAACACTGCTGGAAAACGGCGCTGTGGAAACCATTAGGGTCGCGGTCCAGCCTGCTTCCGAAACTTTTCACACTGTGGTCGAAGCCCTTCATAAAGCCGGGTACGGGGACATTGTCTTCGACCTGCCCGGCGCCTGGATGGCACATCCCCGTCACGATCCTGAGGCAGTTGTGGATTCTTTAGAGGCCAATATCCTGTATTACGTGGACCAGCTGCTGCATAACGCGCCGTTCCGAGTGGAACCCTTCGCCCTTCTCTTCAAGGCCATACATGACGGTGCCCCCATGTACCGCGCGGACCCCAGCGGCATCGAAACACTCGTTGCTGACGGGGAAGGCGCTCTCTATCCTTCCCTTCCCTTTTTGGGAACCCCCCGCTTTATCCTGGGAAATCTGATGGAAGGAGTCTTGGACGAAACCCGTTGTGAGCCCTTTCTGTTGTCCGGGACATTGCAGACGCCTGAATGCCTGCGCTGCTGGGCGCGTGGATTGTGCGGCGGCGGTCACGCCGCCATCCATTATGCGCGCTCCGGCGACATACACCATCCTGATGCGGCATGGTGTGATGCCCAGCGCCGCTGGACGGGTGCTGTGGTGGAAGCCTTCAACCGAATCGCCTCCGCCGGCATCAACTTCGATCATCTGGTCGCCTCCATGGGGCCTTGCACCAGGCGTTTTTCCCTGCTGGGCGCCGCAAAAGCCCTTTTCAAGGGTCAGCTGGGGTTGCGCCCTTTACTGGAAGGGGACGCGACAGTACTGGTCCAATGGGAAAACTGGAACCGGTCCGCCTATTTCTTATGCAACGAAACCGGCGCCCTGACCGCCACCCGGTATGACCGTGAAATGGATGCCCTCCATCCCCCGCCTTATCGCCAGGAATGGATGCTCACCCGAATGAACGGCACACCGTGCGGGCTTCTTAAATTACAGCCTGTACCTGGAAAACAGATGGCCCGGGCATGGCTCTATCTGCACGATGAGGAATTGTACGCCAAACCCGCGCTCCAGCATACTCTCCAAGCCCTGTTGGCGGAGTTATGCCGGGAAGGGCAGATACGCCATATCCTGACCCCGGTAACCGCAAATGAAACAAAACTTGCCGCAGCCCTTACTACCGCAGGTTTTGTCCACGCTGGGACCGAACGAGAATCTTTGTACCTCCAGGGTGTCTACCAGGACGTGGATATTTACACGTACTCCGCAGAAGACTAAAGAAAGCATGACAGCCTTTGGCGCCGTGAATAAACACCAATAAAACACGAGTCAACGTGTTATGGTATACAGCACAGATCTTGCTGTACCGCAGTAATACTTTTTTAAAAAACAAACGGTCTACAAGAATCAAAACAGATGCGCTTCGCGAAATGGTGCGGTCGGTTTAAATTTATTCGTGCCTATTCGTGTTCATTCGTGGTGTCGAAAGGAAATCCCATGAAACGTGTATTGATAACCGGCGTTGCCGGATTCATCGGGTCCCATCTGGCGGACACCCTGTGCCGCCGGGGTGACAGGGTAACAGGGCTGGACTCCTTTAACGATTATTATGATCCGGCCATCAAGCGCCGTAACCTTGCCGCACTGTGCGGTTGTGACACGTTTCACCTGTATGAACGGGATATCTGCGATGAAGCCGCCCTGCGCCTCGTCTTTGAAGAAGCGCGGCCTGATGTCGTGGTGCATCTTGCGGCGCGCGCCGGTGTACGACCGTCCCTGCGCGACCCGAATCTGTATCACCGCGTTAACGTGATCGGCAGCCAGCATATCCTGGACGTCTGCCGCGATTTCAAACCGTCCCACCTGGTCTTTGCCTCCAGTTCCTCCGTTTACGGGGGCAGCACCGACGTTCCATTTCGGGAGACAGACCCGGTAATGCGTCCCATCAGTCCCTACGCCGCCACCAAGCGCATGAACGAACTACAGGCCCATGTTTATCATCATGTATATGGGCTGCGCGTAACCCTGTTGCGTTTCTTCACCGTTTATGGCCCCAGGCAGCGTCCTGATATGGCCATCCACAAATTTACTAAACATATCCTGGAAAGCAGGCCCATTCCCATGTTCGGAGATGGGACCTCCCGCCGGGATTACACTTACATAGACGATATCATTCAGGGCATGCTGTCCTGCGTGGACACCCCTTTCGGTTATGAAATCTTCAACCTGGGCGAAAACCACACCACCAGTCTTGCCGAGCTGATTGGGCTCATTGAAAAACACACAGGGAAAACGGCTCTGATTGAAAAGCACCCGTCACAACCCGGTGACGTCACTATCACCCATGCCGACATTACCCATGCGCGCACGTTGTTGGGCTATGCCCCATGCTTTTCCATGGATGAGGGCATTGCACGTTTTGTGGAATGGTATAAGGACGCGCAGTCAAACACAGGTACCTCTGAATCGCAAAACCGTTGTTGAGACTATCGGAAGGTTTCAGCGGGCGCGGATGGCGCATCCGCGCTTCACGGTGTTGCTGCATAATCCTGTCAATGTGCATTGCACATGCCCGAACACCAGAAAGCGTCCTGGTGCCCTTAGATTTGGTGGGCCAACAATTAAAAACAGAGCCGCCTGTTTCAAGAGATGTCACATATGATATTATTCCGGCATCTAGTTCCCCTTTACACCCTTGGAAACCCTGATGAAAACACTGCATCTACTCTGTAACGCCCATTTGGATCCCTGCTGGCTTTGGGAATGGGAAGAAGGCGCGGCGGAAGCCGTATCCACGTTTCGCGTGGCCGCTGATTTCTGCGAAGCCTGTGACGGCTTCATCTTTAATCATAATGAAGCTATCTTGTACAAGTGGATCGAGGAATATGAACCGGCCCTCTTTGCGCGCATACAACGACTGGTACGGGAGGGCAGGTGGCACATCATGGGCGGGTGGTACCTGCAGCCGGACTGTAATATGCCCAGTGGCGAATCCTTTGTGCGTCAGATTCTGAGCGGCAGGGTTTATTTTATGGAAAAATTCGGCGTCAAACCGACAACGGCCATCAATCTTGACCCTTTCGGACATACGCGCGGCCTGGTGCAGATCCTGGCGAAGTCGGGATATGACTCCTACCTGCATTGCCGCCCGGACAATAATGATTGCCCCCTGCCGGACGCGGATTATATCTGGGTCGGCTATGACGGGTCGGAAGTGGCGGGCCATCGCACACTCCTATGGTATGGCACCCCCGGGCGCGGCATGATAAAGCACTCTATGGAACACTACCTGGAGAACTACAGTGAACGCGAAGTGGGCCTGGCAACCTGGGGCGTAGGCAACCACGGCGGCGGTCCCTCACGGGAAGACCTGCAGGACCTCACGGCCATCATACGGCGGAATGAAGCCTTTCCGATCAAGCATTCCACACCCGAGGCGTATTTTGCCGAGATCAAAGAACGGGGTATTGCCCGACCGAGGGTTGAACGGGACCTCAATCCTTGGGGCGCGGGATGCTACACCTCCCAGGTCCGGCTGAAACAAAAACACCGCCTCCTCGAAAATGAGCTCTATATGGTGGAAAAAATGTGCGCCAACGCCGCCTTGGCAGGCTTGCTCGATTATCCCCGCGACAGGTTATACGAGGCGCAGTGCGACCTGATGGAAGCCGAATTTCACGATATACTTCCGGGCTCTTCCATTCAGGCCGTGGAAGATGCGGGCCTGCGCCTGATGGACCACGGACTGGAACTGTTGTCGCGCCTCAAAGCGCGGGCATTTTTTGCCCATGCAGCAGGACAACCCAAGGCGGAGGGGGATACGATTCCCGTGCTGGTCTATAATCCCCACCCCTACCCCGTGGATACGGTAGTCTCGTGCGAATTCAATCTTCCGGACCGTCACGATGAAGCGGTATTCATCGATTTTAACGCCGCTATGAACGGGGTTCCGGTTCTCTGCCAGGTGGAAAAAGAGGCTGGCAACATCCCGCTTGAATGGCGCAAGCGATGCGTATTCCGGGCAACCCTGGCGCCCTCTCAAATTAGCCGTATCGACTGTACCCCCCGGCAACAGACCGAAAAGCCCGTACCCAGGTTGAAATCGGTGGGAAAAAGTCTGCACTTCAAAACAGCGGCACTTGAAGTGTTGATCAATACGGAAACTGGCCTGGTGGACCGGTTCTGTGTAAACGGCAGGGAAGTACTCAAACCCAACGCTTTTACACCGCTGGTCATGCGCGACAATGAAGACCCCTGGAGTATGCTAGAAAAGCACTACCGCGAGGTAACAGGCCGTTTCACCTTGATGACGCCGGAAGCGGGTACATCCTTTTCGGGGTTGAAACTGCACATGCCCTTGCCGTCGTTGCGGGTTATCGAAGACGGTCCGGTCCGCACGGTCGTTGAAGCGATTATGGCGTATAACCGCTCCTTCCTGGTGCTCACCTATCGCCTGCCCAAGGAAGGCTCGGAAGTGGAAGTGCATGTCCGGGTACATTGGAACGAGAAGGACAAGGCGCTGAAACTTGCCCTGCCGACTGTTTTCAGCGGGTGTGAATACCGGGGCCAGGTCGCCTATGGCCGCGACAACCTTCCAGGCAAGGAGCGCGAGGTGGTGGCGCAGAAGTGGGTGGCCGCCGTCTCCAAAGCCCGGGACATGGCGCTGACCTGCATCAACGACGGCCTTTATGGCTCCGACTGTCCCAATAATGAAATCCGGTTGACCTTGCTGCGTTCACCCGCCTATTCAGCCCATCCCTTCGGCAACCGCAAGACCTTGCCTCAGGACCGGTACATGCCTCGCATCGACCAGGGAGAACGTCAATTCACCTTCTGGATAAACGCCGGGCCCGTTGAAGACCGCATGAACCGTGTGGAGCGGGAAGCCCTTTCCCACAATGAGAAACCTATGGCATTGTCGTTCTATCCCCCCGGCATCGGCGCCATGTCCCCGCCCGGCGTTGTCCTCTCTGATAACACCATTTTGATGACCGCGTTCAAGGGCGCCGAAAACGGGGAAGGATTTGTGGTGCGTTTGTTCGAGCCCACGGGTACGGCCCGGTCGGCTACGCTTTATGTTCCAGCTCTGGGCGTGGAACAATCCGTTTCCTTGAAACCCTTTGAAATCAAGAGCCTGCGGCTCTTATCCGGAGAGAATTTCTTACGGGAAGTGGATTTGCTGGAGCAAGAAACCCCGTAATTACCCAGGGGGGCCTGTAAGGTTTTGTTACGGCCTCACAGGCCCCGTGGTGGTCAATACGGCGTTTCTCTTGGAGACGCTTTATAAAGGCCGATCTGCTCGATGGCGGGAGGGGCGAATGCGTCCGTAATGTGGACGCGAATACGCCTCGCCTTCACCTCGGGCAGCCGGTGAATGCGCTTGTAACCGATGGTGGTTCCCGTGGCGATGGTTTTCCAGTCATTCCCGACAAAGGCCTGAATTTCATGGGCCTTGACACGCTGTCCCAAAGGCAGGTGTTCCTGCAGCACAATACGGTCAAACACCCGGTCCTCTCCGAAAAGCAATTGGAGCCAGGCTTCATGGATACCGTCGTTTGTGGCCCAGTAAGTGTCCTCTAATCCGTCTGTCGCATTGGCCGGCGCAAAAGCCTTACTGTTTCCGCGGATGTTGCTGGCCGAGGTCAGCGCGCGCGCGGCAAGGTTATTGTTGAAGGTGTCCCGGATAACCTCTCCAAATTCAAGCAGCCGCTGGGTATCCGCCTGCGGCAATTGTCCACGCCGGTCGGGTGACACATTCAACAGCAGCGCTGCGCCCAGTCCCACGCTCCGGTAGTAGATTTCCAGCAGTTCCTCCAGACTGCGCAGGTTTGCCGCGCCGTCGGTGTGATAGAACCACTGTCCTTTGCGTATGGGCACATCGCATTCACTGGGATACCAGCGTTTTTCCCCACCGCTTTCCGCCCCCGGAATCGGCAGTGTTACTTCCTGCACGTTCCAGAGCGTGTCCGGGGCAAGCCCATCCTCGTTACCGATCCAGCGGATATCGGGGCCGCAGATGGCGATAAGCGCGTCCGGCGCCAGTTCCCGAATCAAGGAATAGTACCCGTTCCAATCATAGACATGCCCCTTGGACCCGGCACCGTCAAACCAGACTTCACCGACCGGCGCATACCAGGTTAGCAATTCCGTCAGCATGGCCTTGAAGCGTTCGTCATACACGGGCGGATCGTCATAGAGCGGATCGTGACGGTCCCAGGGGGACAGGTACACACCCAACATAAGCCCGAGCTCATGGCAGGCATCCGCCACCTCCCTCAGTGCATCTCCTTTACCGTCGCGCCACGGGCTGGCCTTTACATTATAGTCACCATGCTCCGTCGGGTAGATGGAAAAACCATCGTGATGTTTTGCCGTAACAATGAGGTACTGCATGCCGGCTTTTTTCGCCGTTTCCACCCACTGACGCCCGTTGAACTCGGTAGGTAAAAAGGTTTTCGGGTCTTTCGTTCCGTCAGTCCACTCCTCGTCAAAAAATGTATTAATGCCGAAATGACAGAACATGCCGTATTCCATGCGCTGCCAGGCCAGCTGTTGCGGGGAAGGCACGGG
>MTKZ01019983.1_pt1 | contig 19390 bp, 14 predicted proteins | sample 1042781 | NCBI WGS metagenome assembly MTKZ01 (sample SAMN06212207, study PRJNA360539) | anaerobic digester metagenome | biome: Wastewater treatment plant; material: sludge; isolation source: anaerobic digester fed with sludge from wastewater treatment plant | place: Denmark: WWTP Viborg ... | reverse complement strand
GGTTCTTCTTCCTGGTTCATGGGTTTTCACGTTTTTCCTATTTTGTCAACAATGTCGGTCGGGAAGCAGCGCCCTGGCTGTTTCGTCTGGTTCTTTGGCTGGAGTATCGGCTCGCGGAATCTGTTTTCCCAGGATCCTTTGGCAGCCTTTCAGACTGTTTCAGGTCGGTAAGCCGGTAGACCAGCCATCAACGTTGGCGTGAGAAGAGGGGGATTGGTGTTTGGGTGAAAGGTATGAGAACCATCCGATTCGATGATCCCTGTTCAGGGTACTGCATGACCAGCGGGTTCCGGAAGATCCCGGCCAGCCCTTCCACGATGAGGGTGGTCTGGACGACGAAGGTGGTGAGCACTCTTTGTAAAAACGGTGGAGCGCCCATCTTCCGCGCCGTTGCGGCCATTCTCGTCAGGAATTCCCGATTCATTGGTGCAGAAGTAAGATTTGCGTGATTGGATATCAATTTGACGGAACCGGGAGGTTAGGGGAATGGATGCAATCATCTTTGGAGGCCGATAATTTTCCCACTCTTTTAATTTACAAATATGGAATAAAGAACGATCCAGAGTAAAGAATGATGAAAGGTAGGATGTGACTTAGAGGAAAAAAATCGTTTTCGGTTATGAAAATTAAACTGGCCACATTTGACGAAAGATACCGCGTGGTGTGAATGGATAGTCCTTCTGAGCCATCCAAAAACTACAACCAATTTCTGTTAATGATGCTGTATAGGGTAGAATGAAAACAGCTATCGTAATGCCTGGGCTACCCGTGAATGAAGTTGGTGAGTGGCCCCACCAAAATACAATATAAAGGCTGATGCTAGTAAATGCTAAAATGATTACAGTTGAATAGAGCGTCCATCTAAGTTTCCCCCTCATCCCAATTCTTTTCTTTCCTACATACTCCCTTATTCGATTCGTCCATGAGATCGCATTCTCATCAGGTTTTCTTTCTATCCAAGGTGCTTGGCCTAAAAGATACCCGGTGTATCCGTAATTGGCATTCATCCCAAGATTTGTTTCATATAAGACTGCTTCGGGATATTGCCGACAAATATCGTTATCATAAACATGGTGAATCCATCGCCATAATCCTATCAAAACCGATGTTATTCCTCCAAGCACGATAAATTGAATAAACATTAAATCAGGAATTCCGGAAGATGTTGCTGATATATTCTGTGTGAAATAAAAAGCCCAGATAGCGGAGATTGCTACGACCATAAATCCAAATAAATTGTTGCTAATTGAGTCGTAATGTTCAATTCGCTGTTCTACCAGGTTAAGAAAGAGTCGATCATTTTCAGAATTTGTTGTCATTGGACTCCGTTGGTTATCGTAATATGATTTTACGAAATTTAAAGATGTAGGAAGGATATCAGAATGAGATTAGAAGATCTAGAATCGAAATAATAGCAGATTGAATAAGTATTTTAATATCTTGTTTTCGATTTCTTTAATGTGAATAATCCTAATTCGATTGAAAAGCTCGATAATGTCAAAGAGAATGTTGATTTTAGAATTACCTCGGTCCCCCGGTGGTGCAATAGGGGTGTTAAGTATAGTTTTAATTTACTGGTGGAAGAATGATTAAAATAAAGAATATTACTGAATATTTGGGCGAAGTTAAAAAAATAACTGAGGAAAATGCACCTTCGAGATATATTTTTCGTGGACAAACTGATCTAACGCAGGATGTTGAGTCATCAGCGGCAAGAAGAATTAATACTTCTTTATCAGGGACCTCCTTTTCAACTGAGTCTTTTATAAAATACCACGAAAATATGATTGAAATCGCAAAAATGAAGGGTTACCATAGAAAAGGAAATATTGAATTGAAAGATTTAGAATTAATTGCAGAATTGCAGCATTTTTCTGCTGCAACATTTCTTATTGATTTTTCTCGTAATCCGCTTGTAGCTCTATGGTTTGCTGTTAAGAATAACGATGAAAAGGATGGAGTGGTTTATCTTTTAGATATTAATGCTCCTCTAGGAATTTCACAAGTAACAATTGATGATATTGAAAAAAAATCTGTTCAAAATTTTTTATCTAAGCCAACAAATATTGAAGATACATCTCTTCCCACTATATTACCTGTATCAAATTTGTGGTATTGGGAACCAAGCAATTTTAATTTACGGATTCCAAAACAGCATTCAATCTTTGTATTTGGTCCTCCTTCAATTCCTAAGGATTTTTTTAGAATTATACAGGTTGACAAAGAATACAAAATATCCATTCTGAAAGATCTAGAAAAAATTTATGATATCAATGAAGTCTCCCTATTTAGTGATTTACCTGGATTTGCACGTGCGAACAGCGTTAATTCGCCTTTCCGTGAGGAGGTAAATAATTACTATATATATGGTATATATTTTATGCAGAGACAGGAATACAAAAAAGCAATCAATTACTTCACAGGATATATAAAATTGAATGAAAATGATTTTTTCGCATATTCAGCTCGTGGAATTTCTTATTTCCAACTGTATTCCGTTGAAAATGATGAATCGTTATTAGATTTGGCACTCAAAGACTATGATAAAGCAATTGAAATTAATTCAACAGATTGTTATCCATATATCGGTAAAGGGATGGTATTCATTCTTTTGGGAAAATTGGAAGATGCAATTGCAAATTTTGATAAAGGGTTAGAATTGTGTCCAGAAAATGCTACGGCATATCTTCAAAGAGGGCTTGTATATAGGGAAATGGGGAAGTATGACGAAGCATTGCGCGATCTCGATATGACAATAAAGTATGCTCCTGGCAAAATGGAACATTACCATACACGCGGCATTATCTATTACCAAAAGAATGAAGATGCATTAGCTTTAGCTGATTTAAACAAAGCAATTGAGATAGACCCAACGAATCCTCAATTATACAAAATGAGGGCCTTAATAAAAAGAAGAATGGGATTACGCGAAGAAGCAAAATTAGATGAGAAAATGGCTAAAAAATTGAGTAAGACTTAAAATAATAGAGAATTTACAGCCAAATTTTTGTCACATACTGCGCCTCGTTGAAAAATTAAAATTAAATGGATTTTGAGTTTAACAGATATGCTCTGTGTAAAAATTATGATTGAACTTTATCAATGCTTTTTTGCATCAATTAGGTCCTCTTGTAGAATGGACCTGTACCCAAAAAATTTCCTCTGAAAATTCATTCAATTTTTACATTATACGTTCTTTGAAATACCATGTCTGCAAGCCACTTCCGGAAATACGGATCATCACTGAAAAGTTTGAATAATTCCGTATGATCTGAAAGAAGCTCGACTACGACTTTCTTTAATGCCGAATCATGCTCGATACGGGCATTTTCTTTATCGGAATTTTTCATGGCATTCTGATACGCCTTATCGGCAGCAACTTTTGCCGGAATTTCTTCTGTGATGACTTTCTGGATTTTATCCTTGTCCTTCCAGTCAACGTTTCCCCAGAGTTCATTGAAGGATCGGATGATGTTACTCAGCTTATCGAGATCCGGTTCCGGCATCCTGCCACCGCCCGTTGTTGGGACGGGCTCAACTGTTCCATCGAGATCCTGTAACTTGATGGCCTGTGTTGCTTTTACCTCGACACGGTAACTGTCCATGTCAATAGCTTCCAGAATGCCTTTTGAGAGATCTTCTTCTTTCGGTGCTGGTAATTTGGGGATGAGGAAGTTGAGGAAGATGGAGAGTTTTTCCCAATCGGTATTGGTGTATGGAAGAATAGATCCCAGGAAATTGTATGTCCGGACAAACGCCTTGGCTTTTCCTTTGAAATCAACCTGCCCGTCTTCATCGAGTTCCTCGATGTATCTTGCTACACACGTATCAAGAATGGGATCGAGCTGTTCGCGGCTGGAGCCGGAAAGGAACAATTCAACCAGCTTATTGATTTGATCCTGCGAATAGATTTGGTAACCATCGATGTCTCCCTTGAGATCGTGAAGTTTGTTAGAATCCGTCTCATCCGAGAGAATTGTAGTCCGATAATATGGCTCGAATCCTAATCGGATTACATCGGTATTGTTCAGGAAATCGAGAACAAAGGTATCGCTTTTTTTAGGATGTGCCCGGTTAAGCCGCGAGAGTGTCTGGACCGCTTTGATGTCAGAAAGGTGTTTGTCGACATACATAGTATGGAGAAGCGGTTCGTCATAACCGGTCTGGAATTTATCGGCAACGATCAGGAAACGATATGGTTCTGTCTGAAAAATGTCCTCGATATCTTTGCTTGGGAAACTATTGAGCGAGGATTCTGTGACTTTGACTCCCTTGTATTCATGCTCCCCAGAGAATGCGACAATCGCCTTGTAGGGCAGCTTTTCCTGTTCAAGATACGCATTGAATGCGTGATAGTACTGAATTGCCCGTTCGATCCCGCTTGTTACGACCATCGCCCGGGCTTCACCACCAATCTTCTTTGCCCGGTATACATGATCGTTGAAGTGATCGATCATAATCTCGGCCTTCCTCCCGATGGCAGTCTCATTGGATTCGACAAATTTCCGCAGTTTCTTGAGTGCCTTCCGGGTATCGAACTCAGGGTCATTCTCCACGGTTTTAGTGAGTCGGTAATAACTGTAGACAGGAGTGTAGTTCTTCAGGACATCGAGAATGAATCCCTCTTCAATTGCCTGCTTCATCGTGTAACTGTGGAACGGGCGGTGCGGAACAACATCACCCTCCGGATAGGGTTCTCCGAAGATCTCCAGGGTCTTATTCTTCGGGGTAGCCGTGAACGCGAAGTAATCCGCGTTCTTCAGCATCTTCCGCGCTTCGATGATTTGGTTGATTTTATCCTCAACCGACTCCTCTTCCTCATCACTCATCCCGGAGAGTGCGATGTTCATCTTCGCCGAGGTCCGGCCTCCCTGGCTGGAATGGGCTTCGTCAATAATGATTGCGAACTTGTGGTTCCGGTGTTCGTTGCCGATTTCATCAAGGATGAACGGGAACTTCTGGACGGTTGTGATGATGATCTTCTTGCCGGCCTGGATAAACTCCCGAAGTTGTTGGGATCCCTCAGTAACAGCTCCGACGGTGGTCGAGACCTGTGCGAATTGTTTGATCGTGTCCCGGATCTGCTTGTCGAGGACTCTCCGGTCGGTGACAATAACGATGGAATCAAAGATGGTCTTGTCCTTTTTCTCAAGGCCTATGAGCTGGTGAGCGAGCCATGCTATCGAGTTGCTCTTGCCGCTGCCTGCCGAGTGCTGGATGAGGAACCGCTTTCCGATCCGTTGGATCCTGGTCTCGCGGAGGAGCTTGTGAACAAGATCGAGCTGATGATACCGGGGGAAGATCTGGTTCTGTTTCTTTTTGCCGGTCTTCCGGTCGATCTCCTCAACTACCTGCGCATAGTTTTCGATGATGTCGGTGAGCCCGTCCCGCGTGAGGATCTCCTTCCAGAGATAATCCGTTTTGATGCCGTTCGGGTTTGGCGGGTTGCCAGCGCCGTCATTGTATCCCTTGTTGAAGGGCAGGAACCAGGACTCGCCACCCTTGAGTCGGGTGCACATCCAGACCTGCTGGTCATCGACCGCGAAGTGGACCATGCACCGCTTGAACTGGAAGAGAAGTTCGCGGGGGTCCCGGTCACGCTTGTACTGTTGGATAGCATCGTCATAAGTCTGCTTGGTGAGCCGGTTCTTGAGCTCGAACGTGACAACTGGCAAACCGTTGATGAAGAGACAAAGGTCGAGGGCTAGACGGGTCTCGTCCCTGCTGTACTGGAGTTGCCGGGTTACCGAGAAGATATTTTTCAGCCAGAGTTCCTCGGCCCGCGTGTTTCCCGGCGTTGGAGTACCATAAAACAGGGTGACGGATGCGGGTCCGTGCTGGATGCCTTTCCGAAGCACATCGATGATCCCGCGTTTGGCAATCTCACCTTGAAGCCGGGCAAGGAACTGATCTCGCTTGGGACCATCATTTGCGATTCCGAGCTGCTCGATGATTTTCGGTTGAGTCTCCTGAAGGAAGGCAAAGAGCTTGGAGAGGTCGACTGCGTGATCACGGTCGTAGTCTTTCGTGCTACCTTCGACATAGGGAAGGCTGCAGTAGATGGCGGGTTTGTCGTGGACTGATGGAACGGATGACTGCGGGATTTCGTTCTTTCGCGTGAGGGACTCGACGATGAGAGTTTCAAGGCCTTTTTCGGTGGTGTCGGTTAAACTCAATGCAATCCGCTTCTGTCACTTCTTCTTTTTTCAGTCCGATTCCATCTGATCCCAGATACCAGTCATCCGCTAAGAACGGCTCGGTTTTTTTCACGAGTTCGTCTTTGAGTACTTTCTCAAGAATACTTCTCTCGATAAAGATCGAATACTTACTCCTGTTTAAAGAATCGAACCCTATTGATTTATAAAGCATTCCCTTATTATCGATTTTATTTTCATACTGTAATTCCTCCGAAAAGAGATCGAGATATGGCTGGTAGTAGAATTTTTGGGCTTGTTCAGGCGTTATTGATAGATCGAATTTGGTAATTCCCTTTTTTCCGGGAGGATCGACAAGTTCGATGGTAAATTTTTTCTTTACTCGCGTTAGGCAATATGATCGGGTTTTCGGAAGAGTACCTGATATCAGTCCAATACTGCCAACCTGTTCTTTCCACCTCCCGCGATTAATCAGTCCCGGTTCCTGATGGAACCCTTTAGCTTCAATAACATGCCAATCTCCCTTAGAATCTGAACCAACATAATCGGGGGATTTTTTACTATTCATCTTAATAGGATTTTCTTTAACAAAACGCCGGAGATGAACAGGCCAGGAGACATCCAGTATCTCACCGGCAGCAATCTTGGCGACACACATCCCAAGCCAATAAGACAAAGCTCCTTTTTCGCTCTGATCGAGCTCTTGATATCCTTTGATTAATTTGAGTGTGCCTTGTTCATCAATTTCAATTATACATTCCAGTGCGGACATTTTGTGAATGGCGAATGCCCATGCATGACGGGACGATGGCAATGCTGCACGAACTGATGGGTAACCCATTGTTACTACTGCCTGCTTGAGCCGTGGCCAAGAGAACCTGATCTCATGAATTTCATCGTTTAAATGATCATAAGGTGTTTTGAAATCTCTACATATGATTCTCATGTGAATTCACGATAGTTCCCAGAATCAATCATCCTCTTCTGAACTAATAGACTCATCATCCAGAAGAACCATTTCGTTTTCGTTTGGTGATGGTTCCTTAATATCTACGATTTTTTCCCAGCGAATATCCACTTTTCCAGTGACGATATCGGAAACAAGACGTGTACGATATTCAAATATCAAATTGATCTCATTTTTTATCCGATTTACTTGCTCGATGTTGCTCAAAACATTGATCTCTATATCCTTCGCGATTGCCTTTTGTTCTGACAATGAAGGTTTTGGAATTGGAATCTGTTTAAACGCATGAGGTTCTAAGTCCCATTGGCCTGGTCGAATCCCCTTCGAGAGTCTTGCCATAAAATCAATGTATTTTCGAGTTCGTAAGAGATAATGGAGATATTTTCCGGAATACTCCGTTGATATATGATAAACAAAGTAGGCTGGGCTTACAATTCCCTCAAGATCCGATATTCCCACAGAACCTTGCCATGCTTTCATTTTGTTTATTACTAGGTCATTTTTCCGAACTACTTTATAATTCGAAAGATCGTCGGGAATATAATTTTTATTTTCATCGGGTGTTTGAGTTGTTCGCAAAATTATTCCCTTTTCTCGAACTACGGACAGAAGCGGCAAATCAGGTCGATTCCTTTCACTGACCGGTTTTGTGATTGATCTGATTTTTTGTAAAGTCCAGTTTTCTGGTATATCCCCCAACAACTCAATTCCCGATGGTTTGAGCCGGACATTCGGATCGAGCCCCCGCGTTACGACACGGCTGATGATTACCTGCTGCCGCTCGTTGAGGAGTTCGATGAGGCGGCGCCTGGCGTGGATGTACTCATCAATCTTCTTGTTTTCCTGGAGGAGAAATGATACTATTTTCTCTTGTTCATCAAGTGGTGGAACTATTGAACGAACGTTATAGAAACTCTGATTGGATAGATTTTGAAGGCCAACGGTCATACCATTTGAACGGCCTGCATAAATTGTCCGATAAATTTCTGTATGATACAATAACTCAAAGTATTTTACATTTAACTTTCGACGAGGAGTAAAAACACCATAATGGAATGATACAATCCCTCTGAGTGTTGACGCAAAAAAAACTCCTAAGTGTGCTTTGAATCTGTTTATGACCAAATCTCCTGGCAATGTTACTTTCCAATTATCATAGGTTGATGTTTGAAGAGAACGTTCTTGCATATCATCTGTGGCTATAAGTCCATCCTTTTGAGAGAGTGATAATTGGATTTCTGTTTTTCCATTATGGGGTCTTATGATCTCTTTAAAAATCCGTTGATTGAGAACGACTTCCCAATGGCTCGGGATCTTCCCTAACCAATCCACTCCTGAATCCTTATATTCCGGATAGGGCTTGAGTTCCCCCATCTCACAGGCTCCTAAAATAATCCTTGATCTTCAGGGCCATCAGTTTCCGTCGCTGTTCAAGAAATTTTGTGTACTCATCGATGGTCATGTTCTCAATGCCGTCAGGAATACAATTCATCCGGAAATTTTCTTTGAGGGCTTTCGGATCGGTAATGTTCCCGTAACATTTCTTACCACTGGTACACTGGCTCTTGAGCTGGTCGAAGTACACTTTTGGTTCCTTATTGCCAATGGCGATGTTGATCTCGCTCTGCGCAACAACATAGTTAGCAATCTGGTTATACTGTCCCCGGGTTAATCCGTTCTTTTTCAGATAATTCTTTGGGAAGATGTGGTGGACATCAGATTTTACTTCTATCAATTCCCGGACTGTGATATCACTTGAGAGGAACCCCTTGTCATTCATCTTGATCTGAGCAGCTTGAAACGCACGGAAATATGGGCTGGAGGCAACAGACGTATTCATCTCCTGTGGTAGGGCGGCATCCCAGAAAGCATCGGACAATGTTCCTTTAACTATCGATTCAGAATATGCCTCGATCCCCTGAGCATGGATCTGCCGGATGTCATAATCAAACGCAGATTCGGGTGAGCCTGAATAGCGCGATGTAAGAACCGACATAACAAACCAGCGGCGGACATACCGTTCGATATCTGCATCCTTCATGCCCTTTTCACGGAGTGTTAGATAGAGGATGTACGCAAAGTTCAGGGCATTCTGACCGCCGATCATCGACGAATCGACATACCCGGCAGAGCGGATTATCATGATGAACCGCTTGAAATGGGTCTCGTTCATGAACCGCATTATGCCGGTTTTCAGACGGCTGAATGAATCCTTGACAATCTCCTCTTCATACTGGCGGGTTTCGAAATTCCTGCCGGATAAGAGAGCAACCAGATCTTCCAGACGCCCGCGTTTGAACTCCGATGTGAATGCAACCCGGAGCATGTCCGTATAGGTTGGATCATAAATATCCTCATTGTCGCGCTGGAGCCAGCTCATCTGCGAGAAGAAATCGGTTTTTGAAAAAGCAGGATCTTTCTTGATGATAGAGAAGAATTCGGGAGCAACGGAAAGATGACAGAAATAATCAATGGCCTTCCGCAGGGTGTTGCCGCCATAGGTCTCGTTCACGGCAATTTTTGACATTGCGAAATCTGCCTGGCTCAAGGGAACTCCCTCGGAATTTACCCGGATGAAAATGATCGTGACAGTCTCAATGTCAAGTTCTGGAGCCAGTTCGATTATTCCAATCTGGTTGCTCGTAATAGCTCGGAGGAGTTCGATGCTGCGATGAATATCATCCTTGTTGGTCTCGGGGTTCTTTGCACAATAATTTGTGACAAGGTCGATCACACTTGTTGAGGGATTAAAAACAACCGAGATGTCCGGGATCCAGCTGGCATCTTTCTCGATCGCCGGATTGGTAACTTCAAAAATCCTCTTTCCCGGGTGGAATGCAATCCTGATTTTTATTGTTTGATAGTTTTTATCCACGACTTCATATCCCAGCAAAGCAGCCATGAGCGCAGTAACTCTTTGCTGGCCATCGATGAGAATGCGTTTTCCTGAGGACGTTGTCCCGTCCTTTAATTTTACATCGGGATTACGCCAGGTAATAAGATACCCGACTGGGTAACCCCGGAACAGCGAATCCAGTAAATGGCGGACTTTTGTCGAATCCCAAACAAAAGGCCTCTGAATTTCCGGAATGGCAATTTCTCCACTCTGAATCCAGGTGAAGAGATTCTGGATGGGGGGTTGGGATACAGAATATTGTTGTGTCGACATGTCCAATTACACTCCTTGAGATAGAATCTTCTCCAGCAGCCCCTCGCTCTCTTTCTCCACCTTCAGAATATCAGCCCGGATCTCCTTAAGCGATCGTAGGGGTTTGGGCTTGTAGAAATATCGGGTGAAGGAGATCTCATATCCGATCTTCGTAGCAGGCTCATCGATCCATGCATCGGGCACATGGGGCAGGACTTCCCGGCGGATAAACGCCTCAATCCCTCCTTCCTCAAGAAGAGGCACCTGCTCGGTATCGCGAAGATCGCTATCAGGCTCATATTCGACTACCTCATTCTGCCCCTTAATTACCGTTTCAAACATTCCATGGAGGGGATCGGATTTCGCTTTGCCGTGTTTATGGATCTTCGCGATGACCGGAGGAGCAGTCTCCTCGCGCCAGCTTACTGCTTTCAGGAGTATCTTGAGATCTGCAGCTGGCATCTTGATGCCAGCTTTTTTCAGGGCGACATCAACAGTTGAGCGGAACGTATTGTGATCCGTGAATAGTTGGTCTCCGATAATTCTGCGGAGTTCCTTCGCGGCTTTAACCAAATTCGCGTCCCGTTTCCAGGTCTTCTCATCGAGAAGCTTCTTTTTTATCTTCTCATGAAGACCTTTCTTCGATGATGATTCTTCGTCTTCCTCACCCTCATCGGAACCCCATTCCGAAAGACGGGCCTCAAGGGCTTTCCGGACCTTCGGGAAATCCTCTGCGAGGGCATCCCCGAGCTCCTCATAGAGCCGGGCACGGATTTCTGAATCCCCTGACGCAGAGCGTAGGGCATCAATGCCCTTGGTCGTGAATTGGCTGTGCAACCTGAGGGGGCGTTCTACGATGACCTTCCAGTAACCGAATGCCTCATTCGGGAAGATCTTCGACTCCTCGCTCTCCCTGAAATCAAGAAACAGGGAGCAGATCTGCCGTATGTTCTCTTCAGAAAGTTCACAATTCTTCTTGCCGAGGTTCTTGCGCAGCGGTTTGTACCATTCGGTGGCATTAATGAGCTGGACTTTTCCCTTCCTGTGTTTGGGCTTCCTGTTACTTAACACCCAGATATAGGTCGCAATATTTGTGTTATAGAACATATCTAGCGGGAGAGCGATGATAGCCTCCAGCCAGTCGTTCTCGATTATCCACCGCCGGATATTACTCTCGCCTTGGCCGGCATCTCCGGTGAAGAGCGAGGACCCGTTATGGACTTCAGCGATCCGGCTCCCGAGCGGAGTGTCCTGTTTCATCTTGCTGAGCTTGTTTACGAGGAACATCAGCTGGCCGTCGCTGGAACGGGTTATTAGGGAATATTCCGCATCTCCCGCATGGGTAATCGTGAAACGGGGATCCCTGAAATCCTTCTTTCCGCCCATCCGCTCAAGGTCCTTCTTCCATGATTTCCCGTAAGGAGGATTCGAAAGCATGAAGTCAAACTGCCGGTTTATGAAGGCGTCTTGTGAGAGGGTTGAGGCATGGCGGATATTCTCTGCCTCATCCCCCTCTCCCTTGAGCAGGAGATCTGCTTTGTTGATCGCATAGGTTTCCGGGTTCACTTCCTGTCCATAGAGGTGAATGGAAACCTCCTTATTATGGGCCTGTGCCAGGCTTAGTAGCCGCTCCTCTGCGATCGTCAGCATGCCCCCGGTTCCGCAGGCACCATCATAGACTAGATAGGTACCCGACTCAATAGAATCGGCAATCGGCAGGAATATCAGGTCGGCCATGAGGTAAATCACGTCTCGGGGTGTGAAGTGCTCACCGGCCTCCTCGTTGTTTTCTTCATTGAACCTGCGGATGAGTTCCTCAAAGATTGTCCCCATAGCATGGTTATCGAGCCCTTTAATCTTCTCATTTCCCGATGCATCATAGACGGGATAAGGGCTTAGGTTGATGGAGGGATCTAGGAATTTTTCAATCAGTAGTCCAAGGAGATCGTTATCGACCAGTGTGGGGATCTGGTTACGGAATTTGAACTTGTCAAGGATTTCCTGAACATTGGCAGAAAAACCGTCGAGAAATGCTTCAAAATCTGCTTTGAGCTGTTGCTGCTTTGCCCGGGCCTTCAGGTCGCGGAGGGTGAAAGGGGATATGTTGTAGAAGGCCTGTTCTGAAGCTTGGCGGAGTGCTGCATCTTGGTTGGTGATCTTGGCCTTATCAAGCGACTCTTTCATCTTAAGAACCGCAGGTTTTGTCGGCTCAAGAACTGCGTCGATCCTTCGGATCACAACCATCGGCAGGATTACATCGCGGTATTTCCCCCTGACGTAATCGTCACGCAAAACATCATCAGCTATGCCCCAGATAAAATTCTGAATCCATGTTGTATCCCCGTTGCTCATATGTTTCCTCCGATTAACAATCCAGAAATCTTCTACAAGACAAAATTATGAAATTTAAATGAGGACATGTCTTTGATAAATATTTGAATATAGTCATTCCCACACGAAAAGTGTAATGAAAAAATTGATAGATTTGTTTTGGTCTTTGATCCAGTTTTCAGCCGGTCCGTGTTCAATAAGAATGGGAATTGCGGCGTGGTGTGGTATCGAGGACTCGCGTACCTCAGGCAACAAACCACATGATTCAGTTTTAACTGCTGGGTTCTGAATGGGTCTAGGTTCCTGACTATTATAAGCGCAATTCTCCAAGCCAAGGTCCGGATTTGAACTGGAGTTTTATTCCGCGGAATAAAATGCAAGCGGCGTTAGCAGGATAGTTGTTATTACTTCATTTTTTTGTTCCTAGTTCGGAATGGGTCCAAGCATGTCTCGACTTGCATAACCCAGATTTCCGCAAGATCCTTCTCTTTCAAAATCGCAATTATCGAAAATAACATCATGGGGAAGCAAGTAGGTGGCAGTCATTAATAAAAAAAGGCTGATCGAACGGGATATCTATTCTCCAATACATCACTCTCTCGTCACAAATCATCGGCTGGAACATAGCACCCTAGATCCGAAAATTTAGAACTAATACAAATAACACGTTATTACTATTTTTTTTGGGAACCGTCAAATAATTCAAAAGGTTTTACTATCTCGAAAATATTAATTTGTCTTTTGGGTATTATTTGAAATTTATCATCTTTATCCAAAATTAAAAATATTTCTTGGGTTTCTTTGATCGAATAAACATCGTTATAATAATCACCATTAATTAATTTCAGATTGATTGTATTTTTTGGAATTTTACTAACCTGACTTTGTAATAAAGCAAATCTAATAATGACCAATTCAAGAATTAATAATGTTATTAGATTATACACCCAGAAAATGCTGTAGGATGCAATTAATATTGTTAAAAAAAGGATCAAGATTATTAGAACGGAATTGTTATTCATGAAAATATAGAAAATAAAATTCTTTAAATTTTTTTTACCAGAAATATTTCCTTTTGATATTTCTAAACGGATATTCGCTAAAAATAAATTAATATCATAAATTAAAGAATATTTTTTAATTATATTAGTAAATGGTCGATAAATAATTGTTATTGAAATATTTAGGAGAAGAATCGTAATCAAAGCGACTGCAAACTCATTAATGGAATGCTTAAAAAAGAGCAGATATATGAATAGAATTAAAATAAAGGTCACATCGATAAATACCGAAGAGAATATTTCGTAAAATTGAAGATGTTTTTTCATATCGTCTTCGAAATCATTGTGTTGAATATTCGAGAAAAATCTGAAATAAAGATAAATGCCAGAAAAAATTGCTATTATAATTGTAATAACTGCTGTCATTCCGTACATATCAATAAAATTATTTAGATTATGAATCAGATTTGAAATTTCAAAAAAAGAAAAAAATTTTAGGATTAAATTTAAATCATAAAAAAAGACCATAAAAGCAAAATAAAGGAAAATTATCGAAAAAATCCCAATACTATTTCGAACATTATCAATAAATTTGGAAATAATCTCTCGTTCGGATGCTTCCATATTTTGAAACGTATTTACAGGTATATTCAACTCAGCATTTTCCATTTTTTCTTGTCATTATTTTATTGTCCAAATAATGTTAACTCTTATGCTAGAAAATAATCATTTACTGAAGAATATTTGATATAGCAAAGTAAGGCTTACCCTACTTTTTTAATGAATTTTAATGTGCCATATATTAAAAATACTGCGTACATTCTTCATCCAGAAAGCTCTAAAATCTTTAATCTTACATATGCCTGAACCTGAATTATTTGGTATTGGTATTTCGATCTGGGCAAGTATAGGAGTTGCAGTTGGCACTATTCTTTTAGCCTTTTTTACATACAAGTCTGTGAAGGTATCAGAGAAACAAATAGAACTTTCGAGAAAGATGGTGGAAAAACCTAGAATACTCGAAAAAATTAATAAAACACTGAATAGCCTAAAAACCGAATTAGAATCCGAACTAATTGATATTGAGAATACTAACATAAAATGGTCAAGAAAGAGCGATCAAAATAATTTATATTTGTCCTCGCTTATGTTTCCCTTGTCTCGTAAAAAACAATTCTACTTAGGTATTCAATATTTATTTGTTGGACCAGAAAAGGGAGAGAACAAAAAATATTCAAAAGTAATTCGTTCTATTGATACAAATATTAGAGAGAGGTATCGCTTATACGTCTCAATTGATGCCGAATTATCAATTCTAGAACGAAAAATTTTAAATGACAATTTTTACGATAGAATTTTGAATTTTTTTACGAATTTGCCTGAATACACCTTAAAAAAGGATGATAAAGGCGATATCTTTTTGACTTATTTTGATGGGTCTGGAACTATTAAAATTCTAAAACCAGATCTTTTCAATATTATTGAGAGTATGATGATTTCTTTAATGCTTGACCCTTTGAGACCGGATCATGAGATGTCAGGAGTTCTGGGTTATCAAAAAATGATTCGGGATTTATACCCCTATGTTGCTAAAACAATTATAGATCATCCAATTCAGGAAGGGGTTAGTAATATTAATTTTATATCTTTGGATTTGGTAGAACTAAAGTCGCTTGATAAGGAGATCTTATCTGATATCACCTTATTGAAACAATTTTATCGGGAAGATTACATACTAACAGATAAAGAACTAGATTCACTTTACGGGATTGAAGATACCCCTATATATTGAACATTTTCTAAGGCTGGAAAAAAAATAACAATTTACCAAAATTAGGATATCCTTTTTAAAAAACCATTGTCCATAATACTTTTTAATCCCAAAACAAGGCCGAAACTTTATATTTTTTTGATTTAATGAGTAGTACATGAGCCTTTTAGAAGAAATAATGACAGATCCTCAAATTCTTATCTTGTTTTTTACGTTTCTGGTCGCGATGTTCTCATTCGTTTTAACCGTTGTAACTTTATATTGGCAACGACAGCACAATAGACTCTCCTTACTCCCAATACCAAATGTTAGGGTTAGCGATAACGACAACATACTTACGATTGATTTGGAGAATAATGGGTTCGGGGCCCTTATAGTGAAATCTATTATGTTCACAATAGATAATGAAAAAACTTGGAATCATTGGCCTAACAATTGCACATTTCTTTCAGATCCTAATGAAATTGAACCTATAACTGCTGTAATGCGTGAAAATGCTGCGATAGGTCCGGGCAAATATGAGAGACTACTTACTTGCAAATATGATCCATCTAAACCCGAGGAAAGAAAAGAGATACTCTTACTTATAGAGAATGTGCAAAAAATCAATGTCTTGAAAATTGAATACACCGATGTCTACGATAAAGATAAGAAACCCGCATGGTGGAGGAGAAAGCCTGCAACCTACGTAGAGAAAATTGCATTATTTCAATATACTCTCTGGAATGATTTGAAAGATAATATTATTACTAAATTCGGTTAAAATCCGATACCCCCACAAAATATTTTAGTAATTTCAGGAATTCCCAAGGACTAGTGTACCGCATACTACGTGAGCCGACGACAACCTGGGCCAAGTGTGTCCTGACTGCTCTGGTTGCTTTTACCCAAAGCCAACCGGACTGCATTTGATCTGCAGTCAACTGCATCGCCCAACAACCTCACTGATGCCGTCCCACCTGCATCATGCGTGACTTGACACCTTCCCCCCCCAAGACAGGTTGTTTTAAGAACTGCAGCTCAAACTCTGTTCATTTCCGGAGATCACAACGCCATGATAACCCAGATCCATATCCTTACAACCTACATGTGCACGATGGCGTGCGAACACTGTTTCGTCTGCATCAGCCCGTATGCGGAAGGGACGTTCACGCCAAGCCAGATCAGCGCACTCCTCGACCAGATGGATGACCTGGGAACCGTGAAAAGGATCTACTTCGAGGGCGGTGAACCGTTCCTCTTCTATCCCGTCATGCTGAACGGCATCCGCCAGGCAAGGAGCCGTGGATACTCGGTCGGTATCGTGACCAACGGGTACTTTGCCACCTCTGAAGAGAACGCCCGGTGTTTCCTGGAACCCTTCCCCGGGCTCGGGCTTGCGGATCTCAGTATCAGCGACGACGTTTTTCACTACGAGAACCGGGAAGAGAACGCAGCCCGGCGTGCATTCCGGGCAGCACAAGAGATGGGGCTGCCGGCTGCCATCCTCGCCCTGGACCCCGGGGCATCAGGTCCGGACATCCGGGGATCCCCCCGGGAGGAGAAGAAAGGAGTCATCACCGGCGGGAGCATCATGTTCCGGGGGCGGGCTGCAGCGAAACTGAGCCCGTATGCCGATGCCAGCGATTGGCAGACATTCACCACCTGTCCCTATGAGGACCTGCGGGAACCGTCACGGCTGCACGTGGATGCCTTCGGCAACCTCCAGGTATGCCAGGGGATCTCTATCGGAAATATCTGGGAACATCCGCTCGAAGAACTGGTCCGGACCTATGCACCATCCCGCCATCCGATCTGCGGGCCGCTTCTTTCAGGGGGGCCGGCACAGCTGGCCCGGGACCTGGGGTATCCACCGCCACCGACCGTCGCAGATGCCTGCCACCTCTGCTACCTTGCACGGAAGTCCTGCCGGGAGAGGTTCCCGGGGATCCTTGAGCCGGCACAGGTGTATTGCGATGAGTGAAATCGTTCCGGTGGCCGGCGATTATTAAAAAAAGAGAGGCGTGGGGTTTTAGACAAACTCGACCGTTGCGTTGGCAGTTTCTCCGTTGACCGTGGCTTCGTTGACGAAGGGATCTGAATCAGGCACCATCCCCTTCAGGGCGGTCTGGAACTTCAGATAGATCATGAGCTCTTCGTCCGCGGCCATCGGTTCATCGAGAGCGATCTCGAGGCTGACGGTGTTGGCATCGTTGTCAATGGTTGCAGATACCACCTGGTCCGTTCCGGAAAGCTCAGTTGCATAGCCACCCGCATCGACCCTGATGATGTCCACGCCACCACAGAGCTTGGCCGGGTTGATGTTGAACTGGGGCCCAAAGACATCGGTAACGGTGAAGTTGGAAGCTGTCGTGTTATTCACAGTGATAACTCCATAGAGCTGGCCGGGATTGGTACTGGCAACCATGCCGTTCTTCTTCAGGACATAGGACACATCAAAGAATCCGTTCCCGTCACCATCGGGAAGCAGGTCCCCGAGGACCGCTGGTAAAAGAATGTCATCGGATATATCCTCGGTCCCGTTTGTATCAACGGGGGTAAAATTCACGTTGGTATAGCGGAAATCCTTCTGGATCTCTGCTGCCGATATTCCGATTATTGCGGCAGAGATGACCAGGAGGATACACAGTAGTTTTCTCATATTGGTATCTCCTTGTATTTCTTATCCCCCGTAAAGGGGGATTAATAAGGGCAGGGTCCGAAGTGATGATAATTTTTTTGAACCGTCCCGTTCGTCTGTTGGTATTGAAAGGTCATAGGATGCAAGGAATCAGTTCGGACAGAGAACTGTCGATGAAGAACGATGAACCTTGGGAGAACACTTCACTGAGCCCTCGGAAAAGATCCATCACGCTTCCCAACCTGACCGGTTGCCATCCCCTCTTCACTATCCATTGACCAGGCTGCGAATCGTACGGTGTCAGTTCACCGGGATGTTTCCCGACTTCTCTTACCGCAACAGAGCGAATGGAAAATCCAGATGGGATCCCGGCATCATCTTTATACCCCTTCACTGACAACACTGTAAATGCTTACAGTGCGGTTAGTCCTGTACGTGCAAAGGAATACGGACAAAAAAGGATTCCCTCCCGAGACCTGAAGCAGAAATCAGGGTCCATATTCCTATATGACAATGAGGAGGACAGGAGCGAATGACAAGCGAGGGTGCAACCAAAAGGATTCCCGTCACACCCGAAGTCTGGGAATCACTCTCTAAATTGAAGCGTCCGGGCCAGACGTATGACAGTCTGCTCGAGGAAATGATCGCCTTGAAAGAGGAGCATGACTTCCTGAAGCACCTTGAAGAGATCGAAAAGAGCGGTGACTTCGTCAGCCTGGACGAGGCTGCACGGGAACTGGACATCAAAGAATTGTGAAACAGCCTATGACGGAGTTTTTTCTACTGTAATAAGCCAGGGTTCGTGATGTCTCTTGGATGTACAGGTTGCAAGAGGAGTTATCAAGACTCTCAAAAAGTATCCCGCTCATGTCAGGGAGCAGATATTCGACCGTATACGGGGATTGAAGGATCCGCATGCCGTATCAGATGTTGAGTGCCTGTTTCCAGAGAGCCGGATGTACCGGATGCACATCGGGCGGAGTTACACCATCATCTTCAAGATCGTCAAGGAAGAAAACACGGTACTGGTGCTTGATCTGATGACGATTGAACAGGCACACAAGAGGTATCGCCGTTACGACTAAGCCCGTAGCCTCTCGTGATCAATACACACGTTCGTGGATCATATTTCTCATGTTTTGATACACAAACTCCCGGGGACCCTGGTTGTGTACAAGTTAGTATGCACAAACCGAACTCTCAAAGAATATCCCAGACAAGAAGAAACACCACGCCGGGTCACGAACCCGGAATACACAGAATATCGTGGTACAGAGCATCCGCTCGTTAGAACAACACTACAAGAAAAACAATCTGGTTTTCGATGCTAAGAAGGGTAATAGCAGCGTGGTATGGTTCCCAAGGACTCGCGTACCTCAGTACCGCATACTACGTGA
>MTKZ01006089.1_pt1 | contig 19394 bp, 18 predicted proteins | sample 1042781 | NCBI WGS metagenome assembly MTKZ01 (sample SAMN06212207, study PRJNA360539) | anaerobic digester metagenome | biome: Wastewater treatment plant; material: sludge; isolation source: anaerobic digester fed with sludge from wastewater treatment plant | place: Denmark: WWTP Viborg ... | reverse complement strand
AGGTCGCTCCAACGATAATAAGAAAGTCCAAACGATTTCAGCGACGATTAATCTGTGTTGATTACTTGGTCTTATTGTACAAAGCGAAAGGGCGTGATCCTAGGGGGACAATGAAAATTCGTTTTCAAAGTATTGAGAGCTTTGTAAATTTTTAGGTTAATATTTACAAAGCCATTTGTAAACTCCCTAATTGAGGGCAATACGCAAAGTTAGAAATCCACTTATTTACAAATCCAATTTAATATTAATTAATTGATTGAGAGAAGTGCAACCATTCGAAGATTTTGAATGGTTCGGGATTGTGAAGAAAGAAATGAGCAGAAAACATGGTAATCCGGTTTGTATTGCACTTTATTGTCGTAAATTATCTGTACTGATAACTTAGTGCAACGAAAACCAATTTGGTAGTATGAAGATTGAATAAATGCAAGTTTGCATGATTCTATAAAAACACATTATTAAAACAAAAAAGGGAAGCGAGACTTCCCTTTTTGACCAGATAAAAGTACACCGTAGCGATTAGATTTGACAGTACGGCAGACTATCAAGGTTGTTGTCCTCTACTGCATCAGCTGCTGACTTGATGTGATATTGTCGGCAATAGGTGCAGTAGTATTTTTCAACCCAAGCAGTCTTTCCACTTCGAGGGCCTAAAGTATAGAATCGGTACCCATTATCCATCATTTGGATCACTTGCGATAAAGAAAACCGTTGGGAGTAATGATCGGTAGTTGTTCCTACCCCGATAGCCACGATATGAGCATGTTGTGGTGGCTGAGATGCTGGCTCTTGGTTCGTACAAATAACACGATAGGTTGTCATTGGATATTCCTTTGGTTATGTTTGAAATCGGTAATTATGTGTTCGGTGGATGTCAATGTTTCTTATCCACTGGTGGACAAGTATCCTTTCCATAACTATCTTTATCCCTTATCGTTCCATCCTTCCTGTGGATAACCACCTCTGATTCTTGATTCTTTGCTATATCACGAGCAATATCAATTGCATGCGTTTGAGTGGAGGTCTCTTTTGTTATTTTTGAGTTACCTTCACCACGAACTCCCCATTTGCCATTTGGCGTGGGAACAACATGTTGGTTTTTTCCTGGCATTTTTGCTCCTGTATTGCATGAATTAGTTTGCATTGCACATTAATAGTAGCATATCTTTTTATTTATTGCAAGTTTTAGTTGTCAATTTACCATTCTTGTTGACATGGACAAACTTTGCTTCTATAATTAAATAAATAACGCTCTGCTTATTTTCTATATATGAGGTGAGAAATGGATCCCAAGGAGCTTGGTCGTCAAGTCTTGGCAAAGAGAAAAGAAAAGGGGTGGAGTCAGGAACAGCTCGGTGAGATGGCTGAAATCTCGCGAAATTATGTATCCCAAATAGAACGAGGCGAGGCAGAGAGTATTTCAATAAAAATTATCAATAAGTTAGCAATTGCTTTGGGTGTATCTCCATCAGATCTTGGTGAGTCTTCAACTCCTTCCACTGTTATGATTCCTCCCCCTTTACGCGAATTAGCACTTCAGGACAATCTATCTTATGAAGTGATTGACAAATTAGTTAATATTCCAAGGAGGGGTAAAGAACCAAAATCTGCAGCAGAGTGGCGAGCTTTATATGAAGCCATTAGTCCATTCATAAATGGGGACCATCCTGGATGACAGTGATCGATCCTGGTCTGATGTTCATAAATAAGCTTGGGCAGATAAATTCCGCCAAAGATGTTCTTGCTTATGCGGACTTCCTATTGGAAGAATCGGGTCAAGCTCACAGTATACCTGTAGATCTTTCGCAAATTTTTAAGCGTTTCCAAATTCCAACACCAATTCAAAAACCACTTCCAGGACAGCAGGGTTTATTATTAGATGCCAAAAATGGAATTGTAGTAATAAATTCAAATGATCCACCTAGCAGACAGAAGTTCTCACAAGCCCATGAATTAGTCGAGTTCCTTTTTAACTCATTGCCCAATGGAAAAAATATTGGTAATGGTTGGGCGTTGAAAAAACCAGGGGGATTTAATGAATCAATGAAAGAGATTTTATGTAATCGGACAGCTGCAAACATATTGATGCCACCTGCATATGTAGTTGATCAAATAAACCAACATGGTACAAATTTTGGTTGCGCTCGATTAATTACAAATGAGTGCGAGATCTCACTATCAGCTGCGCTTGTTCAGATTGCCAGAACTAGTCGAGGAAGCCACTCTGTTATTTTATGGATAATGAAAAATAAGCCATCAGAAATAAAGGGGAAAATACCAGTTGCCCAATTAGGATTATTTGATGATAAACCGTCTCAACCTGCTTTGAAATTACGAGTCGAATGGTCAATGGGAAGTGAGAGTGCACCATTTATTCCAAAAGACAAATCGGTAGAAGAAACCTCGTTAATTTTCAAAGCTTTTCAAACAGGATCTTTTACATCGGGAGAAGAACGTTTGTGTCTGGACGGTAGAAAATCACGAGCGTTTCTGACCGAGAATCTACCATTTAGCATGAATGGTGGAACGCAGGTATTATCATTGATTGAACAGAAATAAGGAGGGGGAATTGTTCAACTATTCATTTGAATCAATGCTTGCACAACCCTATAATGGTTTAGTTTTGGCAAATCCACAAGTCCAAATTCTGGATGAAATTTCGAAAAAAATTCAATCATTAGGGATAAACCATCTCAATGCTAGCAAGGAATTGTGTAGCGCTTTGATGACTGTTCCGACCACCGAACGCAGCCGATTTGCACAAGAGTGGATGAAGGATCTTCTCGGGCAAATAAAAGATGAGCCGATATTATGTTCTCACCCTGATCTCTTCTTTCATCCTTCGCTCAAAATTGATTTTTTTGCATTGATCCGCCAAGTTGCTCGAATAAAAAGGGTGATTATTATCTGGCCAGGTGAGTATTCGAGAGATACACTTTCTTATGCTATTCCAGAGCATCGTCATTATAAAGTCTGGAATATTCCTGATTCACTGCTAATTCAACCCAAGGTATTAATTTTCCAAATCTCTGCCGCAGAAGGAGCATAAATTATGCTGTATCGAGACCTCGTTCAATTTACACCCATTGAATCCATCATCCAGTTACGTGACGCAGAAAAAGAGTCTGCAGCAAAAAACCTAGTACAAACCTATGTAATTTCAGAAGCGATGGCGAACAAGCTGGTCGATATGGCTTTTCCTCAATTGCAATTTGAGCGGCCACAAGATAACAAAGGTATCTTAATTGTTGGCAATTACGGCACCGGTAAAAGTCACTTGATGTCTGTAATATCTGCAATAGCAGAAAGAATTGAGTTGAAAGATCAGCTTACAAATGAAAAAGTGAAAGACGCCTCCGGAAGTTTTGCAGGCAAGTTCAAAGTTGTCCGCGTAGAAATTGGTAGCGTAACCCGAGGTTTACGGGAAATCCTGCTTGATGAACTTCAATCCGCTCTAAATACTTGGAGTGTATCTTTTTCATTTCCTTCAGCTGATCAAGTAAACAATAACAAAACAGTCATTATTCAAGCAGTTGCTGCATATCAGGAAAAGTATCCCGGAATGGGAATCTTACTGGTCGTAGATGAGTTATTGGATTATCTGCGCACCCGTGAACAGCGCGCCTTGATACTCGACTTGGGATTCTTACGAGAATTGGGCGAAGTAGCCGCATCCTGTCCATTCCGGTTTATCGGCGGTTTACAGGAGACTCTTTTTGAAAATCCGAGATTCAGTTTTGTGGCAGAACAGCTTCGCCGTGTTAAAGACCGTTTTGAACAAATCAATATTGCCCGCGAAGATATTACTTTCGTTGTTTCTCAGCGCTTACTCAAAAAGACAGATGCACAGAAAGCTAAGATTGCTGATTATTTAAGGAAATTTGCACCCTTGTATAAATCTATGGCTGATCGTTTAGATGAATATGTGGATCTCTTCCCTATTCATCCAGTTTATGTAGAAACGTTTGAAAATCTGGCAATTGCTGAAAAACGACAGGTATTAAAAACATTCAGTACTGCAATTCGATCTGTTTTGGATCAGGAAGTTCCACCTGACCAACCTGGATTAATTTCTTATGATCAGTATTGGAAGTTGATCCAGGAAGATCCCAGCTTACGCAGCATTGATGATATCTCTCGCGTGATTCAAAAAAGCAATATTCTGGAGGGATTGATCCAAAATGCCTATACCCGTCCCAACCTTAAGGATATGGCAATCCGCATCATTCGTGCGTTGAGTGTGCAGCGGCTGGCCACGAGTGATGTATTTGTCCCTCTTGGTGTGACAGCAGAAAGTCTACGAGATGGTTTATGCCTTTTCCAACGCTTGCCGGCTGAGATGAATAATGCGGACTTCTTGTTGGATCAGGTCCAGGTTGCCTTGAAAGAGATGATGAAGACTGTTCAGGGTCAATTCTTATCCTATAATTCCGAAAATGGTCAATATTACCTGGACTTGAAAAAGGCAGTAGATTTTGATCAAAAAATTCATGAACGCGGCGACTTCATGGATAAGTCAGACCTTAACACCTATTTTTATGATGCCTTGCGCCAGGCACTTAATCTTAGCGACTCCACATATCTCACAGGATACAGTATCTGGTTCTATGAATTGCCATGGGCAAACTATAAATCAACCCGTCCTGGTTATTTATTCTTCGGACCACCGGATGAACGAACTACAGCTCAACCGCCGCGAGATTTCTATATTTATTTCCTCCCGCCATTCCCGAATCGATCCTTCAATGACCAAAAGTTGCCAGATGAAGTACTCTTCTATCTTACCGGTCTGGACCATGAATTTGAAGAAAAAATACGCCTATATGCGGGCGCACGGTCTATGGCGAATGAATCTACCGAATACCGAACAGAATACTCCAACAAAGCTGAAACCAATTTTCGCTATTTGATGCGCTGGCTGCAAGACCATTTAGTGGAGAAGCTGCACATCATTTATCAAGGTGTGGATGAACCTATTCAATCCGTCCTAACACGTATGCATAGCACTGCCAGTCAGAATGTTGAGGAACTAATCCGTCTGGTTTCCTCACACTTGTTCTCGCCTGAATTTGAGGACCGATACCCTGATTATCCAAAGTTCACAAGATTAAGCCAACCTGTAACCGAAGCTGCACGTGCCAACAGTGCCATGGAAGCGATTCGCCGTCTCTGCGGGCGGACTTCCAACCTGGGTTCAGGTATCTTGGAAGGATTGGGTATCCTGGATGAACAGGGCAACATCCGGCCATATGATTCTCCTTACACCGGACATATCCTTAAACTGCTCAACGATAAACCTGAGGGCCAGGTGATCAATCGCGGGGAGGTGATTGAACTGGTGGCTGGCGGAATCCAACCGNNCTCCTGGATGAACAAGGCAACGTCCGACCTTATGACTCTCCCTACACAGGACATTTCCTAAAGCTACTCAACGATAAACCGGAGGGTCAGGTGATCAATCGCGGTGAAGTGATTGAACAGGTTGCTGGCGGAATCCAACCGGTGGAAAAAGATTTCAAATATAACCTTGAGCCGGAGTGGATCTCTGTAATCTTGTCTGCTTTAGTGTATAACGGCGATATCGTTCTTAGCCTGGACGGCCGTGAAGAATTGGATGCCGGCTCATTGGAACGCGCTCTAACCCGCTCAATGACCGATATCATCAACTTCCGTTTCTACAAACGCCCACGCACATTACCTATCAATCTGTGGAGCATGATTTTCGAAGGACTGGGATTACAGCCCGGCCTGGTACGGGATGAAAATACACGAGAAAATGCAGTAACTGAATTACAGCGGCTGGTACATGCAGAATTAGAAATGGTCGTACAACTGCAAAACCGGTTGGAACAGGGTGCGCAAATATGGAACACACCGATCTTCACTGATCGATTAACCTTTGTCGTGGAACAAGGTACTGTGGTAGGCAGCGATGCTCCAGATTTTTCTCTATCTAGCATGGATCTTTTACCCGGCTTGCGCGGATACAAACAATTTTTGGAGGAACTGAATAAATACACCACTGTCGGAAAATTGCGAAATCTACGCTACACCCCTGGGCAAATTCAGGAAAATTTGGAGTACCGACTCACCGTTCAACGTGCGCGCCAACTTTTAGATGCAGTCAATCAAATCCAGCCTTACACCACGTACCTGGCTGAAGCCCAGGCAAATTTACCAGAAGATCACGAATGGACACAACATGCCCGCCAAGTTCAGAAAAACACACTGGACTCCATCCGGCGGTTTGGAAAGGGTAACACAGCGTTTGATCAACAGGCTGTTCTGCGCGAATTGACAAAGCTAAAACAGGACTATATCAAGATTTACAGTGACATGCACCGTAAATCGGTGCTCACAGCCAGTGGGGACGATTTGCGCCAGCGCCTTTATCGGGATGCGCGTTTTGAATCCATGAGGTCACTTTCCGCCATTGAGTTATTAACGCGCAGTGGTGATTTTGAATTCTGGAAACAGCAACTCACCGGGTTGGTTTCGTGCCGCGAGTTCCATGAAGGTGTGTTGTCCGATTCACCCACCTGTCCCTACTGTCATCTGCGGCCAGCGCAGCTACACACAGCAGCCAACTCTGATGCGTTGGTTCACCTGCTGGACGACAAGTTGAGCGACCTGCTTAAAAATTGGCGCAAAGCGCTTCGCGACAACCTGAAAAGTGATACTGCCCATCACAGCCTGGAAGCCATGTCGCCAGCTGAACGCAAACCGGTGGAGGATTTCTTGCAGCAAGGCGATGACGTAGAAAACCTGCCGGTGAACTTTGTTCCGTCAGCTATCCAGGCTTTGCGCGGGATACAAGCGGTAACTTTACCGGTTGATTCGCTGATGCAAGCATTAAAAGCCGGTGGGCTGCCATGCACGCGTGAAGAATTGCAAAATCGTTTCAAACAATTTATAGACCAGCAAATGCGTGGCCATGATGCTGGCAATACACGCCTGACGCTGGATCAATAATTGATGCCGGATTTAATGCATTTCGCTTTCATCGATGAATCAGGAACGGTAGGCATTCCTGGGGGTACCCATTTTTTGGTTGTGGCACTCTTAAGTACAGGGCAACCCCGAGAAATCGAATTGCCAATTCGACATGCTTTAAAGAAATATGGGCCAAGTTTAAGCCGTGGTGAGATAAAAGCTGCAAACTTCGAAGAAAAAGCGATTACCCGTTTACTCACAGAGATTGCCAAAGAGGATGTCTCCATTTTTGCAACAATTGTGGACCAAAGTGTGATTATCAAACCCCCGGGAGAAATGGAAGATATATACAGACGCGCAGTTTCAAAAACAGTATATAAACTGGTTGAGCAGTGCCCGCGAGTGAATATTTGTTTGGATCGTCGCTATACCAATGAGCGCCATCGTTTCGAACTTGAATCGAAGATTCGAGAATCCATCCAGGATCTACCTCAAAAAGTGGTGATGATCCAACAAGAAAATTCCATCAGTTGGAAGGAATTGCAGGAAGTAGATGCTGTTGCATGGGCTTTTTTTCAGAAGTATGAACGCGACAATGCCAGTTTTTATGAATTGATTTCTTCAAAAATCATTGCTGAGGAAATAATTCAGGAAAGGGATTGGACAAAGTGACCTTTAAAGAAAAATCCCCCGCATTGGGGGATCTCACGAGCGGCTCACCCTGGGCCTTGATTTCATTATTTCCCGCCGCATTCCAACGGAGGCTAGGACACTCTACGAGTGGCCGGGGTCACCAGGCTTTACGATACCGCTCTGACATTATTATATAACGTTATATGAAAAAGTTCAAACCCCAATTCCGAAGAAATGGTTCTTGCTGAAAGGAGACTGCCCCATGATAACACTCAATTGGGAAGAAATCAAAATTCTTGCAGACCGAAAGACCACTCTGCTGACAATAACAAGAGTACCTTTCCAAGTTGTAGCAGCATCTGAAGAAACAATAACCGTACGCGTTCGTTCCGGAGAGGAGCACACCATCAGCCGCGCAAACATGGAAAAAGCTATTCAGATGCTCCAGGCTGGTGTGGTATTCAGCGGACCGAGGGACTACCGCGACCAGGTTGCCGATGACCGTCCGGCTTATGCCTGGGCAATTTTGTCCCATTTGGGGTATTTTAGAAAAAACCAAGCATAACTGGCTATGTTTTCATGTAATTTACATGCTATTCCCAGAGTCTTTTTTTATTGCTTGTTTTAAAGATTACTGTCTCACAAGTAATTGCTTATCAGATTGAGGGTGTATTATGTCAAAGAAAAAGCGGCACATGCCAAAAAGTAAGGAAATCAATCATACTTCGTTAGATAAGCATACGCAATTAGGGAGTAAACTTCTGCCTCCTATGGCAAAATTACCTGATTTAAATCCCTCCTCTTGGAAAGATAATCGTATGCCTGAAATGCTTTGGGCAAACTTACTTTTTACGCAACTTCCAAGGGATAAAGTGTTTTCGAAAATTCACGAATTAGCCAATTTTATTCACCAATTTCATGAAACAGAAAATCCTCCTTTCAACCTTACCATTTCTGGGATTGATCAGTTCCAAGATGAGCATAAAGCTGAATTCTTCAAAATTCTAATTAATAGTGACGAATATAAACAAGCCATATCGCCACTACTATTGTTTGATTCTTTGCCAGGACGGGATACTTGGCAACAATATTTGAACAACCAAGATCTTAATTGGGAACCCCTTATGGTTGCAGTCGCCAATTCGCTGGATCACCAATCTCAGGTTTCAACCGATTGCAGATGGGTTCGCGTTATTTCGATAATTGCTGCAGGAAAGTTAATGCTTCCATCCCGTGAAATGATTGATGAGATAGCGTATTATCCTAATAAAGGTGATCAAAGGAAAGTCAGGCCTACAATTCGGGCCACTGAGATAGCCCTAGGAGATTTACTTGGAGTTAACGATTCTGAGTGGCCATTGCATTTCTGGACAGAATGTTTGGAAAAAACAAGCTGTTTCCCTTTAGAAAGGCCAAATGAACCTATTTTAAAACCTGGAACCACACTAGAGAAAATCAGGTTAGTTAACGAGGAATTATTCCAACATTGTATCGAAACACGATCAACAACAGCGGTAGATTCCAAACACGAAACAACATTTGGTATTGCTTTTTATTCTCTTCGGCTGCTGATGGAATTAATGCACATAAATGCAAGTCAAACGATCTCTGCTCAATTAATTCTTCGAACTCTCGTTGAATGTTTCATCACATTAGCTTATCTAGTAAAAAAAGACGATGAGACGCTTTGGAAATCTTACCGTGTATTTGGTGCAGGACAAGCTAAACTGGCATACCTTAAACTAGAAGCTAGTGAAGATTCACCAAACTATGTTTCTATTGAGACATTAAAAGAGTTAGCAAATGAGGACCTTTGGGAAGAGTTCTTGCCAATTGAATTGGGGCATTGGGATAAAGCAAATCTTAGGCAGTTAAGTGAAGAAGCAAATGTCAAAGACATATATGACAGATATTACTCATGGACATCTTCTTACTTACATGGGCACTGGGGTCCAATTAGAGATACAGTATATGATACTTGTGGAAACCCACTTCACCGTTTACACCGGATACCATTAAATCATATACGGCCATTGCCAGATGTTCTACCTGACGCGTGCCTGATTATTGATCGAATTCTCAAAGTTGTATCGGATTGTTATCCGTCCTTAAAGTTTTCTATCAGTTCAGAAGATTATATAAAAGGTTATATAGGAGAAATACATGAATGACGAACATCAACCCGAACTAATTCCACAGGCAAATACCAAACTTACACCTGAAGAACAAGCCAAAAGCGAGGAATACCGTCGCCGTCTGGCTGAGTATCTCAATGACCCGACTTTCCGGGCTACTGAAGGCTTCCCCATTGGAACTGACGAAGATATTCTAGCCCTTTCAGATCCTCCATACTATACGGCCTGTCCAAATCCCTTCCTGCCGGAGATTATTGAGCAGTGGCAGCAAGAACGTGAAGAAATTCGCCAACAGCTTGGGTTGAAAGAGGAGAAATACCAGCGCGAACCATTTGCGGCGGATGTCAGTGAAGGCAAAAATGACCCGATCTATAATGCCCATTCCTATCACACCAAGGTACCGCACAAAGCTATCATGCGTTACATTCTGCATTACACAGACCCTGGGGACATTGTCTTCGACGGCTTCTGCGGTACGGGTATGACAGGCGTGGCAGCGCAACTTTGCAGCGATAAGAAAACCGTGGAAAGCTTGGGTTACAGAGTGGATAAAAACGGGGTGGTCTGGGAAGGCGATAAAGCCGTCTCCCGCCTGGGCGCGCGCAAAGTAGTTTTGAATGATCTTTCACCTGCGGCGACGTTTATTGCCTACAACTACAACACCCCGGTGGACGCTACCATGCTTGAGCGTGAAGCAAAACAAATCTTTCGCGAAGTGGAAAACGAATGCGGTTGGATGTACGAAACCTGGCACCCTAACTGCGATGATCCACATCGCGTAAAAGGTAAGATCAACTACACTGTTTGGTCGGATGTCTTTATTTGCCCGAATTGTGGGCAAGAAATGGCTTTTTGGAATGTAGCAGTAAATGCCGATAAAAAAGAGGTACGAGATGAATGGAAATGTCCAAGTTGTGCCATACTTTTATCAAAAAGTCCAAAAAAAGGTAGTGATGCCATAAAAATTGAAAGGAAATGGGAAACCTATTTTGATCATGAACTAAAACAAACCATAAACCAAGCTAAACAGATTCCAGTTTTAATCATTTATTCTGTAGGAAAAAGTCGTTTAACGAAAAAACCGGATTATGAAGATATTTCTACGATTAAAAAACTCTCAGAAAAAGATATTCCATATTACATTCCTACAAATAAAATACCTAAGGGAGATAAAACCTCTGATCCGTTTAACTTAGGAATTACATATTCCCATCAATTTTATACTAGACGCAATCTTTGGTTAATTGCAAAAACATGGGATTCGATCTCGGGACGCAAGTCTAACCAATTATTTAAGAGTGCCTTTCTTGGAAGTCTTGCTAGAGCTTCAAAACGCAATAGATACATGCCTGAATATGGAAATAGACATGTTGGGGTGCTCTCTGGAACATTATATTTTCCCACATTATCTGAAGAAGACAATTATCTGACGGCAATTTATGACAGAATAAGCAACGTATTACGAACTACCCACTTATGCGACAATCAAGGAAATGAGGATTATTTACTAAACACTTCGTCTGCAGGAAGCTTCTCGAATGTTAACAATTCTCTAGACTATATTTTTGTAGATCCTCCGTTTGGTAGCAATATTATGTACTCAGAGCTGAATTACCAATGGGAAAGTTGGCTAAGGGTAGTCACTGAAAATGAACCTGAAGCGATAATTAATAATCATCAACAAAAGAAATTAGTAAATTATCAGGATTTGATGAGAACATGTTTCTCTGCATTTTATCGAATGCTAAAACCAGGAAGGTGGATCACTATTGAATTCCATAATTCACAAAATGCAGTTTGGAATTCAATACAAGAAGCGTTGATTCAATCGGGTTTCATAGTTGCTGATGTCCGAACGATGGACAAAGTAAAAGGGAGTATCAATCAATTAGTTGCTGCTGGGGCAGTGAAACAAGATCTTATCATTTCTGCTTATAAGGCCAATGGCAACCTGGAAGAATGCTTTAAGCTGAAAGCAGGCACCGAAGATGGCGCCTGGGAATTCGCACGGTATCATCTAGGCAAACTACCAATAGTAAACGAATCCAACGGAGTACCCACAGTCAATTCCGAGCGTCAAGCCTTCTTGCTTTTTGACCGAATGGTAGCGTTTCATATCCAGCGCGGAGTGATGGTGCCGCTTTCCGCCCTAGAGTTCTATACAGGGTTGGAAAAGCGTTTTACCCGCCGCGACGGCATGTATTTCCTGCCTGATCAGGTGGCCGAATACGACCGCGCCATGCTCGACGCGAAAAAGCCAGTACAACTCACCCTGTTCGTCAATGACGAGAAGACAGCCATCACTTGGCTACGTCAGCAGCTTGATCCAGATTCAGGTGGTGAGCCCAAGACCCAGGGTGATCTGACCAACGATTTCAACCGCGTGATGAACCGCGCCAAGCATGAACAACCGCTGGAACTAATTGAAATCTTGAAACAAAACTTCCTGCAAGACGCAGAAGGCAAGTGGTACGTGCCCGATCATAATAAGGCCAGCGACCTGGAGAAAGTACGTCAGCGTGCCTTGTTGAAAGAGTTCAAAGAATATACCGAGAGCATCGGCCGGTTACGCATCTTCCGCAGCGAAGCGGTGCGTGCCGGCTTTGCGGACTGCTTCAAACGCCAGGACTACGAGACCATCGTCACGGTAGCCGAACGATTGCCCGAAGACGTGCTGCGCGAAGATCCCGATCTTCTGATGTACTATGACAGCGCGTTGTTGAGGAAGAAGTAGGAGCAATATGGAAGCCAATTCAAGCCAGGATGCGGATGATCTGAACCGGATTCAAGCATTTTTGATCAACAACCCAGAACTAGAAAAACTGGAAAGCATATTGGATCGTTTCAACATTTTTGACGCCTTGAGTATAAAAAATCAAGAGGTGCGCCATTCAGACTTTTTGGCATATCTGTTGAACCCGAATCAGAATCATGGATTGGATGATCTTTTTATCAAACGATTCCTTCAAGAAACTCTGACCCTGGCGAGTACAATTCTACCCATCAACCCGATCAACCTAGAACTATGGGATTTAGATGAAATCGATGTATTCCGTGAATGGCATGATATTGACATCTTGCTTTTGGACGCATCGCATGAATTTGCGGTGATTATCGAAAACAAGGTCCTTTCAGGTGAGCATAGTGACCAATTAAAACGATATACCCAGATAGTCACGCAGCATTATCCGGGATATTCAATGATTAAACTATTTCTCACCCCTGAGGGTGACCAGGCAAGTGACCCATCCTATATTTCCATCAGCTATACACTGATCTGTGAAGTATTGGAAAACATCATTAATACCCGTGAAAATTCCCTGGGACAGGAAATCCTTGTGCTAATGAAGCATTATGTTGAGATGTTGAGGAGGTATATTGTGGGAGATTCCGAAATCGAAAAATTATGTCAACAAATTTATCGCAAACACCACCGCGCTTTAGACCTGATTTATGAGAATATCCCAGATCAACAGGCAGAAATCAAAGATTTTCTAATCGGTCTGATCAGCTCTGATCAACGATTTGAATTAGATCATACTTCTAAATCCTATATCTATTTTTCATCAAAGAAATGGGACAACGAGAAAATAAAGGGCGGCAAGGGATGGACACGTTCTGGTAGGATGCTATTGTTCCAATTTGCAAATTTTAAAGATTTACTCAGGCTTACTTTAGTAATTGGACCTGGTCCTGAAGAAATACGTCAAAAATTGTTTGAATTCATTCGACAACAGGGATCCCCTTACAAACGTTCATTAAGCGCATTGGGGAAAATGTGGTTAACGGTGTATACCAGGGATTTCATAAGAACATCTAGTGATCAAGAAAAATCAACCGAGGAATTGAAGGAAGAAATCAAGCGCAAGTGGGGAGAATTTTTGGAACATGAATTCTCTAAAATTGAGGATCCGTTAGCAGATGAAATTAGAAGATTAGGTTAGTAAGAGAGATGAATTTGTTAAACGTACAATCCTTTTTTCCTCCTCATATTCATCCTCTCACACTGGTCAGCGATCCTGACCGATTACTGGCAGGTGAAAAAGTGATGCAGGAGCTGGCTCATCGGGGTTTTACGATCATTCAGGAGAATGACCCGGTGCTCCTCCGTCACCGTGTGGAAGAATTGCGTCCATTCTCTTCTGAAAATCCGGTAATCATTCTAACCACTGGTGTTTTGGAAGAGTTACCTTTCGATCTTTATCAAGGCGCTTATCGAATCAACCTGTCATTGCACCAGTTTTTTCCCAATTTGGCTTACCCCATCCTGCAAATGCTGAGCCCTGATCAGATTGAAATACTTGAATCACGCCTGCAGCCGGTCCAACCATTGAGCCGGCTAAAAACTATAAACTATCTGTTGCAAGAGGTTTTTAACGCTGATCCTGGTTCGCTATCTCAACCATACGCATTAATTGCCTGGTTAAATGACTATCATCGCCAACAATCACCCCTCCCAGAACTTTTACGAACCAGCCTGGTAGACCGGTTAAAGGAATTTCTTGAATATCGGGAATGGAATATCGATCTTCTCATCCAGGATTCTCACGCTTTCCAGGATTTTGTCCAACATCAGTGGCAACTATCTATTGACCAATCTCTTTCAGGTAAACAGGTCAAAGAGACTCCGGCGGGTTATTTCATTCCTTTCTCCCGCGACCCGCAATTGCAAGATTTGGTACCCAGCCTTGTTCGTCAGGGAACCATCCTGCCAGTAAAAATAAACAACCAAAAAGAACTACCAAAATGGGCTCAACCCGGCATCACAATGATCGATGTTCGCCTTCAACGGCTGAAGGTGTTGTTGGAAAATATTGAGAACCAATTGACAGCCTTGAAAGCTGATCAAATGGGTTGGAACAACTGGCAGAATTTTGCCCAAGATTGGGCTGAGACTTGCAGCCTCATGGCTCAAGCGGGTCTTGTAATTCAACCGCACCAAAAAACGACTTTCCAGAACTCTATTTCAAATGTAGATGCCATATTTACACACTGGCTTTTGAAAAACTATACTGCTCTGGGTGTACAGCAGTTACCCGTTCCTCACCATGTGCACCACATTCCTCACTATTTGGCTTATCTTCACAATCTCGGGAATCTGAGTAAAGCAGTACTTCTTGTCATGGATTGTCTTTCGCTGGCTGATTGGCGGGTGATATCTCCTGTTTGGACCAACCGGCATGCCGATTGGAGGATCAAGACAGAAACCCTGCTTACCCAAATTCCAACCATCACATCTATTTCGAGATACGCTTTGATATCTGGTCTCCGTCCCGCTGATTTTGCTGGAGAAATTGAACATAATGTTCCCGAGTCCCGTGCCTGGGAACTCTTCTGGTCCCGCGAAGGTTTCAACGAGAACATGTGCAAGCTGCTCTCCCTTTATTACGATCGACAGATCGACCAACAACCAGAACTACAAGATCCCAGAGTGAATTTTTGGTGCTTAATTGATGATACTTTGGATAAATTAGCACATAATGCCACTCTGGGCGCAGCGGATCAGCAATCCTCACTCCGATTATGGCTAGACCCTACACACGAACAAAATTCGATATCGTTAGAAAACCTACTTGATTGGTACCTAAACCACGATTTTTCTGTATTTATTGCTAGCGATCATGGGCATGTTGAAGCTACAGGGTACGGTCAACCCTCCGAAGGCTTGCTAGCACAAACACGTGGAAAACGCGCTCGCATTTATTCAGATCGACTGGCTGCGTTGAGAGTTCAAAATGCCTTTACTGACACAGTTCTATGGGATAATGACGGTCTCTTACCAGAACAGATGTCAGCATTAATGCCGGCAAAGCGAGAGGCTTTTGCTCCTGCCGGAGAGGTAGTCGTAACTCACGGTGGAATTTCCATTGATGAGGTTATTGTTCCATTTATACAAATTTCAAAAGAGAGTAAATGATGGATAAAGGTATTGGATTTAGCCGCACAATATTGCTAGATTGGCTGGACGTGACCGCATCTATGTGTGTTCAAAAGGTGGAACCATTAACCATCCGACAACGTCTAGCAGACACAATTTCAGGAACTGTTACCGGTATAGATGCTCAGCGAAAAACCATTGATGTCCTTTCAGCAATTTGGGTAAAAACTGCAAAGACTGCTCCTCGTATCCACCAGGAAGCACTCGCTTTATTTCCGACTTTATCGTCATCCGATGAACGCCTCTGGCTCCATTATGGATTGACCCTGGTTTGCTATCCTTTCTTCAGGAAATGTGTAGCCGCCATTGGTCAGACCAGCCGTACTGAAGAAATCATTACTCGGAAAATGATCAAAGATAGAATTGCAGGCGAATATGGTCACTTAGGGGCGTTGGACCGATCGGTAGAGCGCATCATTGCATCTCTGACCAATTGGGGTGTATTGGCACATACAGAACAAAAACAAAATTATCGAATCCTTCTGCACAATTTTGCTTCCCTCGAAAATCTACAAAGCTGGCTATTATCTTGTGCTCTACAAGCACATCCATCCGATGCCATCCCCTTTGACGACCTGGTCCATTTACCCGAACTGTACCCATTCAGAATTACTCTCAGAGTGGATAGTCTAAGAAGGGATGGGCGGTTTGAGGTTCAACGGCAGGGCGGCGGGTTGGAAATGGTGAAAATAATCGAAACTAAAAAATAAATGGGGAGAACAAATGTCAAATTCATTAATTGTGAGCTTAACATTTCTAAAGGTTAATAACGACTCAAATGGTTGCTTTTGAACAAGGCCAAAAACGTTTCCAGTTCCCCAATGCATTTGAAAACAGTTTTCTGAAGGTGTAAGAACGAATAAAGCACCAAGTAATTTGCAAAAGACCAACAAGGATATTATCATGGACGGGCTAAATGGGTTAAAGTAAAAAAGCAAATGAGTTCAAGTTATTGCTTCTATAGAAATCCACGGTAAGATATCAACTAATCACCTTAAGATTTTCGTAAACCAGCCGCGCCAGTATTGATTGCTAAATAGTTCAAGCACCTGTAAAATGATTCTTGGGGAGGATAATTAAATGAGGAATATATTGTCCAACATTTACTTCTTTCAACCTTAGAACGATTCTACATATTGTTTTTTTCGTAATCAGAAAAAAGAACGACTAAATGCAAGTGTATTGAACATTGTTAATTCCAAATCAGGAGGAAAAGAATGGTAAATTTCGAAGAATTACGTTTTGATAGAAAGCCAGGTACTGCAAGATTATCAAATAGAATGAACTCCATTTTATGGACAATAGATGAATGTATAAAATCAATAAGGCCTTATCCTGCCTTGGTCCTAATTTTTTCAAGTATTGATATTTTAGGATCTCTTCAAAATCAAGATGGTTTTGCCACACGTGATAGTTTTAAAAGCTGGGTATCCAATTATTTATTTAAAGAAAGAACATTCCCTTTTAATGAAGATGATTTATATGGCGCAAGATGCGGGATTGTGCATACGATGAGATATGACTCCCAATTTGGAGTAGCGGTAAAGACTATTATTTATGGTTTTTCTGGTCATGATACAGACATAAAAAAGATACAAGACCCGAATAAACAAGCTGGAGTGTATTTAGAAGACTTATTTGATGCCTTTTCAAAAGCCTATACTCGGTACATTAATGACCTAGAAAGTTCATCTGATCCAATTATTAATGCAAATTTGAACAAACTACCAGATTATGTGGACTTGATTCCATTAGATTAGGCTATAAGATTACTTTAAGAAACAAAAAAGATAATACCATGCTGTATGGAAATCTGTGCCATGATAGAGCATTTTAAAAGCCTTAGCTTGTAATTGATTCAGAATAACCTACAATTAAATTTTTATAGTGGCAAGGTTAGCTGTTTGTTAAGGAGTATTAGTAAAAGGAGCCATTTATGACAGCCAAAACTAAACTAAGAAGTGCACTTTCAGCAATTGACGATGCGATAAGAAGCCTAAAAAGAGCAAAAAATGCTACTGATGAAGATACAGAAATTCGGAAAGCAATCCGCGAACTTGAGGATGCAGAATCAGATATTAAAAGAGCTATTCATGATTTGCCAGATGATTGAAGAAGAACCAATTAATGCACTTATCCCTAACACGTATAACTAATAAGACACATCGCTAGATTTTCAAGTAACCAAAGAATATAGTTTTCTTACCTCACTGCCCTAAATTGACATCCCGTGCTGGTCGGCTTTCCCAACATCGTCCACGATAATCGCTCCACGACACCCCACCAGATTCCTGGTATTTCGTACCACTTCGCACCTTCAACTCCCTTCGGGATATCCGAATCGGAGGCGGTCATTTTAGCCAGAGTACCTTCTGGATTAATCGCCACCGCCGTGTACACCACACTGTAGATCGGGCCAAGCGCTGCGAGCGAAAGCATCATTCCCCAGCCGCATCTTGACGGTTCAACCGTTTTGGCGGCATCGATCCGGTCATTCATGAATTCAAAATATGTCATCCCCTCAGGAGCATCTGCAACAGACATGGGCTGGTTGGCCTTGAAACCGACATAAATCAGGCCGGCACAGACAAGGATCACAGTTGAATTCCAAATCACCTTCCACATAAAGTGAATAAAACCGGCAATCATCTTTACCTCTATTGCTTTCCAACCTTGTAGTTATCCTCAGGTTTCTGGACTTCACTGATCATCAGATTCCTAAATCGGATCTCTTCCCGATACATACGGTCTATTGAAACCTCGACCACATCCCCTTCACTGCGTCCCATATTGCTGGAGAGATCTTTCAATTGACGGACACATTCGAGACTTAGTCGAAACGAACGAACTGCTTTGGTGGATGAGTTTTTTATAGGCATGGCATAGAGCTCCTTTGTTTAAAATATTGTAATACATTTGTATTACTTTTTCAAGTGTTAACCGCAAATCAGTCCTGGAGGGACGACTAGCTTGTACAATTATGCATTTCAATTGCATTATTGTACGATGTTGTTATAATGGAGATATGAATTATCTGATCGACTGACCCATATTCAATCGGAGCGTTATTAATGATAGAAAGAACATTAGCATCCAAAGTAACTTCTCTGGCGCAGAAGTTCCAGGTGATCACGCTCACCGGTCCCCGTCAGTCTGGCAAGACTACCCTTGTCAGAGCCACTTTTCCTGACTTGCCCTATGTCTCCCTTGAAGAGCCTGATATCAGGCAGATTGCGCTGACCGACCCGCGTGGTTTCCTTTCCAATTACCCCAATGGCGTGATCCTAGATGAAATCCAAAATACCCCTGAATTATTCTCCTATCTCCAGCGGATTGTGGATGAAAACCGCCAGATTCAATTTATTCTGACCGGTTCCTCAAACTTCCTGTTAATGGAAAAAATCAGCCAAACCCTGGCTGGTCGCACCGCAGTCTTGCATTTACTACCATTCTCTTTACAAGAACTTGAACCATTGGCAGATTCTTACGAAAACCTGATTTTCAAAGGTCAATACCCACGGATTTACGACCGAGCCATTCCACCAACTGATTTTTATCCATCCTACATTCAGACCTACGTGGATCGGGATGTGCGCATGATCAAAAATATCGGGGATATTAATGCCTTCATCCAGTTCACGCAATTGTGCGCCGGCCGTATCGGGCAACCACTGAATAATGCCAGCCTGGCTAATGATGCCGGTATCAGCCCCAACACTGCCAAATCGTGGCTTTCGATTTTGGAAAGTTCTTAC